>WNGE01002553.1_pt1 | contig 22112 bp, 21 predicted proteins | sample 5400651 | NCBI WGS metagenome assembly WNGE01 (sample SAMN13153370, study PRJNA577476) | soil metagenome | isolation source: 60 cm soil or saprolite under grassland replicate 2 | place: USA:California | collected 2016-06-15 | reverse complement strand
TTTACATGGCGTTCCTTCATACGATACCGCCGGCCGATGCGGCCGGGCCAGTGCGCGAGATGTACGAGCAGGCTCAGAGCCGATTCGGCTACGTGCCCAACTGGACGCAGGCCTTCAGTCTCCGGCCGGAAATGCTGGATGGCTGGACCGCTCTGCTACGCTCGGTGCAAAGCAATCTATCGGTTCGACACTACGAACTCGCCACGCTCGCCGCCGCGCGGGCGCTCAATTCCTCCTACTGCGCCCTGGCTCACGGCAGTGTTCTGGCCGACAAAGTGTTCGATGCCGCGACGGTGGCGGCGATCGCTACCGACGCCCTCGACACCCCTCTCGAGACCCGCGAGCGTGCGGTGATGCTCTTTGCTGAGAAGGTGGCCCGCAGCGCGGATCAGATTACTTCCGCCGACATCGAGGCGCTCAGGTCTCACGGCTATCGGGACGAGGAGATCTTCGATCTCGCCGCCGCCGCCGCCGCCCGGTGCTTCTTCAGCAAGCTCCTCGACGCTGTGGGAGTACGGCCTGACTCGGTCTTCAACAACCTGGACCCGGCTCTACGCCGCGCCCTAACCGTGGGGAGGCCGGTCGACGATCTTCCCTCGGCAAAGCTTCCGGAGGTTGGTTCGACCGCTCCTCGGTCACCGGGGATATGACCGCCCGGCGGTCATCTAGGCGTTCGGCGAAACGGCCATGTACAGAACATCGCCGCCGTGTCGTCTAGAAACGAAGAGCCCGGAGCGTTCGTTCCGGGCTCTCGCGTGGCGGTGACGCCTCGGGCTATAGGGCCCGGCTTGAGATCCGCTCGTTGAACTTTCACGCTGGACCGCTCGCCGTGCTCCGGAAGTGGCCATGATCCCTACCTCGCGACGCTTCGGCCCAATTCACGGCGTAGAACGAATTGCCATGGCGTGCAGAAACTTCCACGCAATCTTGCCCGGCGGCAGATGCCCGGAAGATTCTTCCCTGTCGCGCGCACGTTTCTTCCTGGTAAGCAGTTCTGGTAAAGAGTCGGGCGCGGATTTTTCCACACCCGCGCCCGCTCTCCACCCTCGTTGGTTACTGCGTGTTTGGCCCCGCCTGGCCTGGGGTCTCGTTGGGCGGTAGCAGGTCGATACGGGTCGCAAAGTTCTTGCCGACTCGGGTCTCGTAGGAAGCTTTGACCTTCGCGCCCTCAGGGATGTCTGCCAGCGTCGCCTGCTGACCATCGGCCTGGATCTGGGTTCCTTCGGTCACTTCGAGCGTTTTGTCCCAGAGCCCCAAGGTCCCTACAGAAACTTCGAGTCTTCTCGCTGCCGGATTCACCTTCTTGACCTTACCCTCGACCGAAGCCTCTGCTGGTGCAGATGGGGAACTTTGTCCACCCGGCATGGACTGTTGGGCCTCTGCCCCCCAAGGGCCCACGACCACTGCGAGCGAGACAGCAATCGCCATTAAGGTGTGTAGATTCTTCCGCATTTTTCTTTCCTCCTTTCCGCCGTCACCCTGACTCCCGACATTGAGTGCCGGTGCGCCGACGCTACACACCAAGGCGCAAACAACATGCCAGTGATGTGGTGACTCGAGGTGCGACGTCTGGCAGGATCGTGCTCGCTCGCTGTATCATCGAGGGTGTGAGATCTGCGCTGACGTGCTGGGGAGATCTTCCGATATTCGCGCGATCGCTGGCCGCCGCCGCGATGATCGCCGTGCTTGGCGCCGGTTGCGCCATCGCACCGCCGAGCGAACCCAGCAGTGAGCACGTTCTCGAGCGTCTGCTGCCTTCCGCCGTCCAGATCATCCTCGAGCATCCTGAAGGTCGGCGCTTCCGAACGGGATCGGGCGTGGTGATCGCCTCCCGCCCGAAAGGTCAGAGCTCGGAGTGTTTCGTCCTCACGAGCGGCCACACGGTGGCCGGTGCGGTAGGCCAGAAGGCCATCTACCTCCTCTTCGGCCGTCAGCGGGGCGCGGGAATAAAGGAGCCCGGCAGCGTCGTGGCGTACCGAGAGACGGCCGACCTCGACGTGGCTCTCCTTCGAGCGGAAAGTGACGAATGCACGCCCGCCCGTCCTGCCGCGCCCCCGAGGCTCGGCGAGCCCATCTGGGTCGTCGCCTTCCCCTGGGGTCGCAACCTGATGCTGGCGAGGGGGATCGTCAGTCAGGTGAATGGAGACGGCGCCGTCGATCAGGAGCTGGCCCCCCGCCTTATGGTGGATGCGTCCGTGAGCTATGGGTCGAGTGGAGGCGGCGTCTACGACGCGCGCGACGGCGGACTGATCGGACTCGTCGAGGGCTACCGGACCGCGCGCGTCACGTCCCAGGGTAGCGACTCACCGTGGTACATCGATGTACCGATGCCCGGCCAGACGCTGGTGACCCCTCTGGGGGACATTCGTCGGTTCCTCGCTGAAACGGGCCACGCGGAGCTGATTCTCGCCACCCCGCGTTGACTCGCACGTCGAGGTTTCGAAACGGTTGTCCTTTGCTCACGGCCAGCGGATACGTGCTCGAGTTCGCCTCGGGTCACGTGCGCTCGGCTACGCAGCGCGTCTCGCCACCGCAGGATCGATCATGATCCGGTCCTCGAGGCGATAGGTCCTGGCGCTCTTCGTCGCTTCGCGCAGGGCCAGCTCCAGCGCGGTGTGCCGGAGCTGTGACCGCGGGACCGAGCCCGTCATCGCGATGAGGACGGGCGAGCCCCGCCACAGCGGAATACTCACCGTCGGGACGACAGGGAGGCTTGAGAGCGACGGATCGGCAAGGAGGGAATCCGAAATCCTCGCCTCGAGCGAAACTGCCAGCGCCTCCCGCTTCCGGCTCAGGTCGTACGCTATGCCCACCAGAATCATGGCCGCGAGGAGGACGACCAGCGCGGCGGCCACGAACAGCCCCACCACATTCGGCATGGACAGTGGCGGCAGGGCCGGCGACATCGTCGGGCCGGAAGAAGTCTGCGCCGAGGCGGTGCCCGCACCGTACATCATCGATGCTATGCCGTATCCAAGCATCAATCTGTGGGCCGAGTTCATGACAAATACCTCCTGACCCCCTTTCCTTGCATTCATCGTGCCGTGCCCAGAACCGCGGAGTCTCGCGCGATACGCAACCGGCACGGCTGAAAGCCCCCTCCCTGTCAAAAATTAGGATTCGGCGCCGCCCAGAAGCTGCGGGAGAGGGTCGCGGCCGACATCAAGAGAATGTTCGCGAGCACGCACAGGAAGGAAATCTCGTTCGCCGGGGCGCTTCAGCTAGAGGCAGTCGCCGTCTAAGCAAGCCACGGGCTGGATCACCTGAGCCTGGGCGGACGCACGTATCAGACGAGCCGGGACAGATACTGAGCCACGAAATCGGTGCCCACGTAATCGACGTACGCCTGGGTGATGCGCTTGGTCACGGGACCGGGCACGCGGCCGTCGCCGATCATCTGGCCGTTTACGGAGCGAACGGGGCAGATGCACAGGCTGGTCGAGGTCAGGAAGACCTCGTCGGCGGTGACCGCGTCGTAGACGTCGAGGTCGCGCTCCTCCGCGGTCAGGCCGAGCTGCACGGCGAGCTCCATGGCCGTCCGACGGCTCACCCCGGGCAGGACGTATTTCTCGCGCGGGGTGTACACGCGCTCGTTGCGCACGACAAAGATATTACTGCCGATCCCCTCGCACAGGTTGCCGTTCTCATCGAGCAGCACCGACCACGCCTGCGGCTGCACGGCCTTCACTTCCTTGTCGGCGAGGATGAGGTTCAGGTAGTTGTGGGTCTTGGCGCGCGGGCTCAGCATGGGCGGCGGAATGCGGCGAATCGAGGGCACCACCACGTCGATGCCATCCCGGAACTGAGGCGCCCGCGCCTTGAGGGGAGCGGCGTGCAATCGACGATGACCTGCGGCCCGGTGTGCGCCCATCCCTCGTCGCCGATCGCGTCGACGCCGCGGCTCACGCGCTGGGCGAGCCACCAGTCCCCCGCGGCGGCACGGAGGTGCTCGTTGCGCAGGACGACCTCCTCGCTGATGGCCACGACCTCCTTGGGCTCGAGGCCGATGTCGATGCGCAGATAGCGGAGCGATCGATAGAGACGCTCCACGTGCTCGGCGAGGCGAAAGATGCGCCCGTCGAAGGTGCGTGTCATGTCGAAGCAGCCGTCGCCGCGATTGAAACTGCGGTCGCGGTAGGGAATGACCACTTCCGTCTCAGGTACGAACTTGCCGTTGAAGTAGGCCGTGCGCGTCATGGGAAGCCTCCCTCCGTGTGACGGCGTCACTTACCGCAGCACGCCGCGATTTGAGAAACGAGTCTCCTGGCTGGTGATGAACTCCAGCAGCGCCGCCTGCCCGCCCTCGGTGGCCTTTCTCGCTCGGGCGAAGGCGCCCGCGATGTCCTCGGGCCGCTCGACCCGCTCGCTCCACCCGCCCATGGCGCGTCCCAGGTCCGCGTAGCGCCCGCCGATATCGCGCGTGCCGTACTTGTCGTGCGACACGACGAGGTGCGGGATCTCGATGGCCATGCTCGAGTTGTTGAGCACGACGGTGAGGACGGGGATCCCGCAGCGCACCGCCGTCTCGAAATCGAGCCCGGTCATGCCGAAGGCGGCGTCACCCATGAAATTGACGCAGAACTTGTCGGGAGCGGCGAGCTTGGCCCCGATGATGAGGCCGAGCCCGGTGCCCAGCGCATGCGACTTGCCCCAGCCGAGATAACTGCGCGGCGGGCCGGCCCGGTAAAAGGGCAGGAGCTGGTCGCGCGGGCTCCCCGAATCGTGCGTGACGATGGCCTCGCGCGGCTCTACCGCGCGCATGAACTCGGCAATGACCCGGTAGGGGCTGATCGGGACCTCGGCCGAACCGAGCGTCGGCGTCCACTCACCGAGCCATGCCGCGCGCACGCGTTCGAGCTCCGCGCGCACGTTCTCTCGTCCGGCAGGGCGGCCTCCCTGACTCTTGACGGCCTCGATGAACTGGCGCAGCACGAGTCGCGCGTCGCCCAAGAGCGGATAGTCGGCAGCGTAGCTCTTGTTGAGGTCGCGCTCGTCGTTGGTGGCGTGGATGAGCGTCTTGCCCGCCGGGATGGTGGCCGCCATTCCGTGGCGGGTGAAGCTACACCCGATGCCGAAGACCACGTCGGCCTCGCGGAGATAGTGCAAGGTGTGTCCGGTCACCACCGGGCCGCCGGTGCCGAGGGCGAGCGGGTGATCCTCGGGGAAAGCGCTCTTGCCTTCGAGGGTGACCATGACCGGCGCCTGGAGGAGCTCGGCCAGCTCGATCAGGTCATCCGATGCCTCGGCGTACAGCACACCCTGCCCCGCGTGGATCACCGGCCGCCGCGCCTCTCGGAACACGCGGGCGGCCGTCTCGACGTCGCGCGCATTGGCGCCGGCCGTCGTCACCTTGACCGGTCGGTACGCGTCGATGAGGGCCTCGGGCACCTCCTCGTTCACGATGTCGGCGGGGATCTCGACCATGGTCGGGCCCGGGCGGCCCATGCGCATCAGGCTGATGGCCCGGCGCATGACATCCGCGACCTGGCTGCCCACGGTAATGGTCTCGACAGACTTGGTGACAGAGCCGAAGGTGCGCGCCGAGCTGAACAAGGGGAATACCTGGGCACGGTCACGCTGATGCCCGAGCGGCAGGAGCAGCATCGGTGTGGAGTCGGAGTATGCGGTGGCCACGCCGGGAAAGGCGTTCTCGGCCCCCGGGCCGTACTGCATGCAGAAGACGGCGAGCTTCTTGCCGTTCGTCACCCGCGCATACCCGTCGGCGATGCCCACGCCCACCCGTTCCTGGCGGCAGAGCACGGGCCGGATCTCAGCCTTGGCCGTGGCCTCGATCAGCGGGGTCGTCGGATAGGCGCTCAGGAACTCGGCGCCCTCGATCTTCAGAATACGGGCGATGGCATCGATGACTTTCACGGTTGGCGCTCCTTTGGCCCCCCGGGATTGCCGGCCGCTTGCGCGATCGAGCGGTCGGCCAGCGGCCCGGCGTCGACTATACCGCAGAAGCGCACAGGTTCGGTCAGCCCAGCGACGCGGGATCGTCAGGCCGAGCCTAGGCCAGCTTTCTCGCTCGCTCGAGCAGTCACGGCGGAAATCGTGAGGCCGAGGGTCGCTCGGCACGAGCGGGACGGCGGGCTTCGCTTGACAGCTTCCGGAGGCGGCGCTAGCCTGACGCCAGTATGAGAGGAACGCGGAACGTGCGACACAACATAAGCATGAGTCACGTTCGGTCCGGAGGTCCCTCAGCCTTCCGCCTTCTCGGTCGCGGAGTCTTCTGACCATCTGATCTGACGCGGTACGGCGGGCGCTTCGCGCCCTGCCGCCAGGCGGAACCGCTCCTGACCGCCGCGATGCGTCGCTTCTGGACGGCACCCGCTTCGTTCGCCTGCCTGCAATCAAAGAGAACGAGCGCTTCAGACGATATCACTCTGAGGAGGTGAGCAATGCCTCGGTCCCGTCCCACGGAGATCCCTCGCGCGACTATGGCCGAGCAGGAGCGCCACCCTCCAGATGGGCTCGAGCCGATCGCGGAAAGCGAGCACGACCGGACCTACGGCATGGTCGGGACTTCCGAAGCGATGCTCGAGGTCTATGAAATGGTCGCGCGTGTCGCTCCGACCACGAGCACGGTGCTCATCCAGGGCGAGACCGGGACGGGAAAGGAGCTCATCGCGCGGGCTATCCACTCGACGAGCCGCCGCGGAGAGCATCCGTTCGTGACCGTCGACTGTAGCGCCCTCGCCGAGAGCCTCCTCGAGAGTGAGCTGTTCGGTCACGTGAAGGGAGCGTTCACCGGCGCCCAGACCGACAAGCGGGGACTCATCGAGACGGCGGGCGGCGGCACCTGCTTCCTCGACGAAATCGGGGAGATCAGCGCATGCGTGCAGGCGAAGCTCCTGCGGGTGCTCCAGGAGCGTGAGGTGAGGCGGGTCGGAGGGACCGACAGTGTCAAGGTCGATGTCCGGGTGATCGCCGCGACCAACAAGGAGCTGCCCACGCTGGTCGCCGACGGAAGATTCAGGGAAGATCTCTTCTATCGCCTGAGCGTCGTGACCATCGTCCTCCCCCCCCTGCGGGAGCGGCGGGAGGACATTCCGGTGCTCGCCGGCCACTTCCTCCAGGCTTTCCGTGACGTGAACGCGCAGGCGCCCCGCTCGATTTCGCCCGAGGCCCTCGCATTGCTCGTCGCGTACGACTGGCCGGGAAATGTCCGGGAGCTACAGCACGCCATCGAACGGGTGGCTGCCCTGACCACGAATCCTGTGCTCCTCCCCGCCGATCTGCCGCCAAAGCTGGTGGGCGCCGTGCGCGAGGCCGCTTCGACCGAGGCCCCGGCCCTCGGGCTCACGGACGTCGTCAAAGACCACATCCGGCGCGTATTGAAGGTGGCAGGATGGAACAAGAAACTTGCCGCCGAGCTGCTCGGCATCCATCGGCGCACGCTCTATCGTCTGACGAAGCGACACGGAATTTCCCTCAGCAAACGCGACTGAGGCGAATGGTCTCACCCCAGCTTCGATGAGCACACTGCTCTAAGCTGCCGAACTTTCTCACCTCTGCCGAAGACGCGCCGATGCGGTGTGGCCGTTTGGCACGTCATCGAAGCGCCGCGATCCCGAGATCCTCTCGGAACAATTTGTGAAGCGCCTTTGTCGGAGGGCGCTTGCGGCAACCTTCAACAGGACAATCCGGGCGCCCGCGGACTGGCAAGAAGGTTGCGTCATAGGCTCGTGTCTGGGACGCGGGCAGAAACCGACGGACCACCACGTGTCGGATTCAGCCCCGCCCCGGGATAACGCCTTCCGGATGAGACCGTGGTGGCAAGACGAAACCCGATGGACCAGAGGGTAAAGGAGGCCAGAGATGATGGTCGACGCGCACGCGTATTTTGGGCAGCCCGGTGTGTTTCCCCAGTTCCAGCCCCAGACCTTCGTGCCGCAGGGCCTGTTCGGGGTCGCGCCGGGGCAGTATGCGCAATCGTTGTTGGGACAGCTGATAGCCGGATGCCTGGCGCAGCAGCAACTCGCGGGTCAGTTCGGTGCCGCGGCTGGGCTGCCCGGGCGGCCCTCGCCGTTCGACAGCGGGCTCCAGATGCTGGCGCCGACGGCCTTCGCGCCATACGCCGCTTTCACCGGTCTCCCGGGCCAGTATGCCCAGCCCATCGGGCAGACGACCGGTGGCTGGTCGGGCTATCCACAGCCCGGCGCCTTCCCGACACAGGCACTGTTTCCTCAGTTCGGCGGCTACCCGGGCCTCGGCGGTACTCAGCCAGGCCAGTTCGGGCTGCCGATCGGAACCATCGGTGGATGGCTCGGCCGGCCTCACACCTCCGGCTTTGGGCCACAGGCAGTGTTTCCCAATCTGGGGGGGCAGTCTCTGGGAGAGATTTCTGCCTGGCAGCCGCAGATTGCGAGTCAGCTCCTAGGGGCGCTGGGACGTAGCTTCCAGCCATACCAGCAGGTGACATGGCCCATGGCCTGCGCGGCCTGAGCTGGCGGGACGGACGCCGAACGTGCGTGGCGGGGTGGACGGCTTTCTTTCGCCGTCCACCCTCGCGCGCGAGCTGTGCATCGTCTTCACGACAAGCCTCGAAGGCTGACCAACGATGCGGGGCGCGCCGCGAAGACCCACTGTTGCTCACAGGAGGAAGCCAATGGGCGAGGAAAGCAAGTCCCCAGGCGGCGCGCCGCCGCCTATGCGAAATCTGGATCAGGGAAAGCGACAGTTCATTATCACGCCTCGTCGCGGAAGCCGGGCACTGGGCGCCGGATTCCGGCCCATGTCGGCGGGAGCGGTGCGCGCTACGCTGGGGCAGCTCCCTGGCTTGGAGGTCGTGCGCGTGCTGCGGCCACGGCGGCCGTTCTCCGCGCTGTCAATAGCCCCCGACGAGGCCACCGAGACGTACGTCGTCCGCATCGACCCCAATCGCACGGAGCTCATCCGGCACATGGTGCCTCCCCAGCTTGTCATGGAGGAGGACGGAGCGCTCGAATATGGCACGCCGGCCGGCCTCTCCCGGCCTGCACCGACCCGTCTCGCCTCCTGGAGCTTCGGGGGCGCCTTCGAAAACCGTCAGATCCGCTTCCGTGTGATCGGCGAGGGTGACAAACCGCTGGCCAGCGTCGGCGTGAGCCTGGCCGGCGAGGGATTTCCGCAAGAGGGCCGCACGGACAAGCGAGGCGAAGTGACGCTCCCCCTCACTACATTGCCGGGCCGACGCGCGCGCTCGCTGTTCGTGAGCGCGCCGAACAGCTACTGGGACCAGTTTCTCACCGAGCCGGAGCTGGTCGATGGCGACATGAACGTCATTCACCTCCGCGCCATCGAGGAGACCATCGCCGGCTTCCCGGAGCACTTCCGCTATGGCTGGGGCCAGCTCCAGATGGGACTCCATCGCATTCCGGAGACGCTCACCTGCAGAGGGCTCAGGATCGCCATCGTGGACTCGGGAGCGGACACAAGCCACCCGTTGCTCCACCACATCCGCCTCGGCCTCGATCTCACCAACAGCGCGGACCCCCAGGCCTGGACGCTGGACGTCATCGGTCACGGGACGCACGCGGCCGGCGTCATCGCCGCCCGCGACGAATCGGGAAAGATGCTGCGCGGCTTCGCACCGGATGCCGAGATCCACGTCATCAAAGTCTCCCCGGGTGGGCAGTTCAGCAACCTGCTCGAGGCCCTCGACTACTGCGTCGATCTCGATATCGACATCGTGAATCTGAGCCTCGGCAGTCCACAGCCGTCGGAGGCGATCGAACAAAAGCTCGAAGAGGCCGCGCTCCACGGGATCGCCTGCGTCGTGGCGGCGGGCAACTCGGGCGGCCGGGTGCAATATCCGGCCTCGTCGCGGTACACGCTGGCCATCGGAGCGGTGGGGCGCCTCAACGAGTTTCCGGAGGCGACGTGGGATGCCACGACGGTGCTGCCGAACCTCGTCGCCGGTGACGGGATCTTCTCACCGGCCTTCAGCGCCTTCGGCCCCGAAGTAGCGGTGTGTGCACCCGGAGTGGCTATCGTCTCAACGGTCCCGGGTGGCTTCGAGTCGCAGTCGGGGACTTCCACGGCGGCGCCCCATGTGACCGGCCTCGCCGCGCTCCTGCTCGCCCATCACCCGCTCTTTCAGGGCCCGCTACGGAACAGGAGCCAGCAGCGGGTGGCTGCGCTCTTCAGTATGATCCGATCCCTTTGCGTCCCCTACGGCTTCGGCGCGGAGCGTGTTGGCGCGGGCCTTCCCCGGCTCCACGGGCTCGAACAGCTCCTCCAGCCGGAGCCGCAGCCGGGAGGGGCGACGACCGTCTCCCACGGCAACGGTCAGACTACTGCGCCTCCGACCGCAGCCTCGCCGGGCATCGCGTTTCGCACGATGGGCGGGGTCACGGACCCGATGGCAGCCACCGTCGCCCCGATCTTCGGCATGCCCGGGTTCTCTCCGCAGGAGGCGGGTCCGGTCCCAGTGGCCCCTCTGTATGTCCATCCGCTCGTCGCCCAAGCCTGGCCGGTCCAGGCTTTGCTCGAGTCGTTGCGCCGCCAATACCTGGGTGTCTGAGCCTCGCTCAGAACGGGTGCCCCGCCGCCGTCCTGGGCGGGGCGCCCGCCTCGTGTACGCCCGCTTCGCTTCGGGAATGCCCGCGGTGCGGCCGATCGGCGGCCCGCTCGCCTATGCAGCGCGTCTCGCCATCGCAGGATCGACCAGGATCCGGTCCTCGAGGCGATAGGTCCTCGCGCGCCTCTCCGCTTCGCGCAGGGCCAGCTCCAGCGCGGCGTGCCGGAGTTGTGATCGCGGGACCGAGCCCGTCATCGCGATGACGACGGGCGAGCCCCGCCACAGGGGGATCTTCACCGTTGGGACGACCGGGAGGGAAGAGAGCAGCGGATCGGCACGGAGGGAATTCGAGATCCTCGCCTCGAGGGAAACGGCCTGCCCCTCCCGCCTCCGGCTGAGATCGTACATCTTGGCCACCAGGATCATGGCCGCGAGCAGGACGATCAGTGCAGCGGCAACGAAGAGCCCCACGAGTCCGTCCGCTACATTCGGCATGGACTCTGGCGGCACGGCCGGTGACATCGTCGGGCTGGGAGAAATCTGCGCCGAGAAGCTGCCCGTACCGTACATCATCGATGCCGACGCTATGCCGTATCCAGGAACGACTCTGTCGGTCGAGTTCATGACAGCTACCTCCTGAGGAATTCAAGGTTGCATACGGCGTGCCCGGGCGGGGCCGAGGGATTCCGGAGAAATTCGCCGGCCATACAGCCGCGGCCGAGAGGGTGGCCAGTTACTCTTTCCGATCGTGTTGTAAACTTTGCCCGGTGGCGAACGGCCTTCCGTGAGTTCGCGCCTGAACGCCGGATCGAGAGCGGCTAGGCTTGCTCGAGCGATCTCCCCGGTTGCCGCAGCAGCCCGATGGCGATGCCGAGATTCAGCAGATTCCACAGGATGCCGTTGAGGAACGCGGTCTGGTAGGAGCCGGTCAGGTCAAAGATCACGCCGGACATCCAGCCGCCGATCGCCATACCGAATACGGTGGCCATCAGCACGGTGCCCACGCGCACTCCCGCCTCTTCGGGAGGGAAGAACTCCCGGATAATGACCGCGTACGCGGGCACGATCCCACCCTGGAACAGGCCAAACAGCGCCGACAGGACGTACAGCGAGGCGAGGCCTTTGAAGGGCAAGAAGAGAACCAACGCCAAGGCTTGCAGGCTTGAACCCAGGAGCAGCGTGCGCCGCCCCCCGATCCGGTCGCAGATCCAGCCCGACGCGAGGCGGCTCACCACGCCGAAGCCCAGCATCAGCGACAGCATCTGCGCGCCCCGCGCCGCGCCATGGCCCAGATCACCGCAGTACGCGACGATGTGGACTTGCGGCATCGCCATCGCGACGCAGCAGCTCAGGCCGGCGATGACCAGCAGTGACTGCAGCGCGGTCGGCGACATCCCCAGGGGTCGCGGCGACCGCGACACGACATGCGGAGCCGCCGAAGTGGGCTCGGTCAGCGGCGAACGCCGCCGGAGGGCGAAGGCGAGCGGCAACATGGTCGCCACGCAGAAGACGGCGATACCCAGGTATGTCCGGCGCCAGCCCTCGCTCTGTATGAAGTGCTGGACGACGGGCGGCCAGACCGTTCCTGCGAGATAGCTACCGCTCGTGATGATGGCCACGGCCATGCCGCGATGACGGGTGAACCAGAGCGAAGTGTCGGCGATAATCGGCGCGAACGTCGCCGAGCTGGCGACGCCCACCAGCACTCCCTGGGCCAGGATGAACTGCCAGAGGCTCGTCGCCTGGCTGGCCACGCCATAGCCGAGCCCCAGAAAGATGGCCCCGCCCGCCACCGGCGCGACGATGCCGAAGCGATCGGAAAGGCGTCCCATGAGGATTCCGCCGAAGCCGAAGCAGATCATCGTCATGGTGTAGGGCAGCGACGCGGCGGAGCGCGCGACCCCGAACTCCGTCTGGACCGCCGGCAGGGCCACGATGACAGACCACATGCCGACGCCACCGATGGTGGCCAGCGACAGCGCGGCAAAGAGCCGGGTCCATGCGTAGGCGGATTCCGGCGCGTCACGCGACGCGTGCTTCACTCGGCCCCGATGTCGACAGTGTGCTCAGGCATGATGCGCAACGTACAGTATCGGGGCTGGGCCGCCGTTTGTACTCCGCCAATTCGGGATCGCGTCGCGCTCGATTTGGCGCGGTGTCGGGGATGTCGGAACAGAAGCTCGAGACTCGGTGCGGCATCGGCTGGGGGGACGAGGCGGTGGTAGCATGGATTTGTTGGGCAAACGCTCTGACGGAGGTGCGTCATGACACGGAGACTTCGCTGGGTGTGGATTGCTCCAGGATTCCTCGCGGCCCTGACTCTCTCGTGCGGGACGGCGGGGGCGGCCGACAAGACCAAGGTGGACCAGGCGACCAAACGGGTCGAGCGTGGTGCCAAGCAAATCGGGCAAGGTCAGGTCGGTCTCGGGTTCAGGGAGATGTTTGCGGGCATCGGCCATACCGTCGTGGAAGGTGCCAAGTTCAGCGGCGAGAACGTCAAGGAGTTTTTCACGGGGAAGAAGTAGCGGCGCCGTCCGCGACGAAGTAGCAGCCGTGAACGGTTACCAGAGCCGCCCGATATCTCGCGGCTCGAAGCGAAGGCCGCGACCCAAAGACCAGTCCGCCGATGATGCGGGCGGCGGCGAGAACCGCAAGGGTCTCGAGCGATCGGCAGCGCTCGGCATCACCGTTCTGACCCGCCATGGCTCGTGGCTCCGGAGCGCTCAGAAGATGGTGTAGATAAAGGGCGCGATGGCCGTGCCCCCGGCTGCGATGAGAAGACCGAGCAGCGCGATCTTCTCACAGGTCAGCAGATTTCTGGTGATCCCGCGCGGAGTGGCTCGCGCGGCAATCAGAGGTTGTCCCGCTGGCACCTCGCTTGCTGTTTAGCCGCCTGTCGCACACGCACGGGGAGATCAGACAATCTACTCCTGGAGAAGAATCTTCTCCGTTGCCGTGATCGCATCCATCTCGCAGGCAAGAAAGGCGGGACGGTCGCGTCGACCGCCCCGCCTGTACTTTCCAGTCTGGCGCGGCGCTTATCTGGCGCGCCGCCGCTTTTCCCAGAGCGTCAGTCCGGCCACACCTGAGACCAGGAGAAGAACCGAGGCCGCACGGTCCCGGGGTCGGCCGAGTTGACCCTGCCTACGAATGTGGCAACGGGTGCGGCCCTGCTCGTCGCTTGGGCTCGGGGCCGGCTCGCCCGTTTGGGACTCAGTGACCCGGCGCGAGAGCTCTTGGCCTTTTCCGCCGAGACCCGCGGACCTGACGAAGGTCGCTACTTCGTGCCGAACAGGCGGTCACCGGCGTCCCCGAGGCCGGGCACGATATAGCCGTGGTCGTTGAGCTTGTCGTCGATGGCGGCGGTGAAGATCGGCACGTCGGCATGCGCGGCCTTGAAGGCCGCGATGCCTTCGGGCGCGGCGACCAGGCAGACATACTTGAGGCTCCGGGCTCCGCGCGCCTTGAGGCGGCGCACCGCAGCGATCGCCGAGTTGGCGGTGGCGAGCATCGGATCGACGACGATCACGTCTCGCTCCGGGATGTCCTCCGGCACCTTGAAGTAGTACTCGATGGCCTCGAGCGTCTGGGGATCCCGATAGAGCCCGATATGGCCGACGCGTGCCGACGGCACGAGGTCGAGCATGCCCTCGAGGATGCCGTGGCCCGCGCGCAGCACCGAGACGATGCAGAGCTTCTTGCCGGCGAGCGCGGGCGCGCGCATGGGCGCCACCGGAGTTTCGATGTCGATCAACTCGATCGGCAGGTCGCGCGTGACCTCGTAAGCGAGGAGCAGGCTGATCTCGCGCAGGAGCCGCCGGAACTCCGCGGTGGGCGTCTCGGCGCGGCGCATCAGGGTCAGCTTGTGCTGAACCAGCGGATGGTCGACCACGGTCACGTTGCCCATGATTGCCGTCTCCTTCCCGGTTTCTCTCGCCATGCTACCGTATGCGACCGAGCCCGGCGGCGAACGTATCGCGAGCGGATCCGGTGCCACAGTTCGCGCGCGCCTTGCGTCGCTCATCCTTTCCAACGAGTTGCCCTCTCGACGGCGTACTCGTGTTGTCGCGCCATGTTGCGGCCAATTGCCGCCCGTCGCGAGATATGCGTCACGATCTCGGTGACAGCCCGCCCTCCCGCCAGATCCAGTAATAGCTGTCTTCGGCGAGGCGAGAAGGCTGCCGGTCAGAGAACCTACGAATACCCGCTGTGCCAAGGCAAGAGCCCGAGCCTCGACCGGGTCTGACTAAGACGTTCTGTTATCTACGCTCGATGATGCCGGGTGCGGTTCATTGGCTCAAGGAAGAAGAGCCCAACACCGTGATCCCCGCGATCACCTGAACGCCGGCAACACCTCCTGGCCGAACAGACGTAGCGAGCGCATGGCCTCCGGGTGGGTCATGTTGCCGAAATTCATGTTCAGGAGCAGCAGATCGACACCTACCGCCTCCAGAGCCTGGATCTGCCGGATGCAGCGCTCAGGACTGCCGATGATCAGCCGCTCCCATGCCTCCTCGGGGGACGGCTCGTGCTCGACGGGGTCCGAGCTGACCACCCCGCCCCGCACGCTTTCGCCGCCGAAGTGCAGGTGGTGCCACGTGCGATGCGTCTTCGTCACGTGCGGGAGTGCCTCCCGGGCCGCGCCGTCCGTCTCCGCCACATAGGCGATGCGCAGAAGGCCGAGGTCGCTGTCGGCCTCCGTCTTTCCCGCGTCTTTCAGCGTGCGCCGGTAGAGGTCGACTTTCTCGGCCACCTTGTCCACCGGATCCCGGAACACTGTGCTGAGTAGCCGGTGACCATGGCCGATGGCGTAGGTGAAGGACTCCGGGTTCAGCGCGGCGATCCAGATCGGGGGGTGAGGGCGCTGAAGTGGCCGGGGAAGCACGGTGGCGGCCGGGAAGTTGAAGAAGCGCCCGGCGTGCGCCACGTCGTCCTCGCGCCAGGCCCGCACCATGACCTCGAGGCATTCCTGGGTGCGCTCGCGCCCCTCCTCGAAGGGCAGGTTGTAGCGCGCGAACTCGTAAGGATAGGCCCCGCGGCCCACCCCGATCTCCAGCCGCCCGCCGGTGAGGACATCGGCCACCGCGATCTCGCCGGCCAGCCGCAACGGGTGATAGAAGGGAAGGACGAGCACGCCGGTGCCGAACCGCAACCGCCGTGTCTGCGTGGCCGCCTTGATGGCGAACATCAGCGGCTGCGGACACGCGCTATAGCTCACGAAGTGATGCTCCGCGAGCCACACGGTCTCCAGCCCCTGCTCTTCGGCGTAGGCGATCTCCTCGAGGAGGTCGCCGTACATGGCGTCGAAAGAGCGCCCGGGGCCCGACCACTCGAACAGCAGGAATAGTCCGAATCGCATGCCCGTCCTCCCCGCGGACCTAGGTGGCCAGGAACTTCTTCCACTGCTCGAGCAGCGGCGTTTCGTTTTCCACCCACCATTCGGGGTTGCGCAGGAGCACTCCCGGCAGGTCGTAGTTCACCACGTCGCGCCTGGCCTTGGCGTCGAGCTGCGCCCAGGCGGCCCGGTTGGTGGGGCCGTGCGGGTAGAGGAGCGGCCGTTCCGCCTGGGGCTTCGTCTGTGAGGCGAAGGTGATGAACTTCATGGCCGCGTCCTTGTTCTTGGAGATCTTGGAGATCGCATAGAAGGTCTGGTCGAGGATAGCCTGGTTCACCTCAACGGCCAGCGGCTTGCCTTCGCGGGCCAGCACGACCACGCGCGCGCCCCACCCGTAGCCGAGGAGGACTTCCTCATCCGAGAACAACTGAGCGAACTGCGCGCCGGACTGCCACCAGGTCATCTCCGGCTTGATATCGGCCAGCTTGGCGAAGGCGAGCTTGGTGTCGATCGGATACACCTTGGCTGGGGGCACACCCGCCGCCATCACGGCCGCTTCGAAATTATCGCGCGGCGTCCAGCCCGGCCCGGTACGGCGGCCGGGAAACCGCTTGAGGTCCCACAGCTCGGCCCAGTTCTTCGGGTGTGACCCGGTCGCGAAGCGCTTCGAATTGTAGGCGATGTCGACCGCGTAGACCTCAAAGGCTATCCCGTGCGAGTGCACGGCCGGCCCGTACATCTCGGTCCGGTTGACCACGCCGGCGTCGAGCTTCTCGTAAAGCCCGTCCTGAGCGCCGCGCCAAAGCCAGGCGCTGCCGGGCTGGACGATGTCCCACTCCGGATTGTTGTTCTGGACTTGGGCCTTGAGCAGAGCCAACTGGTTCGTGGCGCTGACCTGCTTGATCTTGACACCCGTGGCGGCCGTGAACGGATCGTAGACCGCCTTCTTGAGCGACTCCTCGTGCGCGCCGCCCCAGCCCACGATGACCAGCTCGCCCGCGGCCGCGGCCGGCCGGCTGCGCCCCATGACGCCGGCCGTGGCGAGCGATCCCGCCGTCGTCTTCAGGAAATCCCGTCGTGAAACGTGGCTGCCCATGTCCGCCTCCTCCTCGGGCGGCCGCGCACCGCCGGCTCGCCGCTTCCGCGTGAGTGAGTCGTTTACCCGCGTGTCCGATCCGTCTGTCGACGCAGCCATGCCGAACCCAGCAGGGCCAGAGAGGTCACGATGATCAACTGGCTCGAGACCGCCGCCACCACGGGATTGAGCTCGTACCGAATCCCATCGAACATCAGCTTGGGGAGGGTGGGATTCGAGCCCGACACGAACATGGCGATCACGATCTCGTCGAACGATATCAGGAACGCAAAGATCGCTCCGCTGGCGATGCCGGGCCAGAGCAGCGGCAGCATCACCTGCGTGAACGTGCGCAGGGGCCCGGCCCCCAGACTGCGGGCCGCGCGCTCCAGCGACCGGTCCAGCTTGTACAGTACGGCGGTGACGTTGAGCACGACGAACGGCAGGGCGAGCACGGTGTGGGCCAGCACCAGGCCCGCGGCCGTGCCGATGAGCCGCCAGCGAGCGTAGACGCTGTAGAGGCCAATCGACAGCACGATGGTCGGCACCACGATCGGCGAGACCATGAGGGCCCGGAGCGCGCTCCGGCCGGGCACGGTGAGTCGCACGAGAGCGATGGAGGCGAGGGTCCCCAGCGAGGTGGCGAGCATGGTGACCACACACGCCACCTCGAAGCTCCGCACGGTAGCGTCCCTCCAGGACCCGCTCGACCAGTACGCCTGGTACCAGCGCACGGACAGCGTCCGCGGCGGAAACTCCAGGAAGAGTCCCCCGCTGAACGACATGACCACGACGAGGAGGCTGGGCACGGCCAGGTAGGTAAGGACGAGGCCGGTGACGGCCCATAGTAGCGGATGCGTCCGATCGCCCGTCATACCCACACCTTGTCGAGACCGAGCAGCCGATCGAAGCCGACCACGAGCACAACGGTTACCACGAGCAAGACCATGGCCATGGACGAGGCAAGGCTCCAGTCGAGTAGATCCACGACCTGTGTCTCGATCACCATAGCGAGGGTGATGACTCGCGAGCCTCCCAGCAGGGCGGGAATGATGAAGAAGCCCAAGGCCTGGACGAAGACGAGCAGGCCCGCCGCCGCCACACCCGGCAGGCTGAGGGGCAGCGTCACCGATCGGAAACGCCGCCACGGTCCTGCCCCCATGACCCGGGCGGCCGCGTGCAAGCGGGGATCGATGTTCCGGAGGGACGCGAACACGGGCAGGATGGCAAAAGGCAGAAGCACCTGCGCCATACCGATCACGACCCCGGCCTCGTTGTACATGAGCCTGAGCGGTTCGTCGATCACGTGCAGCCGGCGGAGGAGATTGTTGAGCAGGCCGTTGGCCTGGAGGAGGACCATCCAGGCATAGGTTCGCACCAGGATGCTCGTCCAAAGCGGCAGCAGGACAAAAACCATGACGACCCGCAGGGTCAACGACCCGGCACGGCTCAGCACATAGCTGACCGGATACGCCATCACCAGACACACGGCCGTGACCACCAGGCTGATACGGAACGTGCGCAGCAAGACGCCCAAATATACCGAGCTCTCCAGGAACCGGCCATAGGCGCCGAATCCCACCACGCCGTCTGCGCCGCCCGTGAGGCTGAGGACAAGGAGCCACGCGAGCGGATAGAGATATACGGTGACGAGCAGGATAAGGGCGGGCCCCACCAGCACCAGAGCCTGACCCCAGCTGGATCGTGGTCTCATGCAAAGATCCGCCAGTCCTCGGGCCGCGAGGTGAGCCAGATCTCCTCGCCTCGTGCGAAAAGGGTATCCGGCCCGCGGAATGGCCGCGTCACTCTGAGGACGACGCCCGACGGCACCTCCACACCGTAACGCACGAGCTCTCCATGGAACACCACCTCACGAATACGCCCGCGCCAGGCATTGGGGCCAGCCTGCTCTGTCGTCCCGAGCTCGAGGCGCTCGGGCCGGATGGTCAAACGCACGCGCTTGCCCGGCGCCAGGGGCGGCCCGCCATGCGTCACGACCTCGGGGCCGTCGGCGATCTGGACGCGCAGGAGGCCGCGGGCCGCCTCGGCCGCGATGCCCTCCACGAGATTGACGTCGCCGAGGAAGCCGGCCACGAAATCGGTGGCGGGACGCTCGTAGAGCGCCAGCGGCGAGCCAACCTGAATGACATCACCGCCATTCATGATGGCGATGCGGTCCGAGAGCGCGAGCGCCTCCTGCTGATCGTGCGTGACGTACAGGGTGGTGATGCCCAGCTCGCGTTGAAGGGTCTTGATCTCGCTCTGCATCTCCTCGCGGAGCTTCTTGTCCAGGGCCCCCAACGGTTCATCCATCAGCAGAAGCGAGGGTCGATACACGAGGGCGCGGGCGAGCGCGATGCGTTGCTGCTGTCCACCCGAGAGTTGGCGGGGGTAGCGGGCGTCCAAACCGGACATTCGCACCGCGGCCAGCGCCTCATCAACTCGCTTCGCGACCTCGGGGCCGGCCAATCTGCGTGTCCTCAATGGGAACGCGACGTTCTCGAAGACCGTCATGTGCGGGAACAGCGCGTAGCTCTGAAACACCATCCCGATGTCGCGCTTCTCGGGCGGGCGCGCCACCACGGATTCGCCGCGCACGAGGATTTCTCCGCCCGTCGGTCGCTCGAAGCCTGCGATCAGCATGAGAGTGGTGGTCTTGCCCGACCCGCTCGGTCCGAGGAGCGTGACAAACTCGCCCTCGCCGACCTCGAGTGACACGTTGTTCACAGCCACGGTGCGGCCGTAGGCCTTGGACACGCCGGCAAGTGTCACGAGTGAGCGGCTCATGAGTGCCGCCAACTTAGCGTGGATAGGGTTCGGTCGGCAACACCGGATACCATGCGAGTCGCTCGGTATTCGGTCACTCGCACCGTGGACTCCGAGTTCGCGGAGTGGTTCGGGAAGCGACCCCCTGAGGAGGCTCCGGCGGCCCGCGCGAGATTCACTGGCAAAGAGACCGCGCCCCGTGCATGCTTATCGGCCGGAGGATCACCTATGAAGATCGCGCGCGTCGCGGCGCTCCACGCGGACGGCGGCTGGCGGCCGTGGACGTTCGTCCGCATCGAGACCGACACCGGCCTCGTCGGCTGGGGCGAATGCAGCGACAACCGCAGCCCGTACGGCATCGCGGGCAGCGTCCGCGACCTCGCCCCCCTGCTCGTCGGGCAGGATCCGCGTCCGGTGGAGCGCCTGTACTGGGACATGCTGCGGGCCGGCCGGCAGAACTACGGCGGCGTGTCGTTCAAGGCCATGGCCGGCATCGAGCTGGCCCTGTGGGACATCAAGGCCAAGGCGCTCGGGGTGCCGGTCTATGAGCTGTTCGGCGGGCCCATGCGTGATCGCATGCGGCTCTACTGGTCGCACTGCGGGACCACGCGGGCCCGCATGGGCAGCATGCTCGGCACGCCGCCGCTCCGGACCTACGACGACATCGCCGCCCTCGGGCGCGAGGTCGTGGCCCGCGGCTTCACCGCGCTCAAGACCAACATGGTGATTCCCGGCGACCCGGCCACCGTCTACTTCCCCGGCTTCGCCAGCGGGATCAACACCACCGACGGCGCGCCGACCGTGGAGATCCTGGACGCCATCGACCGGCTGATCGGCACCTTCCGCCAGGCGGTGGGGCCCAAGGTCGGGCTGTGCCTCGACCTCAACTACAACTTCCGAACCGAGGGCGTCCTGCGTATCGCCAAGCTGCTCGAGAAATACGACATGCAGTGGCTGGAGTACGACAACTGGGATCCCGACGCGCTGCTGCAGATCAAGCAGTCGACCTCCACCCGCCTCGCCTCGTGCGAAAGCCTGGTGTCGGTGCGGCAGTACCGGCCCTTCCTGGAAAAGCACGCGGTGGACGTGGCGATCATCGACGTGCCGTGGAACGGCTTCTCGCAATCGGTGCAGATCGGCCGGCTGGCCGAGGCGTGCGAGATCAACATCGCGCCCCACAACTACTACAGCCACCTCGCCGATCTTCACTCGCTGCATCTCTGCGCCGTGCTGCCCAACGTGCGCATCATGGAGATCGACATCGACGACGTGCCGTGGAAGGGCGCGCTGGTGACCAAGCCGCCGGAGATCCGCGACGGCCACATCTGGCTCACCGACGCTCCCGGCTGGGGCGCCGACGTCAACGAGAAGGTGCTGGCCGAGCACCCATGGCCGCGCCCCGGCGAGGCCGGCCCCCGGCTGTTCTATGGCATGGACCCCACGCAGATGACCGCGCGCCCGTAAGGAGACCCCTGCGACATCAGAGTTTTTTCAGCGCGTCGATCCGCTCCTGCGTCCCCGGATGGGTGGCGAGCATTCCTCCGCCGCTCGCGCCCGACGTTTGAAGGAGCCAGGTCAGCGTATTGACCATGACGGCCTTGGAATAGCCGGCCCGCGTGAGAATGTCCACACCGTGCCGGTCGGCCTCATACTCTTCCTGCCGGCTGTAGCTATTCGCGACGAGTACCCCGGCGATGGGAGTGAGCTTGCCGCTCCCGGGGAAGATCTGGTCGAGAAGGATCATCCCGATGTTCAAGCCCGCGCCAAGGGTTTGCGCTTTCGCCACGTGGCCCAGATCATCATGGGCGAGCTCATGGGCCAGCACGCCCCTGAGGTGCTCATCGTTGGCCTTTTCGAGCAGACCCCGTGTCACATAGAATTCGCCCCCGCCGGCGCTGGCCGCGTTGATCTGCGGATCGTCCATGATGCGAACGCGAACCTGACTCAACGGGCGTGGATTATTCATGTGACTCACAAGCGGGGCCATGATACGTCGCACGCGTTCGGCCTGCTGCGGATCGAGGTCGTGAGCCGTGCGCCCTCCGCCGGTCTGTGGGGGCGGCGGGCTCCCGGATGGCTCGGTCGTAATCCCGGCGCAACCTGCCGCCAGGAGGAAAAGCAGAAGGGCGACGCAACGGAGTGCGGATTTCAACTCATCGGCCCTGGACGCCAGCGCCTCATTGCACCAAAGCATATACACCCCTCCCCTTCGCCTTGTGGCCCTTTCTTTGGAGGCACCCCTCACTATGACCCGAGTCGCGATGACCGGGAAGGAGTTTCCCGCCCGGTGGTCCTGTCGTCTGCTTCCCACACTGGCGACCTGGGCTGGGGATTCTGCCTTCACTGTCCCCTTGACCCTGTGCCGCCGCCCCACTGGCCTGCCGACATGGAGTGATCAGGCAATGGGGTGGCGCATCTAACAGTCAGTCAGG
>WNGE01004726.1_pt1 | contig 22127 bp, 27 predicted proteins | sample 5400651 | NCBI WGS metagenome assembly WNGE01 (sample SAMN13153370, study PRJNA577476) | soil metagenome | isolation source: 60 cm soil or saprolite under grassland replicate 2 | place: USA:California | collected 2016-06-15 | reverse complement strand
CAGGCCGCCCAGGATCCACACGCCGAACATCGGCAGCGGCGCGGGGACGCGGTCGGCGATGATCGCGGGAGTCCGGAAGATGCCGCCGCCGATGGTCGAGCCGACGAGCACCGCCACCGCGCTCCACAAGCCGAGCCGGCGCGGCAGCCGGTCGCCCCAGCGGTCGCTCGGCGCGGATGCTGAAGGGTGCGTCATAGGCACCAATGATAATGCGCGGCTCACGCCTGTACATTTCCCCGCCCATGACGCGACGCTTCCCGCGGCTCGCCTGGACGGCGGCGACGTTCACCTACCTGCTCATCATTCTCGGCGCCGTCGTCCGGATCACCGGCTCGGGCCTGGGCTGCGGCGAGCACTGGCCGCTGTGCAACGGAAAGCTGCTCCCGCCACTCGACCTGCCCACGCTGATCGAGTACGGGCACCGGCTCGCCGCGGCGGCGGTGAGCGTCCTCGTCGTCGCGCTCGCAGCGTACGCATGGCAGCTGAGACGGGGGACGAGGGATGAGGGACGGGGGACGAGGGGTCCCGATGGGCCCGTCCTCTTTCCGTCCGACCGCCCGGCTGTCCGACCGTCAATCGCTTCCTACGTCGCGCTGGGGCTCCTCATCGTACAGGTCTTGCTCGGGGCGGTGACGGTGAAGCTGAGCCTGCCGCCGTGGACCGTGATCCTGCACCTCGGAACGGCGATGCTCTTGCTCGCGACGCTGATTGTGACCGCACGGGGGCCGACCCTGACGCCGAGCGCAACACTGACCCCGGGCGCGACACTGACCCCGGGCGCAAGCCCGGGGAACACGGGAGCCCGGCCCTCACGGGCCGGGCTAGCGGCCCTCGCGCTCGGCTTCGTCACGGTGCTGCTCGGTGCCCTCACGGCCAATCTGGGCGCGGCGAGTGCGTGCCTCGGCTTCCCGCTGTGCAACGGACAGGCGATCCCGGCGGGGAACTACCTGCAGTATGTCCACTGGACCCACCGGCTGCTCGCCTTCACGCTGTTCGGATATGTCTGGTGGTGGGCGCTGCGGACGAAGCGGCGTGGTGCGCGGTGGGTGGTTGTCCTCGTCACCGTACAGGTCGCGCTCGCCGCGGCGATGGTGCTCCTCGCGTTGCCCCCACCGCTCCAGGCCGCGCACGTGGCGGTCGGCGCCGCCGTGTGGGCCGGACTCGTCCTGGCGGTCCTGTGATCAGATCAGGAACAGCTCGTCCTGCGGATTGCGCGGATTCACTTCGGGGCCGGCGCGATCGATGTAGACGTTGATCTCGCTCCGCATCCCGAAGCGGTTCGGCAGATAGACGCCCGGCTCCAGCGAGAAGCCCACGCCGGGAACGAGGGCGCGCGCGTCCTCGGTCTCGAAGTTGTCGATGTGCGGCCCCGAGCCGTGCAGGTCGCGGTCGATCGAATGGCCGGTGCGATGCACGAAATACTCGGCCAGCCCGGCGTCCCGGATCACGGCGCGCGCCGCGTCGTCAACCTGCGCTCCGGTCACGGGCTCCGTCGGCCGCCAGCGCTCGCGCAGGAAGCGCACCGCCGCATCCCGCGCCCCCTTCACCGCCTGCCACACCCGCTGCACTTCCGCGTCGGGCGAGCGTCCCGCGAACGCCATCCACGTCTGGTCGGCGAACACCGAGGCCCGGCCGGGCCCGGCCCACAGGTCGAGCAGCATCACGTCGCCGGCTTCGAGGCGCCGGTCCGCGCCCGGGTGCGGCTCGTAGTGCGGCATGGCGGTGGTCGGTCCGAACGCGACGATGGGCCCTTCGTTCGTCCAGAGCTGGGCGCGCTCGATCGCCTCGCGCACCCGGCGCACCACCGTGGTCTCCCGCACCTCGCCGCCCTTCGCCGCCTCGCTGCCCGCCCAGGTAATCGCCTCGCGTGCGATCGCCGCCAACGCCTCGGCCGCGCGGCGGTGCCCCGCGAGCTCGGCCGCGGACCAGGACGCGGCGAACCGCGAGACCAGCGGCGCCGACGACACGAGCCGCGCGCCGAACGACTCGAGCAGCTGCACCACGCCGTGCGGCACGCGGTCGAGGTACGGCACATGGTCGAGCGACGACGTCTCGATCGCGACGGTGCGGCCGCGGACCAGCGCCTCGAGGTGCCCGTGCAGCTCCCGCCAGGCGCCGTAGGGCCGGACCTCGCCCGGAAAGTCCGCCAGCGGCTGCAGCTCGATGCGGTGCACGACGGCGACAGGCGGCCCCGCGCGGGGCAGCAACACGAACAGCCGCCGCGTCCCCATTCCCGTGTCGCCGAGGATGCGGCCGGCGATCGGGTTCACTTTCCGAAAGTCGTACAGCAGCCAGCCGTCGGCGCCGAGCGCACCGAGCGCCTCCCGCAATGCGGGAAAGTCGAACCCGTCGAGCAGCGGCATCAGAAATGTCGGGGATCGGTCGGCGCGGCCCGCCACTCGCATGCCGCGCCGCCCGTGGCCCGGCAGGATACGTGGAGCATGGCGCCTTCGAATCCGACGAGCAGTCGCAGCAGCTCGGTGAAGGCGGCGCCGTACAGGCCGCAGGCGGCGCCGTCCGGCGTCGCGTGCAAGGCGAGCGTGTCGGCGACACGCGCCACGGGAAGGTGGCTCTCGCGCCGCAGCTCCCCGGCGAACACGGCGCGGGCGGCGCGCCGCGCGGCCAGATACCCGAACACCCGCGGGGCGATGCGCGCCCCCAGCCGGGTCAGGACGAAGAGGCGCCGCACCGCCCGCCGGGCCCCGCGCCGGCCCGCATCCGCGAACACCAGGTCGGCATCCGGCCGCCGCCCCACGAGGCGCAGCAGCGCCTCGACGTGCGCGCGGTCGGCCGGCGCATCGCGGCGGACTTTGCCCTCGTATTCGCGCAGCTGCATCGCCACGGTGGGCGATAGGCCCAGCCGCTTGGACAGCAGCTCTTCGGCGAATTCCGAGAGGCCGTCCTCGACGGGTGTGTCGAGGTTCTTGACCGCCTCGAGGACGGCCAGGGGCACGATGCTGTGGACCACGGCGGGCAAAACCTAGCACATCCGGGCCCCATTGCGGAACCCGGTCGGGCGGGGAGAGGTTACGGCACGTCATGACCACGCCCACCCCCCCGACCCCTGCACCGAGCCCGGCCGCGGAGGCCGAAAAACGAGCGAGCTTCGAGCGCGAGGCGCTGGTGCACCTCGACAGTTTGTACCGGGTCGCCCTGCGCCTCACCGGCAACCCCGCCGAAGCCGACGACCTGGTGCAGGAGACCATGCTCAAGGCCTACCGGGCCTGGCACCAGTTTCAGCAGGGGACCAACGCCAAGGGCTGGCTGCTCACCATTCTGCGCCACGCCTTCATTAATGAATACCGGCGGCGCACGCGCCATCCCGAGACGGTCGACATCGACGCCATCGAGCCGTTCTCTGTGTTCGAGGAGGTCCAGGACGACGATCCGCAAGGCACGTTCTTCGACCGGATCGTGGACGACCAAGTGCTCCGGGCCATCGACGAGCTCCCGGAACAATTCAAGGAGACCGTGGTGTTGAGCGACGTGGAGGGGCTGTCCTATGAAGAGATCGCCCGCATCCTGGAAGTGCCGGTCGGCACAGTGAAGTCCCGGCTGTTCCGCGGCCGGCGCCTGCTCCAACAGAAGCTGTACGATTACGCCGTGGGGATGGGGTACATCAAGGGAAGCCCGAAATGAACTGCCGGGAGTGCAAGGAGCACCTGTACGAGTACCTCGACCGCGAGCTCACGCCCGCGGTGGAGCAGGACATCCGCCAGCACTTGGAAGATTGCCCCCCCTGTGGCGAGTACTTCGACTTCGAAAAGCTGTTTCTCGACTTCCTCCAGGCCCGCTGCCGCGTGCAGGGCGCGTCCCCCGAGCTCAAGCGCCGCATCTTCAACGAGCTGTTCGGCGAGTGAAGTGGCTCACCGCAGGCGGGCTGGTGGCCGCCTGCGCGGTGGGAGCCGGCGTCACGTGGGGTCTCGGCTGGCCCGGCTTGGTGCTGCTCGCCGTGTTGTTCGTGTCGGCGAGTCTCCTCACCCAGATGAACGAGCGCGGGGGACCGCGCCGGACCGCCCGCCAAGTGGTGGCGAACGGCGGCGTCGCCGCGGTCGCCGCGCTGCTCGGCTCGTGGGCCGCGGCCGCCGGCGCCATCGCGGCGGCCGCCGCCGACACCTGGGCCACTGAGGTCGGAGCCTTGTCGCCGTTGCCACCACGTCTCATCACATCGGGCCGGCGCGTCACCCGCGGCGCTTCGGGGGGTATCACGGCCCTGGGCACGCTGGGCGGAGTCGCCGGAGCCGCGACGATCGCTCTGCTCGCCGCCGTGCTTCGGCCCCGGGGCGCACCCCCGGCGTCACCCGCGCTGATTGCGAGTGCGGGCATCGCCGGGATGCTGGTCGACTCGGTCCTGGGCGCGACGCTCCAAGGCAAGTACGAATGTCCCGCGTGCGACGCGCGATTCGAGCGCGGCGATACCGTGTGCCACGAGCCGGTGCGGCTCGCGAGAGGCTGGCGATGGCTGGACAACGACGCGGTGAACCTCGCCGCCACGCTGCTGGGCGCCGTCGCGGGCGCGCTCGGGCCGGTCGTCGCGCCGCGTTAGTCGCGTCGCTCGCATGACCGAGCGCTGGGACGCGGTCGTGGTTGGCGCCGGTCCGGCGGGGGCGACGACGGCGCTGCTGCTCGCGCGGGCCGGGGTGTCGGTGCTGCTCCTCGACCGGGCCCGGTTCCCGCGCGACAAACCCTGCTCCGAATACCTGAGCCCCGCAACCACGAGCATCCTCGAGCGGCTGGGCGGGGGTATCCTCGAGACGGTCGAGGGCGTGGCGCATGCCAAGCTGTACGGCATGAAGGTGGTCGCGCCCAGCGGTGCCGCCGTCTGTGGCCGCTTCCGCGGCGGGCCGAGACCCTACAGCTTCGCCCTGCCCCGCACCTCGTTCGACACCATTCTCGCGGCGGCCGCGGCGCGCGAGGGTGCCGTCGTTCGGGAGGGTGTCGCGGTCGAGGATCTCGTCTTGGACGACGGCGCGGTCGCCGGCGTCGTGGCGCGCTCGCGCAACGGGCACCGGACAACGTGTCACAGCCGCGTTGTGGTCGGCGCCGACGGCCTCCGCTCCGTGGTGGCGCGCCGGCTCCGGCTGACCCGGCGCTCGCGGCCGCACCGCGTCGCGTTCACCGCCCACGTGGCGGGCGTGGCCGGAGTGGATGGCCTGGGCGAGCTGCACGTCAGCGAGCGGGGCTACGTGGGCCTCGGGCCGGTGGGCGCGGGGATCACCACCGTGGCGCTGGTCCTGCCGGTTTCGGCGGTGCGCGAGAGCGGCCGGGACTACCGCGCCGACTTCTTCACGGAGCTCGAGCGCTTCCCGGGCCTCGCGGGCCGGTTCGATGGACATCGCCTGGTCCGCGGCGTGCTCACCACGGGCCCGTTCGCGCAGTGGTCGCGCAGCGCCGTGGGCGCGGGAGGTGGGGCCCTCCTGGTGGGCGATGCGGCGGACTTCTTCGACCCGTTCACGGGTCAGGGGATCTACGCGGCGCTGCGCGGCGCCGAGCTCGCGGCGGAATCTCTCATACGGGTCCTCTCACCCTGTCCCCCTCTCCGTTCCGGAGAGGGGGAACGAGGTGAGTTCCTCCTCGCCCGGAGGGAGAGGCGGATAGGGGGTGAGGACCGCGGCCCCGTCAGCGCTGCAGCGCTCGCGTCCTACCGCCGCGCGCGCCGCCGCGAATTCGCCGGGAAGTGGCTGCTCGAGCGGGTCATCGGGCTCGGGGTCGGGTGGCCGGCGCTCGCCGAGCGCGTGGTGCGGCGCCTGGCGCGGCGCCCCGACCTCGCGGATCTTCTGGTGAGCGCGACCGGGAATATCGTCCCGGCGCGCCACGTCTTCGTTCCGACCGTCCTCGCCCAATTGCTCTGGTGATTTGATGCCCGGCGCCGATCCCGCCCTGTTCCGCCAGCTGCTCGGCCGGTTCGCCACCGGCGTGACGGTCGTGACCACGCGAGACCCCGCCGGTCAGCCGATCGGGATGACCGCGAGCTCCGTCGCCTCGGTCTCGCTCCACCCGCCGCTGGTGCTGGTGTCGGTCGATCAAGCGAACGACATGCACCCGGCGCTACGGGCGGCGCAGCACTTTGTCCTGAACGTCCTGGCGGCGGACCAGGAAGCGATTTCGCGCCGCTTCGCCGCGGAGCATCCCAACCGGTTCGAGGGTATCGGCTACCGGGACACCCGGCACGGCCTCCCGGTACTCGACGGGGTGCTCGCGAGCATCGAGTGCGAGAAGCACGCGGAGGCCCCCGGTGGAGACCACACGGTGTTCTTCGGGCTGGTCACCGGGGGCAGCGTGTCCGACCGCCGGCCGCTGCTCTATTATCGCGGCGGCTACGCCGGGCTCGCGGGCGGATGATCGGCATCGAGCTGCTGGACGATCCACGGGCCGATCCCGTCGCGGTCCACGCCGAGCTCCACGACATCGCGCGCCTCAACGCGCTGTTCGGAGGCACCCGGGCCGTCGTGCGGGAGCTGGAGTCGTTCTTCGAAACTGCGAGACGGGAGACGGGAAACGGCCTGGGCGACATTCCGCGGGCGGCGGCGCGCGCGGCCCGGCGGCACGGCATCACGCTGCGTCTCGTGGGAATCGAAGTGAACCGGGCGGCCGCCCGCCTGGCGCGGGGCGCCGACGCGGCGGCGCCGCTCGCGCTCGTCCTCGCGGACGGGGGGGCGCTGCCGCTCGGGCCGCGTTCGGTGGACGTCGTCGTGGCGAGCCAGGTGCTCCACCATGTACCGCGCGAGGTGGGGGTGCGCTGGATCGCCGCGCTCGACCGCGTAGCGCGCCGGGCGGTAGTGCTTGCGGACCTGCGCCGCTCGCACCTCGCCATGGCCGGCGTGTGGGCGGCGTCGCTCGGGCTCGGGATGAGCGGCGTCACACGCCGCGACGCGGTGGTGTCGCTCAAGCGGGGATACACGAAGCGAGAGTTTGACGAGATTCTGCGGGAGGCGGGCGTGCGAACGACGGCGCGGCATCGACCCGGCGCTCGGATCGTCGCCGCCTGGTCACCGGGGGCCGGCCGTGACCTTTGACCGCACGCACCTCTGAGCATGGCGATGCGGACCGTCGACCGGATCCGGATCCGCGCGCCCGCCGACCGCGTCTTCGACGTCGCGTCGCAGGTCGAACGCTGGCCCGACATCCTGGCTCACTACCGCTGGGTCCGCTTCCTCGAGCGCCGGAACGGCGGCGGCACCGTGGAGATGGCGGCCTGGCGTCCGTTCGGCGTGGCGCGCTACCCGGCGTGGTGGGTGTCGGAGATGCGGGTGGATCGCGCCGCGCGGGAAATCCGGTACCGCCACGTGCGGGGTATCACGCGCGGCATGGATGTCGTCTGGCGCCTCGCCGCGCGAGGGGACGGCGTGGACGTGACGATCGTGCACGAGTGGACCGGACCGGCCTGGCCGCTCATCGGTGGCCTCGCGGCGCGACTGGTGATCGGCCCGGTGTTCATCCACGGGATCGCGTCACGGACGTTGGCGGGGATAAAGCGCTGCGCCGAGAGCGCGTGACGAGTCGCGGCGTCAGCCGCGGACAACGGGGAGCGCAATGTGAAGAACGGCGGACGAAGGGTCGTCATCACGGGAGTCGGCGCCGTCACGCCGATCGGCACGGGCGCCGAGGGACTGTGGGCCGGACTCGAGGCCCGCAGCTCGGCGGTGCGGGAGGTCACACGGTTCGATCCGACGCCGTTCCGGAGCCGCATCGCCGCCGAAATTCCCGACTTCCGCCCGCAGGATCACCTCGACGCCAAGCGCGCCAAGCGGCTCGACCGTTTCTCCCAGCTGGCCGTGACGAGCGCGCGCTTCGCGCTCGCCGATGCCGGGCTCGATCCGGCGCGCGAGGATCGGGACCGCATCGGCACGATGATGGGTTCGGCGCTGGGTGGCGTGGCGTTCGCCGAGTCGCAGGTCGCGACCTTTCGCCAGGAAGGCCCCCGCGGGCTCGACCCGGCGCTCGCGCTCGCCGTGTTTCCCGGCGCCGCGAGCTGCAACATCGCCATCGAATTCGGGTTCACCGGTCCCAACTCGACGAATGCGATGAGCTGTGCCTCGGGCACCATCGCCGTCGGCGACGCGCTCCACACGATCCGGGCCGGCCGGGCCGACGTGATGCTGGCGGGAGGTGCCGAGGCGCCGCTCGCCCCGATGACCTACGCGGCGTTCAGCGTGATCCGGGCCATGAGCACCCGGAACCACGATCCGGCGCACGCGTCGCGCCCGTTCGACGAAGACCGGGACGGCTTCGTGATGGGCGAGGGCGCCGCCGTGCTGGTGCTCGAGGAGCGAGACCGTGCCGTGGCGCGCGGCGCGAAGATCTACGCCGAAGTGGCGGGCTACGGGTTCACGAACGACGCGTACCACATGACCGCTCCGCGCCCGGACGGCCGGCAGGCGGCCCGGGCGATGCGGCTCGCACTCGACGACGCGCGCGCCCAGCCCGCCGACGTGGGCTACATCAACGCGCACGGCTCGTCCACGCCTTTGAACGATTCGACCGAGACACAGGCGATCAAGCAGGTGTTCGGCGACCATGCCTACCGGCTGACCGTCAGCGGGACGAAGGGCTATTACGGCCACGCGCTGGGCGCGAGCGGCGCGATCGAGGCGGCGATCTGCGCCCTCGCCATGGAGCGGCGCTGGCTCCCACCCACCATCAACCTCGAGCGGCCGGACCCGGCGTGCGACCTCGACTGCCTGCCGGGCGAGGGGCGCGCGGCGGCACCCGACGTCGTCCTCACCAACTCGTTCGGGTTCGGCGGGATCAACGCTGCCGTCGTCTTGCGGCGCGCGTAGCTCCGGGCACCAGATTCAGATAGATTGCCGCGGCCCATAACCTCGAGGACCTCGTCATGCCCAAGCAGCTGCGGCCGCTCGTGGCCGAGTTCATCGGCACCCTGCTGTTCGTGTTTCTGGGCGCGGGCAGTGTGGTGGCGCTCGTCGCCAATGGCCCCACCACCGGGAGCATCGGCCTGCTCGGCGTGGCCCTGGCGCACGGCGTCGGCATGGCTGTCATCGTCTCGATGACGATGAGCATCTCGGGCGGTCACATGAATCCCGCCGTCACGTTCGGCCTCTGGATCGCCGACCGGATCGACGGCTGGCTGGCCGGGCAGTACGTCCTCGCCCAGATCCTGGGCGCCGTGAGCGGGGCGGCGCTCGTGAAGGCGGTGTTGCCGCGCCTGGCCGTCGGGATCGCCCTCGCGGGCACGCCGCGCCTCGCGAGCGAGGTGACGTTCATGCAGGGCGTGTGGCTCGAAGCCCTGCTCACGTTCTTCCTGGTGAGCGCCGTATTCGGAACGGCCGTGTCGGCGGAGGCACCGAAGATCGCGGGGTTCGGAATCGGCCTCGCGATTTTCGTAGACGCCCTGGTGGGCGGCAGCCTCACCGGCGCCATGATGAACCCGGCCCGCGCCTTCGGGCCGGCGCTCGTCGCCTGGCAGTGGAACGCCCACGCCGTCTATTGGATCGGGCCGCTGATCGGGGCCGGCGTGGCGGCCGCGTTGTGGAAGGTGGTCCTGCTGCCGCGATCGTGACGCGGCGGCGCAGCGTGCTGCGCCGCTACAGCGATTCCGCCACCGTCGGCGCGAAGTAAGTGAGCACGATGTCGGCGCCGGCGCGCCGGATCGCGTACAGCGTCTCCCACATGGCGCGCGCCTCGTCGAGCATGCCGCGCGCCGCCGCCGCCTTGATCATCGCGTACTCCCCGCTCACCTGATAGGCCGCGAGCGGGGAGCCGAATTCCTGCTTGGCCCGGCGGATGAGGTCGAGGCAGGGGAGCGCCGGCTTGACCAGGATGATGTCCGCCCCCTCGGCCACGTCGAGCCCGATCTCCTTCATGGCCTCGTCGGCGTTGGTGCCCTGCATCTGGTAGGACTGCCGGTCGCCGAACTGCGGCGTCGAGCCCGCCGCCTCGCGAAACGGCCCGTAGAACGCCGAGGCCGTCTTGGCGGCGTACGAGAGGATGGGGACGCGGGCGAATCCCGCGGCGTCGAGCGCCTTGCGAATCCCGGCCACGCGGCCGTCCATCATGTCGCTCGGCGCCACGATGTCGATGCCGGCGCGGGCCTGCACCACCGCGACCTTGCCGAGCAGGTACACCGACGCGTCGTTGTCCACCTCGCCGTCCTGAACGACCCCGCAGTGGCCGTGGTCGGTGTATTCGCACAGGCAGGCGTCGCCGATGACCAGCAGCTCCGGCACGGCCCGCTTCACCGCCCGCGCCGCCTGCTGCACGATCCCCTGCTCGTCGTACGCCTCCGAGCCCGTGGCGTCTTTGGCCGCGGGGAGCCCGAAGAGAATGATCCCGCCGAGCCCCAGCCGATGCGCCCGCTCGGCGTCCTTCACGAGCTCGTCCACCGACGTCTGATACACACCCGGAAGGGCGCCCACTTCCCGGCGCACGCCCTCGCCGTGGCACACGAACAGCGGCCACACGAGCTGCGAGGGGACGAGGTGCGTCTCCTGCACCAGCCGGCGCAGCGCCGCCGTGCGGCGCAGCCGGCGCAGCCGACGGATCGGGAACTGGCTCATCGGCCGAGCAATCTCGACGCGCCCTGCGCCCGGAGCAAGTCCGCCACCCGAGCCCCGGCCATCGCGGGCTCGCGCGCCTCGATCTCGGCCGACGCGGTGATCTGGACCGAGCCGTCCTGAGCCGTCACGCGCCCGTACAACCGCCCCTGCTCCCGTCCCCCGTCGCCGCGTCTCTTGCAGTACGCCGCCACGGGCGCCTGACACCCTCCCTCGAGCAGGGCGAGCAGGCTCCGCTCCGCCGCCACGTGTGCCGCGCTCTCGGAATCGTGCAGGGGCGCGAGCGCGGCGCGGGCGCGCGCATCGTCCGCGCGCACCTCCAGGCCCAGTGCCCCCTGCCCCGGCGCGGGCATGACCTCCAAGGGATCGAGCCGCGCGGCGATGTGATCGGCGAGGGCGAGCCGCTCGAGCCCCGCCCCTGCGAGGAGCGCGGCGTCGAGGTCGTCACGCCCCTCCTTCACCTTGCGGACCCGGGTCGGGACGTTGCCTCGCAGCGGCACGACATCCAGGTCGGCACGCAGATGCCGGATCTGCGCGGCGCGCCGCAGGCTCGAGGTCCCGATCCGCACGCCCTGTCCGAGCCCCGCGATCGACGTCACGCCGGCCGCGCGCGTCACCAGCGCTTCCGCAGGATCCGCCCGCTTGGGCACGGCGCCGAGCGCGAGCCCCTCCGGCAGCTCGGTGGGCAGATCCTTGAGGGAATGGACCGCCACATCGATGCGCCCATCGAGCAAGGCCTGCTCGATTTCTTTGGTGAAGAACCCCTTGCCCTCTAGCTCGTGCAGCGGGCGGTCGACGTCGGCGTCGCCGCGCGTCTTGATGACCTCGAGCACGGCCGCGCCGCCGTGTTGCGCGAGTGCCGCCCGCACCCACTCGGCCTGCCACAGCGCGAGCGTGCTCCCCCGCGTGCCCAGCCTCAGGGCGCCGCTCACTCGCGCTCCGTCCCGGCGGCCGCGTAGTACTGCACCAGCGCGTCCACGAGACCGGCGCTCGTGAACTCACCGGCCTCGATCCGCACCGGCAGACCGTACTCGCGCGCGGTCGCGGCCGTGACGGGACCGATGACCGCCGCACGGTAACATTCCGATCGGGCGGCTACGGCGCCCACCGCCCGCACGAACGCGTGGACGGTGGAGGACGAGGTCAACGTCACCACGTCGATCCGGCCAGCCAGGATGTCTGCGCCGAGGGCTGGTCCATCCCCGAGCTCGGGCAAGGTGCGATACACGGGAATGACATCCACGTGCGCGCCCCGCGCCCGCAGCCCCTGCGGCAAGACATCGCGCGCGGTCTCGGCACGGGGAACCAGCACGCGCGCTTCCGTGAGGTCTCCCTGTGCCGCGAGCGCCGCGACGAGAGACTCCGCCACGTATCCTTGGGGAAGCACCTCGACCCGCACACCGCGCGCGGCCAGCGCGTCGCCGGTCGCCGGCCCGATGGCGGCGACGCGCGTCCGGGCGAAGTCCTGCGGCGAATACCCCCAGCCGGGGAGCCTGTCGAGCACGACGTGCACGGTGTTCTGGCTCGTGAACACGACCCAGCGATACGCCGCGAGCTGGGCGAGCGCCCGGCGCAACGGCTCCAGGTCGCTCAACACCTGGATGCGGATGACGGGCGCGCACACGACGGTCGCGCCGAGCGCCTCGAGCTCTCGCACGAGCTCCGCCGCCTGCTCGCGCGCGCGTGTGACGGCGATGCGCCGACCTGTGAGCGGGCGCGCGGGACCCGGCGGCCGCGGCGCGTGTGACATAGATTGTTGCAATCTACCATGCTCCGCTCCCTGCGCTCCGCGCTCGCTCGCTTCACCGTGCGGCGGGCCGCCGCGTGTCAACGCGAAGCCCCCAAGCGCGCCGGAATGTGGCTGCAGCTCGGTTGCGCACTCGCCCCGACGTTCGCCGAGACCTATCCGGCACTGGTGCGGCTGCGGCGCGCGATCGAGGATCGCTGGGGGGCGCTCGCCGCGGCGCAGGAGGCGGCCCTCCGCTTCTCCGAGAATCCCGACGCCTGGATGCTGTTGGGCGAAGCGTTCCAGATGGTGTTTCGCCAGCAGGATGCGCTGATCGCCTTCGAGCAGGTGCTCGCGCTGGAGGAGCGGCCCGACGCGGCGCTCGCGGCGGGCGATCTGTATCGCCGCGCCGGCCGGCACGCCGAGGCGGCCGCGCGCTTCGCGCGCGCCTACGCCGCGGGGGGCGGTGCCGAGGCGCTCCGGCTCAACGCCCAGGCGCTGTTTCAGGCGGGCGACGTGCGCGCCGCGGACGAGGCGCTCCACCTGTGGGCCACCCAGGTGCCGGACGGCCTCGCCCGGCTGTCGGAAGCGCGCGCCGAGCTGTTCGCGGAGAAGCGCGACGCCTAGGGCTTGTTGCTGCGGCGGTACAGCGAGAGGGCGTAGACGAGCAGGATCACGGCGGTCACGACGTACGCCGCGACCATGTAGCCCGCATTCTGCGGCACGTCAGCCAAGGTCTCGACCCCCGCTTTCCCGCGCTTCGCGTGCCAGCGTCAGGGCGTAACGTTGCGTCACCAACCCCACGTACAACAGCGTGAACACGCCGAGGGACAGGAGCCACGTCTCGAGCATGCTACCCGGCAACGACGGTGCGGAAGGTTTCAAGATGATGGGCTGCGGGTGCAGCGTGGGGAACAGGAACACGCTCAGGTGAATGAATGGGACCAGGAACATGCCGCACACCCCGAGCACCGCCGCGTAGCGCGCGCGCAGGCCTGGGTCTCGCACCGCGCCGCGCATCAGCAGATACCCGACGTACAGAAAAAACAGGAACAGCGTCGACGTGAGCCGGGCGTCCCAGGTCCACCAGGTGCCCCAGATCGGTTTCCCCCAGATCGGACCCGTCGTCAGCACGATCGTCGCGAACACCGTCCCGACTTCCGCCGACGCCTCCGCGAAGCGGTCGAGCCGCGTGTCCTTGAGAAACAGGAAGAGAATTCCCGCCAGCCCCACCAGGATCATCGCCCCCTCGGTCCAGATCGCGGCGGGGACGTGAATGTAGAAGATCTTCTGGGCCGAGCCCTGCATGCGCTCGAGCGGTGTGAACGCGAGGACGCGCACGTACACGGCGGCGAGGAGCACCAGCCCGACGAGCGTGATCCAGCGGCCCTTCTGCGCAATGGTCATTCGTCCACCGTGAAACGGAACAGGACGCTTGCGAGCGACACGAACACGATGTCGTATGCGGCGAGCAACTTAAGGTACCCCACCACCTCGCTCAAGGGACGACCGCCGAACAGCCGCGCGGTGAGCTGGACCGCGCCCATCAGCGGTGGGACCAGGAACGGCAAGAGGATCACCACGAGCAGCAGCTCGGCAAAGCGAGTGCGCACCACGAGCGCGCTGAAGAGCGTCCCCACGGCCACGAATCCCACGGTGGCGAGCGCGATGACGCCCACGAGCGGCGCCAGCACGTGCCAGACCGGCACGTTGAAGAAGAGCACGAACAGCGGCAGCCCCACCGCTTCGACCACCGCCACGAAGGCCAGATTCGCGATCAGCTTGCCCCAGTAGAGACTGGTGCGATTGAGCGGCGACACGAGCAGCCCCTCGAGCGCCTGGTTCTCGAGCTCGAGCTGAAACGCACGGTTCAGGGCCAGCATCGCGGCGAACGTGAACGTCACCCACAGGATGGTCGGCGCGAGATCGATCGTGGCGACGGCGGTAGGATCGCGCCCGAAGTTGAACACCATGAGGACCAGGGCGGCGAACACGGCGGCCGACACGATCGCCGTCCGGGTGCGGAACTCGAGCAGCAGGTCTTTGCGGGCGACGGCCCACGCCTGCCGCAGCAGCTCAAGCATCGGCCATGGTCCGACGGTACGCCTCGGCGATCTCCGCCGGGCCGCGTCCGCCCCGCGGCGCGAAATGCACGAACCGCCCGCGCCGCTGGAACGCCACGTCGGTCGCGAGCTCCGCGCCCTCATCCACGTTGTGCGTAGCGAGCACCAGCACGCGGCCCGCGCCACGCAGCGCGCCGAGCAGGAGCCGGAACTCCGCGGCCGCCGCGAGGTCGAGCCCGGTGAACGGCTCATCCAGGAGCAGCACCTGCGGATCGTGGATCAGCGCTTTCGCGATCGCCGCGCGTTGTACGAGGCCCCGCGACAACGACCAGACGGGCTGCGCCGCCCGATCGGCCATCCCGAGCCGCCCCAGCACCTCGGCGGCCCGCGGGCCACGGCGGGGGGCGGGAACGCCGTAGAGCGATGCCCAGAAGAGCAGGTTCTCGAGCACCGTGAGGTGACCGTACAGGTGCGACTGGTGACCGATCCAGCCGATGGCGCGCCGCCCCCCCGTCACATGCGCCGATCCCGCCTGCGGGCGAATCAACCCGGCGAGCACCTTGAGCAGCGTCGTCTTCCCGGCGCCGTTCGGCCCGAAGATCGCGAGCGTCTGCCCCGCTGTGAGACTGAACGACACGTCATCGAGCGCCACCACGCGCCCGAAGCGGTGCCGCAGCCCCTCAGCCGAGAGCATCGATGCGCGCGGCGAGATCTTCCATGTCGAACGGCTTGACCAGGTACCCCGAATGCCCGAGGTCGAGCACGTTGATCAGCGGCTCCATGCTGACGTACGACGTAGTGACGATCACGGGGAGAGACGGCTGCGACCGGCGGATTTCCTGCAGCAGCGTGATGCCATCGGTGTCGGGAAGCCGCAGGTCGAGCACCAGCACTTCGGGGGAGAAATGCTCCAACTGGCGGCGGGCCTCGCTCCCGCTCGCCGCAAACGCCAGGTCGTATCGCTTGGTGAAGAACCGCTGGTAGGTCCGCCGCAGCGTCGATTCGTCCTCGACGAAAAGCACCCGGCGTCGCGGGCCGAGGGAGGGAGACGCCATAGGTGGGCCAATATATGCAGGCCTCCCCCGGCGTTCTACCGCCGCTCAGCTCGCGCCGCTCTCCAGCTCGAACAGATCGTCCAGCTTGGTCAGCACCAGCAGGAACCGCAACTCCTCGTTGGCGCCGCGCAGGCACACCGTCAGTCGGCGCTCCGCCGCCTTCCGCTGGATCAGCATTAGGGCGCCGAGACCGGCGCTGTCGATCTGGCGCGTGCCCGAAAGATCGATCACGAGGCGTCCGGCGCCCTCCGCGAGCTGCTCCAGCAGCTCGCAGGCCGCACGGCGAAACGCCGTACGCGTATCGAGGCCCAGCTCCTCGGGACCGGCCAGGACCTTCTCGCTCGGACGCGTGGACATTGTCATCTGCTCCTCCACAGGCGGCTCCTGTTGTTCGCCGCCGGGGGGTAATGCGACTCCGGTGCCACACTGCTAAGCTGCGGTCCGTCAACCGCTTGTCAAAGCGAGGGTGCCGTCCCTCCTGCCGCCGCTACCGCAGAGCGAGCGCCCGAGGCGCAGATTGCAAGGCCCGCCTTGACCGTCGTCCATCCCAGGGTCAACGTTAGCTCCTCTCCCCAGAACACAAGACATCTCGGCATACTCTGAGCAAATGGGGATGTGTGCTGCCTAGGAGGCGAAGTCACATGGCGAAGACGGCAAAGAAGACCGTAAGGACGAAGGAGCACACGGAGGTCACCGAAGCGCAGATTGCGGTGCATTGGAAGGAAGAGGATCTCTATCAGCCTCCGGAGAGCTTCAAAGCACAGGCGAACATGCGCGACAAGCACATCCTCGAAAAGTTCGCGCTCGCCAGCTTCCCCGATTGCTTCAAGGAATATGCGGACATGCTGAGCTGGTTCGAGCCGTATCACACCGTCCTCGATACCAGCGACGCACCGTTCTGGAAATGGTTCGTCGGCGGCAAGCTCAATGCCTGTTACAACTGCGTGGACCGCCATCTGGAGAAGTACCGGAACAAGGCGGCGTTCATCTTCGTGCCCGAACCGGAACACGAGCCGCATGTGGCGATCACCTATCAGGCCCTGCATAATCGCGTGAATGAAGTGGCTGCGCTGCTTCGCGGTCTCGGTCTCGAGCCAGGGGACCGCGTGACCCTGCACATGCCGATGGTCCCGGAGTTGCCGATCACGATGCTGGCGTGCGCGCGACTGGGGATCATCCACTCGCAGGTCTTCGGCGGGTTCAGCGGCCAGGCCTGCGGCTCGCGCATTCACGATTCGGGCAGCCGCGTCCTGATTACGATGGACAGCTACTGGCGCAATGGCACGCTCATCGATCACAAGGCGAATGCCGACATCGCGGTGCAAACGGCGAAAGAGTTAGGGCAAGACGTCGACAAGGTCTTGGTGTGGCAGCGCTATCCCGGAACATACTCGGCTCACACCCCCATGGTATCGGGTCGGGATTTCTTCATGAACGACCTGCTGAAGGACTATCACGGCCAGAAGGTCGAGGCGGTGGCCCTGCCGTCGGAGGGGCAGTTGTTCCTGATGTACTCCAGCGGCACGACCGGCAAACCCAAGGGGGCGCAACACAGCATCGCGGGATATCTCGCCTACGTCACCGCCACGTCCAAGTGGATTCTCGACATTCATCCGGAAGACACCTACTGGTGCATGGCGGACATCGGCTGGATCACCGGGCATTCGTACATCGTCTATGGCCCCCTGGCGAACGCGGCGACGAGCGTGCTGTACGAAGGCGTGCCGACGTTCCCCGACGCGGGGCGGCCGTGGCGCATCGCCGAGCGTCTGGGCGTGAATATCTTCCACACCGCGCCGACGGCCATTCGGATGCTGCGCAAGCTCGGTCCCGAAGAGCCGCGCAAGTACAATTACCACTTCAAGTCGATGACGACGGTGGGCGAGCCGATTGAGCCGGAAGCGTGGCGCTGGTACCACGAGGTGGTCGGCAAGCGAGAAGCGGTCATCACCGATACGTGGTGGCTGACCGAAACGGGCGGCTTCCTCGGCACTACCGTTCCGGCGATTCATCCGATGAAACCGGGCAGCTGCGGTCCCGGCGCGCCGGGGATTCATCCCGTCATCTACGACGAAACCGGCAAGGAAGTCCCCAAGGGCTCCGGGAAGGCGGGGAACATCTGCATTCGCAATCCGTGGCCCGGCCTCATGCAGACCTTGTGGGGCGACCGCGACCGGTATGTCAAGACCTACTTCGCGAAGTACAACAAGAATCCCCACAGCAAGGACTGGCGGGCCTGGCCCTTCATGTGCGGCGACGGCGCCGTGCAGGCGGCAGACGGTTATTACCGCATCCTCGGCCGCATCGATGACGTGATCAATGTTGCCGGCCACCGCCTCGGCACGAAGGAGATCGAATCCGCCTGCCTCACGGTCCCGGAGGTCGCCGAGGCCGCCGTGGTCCCCGTGCAAGACGAGTTGAAGGGACGCGTGCCCGAGGTGTACATCGCGGTCAAGCCCGGCGTGCGGGCGGGCCAGGACATCGTTGAGCGCGTGATCAAGGCGAATGAAGAGGTGATCGGCAAGATCGCGCGACCGAGGCACGTGTATATCGTGCCCGATATGCCCAAGACGCGCTCGGGAAAGATCATGCGCCGCGTGCTCGCAGCGATCTCGAATCGCAGAGACGTCGGCGACGTCACCACGCTCGCGAACCCGGACGTGGTTGAGCAGATCCGCGCGATGGTCCAGGGGAAGGACAGGGTAGCGACCCGAGAAGAATTGCCGGAGGACATCGCGAAGTTCGGCCAAGCGGAGTAGGCGACCCGAAGCTATAGCTCTACTTGGGCTCCCACCTCGAACACTTGGTCCGCCGGGATCTTGAAGAAGGCCGTCGCCCGCAGGGCGTTGCGTGACATGAAGGCGAACAGCTGCTCACGCCACCGGGGCATCCCGGGCCGGTCGGAGGCGACCAGCGTCTCACGACCGAGGAAGAACGTCGTCCCTGCGATCGGGATGTCGAGCGACCTCACCTGGCAGGCGGCCAGGACGTCTTCGATATCGGGGTCGTCCATGAACCCGTAGCGGGCGATCACGCCGTAGAACCCCTTCCCCAGCGGCTTCACCGTCACGCGCTCCGCCGCCGGGACGTGCGGCACGTCCTCCGTCACCATGGTCAGGAACACGATCCGCTCGTGCAGCACCTTGTTGTGCGCCAGGTTGTGCACCAGGGCCGGTGGGGTGCCGTCGGTGGTGCCGTACATGAAGACCGCCGTCCCGGGGACGCGGACCGGCGGCTCGGCGGCGAGATCGGCGAGCAGCATCTTGAGGGCGACCGTCTTCTCTTGCATGCGCTTGGCGAGGATTTCGCGCCCCCGTTTCCAGGTCGTCATCAGCAGGTAGATGAGCGCCGCGATTCCCAAGGGGACCCAGCCACCGTAACGGATCTTCAGCATGTTCGCGCCGAAGAAGAGCACGTCCACCCAGAGGAACAGGCCGGCCACGACCGCGGCGCGCGCGAAGCTCCAGCCCCATACCTCGCGGCTCATCACGTAGAACATCAGCGTCGTCATGAGCATCAGCGTCGACAGGGCGACGCCGTAGGCCCCCGCGATATTGCTGGAGGTGCCGAACCAGAGGACGAGCGCGCAGGTGAGGAGCATCAAGCCCCAGTTGACCGCGGGAACGTAGATCTGCCCGATCTCGCGGGACGAGGTGTGCTCGATTTGCAGGCGCGGGCTGTAGCCGAGCTGCACCGCCTGGCGGGTCAGGGAGAACGCGCCCGAGATCACCGCCTGCGAGGCGATGATGGTCGCCGCCGTCGCGAGCACGATCAACGGATACAGGGCCCAGCCCGGGGCGAGATGGTAAAAGGGGTTCACCGCCGCCGTCGGGTCCCGGAGCAGCAGTGCTCCCTGCCCGAAGTAATTGAGCAGCAGGCAGGGCAACCCGACGCCGAACCACGCGATCTGAATCGCGCGATGGCCGAAGTGACCGAGGTCCGCGTACAGCGCCTCGCCGCCGGTGACGACGAGGAACACGGCGCCCAGCACGACGAACCCGCGCCCAAGGTCCTGGGTGAAGAAGCGCACGGCGTGCTCGGGAGAGAGCGCCGCCAGCACGCCGGGCTGACGGATGATCTCGCTCAGGCCGAGGAGGCCGATCGTGGCAAACCAGACGAGCATCACGGGGCCGAACATCGCGCCGATCCGAGCCGTGCCGCGGCTTTGCAGCAGAAAGAGCCCGATCAGGATCGCGAGCGTCACGGGAATCACCCACGAGGCCAGCTCGGGCGCGGCGATCTCGAGCCCTTCGACCGCGCTCAACACGGAGATCGCCGGCGTGAGCGCGCCGTCCGCGTACAGGAGCGCCGACCCGAAGATCCCGAGCACGATCATGAGACGGCGCGGCGAGAGCCCCCGGGCCAGACGGCTCCCGTTCACCAGCGCCATCAGCGCGAGCACGCCGCCTTCCCCCTTGTTGTCGGCGCGGATGATCACGATGTGGTACTTGATCGTCACGACGATAACGAGCGACCAGAACACGAGCGACAGGACGCCGAGCACGTTGCCCGGTGTGACGGCAATGCCGTGGGTGCCGTAGAACGACTCGCGAAGCGCGTACAGGGGGCTCGTGCCGATGTCGCCGTACACGACGCCCAGCGCCGCCAGAGCGAGCGTGACGAGATAGCGGCCGTGCGGTTGTTGGGGTACGACCGGTTGCCCAGGGGAGGTCATGGCCGTGAATACTAGCGGGTCGGCGCCGTCCCGGGCGTCGCGCGCAGCTCCCCGACGGACAGCAGCCACACGGTCGTCATGATCGCCGCCGAGGCCACGCACCACCGGCAGATCGCGTGCAGCACGAACAGCTCGATGCCCGTCAGATACAACGTGAAGCCGAACCCCACCGTCGCGAGCGCCGCCAACAGCCGCGCCACGCGGCGATCCGCGACGAACCTCGGCTGCAGTCCGGCGAGCCCCACCGCGAACAGCGCGGCGTACCCGCCGGCGCCGTACAACGCCACCGGAAGACCGAACAGTTCCGCGTAGCGGCTCGCCTGGACGAGCTCACAGCTCCCGGTCCCGCACTGGAGCTGGCCGAGCACGCCGATCTTGTAGAGCCAGAGATAGGTCGCGACGCACAGCCCCACGAGCGTGAGGAGCACGATCGCCTGCCGCCGGATCACTTGCGTTTCTTGGTCAGGCTGTCGACGAGCGCCTTGAAGTCATCCGACGTGGAGCGCGCGACGGGACGCCCGTTCACATAGAAGCTGGGTGTGCCCCGCACGCCCGCCGCCTCGCCCTCCTGCACGCTCGCCTCGATCCGTCCGGCGTAGCGCTGGGAGTCCATGCACGCGTCGTACTTGTCGAGATCCACGCCGACCGCTCGCGCGAAGTCGCGGAACAGGGCGCGCGGATTGTCCCCCGTCTGGGCCCATTGATGCTGCTCGAACAACCGGTCGTGCATCTCCCAAAACTTGCCCTGTTCGCCCGCGCACTGCGCGGCCAGCGCCGCATAGCGGGAATAGCGGTGGGTCGGCAGCGGGAAGTCCCGGTAACGCCAGCGCAGCTTCCCCGTCGCGATCAGCTGCTCCCGGATCACAGGCATCTGCACCGTTGCGAACGACGCGCAGAAGGGACACTCGAAATCGGAGTACTCCGTGACCTCAAGCAGCGCCGACGCCGCGCCCATCGTGTAGCCGCGGAACCCGTCCGCGGCCGGAACCACGGCCACCGGCGCGCTCGGAGCAGCCGCCGGCTTCCGCTGCGCGCTGTACCACATCATCCCGCCACCCACCACCGCCACCGCCGCGAGCAGCACGTAGAACCCCTTCATTCGTCCTCACCCCTCCGCCATGGATCGTCGTCTTCGTCGTCGTCGAAGCCCCGTGCCGCGTCCCGCGCCCGCCGCTCGGCTTCCTCGACGATGCGACGGCTCTCCGCGACTTCCGGGGAGTCGTAGGTCAATCGCACTTCATAGTGGAACAGCTCGCTCCGGGCGTTGCCCAGGAGCTGCTGCAGCTCCGGTCCCCGGTCGAGGAGTTGCCCCGCGCGGTCGAGCGCTTGAATGCGCTCCGCGAGGGCACGTAACAGGGCGAGCAGGCGCTCCGCGCGATCCGGCCCGTAGACTTCCTGCGAAGCATCACTCATGTGCCCGCCTTCCTGACGTGTCGGCCTGCGCCACCCCGACCCCAGTCGTCTCCCACCTGATGATAATACCACCGCGGGCGCTCATGGCGGCCCTTTGCGCCGTTCTCAGCGTCTTATTACATTGCGGCGCCGTTTGATCGGCGGCCTGAGCGGGCGATCCGCTCCTCGCGTCCCCACGTTCCCGATCCCGAGCCGACGATAGGAGCACGCCACGCATGGCCAAGAAGCGTTCGGAACCCCGCAAAATGTCCACCCCCACGCTGTTCGAGCAGGCCCGCGACGAGTTGTTCTCCCATATCCTGCGTTGCGGCGTCCTGGAAGCGACCCCCGAGCACCAGAAGGAATGGTTCGACGACACCATGCTCTACCTCGCTGAGCGCTACGACGGCCTGGAGGAGCAGCAGCTCGCTGATCTCCGCCTCCTGGGCGAGCGCTACTGCCGGCCCGTGGTGGGCCGGAGCGCGACGGTGGGCGCCACCGCCTGACGGTCGTCGCGGGCGTGACAGGTGCGGGGCGCTCCGCCGGGAGCGCCCTTTTCCTTCTCGGGCTACCACCAGGCGGGGAACCGGCGGAACCGCCAGCCTGCACGCAACTGCACTCCACCGCCCAACCCCAGCTCCGCGTACCATCCGGCGCGCGCTCCCGGGGCCGCGTCGAGCCCGACCAGCGCGGCGAGATAGC
>WNGE01002551.1_pt1 | contig 22139 bp, 15 predicted proteins | sample 5400651 | NCBI WGS metagenome assembly WNGE01 (sample SAMN13153370, study PRJNA577476) | soil metagenome | isolation source: 60 cm soil or saprolite under grassland replicate 2 | place: USA:California | collected 2016-06-15 | reverse complement strand
TCAGCGTTTTAACCAGCTTGAACGATTTGAACGGATCGACTCGATTGACCTACTGGACCAGTTCGAACAGCTTGAATGGTTTGACCGACTCAAACTGTTGAAACGATTTCCGCGACCGCAAATGTCACAGCGAATTCAGAAACGCCAATAAATCATTCACTTCATTGGGCGTCAAAGCATTGAAGCGCTGCTTCGCTCGCGCGCCCTGTCCCTCGTGGGCAAGAATTGCGTTCAAAACAGTGGCGGCGCCGCCGTCGTGGAGAAACGTGGTGCGCGCGCGCAAGCCCCAAAGCGGCGCTGTTCGCATTTCGTGCCCGGTCGCGCGTCCTTGTTCAATGCCGTCGCCTAAACTTCCCATGTCGTGCAAGAGAAAATCAGAGAACGGAAAGAATTTCACTCGATCGAGGGCCGCAATGGAACTCCGTCCCGTTTCCAAGACCGGAAGGTGGCACCCAGCACAGCCGGTCTTCAAAAATACCAGTTCTCCGGCCAACACCTGGCGCGTGATCGCGCCGCGGGGCGGCGGACCGAGAAGCGTCATGAAATCAGTGAACGCATCCACTCCCGATCCATCATCTTCGGGATCGTGAACCAGGTCGCAGGTGGTCAGCACGGCGCAGTTTCCTTGCGGACAATTCTCATTAGGAAACGCGGCGCTGGTGATGCCCATTTCGTTCAAGTAGGCGTCCGCGGCGAATTGTTTGAGATGGGGAACTTGTCCCTTCCAGCCGAACTTACCGACGGCCAAACGGTTGGGGTTGGTGAAGAAGTCAGTGACTAAATTCGGTCTCCCGGCAATTTGGGGCGTAAGCCGCTTTTGCAAATCAGCAATAGCGAAAAAGACTCGGTCGGGCACATTGTCGACTAAACCAAGTCCAAAAAGCGGCGTGGTCCTGCGCTTGGCCACGATAGTCGCTTGAGACGGCACAGTTTCCCCGGAAATGTTGCACGAGGCGCTGATCGGTCCGATACCTTGTGACTGGATCAGCGATCCGCCGAATTGATTCAGCGGGTCGAATTGATTGTTTGTAATCGTGCCGAAACGAATTTCGGTGATGTCGCTATCGCCGCCCGTGGCCGGATTTGAGTGACATTGAGCGCATGATGTGCCGTTGAAAACTGGACCGAGTCCGTCGGCCGCGGTTTCTTCTTCAATGAACTCATCCTTGCCCTCATCGAATTGAGTCAATTGCGCGGTCGTCAGTCCAGGAAATGGATCGCCGAAGAGTTGCGGGCTGTTCGCGGTTGCTTTCCATGCGATCGCTCCCATCACCAGAAGCGCGAAGAGAGTCAAAGGTAACTTGGATTTCATAGACCACTCCATTCTGTTTTTTCGCACAACCGCGCCCGTAGACAACGCTGGACAAGCGTTAGTCCGTCATAAACGTGAATGCCGAGTCTGTGACGAGGTGATGGTTCGTCAGCGAGCAAGGCAAACCGCGTGCCCTGGGAGAACTAGCGAGCTTTGATGAAGGGGAGATAAATGTGCGGACAGAAGTTCAAGAAGAGCTTGGACCGGTCGCGCAAATATGAACATGACGCGCGAATTGTGCGCGCCGAACGCGCCGGGGATTCCTGCGTGAGCGTTGCCGCATCTTGATGGTGATCATCGGCGGCATCGCTCGAAAGATCCGTTATCAGATATTGAGCTCTTTCGAGCGATCATAATCATGACGTGCGCCTGCGGCGGCGCTCTTTTGGGGAAACAATTTGTCAATTGCCGCCAGTTCATCTGGAGAGAGGACAATATCCGCCGCGCGGACGTTTTCTTCCAGATGGGCAACTCGATGGGTCCCTGGAATCGGCACGAAATTTTCACCCTGATGGAGAATCCAGGCCAAGGATAGCTGTGCCAAAGTACATAGCTTCGCCACCGCGACCTTTTCTAGTTTGCTCAAAAGGCTGGCGTTATGCTCGAAGTTCTCGGCGTAAAATCGCGGCGCTTTGCGCCGCCCATCTTTTTCACCGAGATCGTCTAATGCTCTCACGGCTCCGGCAAAGAAGCCGCGTCCGAGCGCGTAGTAGGAAACGAAACCAATGCCAAGCTCACGAACGACCGGAATTGTGTTGCTCTCGTAGTCGCGAGTCCACAGTGAATACTCGCTTTGCACTGCAGTAATGGGATGGACCGCATGGGCGCTACGAATGGTCTGAGGTCCGGCTTCGCTGAGCCCGATGTGGCGAATCTTTCCTTGCTCGCTGAGCCGCGCCATTGCACCGATGGTATCTTCGATGGGAACTTTGGGATCGATGCGATGAAGATAATAGAGATCGAGGTAGTCGGTCTGCAGCCTTCGCAGTGACGCTTCGCAGGCGACCGCAACATATTCGGGTCGGCCGTCGACGTCTTTTCCTTGCGCCCAAAGCAATGGCTGACCGCGCAGGTTGCCGAACTTGCTGGCGAGAATGACTTGGCTGCGCTTTCCCTTCAGCGCTTTGGCCAGCAACTCTTCGTTGTTGCCGTTGTTGTGATCCGCGGTGTCGATGAAGTTCATGCCCAGATCGATCGCGCGGTGAATCACTTCAATGTCGCGCTTCTCATCGGCGTCGCTGAGCTTGCCTTGAAACGGCGGGCAGCCAAAGCCGATTGCCGAGACTTTCAGCCGCTGTAGGCCTAAATAACGATATTGCATGCTGGGAATTAATTCTTGGAGAATCCGCCGTTCGGCGATTTCGAATTCAAGGGCGACCGCCGGTCGCCCCTACATTTGCTTGCGCATATTGCATCTCTTCGACGGATTGTGTCCTAACCCGCGGACACATAGGTCCCCCCCTACTTCGTCTTTTGCACTATTTGAGCAGATAGCCAAACATCTCTCGCGCCTTGCGCGTGACCTTCTGGCTTGGCGCGTTCACTTTGGGGAACTTGTCGCGCCACTCGTAGGGCCGTGTCGCGTCGATGACCATTCGGGAATTGGTAAAGTCGCGCACCTTGCGCTGCTCCGGCGTGAGGCGAGGATCGGCCGGCGTGCTACGCATGCGCCGCAAAATATCCACCGATGTCGCCGGATCGTAGCGCGACAGCATCGCCCACATGAGCTGATCGAGATTCGACACATCGATGTCGTCGTCAACAACGATCACCATCTTGCAGCCATAAACGCTGGCGCCGCAGCTCGCGGCCAGCACGCCGACTTGCTTGGCGTGGCCCGCATAGCGTTGCTTGATCGCAAGCGCGATCAGCATGCGCGAGGCGCCGATCTCATGCGACCATACCTGCGTCACGTCGGGCACACCGGCGCTGTGAAGTTGCTGCTTGAGCATCGCCGAGCGCATGATAGCGCGATAGCGCGCCATCTCGTCCGAGCCGCCACCGATCGGCGGCATGCCGAGAATGATCGGATCATTGCGATGGTAAATGGCTTCGATCTCCAGCACCGGCTGGGCGCTCTCGTCCGAAGCATAATAACCGGTCCATTCCCCGAACGGTCCTTCGAATTTGCGGTTATCATTATTCAGAAATCCTTCGAAAACGATCTCGGCGTTGGCGGGAAAAGGCAGGCCGGTAACTTTTCCACGCACGCATTCCGCCGGCTGCCGGCGCATGCCGCCGACGATGTCGTATTCGCATACGCCGTAAGGCTGTTCGGTTCCGGCCATGAAGAAAAACAGAGGGTCGCTGCCGATCACCAGCGCGAGCGGCATTTTCTCGCCGCGCTTGAAGTATTTTTCGCGGTGCATGTAACCGTGCTTGCCGGGAACCATCAGCAAGCTGACGCTCTTCTTGTCCTGGATCATGGCGCGATAGCAGCCGGCGTTAATCCATTTTTCATCCGGATCCATCGTGACCGAATAACAACCCGTGCCGATGTAACGACCGCCGTCGTTGACATGCCACGTCGGCGTCGGAAATTTCAAAATATCGATATCATCGCCCTTGAGAACGTTTTCGAAGACCGGCCCGTCCTCGATAAACACCGGCGGAATATGCTTAGGGTCCTTCTGGTAGTGCGCGAAATAAGCGTCACTCAACTCCTGCTTGGTCAATCCCTGGGGAAAACCGAGGGTCATCGCGCGCCGCTTGCCGGCGAAACAATTGATCAGGATGCGAAATCCTTTCGGACAGCCCGGCACTTCGTCGAACAGCACCGCGGGTCCATCGTCTGGTGGAACGACAACGTCGCTTGCCAAACCGATTTCTTCCTGCCACGACGCGCCGAGCACGGTTTTCAATTCCCCCAGTTTCTCGGCTTCGCGCATCCATTCACGCAGGTCAGTGAAAACGATATCGGGTTGAATCTTTGAACTGTCGAACATGTTCGCTCCTTATCTCGATCGATCGCTGACAACCTACCACAAACCCAAAGCCCAGGAAAATTGGCGGTTGCCGAAGCGCGCGCCGTTCAGATAAGCTTCGGCGACCAGAAAAGGAGGAACCATTGGATGAAAAGAATCGTCTTTTTACCGATCGCGTTCACTCTCCTGATCACCGGTTGCGCGCCCCGACTCGCCGGGCCGCCGCCGCTGATCCCGCGCCAAGTCTTATTCGCCGGTCCGGCCAAAAAGGATCCGCAGATTTCCCCTGACGGGAAACATCTGGCGTACCTCGGCCGCGACAACAGAAATATCTTGCAAATTTGGTCGCGCTCCCTCTCTGGGCAAGACGACAAGCAGCTTACGGCTGAAACCGCGCGCGGCATCCAACACTACACTTGGGCCTACGACAATGAACATGTCATTTTTGCGCGCGAGAACAACGGCGACGAAAATTGGCAAATCCATACCGTCGATATCGGTTCCGGCGCGGTTCGCAACTTGACGCCATACAATGGGGTGCGCTCGTTGCTGGTTGGTATGGCGCCGGATCAGCCGAAAAATATCCTGGTGGCGATGAACCTACGGAACCGGCGGTTTTATGATGTTTACCGCATCAACATCGAAAATGGGGAAACGCGCATGGTCAATCGCAACGGCGGCCGGCAATTCTGGTGGGCCGCCGACTCGCACTTGAACGTGCGCGTCGCCGCCGCGTTTGCCGGAACGATCGTTCGCGACACGCCGCGCCAGCCGTGGCGCGGCGTCCGCAAATGGCAAGTGGCTGAAAACGGAAAGTACTTCGGCTTTTCCGCCGACGAAACAACTTTTTACATGAGCGGGTCACACGACGAGGCCGGTACGCTCCTGGCAATCGATCTAGCGTCGGGCAAAGAAACGACGCTCGCATCCGATCCGGACTATGATGTCGAAAATGTTTTCATCCATCCGACGACGCAGGAAATCCAGGCCGTCGGATTTTACCGCGATAAGCTCCAATGGCAGGTGTTGGAGCCAAGCATCGCGCCAGACTTTGCATATCTGGAAAAGGCGCAAAAAGGCGAGTTCAGTATCGTCCACCCGCCGGACGAATCGCCGATTTTGTATTCGAAAAATTTGGGACGACGCGATCTTCAGGACCGCATTTGGATCGTCACCTACGAAACCGATGACGGTCCGGTTCATCATTACGCCTATGACCGGATCGCCAAAATCTCGACCTTTCTTTTCAGCGAGCAGCCCGAGCTGGAATCTTTCAAGCTCATGACGATGGAGCCCGTGTCGTTTCAATCCCGCGACGGGCTCACTCTTCACGGTTATCTGACGCTCCCTGCCCGCGATCCGGCAAAAAACCTACCGGTGGTTCTACTGGTGCACGGCGGTCCATGGTTGCGCGACCGATGGGGCCATCACAACATAGTTCAGTGGCTCGCCAATCGCGGCTACGCCGTGCTGCAGGTGAATTATCGCGGCTCCGCCGGCTATGGGCGAAAGTTTATCCAGGCAAGCTTTAAGGAATGGGGCGGCAAGATGCACGACGACTTGATCGACGGAGTGAATTGGCTCATTGCCCGCGGCATCGCCGACCCTGCAAAGGTTGCGATCATGGGCGGTTCCTATGGCGGCTATGCCGCGCTCGTCGGTCTGACCCTCACGCCGGATATTTTCGCCGCTGGAGTGAGCGCCGTGGGCATCAGCAATCTCATCTCTCACTATAATAACTATCCGTCGTATTGGTCGCTTTTCAAACCGAGATTCAGGGCGCGGGTCGGCGATCCGCAAAAAGAGGAAGAGCTGCTTAAGTCACGCTCGCCGCTCTTTCACGTCGACAAAATCAAAGCGCCACTGTTGATCGCCCACGGCGTGAACGACGCCAGAGTGGTTGCCTCCGAAAGCGAACAAATGGTTGCCGCGATGCGCCAAGCCGACAAACCGGTGGAATACGTGGTTTATGAGAATGAAGGGCATCGTCAATGGCGTCCCGAAACCAAGTTCGACTATTTCGCCAAAGTCGAAGAGTTTCTCGCTCGCCACTTGGGCGGCCGGTTTGAGCCTGCAAGCGCTCCGGCGGGCGCGGCCGCTATGGTAAAGTGATCGAACCAAACCGTGTGTGCCGCCGAGGGTTGACCGGCGCGGTGGCATCAGTAGAATGACTCCAACACTGCCAACCAGATTGCCAATAGAGGAGCAAGCGATGATCATCGACGCCGACGCCCACGTGGTCGAAACCGAACACACCTGGGATTTTTTGGACGGAAACGAAAAAAAATTCCGTCCGCAGCTCTTCAGCTCGAATGACAACCCCAACATGCAATACTGGTTCGTCGAGGGGAAGTCGGTCGGTTTCCGTCCGCCGACCTTGACCGAGCAGGAACTGATCGCGCTTTCCAAGGAAACCGGGCGCGAGCTGAAGACGGCGCCCGAAGCGCGCGAGCTGCGCGACGTCGAGCTACGCTTAAAACATATGGACAAGTTGGGTATCGATGTACAGATCCTCTTCAATACGATGTGGATCGCCCGGGTTGCCGACAAAGCTGAGGCCGAAATCGCGCTCTGCAAGTCGTGGAACCGCTGGATGGCCGAAGTATGGAAGCGAGGCAACAATCGGCTCCGCTGGTCCTGTGTCGTTCCGGCGATGACGCTAGGTGAAGCGCTCCAGCAAATGCAGTACGCCAAAGAGAACGGCGCTGTGGCGGTGAGTCTCCGTCCCTTCGAAGACGACAAGCACCTGGTCGATCCTTACTTCTATCCGATCTATGAAGAGGCAACCCGCCTCGACATGGCCGTGGCTGTTCATATCGCCAATGGCAGCCCGCAATTGCTGGATCAATTCAAACCCCGCTACGATAGAATGGGCGGCTTTGCGCAGTTCCGCATTCCCACAGTCATCACTTGTCTTTCGTTGATGATGAGCGACGTACCGAAGACTTTTCCCAAACTGCGTTGGAGTTTCGTCGAAGCGTCGGCGCAGTGGGTGCCGTGGGTGGTCAAAGAAGCGACGCGGCGATCGGGTACTAAAGGATTTCCTGAGCTGCCTTTCAAGGCATTCAACATCTACGTCACCACGGAAACCAACGATGACTTCGACTTCGTCTTGCGCTACGCCGGCGAAGACAACATCGTGATTGGCACGGACTACGGCCACACCGACGCCTCCAGCGAGGTGGACGCTATCGACATCTTCCGAGCCAACGATCAGGTCGCCGATCCGATCAAGAAAAAGATCCTGGACGATAATCCCCGTACGTTGTACGCGCTATAGACTGATTCGACGGACTCCATCGGCTTTGGCCGGATGTCATCACACGTAGGGTGGGTTGAGCGAAGCGATACCCATCAATTCGGTTGCCCTAAAGAAAAGAACGCGTAGAACGATGGGTATCGGCGCTACGCGCTTCCACCCATCTACAGAAATTCCTTTAACGTACGGGCTCGCCTTCCGTTTGACATGCTGCACCAGCTAATCAATAGTCAGCCAGGTTATCTACCTGCAAAGAACAGGTTTTAAATGCCCAAAGACCTGCGCAGTTTCATTGCCGAACTTGAAAGCAAGCACCCTGAAGAAGTCGCGCGCGTGAGCAAGGCGATCTCGCCGCGTTACGAGATCACGGCTCTGCTGACGCAGTTGGAAAAGAGCAAGCGTTTTCCGCTGCTATTTTGTGAAAATGTCGAAGGTAGCGACGCGCCAGTCGTGATCAATGTGCAGGCGAGTCGAAAACTCATGGCACTGGCGCTCGAATGCGAGTCCGAAGAGCTGGCGGCCAAATTCAGCGAGCGGCAGGGTAAGCCGATTGCGCCGGTCGAAGTCAGCGAAGGGCAGGTGCACGAAGTGGTTAAGGCCGGCGACGATGTGGATCTCACAAAAGTTCCGTTGCTCACTCACTATGATGTCAATGCCGCGCCCTATATCACGGCGGGCATCGTCGTTGCTGCCGATCCTGATTCGGGAGTTAGAAACACGAGCTACAATCGCCTGATGATGGCGAGGAAACGGGAGCTTCGGATCTTCATGGCCGTCGGCCGCCACCTCTGGACGCTGCACAATAAAATGGAGCGGCGTAACGAACCGCTCCCCATCGCCATCGTCGTCGGCGTTCATCCGCTTTTTTCCTTAGGCGCGCAAGCGTTTACGCCGTCAACGGAAGACGAATACGCGGTTATTGGCGGGATGATGGACGAACCGTTGCGCGTGGCGAGGGGTAAGACTGTGCCAATCCTCGTTCCCGCCGACGCGGAAATGGTCATTGAAGGAAAGATCCTTCCCAACGTGCGGCGGGAAGAGGGACCGTTCGGCGAGTTCACCGGTCATGCGGTATCCAAAGACGAACGGCAGGTCATCGAAGTTACGGCCATCACGCATCGCAAGAACTATATTTTCCAAGATGTTCACGCGGGCTACACCGAACATAAGCTGATGGGCGCGGTGCCGCGTGAAGCGGCATTGATTAAAGCGGTACGGCAAACCGTGCCGACAGTGAAGGACGTGTGCATGCCGGTGTCCGGCAACTGTCGTTTTCACGCTTATATATCAATCGCGAAACGCACGCCGGGACAGGCGAAGAATGCGATCTGCGCCGCTTTCGCTGCCGACATGTTGCTCAAGCATGTCGTGATCGTCGATGAAGACATCGATGTCTACGATGAAGAGCAGGTGCTTTGGGCAGTGTCGAATCGTTTTCAAGCCGATCACGGACTCGTCGTCATACCGCATGCCCAAGGCAGCGAGCTCGATCCATCCGCTGGTCCCGGCGGTGTCAATGCTAAAATGGGCCTCGATGCGACAAAACCGCTGACTGGTTTTGCGCCGGAGCTTAGAGTGCCGGAAGAAGTAATGAAAAAAATCCGCCTGGAAGATTTTTTGCCGAAATTCGTGAAGTAGACCCCTCTCACAGGCCCGGAAATTACCCGTCAAGCAGGATGTGATCACGAAGAAGAAATTATTTTGCGGTGTCGCATTCCGAACGCCGTGAAATGTAGGGGCGACCGGCCGGTCGCCCTAGCCCATCAACCGGAATTGATCAAAAGTTACACCGATCTCGTTGACTTAAAATCTTCTCAGTGATAACTCGCAGAAGGTCCCAATTCTTAGCGGGACAATCAATGCACATCTGGATACACATCATTGCAGGTTTTTTCGTTTTGTCGCTGCTAAACGGAAACGTTTTCGCGGCCGCCCGGCTCGAACCGCTCACCGTTGGCTACTCCAACTTCACCGGCACGTACGCTCCGCTTTGGATCGCGGTCGAGGAACATATCGGGGCAAAGTACGGATTAGATCTAAAAGCGATCTATGCGGGCCGTGTGCGGCCGCAGCAACTGCTTGCCACCGGTGAGGTGCCCGTCGTTCTTGCCACGGCGACCGGCGCGATCACCTCACACATTCTCGGCGTCAAAGACCAGGTGTTGGTTGCGACCATCACCAATAAAGTCGGGACGTCCCTTTTCGCTAAAGCCGACATCAAAACCGTTGAAGAGCTAAAGGGTAAGACCGTCGCGACCGGCAGGCCCGGAGCATTCCTAGATGCAATGGTGAGATATGTGCTCAGCAGCAAATTCGGACTTGTTCCCGATCGCGATGTGAAATTATTGCCTTCCGGCGAGCCTTCGCTCAGCTTGCAGGCGTTGGAGCGCGGTGTGGTGGATGCAGCGGTGATGTCGACACCCTACGTGTTCATTGCGCGCAAAGCCGGCTTGAGGGAGCTGGCCAATTTCGACAAGCTCGGTGTCGAGTATCCCTATACGAGCGTGACCGTTCTGCGGCAAACTGTCGCCAAGAATCCGCACCTGGTGGAAAGATTCTTGAAGTGTATCGTCGAAGGGATCTATATATTTAAGACGAACAAAACCAAGACCGTGGCGGTTTTCAAACGATACATGAAAGGCGCCGATGACGAGATCCTCGAAGAGACGTATCAAAGCACTCGAGGCACCTTGGAAGATGCGCCTCACCCGTCCGTGCAGGTCGTGAAGGGAGCCCTCGACATGCTGTCGTTGCAGTACCCGCAGGCAAAGCAAACCGACGCGAGCTTGATCGTCGAGCCATCGTTAATGAAAAAGATCGATGACAGCGGATTTGTCCGGGCGCTGTATAAAAAGTGACGCAAGACAGACGGTGGGCGATTCGTTCAAATGACTATGTAATGGCTAACGCAACTGAAAAATCAAAGATAGGACACATCACGATCGCCACAGTGCGTAGCCGCGAAGCGGCGCGGCGGATAACCGCCAAGCTCGAATCTGCTGGAATCGAATGTTCCCTCATTGACGAAAGGAGCTCAACGGTTGGCGGGCTGGGTAGACTGCGCGTGGGCGGCATCAAAATACAAGTAGAGCGATCGGATGTGACGCGCGCCGTGCAATTGTTGAGAGAAAAGGCAGACGAAGATATTTCGGTATTGCATGAGGGCGGTTCCGTGCAGCGGGCATTTCGTATTCGACTTGGTATCGAAGGTTGGAAACGGAACGCCATCGAAATTATTGTCATAGTAGTTCTGGCCGCGATCTTGGCTGCGTGGTTGTTTTGAAAAGGCGTTTTTCAAGATTGGGCCGAATTAAGTTTTAATCAAAGATTTTCAATGAAGGGAGAGTTTGCATGCTCGACGGTAAACTGAGAATTGCGCCCACTTGTTATCACATGCTGCATCAAGTGCCGGTGAGGGCCGCGCATGAGATGAATTTCTTCTACGATGAGGGACTCAAGACCGCGGACGGAAGCCTCGCCTACGAGCTGCTGACCGACTCCATGGTGCCGTTTGGTCTTGAAAAACTTGGCATCTCGCAAGCGATGAAAGAAAAGTCGGTGGATATCGCGCTCGACGTGCAGTCGCGGACGATTTTCTACCAGCGCGCCCGCGGCGCCGATCTTTACATCATCGCCGGCTGGCGCAACCAGCACACCAACGTGTGGGTCGGCCCGCCGCATATCAAGTCGTTGCAGGATCTCAAGGGCAAGCGTGTCGGCATCAGCGACTTCAACAGCATTCGCCATTGGGCGATCCAGATCCAACTGGTCAAAGCCGGGTTGAATCTGGAGAAGGACGTCGAATGGGTGCGCCTCGGTGTGAATTCTCAGCTGCACAAAGATGCGATCCGCGCCGGGCGCGTCGAATGCGCGCCGGTGCCGCCATGGTATGCAGAGGATTTGATCGCCGAAGGCTGCAATGTGTTAGTGTCGCCGGCCGATCAATATCCCGATGGCCGGCCAGAGAGAGTCATCGTCTCCACGGGCCGCATCCTCGAAGAGCGGCCGGACATGGTCAAAGCATTCCTCAGAGGGTTAGTTCGCTCGTACTGGTTCGTGCGCGATATGCCGAAGAACTATGAGTACATCACCAATCTCGAAAAACGCATCCGCTTGACCAGTCCGGACCCGGAAGAGCGCAAGGTGCAAGCGCCGCGCTCGCTGCGCGATCTGGAAGCGATGCCGTTTCCTCTCGACGGTCGAGCGAGCGGTTTCGAAGATATGCTCAAAGAAGAAGAGAAGCTCGGCGAGCTTAACTATGACGTCCCGCCAATCAAGGACGTGGTCGCGCAGGATTTGGTCGACGAGGCGTTTAAAGAATTGCGCTCGCGCAAAGAGCTCGACGAAGAATTTCAGCGCTTGAAGAAAGCCGAGGCGCGTTGGGGATATTAGTCGGCGCTGATGCGCGGGTTTTGACAGAGGGAGAGACGATGAAGAAAATCGCCTTTGCACAATTCTTCTTCCTAGTATTTCTCGGCGGGCTCATAGCAACTTCGTCGCTATACGCTCAGGCAGGGAAGAGTTTTTTCGAGGGTAAGACGATGTCCTACCTCGTCGGTTCTACGGCCGGTGGCGGCAGCGATATAATCGCGCGCTTGGTAGCACGCCATTTTGAAAGATATATCCCTGGAAAACCGCGCATCGACATCATCAATAAACCGGGGGCCGGCGGGCTGATCGCCGTCAATGAACTTTATAATTTGCGCAAGCCCGACGGCCTGAGTTTCGCTGCGATCAACCCCAGCGCGCTGTTCGCCATGTCGGCGGGCAATGACGCGATCAAGTTTGAATTGCAAAAATTCATTTGGATTGGACAAGCTTTCGACGACGCCCAGACGCTTTACGTGCGCTCGAACACGCCGTACTTGAGCTTCGATGCGATCCGCAAAGCCAACAAAGAAGGCAAGCTGCCAAAAATGGGCGCGCAGTCGCTCGACCATACCAGCAATGTCGTGGTCAAGATCGTCGGCCATATACTCGGCTTGGAGTTCCACGTGATCCCTGGTTATCCGGGAACGCCTCAGATCTTGCTCGACATCGAGCGCGGCGCCCTTGATGGCCGGGCACAGAGCACCGGTTCGTTATTCGCGACCAAGCGGGAATGGCTTAAGAGCGGCTATATTAAACCACTTGTGACCTCGCGAAAGTCACGCGACGCACGTTTGCCTGATCTCCCAAGCATCGAAGAGCTCGCGCCCGCAGGGACGAAAAGCTTGCTCGCCGCACTGCATGCGGCGCAGAATATCTCGCGCTCAATCGCCTTAGGTCCCGGCGTGCCGGCCGATCGAGTGAAAGTATTGCGCGATGCCTACGCGGCGATGGCCAAGGACGAACTGTTTATCAAGGAAGCAGAAAAGATGGGTGCGGAAACGACCTTGATTCGTGGTGAAGACATGAACCGCGACATCGAGGCAACGGTGCGCGACAAACGGCTTATGGATATGTATAAGACGATTACCGAGGTGAAGTAGAGCGAGAACAGAGTCGGAAATCGCCTGTCAGTGAGCAGAAGTCGGAAGTCCGTGTCGCGCAGGGATTTTTGTTGAATGTGGTGGGAAGGGAATGAATTTTGATGAGAGGTAGTTTTTTGCCGAAGAGTTCTAAATGGGTGCTTGCGTTCATTAGTGTTTTGCTCGCCGCTGCGCCGGTGCACGCCCAGGCAACGAAAAATTTCTACGAAGGCAAAATCATTTCTTACTAGGTCGGGTCAACCGCCGGTGGCGGAAACGATATTACGTCCCGGCACATTGCGCGCCATTTCGAAAGGTATATTCCGGGTAAACCGCGTATCGATATCGTCAATAAACCAGGAGCCGGCGGTTTGATCGCGATGAACGAACTCTACAACTTACGCAAGCCTGACGGCCTAAGCATGGTCTCGGTCAATCCCAGCAGCCTGTTTGCGTCGGCCGGAGGGGATGAAGCGATCAGGTTTCAACTGCAGAGATTCATCTGGGTGGGGCAAGCTTTTGACGATGCCCAAACGCTTTTTGTCCGCTCGGCGACGCCCTACACCAGTTTCGATGCGATCAGAAAGGCCAACAAAGAAGGCAAGCTGCCGAAGATGGGTGCGCAGTCTCTCGACCATCCGAGCAGCGTCGTGGTCAGGATTGTCGGCTACATTCTCGGCCTGGACTTTCACGTGATTCCTGGTTATCCGGGCACGCCGCAAATATTGCTCGACATCGAGCGCGGCGCCCTCGACGGCCGGGCATTCAGCACCGGGTCGCTATTCGCAACCAAGCGGGAGTGGATTAAGACCGGCTACGTAAAAACGCTTGTCACGTCGAAACAAATCCGCGATTCGCGCTTGCCCGCGGTCCCGAGCATCGATGAGCTTGCGCCGGCGGGAAGCAAGGGATTACTCGCCGCGCTGTACGCTTCGCAGAACCTTTCGCGCTCGGTCGCGTTGAATCCGGGCGTACCCGCCGACCGGGTGAAAATATTGCGAGACGCCTTCGCGGCAATGACCAAGGACGAGCAATTTATCAAGGAGTCTGAGAAAATGGGATTGGAGATCGGCTTGATTCGCGGCGAAGAGATGAACCGGGATATCGAGACAACCATGGCCGATAAGCGACTCATGGAAATGTACAAAACGATCACGACGGTGAAATAAGAATGGAGCGGATACTGAACTATCGGCTCTCGGCAAATAGCAAGCGCGGAAAGTAGCAATAGCCACCGGATGACACCTAGAGGGGAAATTTTCAGTTCCCTTGTTTATTGATCAACGGACATCGGCACTAACGATTGAACACCACGTTGAACTCCCTCGCCATTCTCATAGATTTCGGCAGCACATTTACTAAGGTCACTGCGGTCGATCTGGACACGGCCCGATTGGTTGGCCGAAGCCAAGCACCGTCGACGGTGCTCACCGATGTGCGCGAAGGGCTCCTGCAAGCGCTAAAAGAATTGCACGAGCGTTACGCGCTGTTAGATCGTCTTCCAAAAGACTTATCCATTCTCGGCGATAAGTTTGTGCTCGCATCCAGCAGCGCAGCGGGCGGTTTGCGGATCGCGGTCGTCGGCAATGTTCCAGGCTTGACCGTCGAAGCTGCGAACCAGGCCGCGCTCGGCGCGGGCGCAAAGGTTGTCGGATCGACGGCATTCAAATTGAGCGACGACAAGATCAAGGAGATCGAAGCCCTTCGGCCGGACATGATTCTTCTAACCGGTGGGGTCGACGGTGGTGACTCTGAAACGATTCTTCACAATGCACGGATGCTGGCGCGGTCCGCCGTCTCCGTGCCCATCGTCGTTGGCGGTAACCGTGCGGCTGTCCGGGAAGTAACCGACCTCTTGCAACAGAAAGGCAAAGAAGTTCGAGTCGTCGATAACGTCATGCCGACAGCCGGCAAGCTTGCGGTGGAAGCCGCGCGCGAAGAGATCCGCAAACTATTCATGGAGCGCATCACTCACGCCAAGGGGCTCGACCAAGTCAAAGAATTTGTCTCCGTGGTTTTGCCGACGCCGATGGCCGTGCTTGAAGGCGTTCGACTCGGAGCTGATGGCACCGGTGTTGAAAAGGGATGGGGCGATATGCTCGTCGTCGACGTCGGCGGCGCGACGACGGATGTTCATTCGATTGGTTACGGCCACCCAGCCGGAGAGAACGTGATCGCTCAAGGCTTACCCGAGTCTTACGCCAAGCGGACCGTCGAGGGCGATCTGGGAATTCGTTTCAATGCGGCGACTATTCTCAATCGCGTCGGCTTGGACAAACTCGCGGGAGACTTGCATCGCGATTACCGGGAAGTCTCCGTGCCTCGCGAGTCGCTGCAGGATTATATCGATGAGATCAGCCAGGATACCGGCCTCGTGCCGCGCGAAAAATGGCACCTAGCGGCCGATGCCGTTCTGGCGCGAGCGGCTGTCGATCTGGCCATCGCCCGACATGTCGGACGGCGCGAGAGAGTTGTCGCAAGAGAAGGCGAGACCTGGATTCATTACGGCAAGGACATGCGAGATACCCACACGCTGATCGGCACCGGCGGCGTATTTGTTCATAATCCGTTTGCTTCGTATATTCTCTCGCACGGCGATTTGAGCGATGAGCGGGTTCAAGCGCTGCGACCGAGAAACCCAAAGATATTCTTGGATTCATCCTACCTGCTTTACGCAGTAGGACTGCTCTCGAAAGATTATCCCGATGTCGGGCTGAAGTTATTCAACAACCAGTTATTGCCCGTTGCACCACGACAAGGCGATCGCTGAGTAAGGGAACTGGCTAGAGCATCTCATTGGGTTTCTGCGAATCACGTTTTGTCTGAAGCACCGAGGGTCTTAGCCAAGCCTCGAAGCGCGGGAATAACTCGATCGGTTTCGTCGAGGGGGCGTCGCATGGCGGTGGGAACGATCGCGCCGTAGGCTGCCGTCACTCCCGCGGGGAGAGGCCCGACGACGCGCGCCAACTCGCTAAAACGAATTCCCTGGCGAACGAGAAATGCGATGAAGGTGTGGCGGATTACATTGGGGGTGATCTCCGCGGGCTGCTCCAATCCGGCGTCGTGCGCCGCGTAAGAAACCACTGCTTCCAGATGACTTATAAAAGACGAAGTCCCCGACGCGCCGCCGAAAAGCCGCTCATCTGCTTCGGCGCGCCTTTGTTGTTTTATCACCGCAAATAAGCCGGCGATTTCTGATCCGACGAGAATCGCTCGAGGCATCGGCCGAGTGATCCTGATGGTGCTGGTGTCGAGGTCGATATCGTTCCAAGTAAGCTCGATTAATTCTTCAGGCGTCACTCCCGAGAGCAACGCGATGAGCGCAACGCGGGATTCATCGTCGGCGGCCTCGAGCAAGGCGCTTAGCTCGGCGTCTCGGAGCTCACGCGAGAGGTGCTGCGGCGATGGCAATCGACCGACAGGTGGAGGCATGCCGAGAATGGGTTGCGACATTGGCGCCAACTCCGTGACATTAACGGGATATGCGACCGGTGTCGACGCGACGATCACTGTGGGCCCGGTCTCGCGGCGCAGGAGAAAATCGGCAAGCCACGAGGAAAGCCAAGCGAGGACGAGCGCGGACAAGATAACGATTCCGGCATCGCGAGTATAGTTCGGCCGCCAAGGCTCGCGCGGCACGTTAGCGGATTGGATGAGCTGCACCTTTGGCTTGCGCGCGGTCTCACGGGCATCAATCCTAACCAACCGTTCCGCTGCCCCGTGCTGTAGCTTTTCGAGAGTCTCAAGCTGCCCGTCTAATCTGGTCTTCGAGCTCCGGTATTTTAGTCTTGAGCGCGACCGCTTGTGGCTCGCGAGCAAGATAGGCAGGCGTGTAGCGGCGTTCCATCTGCTTCAATTCTTCACGCGCCTGCGACAGCCGCTGTTCCATCGCCGCGAGAGTGGGATTGTCCTTTGCTCGGATCGCAGCCTTGCCCTCTGCAATCGCACCCTTTAGCGAGCGCAGCCGGGTTTGAGCGGTCATCGCCTTTTCTTCGGCCACAGTGACCGCGTTGTTCAGGCCTTTGGCGCGCGCCGTGACCTCGTTCTCGTCTCGCTCCTGCGACACGATTCCATATTGAATCCGGAAGGCCTCCATCTCGGCGCGCTTTTGCAGAATAGCCGCTTGGTATTTGGCGACTTCTTCGCGCGCCTGGTCGGCCGCTTCCGTTGACATGCCGACGAATCTCTCGCCGACTCGAGCCTCATAAATGGAGGTGAGCTCGTTGAGGACAAAGGGAAGGAGTTCGGGTTTCTTGCCGACTGCCCATAGCTGAACCACATGCGTTCCCTGTACTGGATTCACTGAGAGCATATTTTGTAACGACAACACCGGGTCGGGACCGGAAAGCAAGTCGGCAAACCCGACACGGCGAATCCGCGCCGCCAATTCTTCGAGCGATGGGCGCGCGGTCAACAGCTGAACCTCCGTAAGAAAAGCACTGGCGCTTTCGGTTGTCGCGGCGGCGGGAGCATTGGTGTCGCTCGGGAGCTTCTCCGCTGGGGTGATTTCCAGTCTTGCGCCGGCGCGGTATTCGGCCGGCCGGCTGTAAACATAAAAGAGACCGCCAACGGCTACAAGGAGAAACACGGTCGCAAATATGATGAGCCGCCAATTTTTGGTTCGCGCTAGAGGGTAAAATGGTTCTCTGGTGAATAGTGATGGAAAGCGTTCAATGATTCCCATAATGAACCGCGAAAGGGCGCAGATATCAATCGATGAAATGACGGCCGGCTGCCTGGCCGATCGGGAGGGGAACGCTAGCTGCGAGATTGGTTCGGTGCGGCATTGCAGTCGAACTTACCGTTGATATGACAACACAAATCGCTAGTGGATCGGAATATAAACCCAATCCGCTTCACCAGAGGTTAAGGGATCGGTAAGTGCAATGTCAACGTTTAGCCCGGGAGATTTTTCGCGTGCTGAACGGCGGAATGCGCCGCGCAAGGTTATGTTAATGCTCAGTGAAATCGAAATTAGGGTGGAAGTAAAGCACGTTGAATGAAGCGCAAAATTGCTTTGAGTCTTGGCTCGTCGAGACTCCGCTTGTCCCAAGATCCGAAGAAAGCGCCCCATTCAACTGGCGCGCGGAGATTTGAGGTCGAAAGTGATGGTGTGCAGATCGCCCTAAGTGATTTCGGTTAGCCGAGCCGCGCGGCGATTTCCGCGAGCCGGTCCATCTGGTGCAAATCTTCCGCGCAGGGACGCAGGATGAATTCGTCGACGCCCATGTCGGCTTGACGTTTGATCGCCGCTTCCACCGCTTCTCGCGAAGCCGGCAGGGTACACAGTCGCCGCGCGGCGAGCTCGGGATTGTAACCGTAGTTGGCATTGATGTAGCGCGTCGCATGATCGGCTGCATTGGGTCCGAGCGCAAAGTAGCTGGCGCCGACCCAGCGAGGTTTTCCTGGCCGGCCAGCTGCTTGCCATGCTTGCTCGATCTGCCGCCACATCTTGAGCAGGCTCTCCGGTTCGCCGCCACCCGGCGCCATGTAACCGTCGCCCCACGCCGCAATGCGCCGCACGATCGCCGGCACGTAACCGCCGATGAGCAGTTCCGGTCCGCTGCTAGCGCGCGACCGTGGACCGATCGGTCCAGTTTCATTCGACAAAGACTCACCTGCCCACAGGCGACGCAGAATCGGCAACTGTTCTTCTGCTCGACGGCCCCGCCGATGAAAATCGAAACCGCTCGCAAGATAATCGTTCTCGCGCACGCCGATACCGAGGCCAAGTGTGAGCCGTCCGCCGGAGAGCACATCGATGGTCGCCGCTTGCCGAGCGAGAAGCGTCGTCTCGCGCGTGGGTCCGATCACTACGCTGGTCATCAACCGTATGCGCCGCGTCGCTCCGGCAGCCATCGCCAAGACTGAAAGCGGCTCGAGCGCTTGCGAGACGACGCGATCGGTGACGACCACACTGGAAAAAGGACCGCGATCCGCGCGTGTGGCCCATTCGAGCATCAATTCGCCGGAAGCTGACGGTACGCGACTGGGTAAACCTAGTGCGATGCGCATGGCACCTCCAATGACATAAACCTCGACTATCGAAAGACGCTCGAATCGATGTTGAGTTCAACTTACGATCATAAGTTTGATTTACCGTAAAGTATCGAGTGGCGATGGGTTGTGTCAAACTTCACCGACGAGGGAAGGATGCCAGCACAGGAACCGTTTATCATGTTATGTTGAGGATCATCGCCGTTCCCGCTTTGGTCTTTTGATGCGCCGGGCGGCGAAACCACCTACTTCCGTTTCGGGAGGCAATGCGTGATGCATCAATTATTGCAGAAGTGGAAGGAAGTCCGAGAGTCGTTCACCCATACTCCCAAGGCGGTGCGGCTCGTTTGGCAAGCCAACCGCTCGGCCACTGTGGGCCTGGCCTTTCTCACTCTAGCTGGCGCGCTCCTGCCGGCGACTCAAGCGTGGGTGGGCAAGCTCATCGTGGACGGCGTGGTGGCCTCGATCCAGGGTGGACATAATGACGAACAGATCAGGACGGTTTTTTTCTACCTGATTCTCGAGTTATTTCTCTTCCTGCTCGGCACTGCGCTCAACCACGCGCGCCGGCTGGTTCAGCAACTGATCCAACTCCAGCTCGCCAATCGCGTCCGCGGTGAGATCATTCGCAAGGCACTGACATTGGAACTAGCTTTCTTCGAGCACCCCGATTATTACGACCGACTGCAAAATGCCCGCCGCGAGGGCAGCTACAAACCTGTAGAACTGATCAACGACACATTCCAAATCGTCCAGAACGTGATCACGATGATCTCGTTTGCCGCGCTCTTTTTTCGCTTCAGCCCATGGCTCGTAGTGATTCTTTTGGCAACGAGCATTCCTGCTTTCATTGCCGAAACCCGGTTTTCCGAACAAGGCTTTAGACTGCTCACCCGTCGGGCCCCCGAAACGCGGCAGATCAATTACCTGGGACGGCTGCTGACAGAAGATTCGGCGGCGAAAGAAGTCAAACTCTTCAATCTCGGTGATACTCTGCTCAAGCGCTGCATGACCCTGTTCGATAAGTTCTTCCGGGAAGACAAATCACTCGCTGTCAGGCGTGCGGTCGTCGGCTTTAGTTTGGGGCTCATCGCGACGGCGGGGTTTTACGGCTCCTATGCATGGATCGTCTGGCATACCGTCCAGGGAAACATCTCGCTTGGAGACATGACGCTTTACCTGAGCATATTTCGCCAAGGTCAATCGACCTTCCAATCCATTCTCGCTGCCGTCGGCAGCATTTATGAGAACAATCTATTCATGGCCAACTATTTTGATTTTCTCGATTTGAAGCCGCAAATGCGCATCGGGGCGCAACAACAGAAGCTGCCGGTGCCGCTGCGCCGCGGCATTGAATTTCGTGGCGTGGGATTTCGCTATCCGGAGAACGAGGATTGGGCGCTGCGCGGTATCGACTTACATATTCGCCCGGGCGAGAAGATCGCTCTGGTGGGACATAACGGCGCGGGAAAAACGACAGTGATCAAACTGTTGAGCCGCCTCTACGATCCCACCGAGGGCGGCATCTTGATCGACGGCGTCGACATTCGTGAGCTCGATCCGCTCGATCTGAGGCAAAAAATCGGCGTGATCTTTCAAGACTTCGTGCGCTATCACTTGCCGGTGAGCGAAAACATCGGTTTCGGCCAGATCGAAGCGGCGCATCGGATGGATAAGATTGTCGAATCAGCACGCAAGAGCGGCGCTCATGCGATTATCGAGAATCTCCCGGAGGGTTACCAAACAATGCTCGGCCGCTGGTTTCACGGCGGTCATGAACTCTCGATAGGCCAGTGGCAGAGAATTGCTCTCGCTCGCGCGTTCATGCGCGACGCGGAAATACTGGTCTTGGACGAGCCCACAGCTTCGTTGGACGCCCAGACCGAATACGAAATCTTCCGTCACTTCCAAGAGCTCACCGAAGGAAAAATGGCGATCCTCATCTCGCATCGGTTTTCCACCGTGCGAATGGCCGACCGCATCGTCGTCATCCAGGGAGGGCGAATTGCGGAAAGTGGCAGTCATCAAGAGTTGCTGCGGCAGGAGGGTATCTATGCCGAGCTGTTCGGCATGCAGGCGGAAGGGTATCGTTAGTTTGAGAAACAAATCTGCCTTTGCTGGACTTGCGAGCAGGAAGAATCTCTGCGTAAAGTGTCGCTGCACGAAATTCCATGGCGGCGTAACAAATGGTTCGAGCCGTTCAAGCGGTTAAAATCCTTCCAGACGTTCCAATTGTGAAAGATATTCGAAGAGCGACTGGTTTGTCCCAGGTGAGGTGGCAATGAATCGCCGGTGCTATTTTCTGTCCACCTTCGTGGGGCTTTTCCTCCTTCCAATTTCCATGGGTTGGAGCGCTGAAGCATTTCGAGTGGGATTCCCCTCGCTTGCCACCGGTTTCGCACCGTCATGGGTGGCGGCCGACAAAGCGATCTGGAAAAAACACGGTCTCGACGTTGAATTGATTTTTTTGCGCGGCGGATCTCGCACGGTTTCAGCTTTGATCGGCGGCAGCGTCGATTTTATCATCGGCTCGGATCTCGGCGTGACCACGGCGTTACTTCAGGGCGCGAGTCTCATACGAGTAGGCGTGACGACCAATACTTTAGGATATTCAATGGTCACCCAACCCAACATCAAGACGATTCGCGATCTCAAAGGAAAAGTAGTCGGCATCACTCCCGGGCGCGACGCCGCCTATGCCCGAGTCGTAAAGCTCTTGCGTGACAATGGCATGGACGCGAGTAAAGACGTTAGCTTTCTTTCCGTCGGCGACGGCGGCCCGGCGGCGAGAGTGGCGGCTCTATCCAGCGGCGTCATCCATGCGACGATGTTTACGCCGCCCTCGGATATGATCTCCGAGAAAGCGGGCATGCGCATTCTCACAAAAATCGACGTGGCAAACGTCGGCGGCGGCTTGAATACGTCAACCGCCATTTTGCAGAAAAGCAGGTCGCAAGTTTTGCGCTTTCTGCGCGGCTACATGGAAGCTATTCAATACCTGAAATCTCACAAGGACGAGAGCCTAAAAATATTTTCCAAGTATGTGCGCAATCCGGATTTGGCCATCATGGCCTATCTTTACGAGGAGATCTCGAGCCGCGTTGAAACTGGACTGCGCCCGCAAGCCGAAGCGGTTCGCGCTTTGTTGGATCTAGCGGCGCAGGATTTTCCTCAGGCCAAGCGCTTAACCGAAAAAG
>WNGE01007399.1_pt1 | contig 22141 bp, 18 predicted proteins | sample 5400651 | NCBI WGS metagenome assembly WNGE01 (sample SAMN13153370, study PRJNA577476) | soil metagenome | isolation source: 60 cm soil or saprolite under grassland replicate 2 | place: USA:California | collected 2016-06-15 | reverse complement strand
TGGTCATTCACATGGGCGACATCAACGAACTCGGTAACATCGTGGCCGGCGCATTCGCACACCCGGAAGAGGCAGGCAATGGTCAGTATCTGCCACTCGTCGGTGATTTCATGAGCTTTAATGAAATCGTTGAGACCCTAAATCGACAAGGGCATAACTTTTCATACAAGCAGGTCCCACAGGAAAGCTTCGCTCGTTCCTTTCCTGGAGCAACCGAAATTGCCGAGATGTTCAGTTACTGGGAAGCTCATACTTATCTGGGTTCGGATTCGTCCGATCAAATTGCTCTCGCAAACAAAGTAGCAGGCCGGGAACCGACCCGGTTTTCGACTTGGGCTGTGGAGAATTTTCCCAAACAGCTCAACGCCACTGACGGGGCATCACACTGAAATTGGCAGGGTTTTTGAAAACTATCGAAAGGTAACTTGAAATGAAAATCGTAACCTTAATTGCACGCCTTCTCCTTGGGCTGATCTCCGTAGTGTTTGGCCTCAATGGCTTTTTGAATTTTCTCAGCATGGGGCCGATGCCTACCGGATTGGCCGGACAGTTCATTGGCGCGCTGTTTCTCTCTCACTATTACTGGGTGGTGGCAGCGCTCCAAATCGCAGGCGGCGTGTTGTTGCTGGTGAACCGGTTCGTACCGCTGGCGCTGGTGCTGCTCGGGCCGGTAATCGTGAATATCATTTGTTATCACATCTTCCTGAATCATAGTGGAGCGGGATTGGCAGCCGTGGTAACGATCCTGTGGTTGACTGTCTTCTACGGTAAGCGCCAGTACTTCTCCGGGATATTTGTTCAGCGCGCTTGAGGTCTCGAGGGAGAATGAACGATGGCTAAGTGGACTTTTGAGCCTGGACAAACGGCGGTGCGAGCAATGAAGAGCATTTGCATCCACGACTTGCCTTGCCAACCGCGTCCAGTAGCTTGATACCAAGCCAAAATAGTGAGCAAAGCCCAATGGGTGAACGTGAACCGTTGTCCGGCGACGCACATCCCTTGGGGAGTGGTGAAAGGCGAAATCAGAGCGCAGTGAAGGCTGGGAACTTCCTTGTACCACGCTCCCCTCCAGCGACCTGTTCAGGCGTCGCCCCAAATCCAACCAAGCGCTCAGGTCGCCGCGGCCTTCGCGGCACCGGCGGCCTTTTTTATGATCGCGGCTACTGCATCCGGCCGAGATACGTATATTGCGTGACTGCCCGCAACCTCGTCGACCGTCGCCCCCGCACGCTGGGACATGAAACGCTGCGCCGGCGGAGGAATCATCTCGTCCTCGGTTACGAGCAAGTACCAACTCGGTTTGGTCTTCCAAGCCGGTTCACTGATCGTGCCCGCCAACGCCTCAACGCCCCACGGCACTTGAGAGTCTGCCATGAACGCGGCCTTTTCCGGTTCCACGTCAGCCGCGAACGACGCTGCGAACTTCGTCTTATCAAGAAAAAGATAACCGTCCTGCGGTGGCAGGATCGGCGGTACCGGAGCGTCAGGTGGTGAATCCTTGATCAAACTCGCCACCGACTCACCCTTGTCCGGCGCGAACGCGGTGATATAGACGAGCCCCGCGACTTTCGGATCGTTGCCTGCCTCGGTGATTACTGCTCCACCGTATGAATGTCCAACGAGAACTACAGGGTCAGTCTGCGCGTCAATAATGCGTTTGGTTGCGGCGACATCGTCAGCGAGTGATATCGTCGGATTCTGAACGATCGCGACAGTGTAGCCGTCCTTCCGCAAAATGTTATAGACGCCCTCCCAACCAGAGCCGTCCACAAAGCCACCGTGCACCAGAACCACTGTCTTTGCTCCCAAACTTGGTCTTTCAGCCATGATGATCTCCTTCTCTTGAAACAGATTCTGTTAGTCACCGAAGTGCTGGACAAATCAAAGTATCTGTCAGCGAGGCCTCATAATACTCCTCAAACATGGCGTTGCGCATCACCTGGAGGGCGGTTGAATCTGAATTCGTCGTACAACATTCACCCTTGTACATGTGGAGGTTAATCGAAGTCGTTTCAGGCTTCGTCTCTTTAAGCGACGGCAGCAGTCGGTATCCCTTGAATGTCCGAGTTCTCAAGTGTCTTAGTGGCCAGCGGCATCGTAAACCATTGCCATTCATCTGGATCAAAATCCAAGATCGGCATCACGTGAGCGTGTGTTATGGATGACTGAATTTCGATTTCACGACGCATTCGGTCGGTTGCCTCTTCGAAACCGGTCTTTCGTCGTTTTAACGCAACGATCGCGCCGGTTTTTCTATGTTCCGCACGGAATACTTCAGCCTGGCCGCCATCACCAATTGGGACCCGCTCCAAGCAATAGTTGTCATGATAATCACCCATAATGAAGAGTCTTGTTCTCGTTCTATGGCATCCCCGCCGAGCAGCAAAGCGGAATAGTAAAGGAAAGCGAAGCAAAGAACCCTATACCGTAAGTGAGTGATTGCGCGCGCTCACGCGCACCTTAATTCAGCTAAGGACTCGGCCTTCATTCCACTGTGTTCCATTCAGCAGAGAAATTTAATTTAGTTTCCCCCTCTCCGGGCCGATCGTGCCACGAGAGCCCGTCCGCACAACTCTCCGCAAAGCCTCCGAGTGCTCCACTCCGTTTCGCCCCTACGGGTGTGCGTTCGTTATGGGAAGAAGAAGAACACCCAGTGAGTAAAGTAAGCAAACTGCTTCATTTGGGAACACTTTCCACTTCCCGCTGCTTCATTTGGGAACACTTTCCACTTCCCGTACTCGTTAATGGAAAGATCAGATTTCCTTTCCTCAAAGTTAACAACGTATCAGTTATCATCCGCTGCCTTTCGGGTAAAAGATTCTGTCGTTAGCGCTCAACCTTTCTGTTCGCTTGTTTTCCGTTAGCCCCAGCCGTGGTCTCTCCGGGCGGCGAGGGCGAGCGTAGCGAGACCGAGCGGCCCGGAGAGACTACGGCTGGAGGCTGAAGACGGTCATGTTAAGAACGGTTTGGGCCAAGACTGAAGGTCGCCGACGCCTGTATCTCATCGACGAACGGTGCGATTTCATCGAACCGGTCAAGTTGTATTTAGACCATCTGGCGGCACTGGAGAAGTCTCCGCACACCCTGGAGAACTACTGTCGCCATCTGGCTCGATTTTTCGTTTTTCCTGGAGCGCGAGCAAGTCGATTGGCTTAGGGTGAGGCCAGACGATCTGGTTCACTTCATTCAGTGGCTGAGAGATCGAACCAGAAGGAATGAAAGCTACTTGAGTGAGCGCACTGTCAACACGATCGTGGCCGCTGTAAGCAGCTTCTATCGGTATCACATCCAGCGTGGCACACAACTCGAGAACCCGGTCCTCTACGAACAGATCTCGGAGCGCTTCAGCAAGTTCAAGCGTTTCCTTGTTCATTTGAGCCACGGCAGAACCCTCAAGCGGAGCTTCAAACTCAAAGAGCCGCAGCGTCGGATCAAGACTGTGAGGGACACCGATTTCGAGCGGTTCTTTTCGTCAACTGAGAACTTGCAGTTCAAGTGCATTTTGCTGCTGATGCGCGAGGGCGGACTCCGTATTGGCGAGGTCCTGGGGCTCTGGTTACAGGACATCGAGTTTCATCGCAATGGGGTTTGGGTACGACGCCGTCGCGATCTGGACAACCAGGCCTTGGCCAAGAGTCTGCGCGAAGGCGAGGAGCGCTTTGTCGATCTATCGCCTAGTCTGATGGCTCTTTTGGATCATCTCGTTTTGAAGCACAACTTTGAGACCGATCACGTCTTCGTCGTGCTCAAGAAGACGGCCAGGGACAAGCGCGGAAGGACTACTTACGGTCGCCCGCTGAACCGCCACGCAGTCAAAGCAATGTTCCGGCATTACAGCCGCAAGAACCAACTTCCAGTCCATGCCCACATGTTACGGCACACTCATGCGACCGAGTTGATTCGAGCTGATTGGGACGTCAGCTACGTGCGGAAGCGTCTGGGTCACGCGCAGGTCCAGAGCACCATGCTCTATGTACATCTGGACGATGAGGACATGGGAAAGAAGTGGCAACATTTTCAGGAGAGGCGTCCTGATGACTCAAATGACCCAGGAAGAGTTGGCGATTCTACAGAAGCGCACCAAAGCACAATGGCGATTTTGGATCCTGCTGCAAGATGAGCAGAACCGATCTCTTTCGGTCGTTGAGCTTTGTCGTCGCGCGGGATACCTCGGCACCAAACAATGGTTCACCGCTTTGAAGGATGAAGGTTTTCGCGCGCAGTTAGAAAGCCTCGGAGTACCGACCAGACGAAGAGAAGTCTTCGTCCCTGGTCCAGTGACGTTAGAAGATCCCGATATAGTCTGGAGCAGAGATCGGGTCGATCTCCGCCGCTTGTACACAGACTATCCCAAGCACATGAACCAGAGCACTTTCAAGCTGGTTTTTACCTTCATCGTGAACCCACGGTTGCGGGATCTGATCAAACGGTACTTCCGCGCCCGCGTCAACTTTTGGCAGCCGGCTACCTTCAGGCCATATCTGAAGCACGTCAAACCCTTTTTGACTCGACTCGGCGAGTCGTACCCGGACCTTGATTCCTTCACCGACCTAACCAGAGAGATGATCGAGCCCGCATTGAACCATCCTTATTGGATTGACCAAACAGGAGCGCAGCGATCGATTACCGGCTATCGCCGAGCCAAGATGGCCAGCTTTCTCGATGGAATGTTTACTTACATGAGGCTGCATGACTGGCCTGAAGCGCCTTTGCGCCCATTGATCTTTCCTGAGGATAAGCTCGGACGTCGGTTTCGACGCCCACGCCCAATACCAGAGAGTGTGATGACGCAACTGGACGCTCACCTCCATCTACTCCATCCCTACGCGCGTAACCTGGTTGAGATCCTTCGCGTGGTCGGTCTTCGTGGGGAGGACGCCCTCCATCTGCGGGAAGACTGTCTTGACTGGGATGCTGCGGGTGACCCTCGACTGCGTTGGCATAACCACAAGATGAAACGCGACGGACGACCGCTGCCAATTACTAATGAGGTCGCACGAGCTGTCGAGAGGCAGCGTGAGTTAGTTAAGGATGTAACCGATCACTTCGGCGGGCATTACCTCTTTCGCACCGAGTATGGACTGTATCAGTTTGAGAGCCTTTGCAATCAACTAACGGCACTCGCTAAGAAGGCGCCACTGCTGGGTCCAGACGGCAAAGTCTATCGACTCACGCCCCACGCCTTCAGGCACACCGTAGGTACTCAAATGCTGAACAACGGCATGAGCCTTATTGACGTGATGACCTATCTGGACCATAGGAGCCCAATGATGACACTCAACTACACGCAGATATTTGATGAGACGTTGAAGAACAAGTTCAAGGAAATGGTCCAGTCAGGCCGTGCAACAGGCGGCATCGCGCTCGCAGCCCTTAAAGAACAACTGGACAACGGTGACGAGAGTGAGTTGGACTGGGTTGTTTCGAACCTTCGCCGACTTTCGCTGCCGTGGGGATATTGTCTCCATCACGCGAAAGCTTCTAAGTGCCCTTATGGACAGAACGCTTGCTTCACCAAAGACAACGGACCATGCCACAAGCTAGTCACAGCCCCGGAGCACGCACCCGTTATCGTAACGACTCTCGAGGATTTGAAGAAGAGTAGGAACATCGCTCAGCAGAAAGGATGGGAGATGTACGCCAACGATCTCGGTGACCAGATTGATGGCATGGAGAAAGTTCTGTCTGAGTTAGAACTACCGGTTGAGATGCGCCAAAAGAATCGCGGTGGCCAGCGGTGACTTTAAGACGGAACACGCAAGCGATCGTGAATCTGGCCGCTGAAAAGAGTCGGCAGGCGCGACGTCGCGTTATTGAAGCCATCACCGAGATGCAGCGTGAAGGCGCTGCCATTAACGTCAATGCCATTTGCCTGGCTGCTTGTGTTTCGAAGACCTTCCTCTATGATCCCAAGCATTCAGATCTCGCTCAACAGATCCGGTCGTTACGTCAGCTCAACCCACAATCTACGTCCAAACCGATCACATCAAAGAAAAGCGACTCGGCCAAAGATGCGCAGATCGTCCGCTTCAAAGAGCGCATTAGGACGCTTGAGGAGCAAGTCCAACGGCTGCGAGAAGAAAACGAACTCCTTTATGGCAAACTGACTAAATGCAAAACGGTTTAAGTAGGATATGGGGTCTTATTAGGGCGCGCGTAAGTTCATGAGAACGATTCATTTCTGTCATTATCCGATTTTCTTCCGGTAATTGTATGGCCGTCGATTCGTCCTTCAAGAAAAACTCCTCAAGGGTTAGGCTCTGGCTGAGAAGTCAATCCCTCATGGCCTCAATCGCTGTTTTCCTCGGAAAATGAGTCGTTTATGCGGTAGCTAGTAAAGCTTCCATTACGCTTTCTGAAACGATTGCGTTGCGCCTTCGCTGTTTCGTCCCACGTTATTCAAGATCGCAACGCTTGACGTAACCAGAGAGTAAAAGCTCCCTTGACTTCGATCACCGATAGGTAATAGATTGCGCTTGCTCATTACCTTTTCAACCCAAATCTTTTTCCTTGGGTTGTTTTAAGCCCAGAACTTAGAGACATTTCGAACTCACCGAAATCTCTCCCTGTTTTACCTACCTGGCCGCAAATGCGGGCATCAGTAATCCGCGCATTCGACCAGCCAACAAGCCCGACCCAGTAGTTAGTGTCAGCAGTTAACGCGTCGAACAACATCGATCAAGCTCAATTTTCAGCTTGGCTCCTCGTATCTCTGCCAGGCCCAAAGGAGATCTCTATGGCACATTTCTCAAAGAGAAACAGAAGAAAAGAGAGAGAGGCCCAAAAAGCCTTAAACAACAGACTCGAATTGGTGAAAGAAGGTTTCACCCGGCGCGACCTGATGAAGATGGGACTGATGACGAGCGCCGGCGTTCTGATTCCCAAGATGGGTCTGACTCACGTGTACGGCCAAGACCTAACCTCGCTGTCTTATTCGCGAGGTTGCGATCTTGGCAACAGCCCGCAACCTGCCCAAGTCTTCGTTGACCCTATGCCAATTCCGCCGGAGTTGCCGGCACGACCGCTCACGGATCCCGGACTAACATTTGGTGCTGCACCGCAGATTTGTCCCAACAACGCACCGAATCCCAATAACAACAACCTGCCGTTCGAAGGGCGCGGTCAATTCAATGGTCTGGTACGGCCGGGTTCAGATTGCTTCCAGTTCTTCAACCAATATCCGCCCCAGAAGTACTTTGTGCAGCGGATTAGAGCGAATGACAATTTCAGGATCTGTTCGGATACAAACATTCCCGCGCAAAAGATCTGGGGATTCAACCTGGGTAGTTCGCTCGCGACTGACGTGGCAACGTTTCCCGGCCCCACCATGGTCAGCCGTTATCAGGAACCCTGGCTGATTCGCCGGTTCAATGAATTGCCAACGCAGAGCCAGAACGGCGGCTTCGGCGTTCCTGAGATGACCACGCACCTGCACAACTTTCACACTGCCCCTGAGAGCGATGGCGGTCCTTGCCGCTGGTTTTTCCGCGGACAGTATTTCGATTATTACTTCACCGCCCAGCAGGCGGGCTTCGCCTCGACTCATCAGCCCAATGGCGATATCAACGAATCATTGAGCACCCTGTGGTATCACGACCACCGCATCGATCACACAGCCGAAAACACCTACAAGGGACTCGAGGGTTTCCACCTGATCTTCAACCAATTCGATACTGGGAACGAAACTACAGGCTTCCGCCTACCGAGCTACCCCCAGTTCGATATCCCGATTATCCTGACCGACAAGTTGTTAGATCCCGACACCGGCAAGATTTGTTTCGACACGTTCGATTTCAAGGGTTTGCTTGGTGACATTCAGTTGGCGAACGGCATAATTCAGCCGTTCTTCAACGTCAATAAACGTCGCTATCGCTTCCGAGTTTTGAATGGTGGACCGTCCCGGTTTTACGAGCTATTCCTTACCGATCCACTTAGTCCCAGCACCGTCATTCCCTTCTGGGTGATCGCAAACGACGGCAATCTATTGCCAAAGCCAATTCAGGTCACCAGCTTCCGGCTTAGCGTGGCGGAGCGCTATGACATCATCATTGACTTCAACCAGGTCAAGAACCTGATCGGCAGCCATACAAAGGTTCGCCTTGAGAACCGGCTGGAACAGAAAGATGGCCAGGGGCCGGAATGCAACGTGTTTGCCGGGGGAGACCCTAATGGCACGTATTGTGTGGAGTTCCGCATCGGCGCGGCAGTAGCCGATGGAAGTGTTAACCCAGCCACCCAGCCATCGTTCTATACGCTTCCATCCGTGATCACGCCGCGGATCACGCGCAACTTCAACTTCGACCGCGACAATGGTCAATGGGTAATTAACGACCGGTTCGCGGATTGTAACGAGCTCCGCTTTACCGTAACGCAGAATAGCGCAGAGAATTGGGTCATCATCAATCCGCGCGATGATTGGCAACACCCCATTCATATCCATCTGGAGGAACACCAGATCCTCAGCAGGGTTAACAGCGGCGGCCATCACGACAGCCGCAGCGGGGACCGATACGGAGATCGCGGTGACTGTAATTTCGGCGGAGGTGGCGGAGGTATCAGCACCACCCGTCCCGGTGTTCCCAACGTGGAAGTGTCACGTAAGGATGTAACCCGACTTCAGTTTGATGAGGACGCAACACTTTTCTTCCGCTTCCGCGACTTTCAGGGCGACTGGCCCATGCACTGCCACAATTCCGTGCACGAAGATCACGCGATGATGTTGCTCTTCCAGGTACAGCCTAACGTGATCGACAACAACACCGATCCTTAAACCAGCCGCCATTGCAAGAGGCAAGGCACAAACGAAAGGAGAATACGATTATGGCAAAGATTACACGGAGAAAATGGCTGGCGGCTGCTGGAGTAACTACTGCTGCAGTAGGAGCAACTGGCCTGGCTGAGACTGCCAATTTGTTTGCCCAGGAAGCAACGCCTGCGAACAAACACAATTACAACTTCAAGAATATCTCGCCCCGCGAGCTTATCCAGCGACGCCACCTGCCGAACGTTGAACTGATCACACAGGACAATAAGAAGGTCAGGTTCTACGATGATTTGGTCAAAGACAGACGCGTGGTTATTCAGTTCATGTTCGCTCGGTGCAAAGACATCTGCCCGGTGATTACCCATCACCTGGTTGAAGTGCAGAGGATCCTAAATGGCCGCGTAGGACGCGACATTTTCTTTTACTCAATTACGCTAAGTCCGGAGGAAGACACTCCAAAGGACCTAAGAGCGTTTGCCAAAAGGCACGGTGTAGGACCAGGCTGGATATTTCTGACGGGAAAGCCAGAAGATATCCTGCACTTACGGAAATCACTTGGGTTTTTCTACAACAACCCGAAAGAGGACGCCGACAGAAATAATCACTCTGGCATGATTGTAGTCGGGACGGAGCCTCTTATGCGCTGGACTATGTGTCAGGGTGGGGCTAAGCCTGAATGGATCGCGACGGTCATTCGGACGGAGGCAGATGCCGCTTTGACAGGATCCGTGAACGGGGTAACCCAGCCCGACGTCGCTTTTCGAGCGCCGGTGAAAGAAGGGAACCCCATGAAGCCGATGGTTGAGGCTGGACACGTTCATAAACAATGAACTGCTCAGCCACAGATACTAAGCGCAGAGACAAACAAACACAGCTCCGCGCTCTATAAAAAGAGTGTCGTCAGCTCGAGAAAAAGGAAGCCTAGGGGGCTTCCTTTTTTCGTTTAACTTGTCCGCGAATTTCTCCTCGGATGTTTGTTCGCGTGCACGTTCGCATAGATCTTGCTGCCCCGTATTGCGCGCACGACTCCTACCCATTCCCCGCTGCGATACCTTAGGACGCAGACGCGCGCAACCCAGATTGCGCTAGCAATCCGACAGTAGCGACGAATAACTGAAAACCGCCACTGCAAGCAGGATGCGAATCGAAGAACACCGGTGGCGCAGATCCCTTTAATTCAGTAAGGCCTCGGATTCCATTTTCATTTCATCCGAGATTTTTCCTATTTTCCCCCTTCCTTCGCTCTCATCTTCGCACGGGAGCCCAGCGACGCAACCTCCATTACGCAGGCTCCATTCCGGTTCTTCACTTCGTTACGACCTTCCAGGTGCATCGCTGTGCGCCACCCGTGCTTCGACTCCACTACGGAAGGGGGAAAACGCATTTTCAATACCAATGAAAGCAAACACCCAACACGACGAAGGGACACCGGATCCCGTCGCTTACTTTGCGAACCGCAAGCAGCTGCGATTCATCGAGCCGCGACGTTCCGAACTGCCCATAACGTTCGGGCACCCACTCGTGTCCCAACGTCCCTACGAGGGGGAAACACTGTTTTAAGCCCCAGACCAAAACCACGCGTAGCGAAAGGAGCACCAGCAATGCATCATCAACACCATTCCAAACCAGCGCCCGACGTTCCCAAGTGGTCAGCCTTGTTAGTTGAAGCAGTCAACAAGCCAGGTTTGATCATGGAAGCTTACTCCGCTTTCCACAACTACTCGATCGGAAATCAAATCCTTGCCCTCGTGCAGTGCCAATTGCGCGGACTTGAACCCGGACCAATCAATACCTTTCCCGGATGGCAAGCGCTCGGACGAAACGTCAAACGCGGTGAACGGGCGCTAGTGCTTTGCATGCCGATCACCTGCAAGCGCCACGGCGAGGGAGCAAATGACAACAACGATGAAGCAAACGGTGAGCGCACTTATACGTCGTTTGTGTACAAGCCTCGCTGGTTCGTCGTTAGTCAAACAATCGGCGAGGAATTGACGCCGCCAACCTTGCCGCAATGGGACACAGACCGCGCCCTTGGCGCTCTGGACATTGAGCAGATCCTCTTTACAGAAACAGACGGCAATTGCCAGGGATATGCGCGCAAACGCCAGATTGCGATCAATCCCGTGGCCCAGCTTCCTCACAAAACACTGTTTCACGAAGTAGCCCACGTCACTCTGGGCCACACGAGCGAAGCAGACTTCACCGATACCGAGCGAACGCCAAAAGACCTGCGCGAAGTCGAAGCGGAAGCGGTCGCGATGCTTTGCTGCGAAGCGCTGAACCTCGAAGGCGCGGACTATTGCCGAGGCTATATCCAGAACTGGCTCTATCGAGGAATAGGCTACAACGCCGAGGCGATCCCCCGAAAAGAGCGCACAGAAGATTCTCCGCGCCGCAGATCAAATCCTGCGAGCCGGACGGTTACAACCGAGCGAGGACGAACACGAGCGATGAGCTTTGAACGCAGAAGGCTAGGCCTAGCCCAGGCACCAACCTGTAACCCGTCAAGGAGAAAAATCGATGCGAACGAACTCTATCACGAAAAAAGCAGCCAGCAACATCACCAGATTTGCGCTGGGTCAAACGTTCATCACACCCGGTGCCCAAGAGGCAATCCAGATCGCTGGCCAAACGGAAATTGAATTCTTGCGCCGTCACATGTCCTGCGATTGGGGAGAACTCAGCGAAGACAACATCCTCGAGAACGAGGTTTCACTAAGAGAGGGATTCCGTCTTCTTAGCTCCAACCGCACAGGCAAAGGCCAGCAGCTATATGTTATGTGGAATAAAGGATCAGATGTCTTGTCTAGATTGTCGCTTGTTTTTGGTTTGGCAGGGTTTCATTTTATCTATCCAGCAGTAGGGGCTGTGGGAACTGTGGGAAACTCGACGCTCTTTGTCGAGTTTTCCAAGCGCTGTGGGAGCAGTGGGAAAACGCGGTTTGTTTTTCCACGGTTTCCATAGTGCGGCAGTTTCCACAGCCCTTTCCTTAGTGCTGCTGATCTGTTTCCTCGTTCGCACACGCTCTAACAAGTTTCCTTTCGAGGTTTGATGAATATGGTCCACATTAAGTGGCAACACTATCCTTCTGTCGCGTTGCTCCCAGTTGCCAAAGCTTGGTTGGTGATCCAGTCCAACTTTGGTCTTGCTTCTAACACGATTGAAGCGTATGGCCGCGCTCTCGAAGATTACCTTCAGCTTAGCGCTCGCCTGGAGTTCCCTCCAGTCTCGGCCACGAGAGAACACATTTCAACCTACGTCAGAGATCTGACCTCGCGCCAAAGTCCTTTGGGCGCCAACGTGCGCGCGTTTGATTCGGGTGTTGGTCTATCAAACGCAACGATGCAGCAACGACTCACCGCCGTCAGGCTCTTCTATGACTACCTGATCGAGGAAGGACTGCGCGGTGACAACCCGGTCGGTCGTGGTCGTTACACTCCAGGTAAGAACTTCGGCATCACGAGGCAACGCGGAATGCTTCCACGTTACCGCCGACTGCCGTGGATTCCTACCGACGAACAGTGGTTAGTCATACTGCAAGCTGCTCGCAAAGAGTCCCCACGTAACCGCTTGATGCTTGCGCTCTCTTATGACGCAGCCCTGCGGCGTGAAGAGTTGTGTTCACTAGCGACCAACGATCTCGATCCTGCGTATCGGCTCATAACTGTACGCGCCGAGACGACCAAGAATAGATGCGCGCGAGTCATTCCTTATTCCGCTCCGACAGCAGAGTTGTACGCCAGCTATTTGCATGAGCGACGCCGGCTGAGCCGCGCGCGCGGCCCATTGTTCCTCTCTGAGTCTCACCGTAATCGTGCTCGACCGATCTCGATCTGGACTTGGTCAAAGGTGGTCCAAGGACTAGCTCTACGGTCGGGTGTCAGTCAGTTCACTACTCACACACCTCGCCATCTTTGCCTGACCGATCTAGCGCGCGCTGAGTGGGACATCCACGAGATCGCTACTTTTGCCGGGCACCGCAGCGCGCAAACCACACTCCTCTATATCCATCTCAGCGGCCAGGAACTGGCCGCGAAGCTTCAAAGCAGCATGAAAGCCGTGCACGCGTGGCGCACACAAATGATAGCGGAGGTGTTGGAATGAAGGCAGAAGCACGAACTCAACAAGACCGGCCCTATATGTGGCCGGTGAACGTGGCCGCTTATGACCGTGGCTTAACCCTTACCGTCGCAGAGAAGGCTGAGCTCGAGTCATTGGTGCCGCGCGATGGAGGGCTCGGAATGAAACTCAACCGCAGAAGTTTTCTAGTACTGCAACGGCTGGCCCAACCCATCAAAGATGTTTTGTCCTTCACCGGTACTAACCAGGCGATCTTCTACTGCCTATTTAGGATCGTCGCCCGGCAAGCGAACATTCTTGACAGAACTTTCTGGAGTTGGACTGAGAGTGAGTGGATCGAAGTGCTTTGTCCAACGCAGCGCCAGTTCATGCGTTGCTATAAACCGCGTGGTAATGTGCGACCGCACCTGATGGCAGTGAGTTATTTGCTCTGTGAGTTTACCGCGCTTCATGCCATCGGAAAGTTCATTCGACCCTACTTTGCCGGCAAAGTCTTTGGTGAAGAGATTGTTAACCGTGGCGTGAGGAAGGTTGGTGAAGAACTACTGCGCTGGGGTTACACCAATCACCAGATCGCTCACCACGTGCCGCGTGCTCTCTGTGAAGCTTTCCTCGTAAACCGCAGTCCCCACCTCGCAGATCTAACCACCGAAGTGTTCCTGCAGATTAGAGAGAGCCAGATGCCGCCGTCCATCAACACGGCGCTCGTGGCCGTGTCGCGCGCCCTCGCAGTCCTCGGCCTGATCAGAGAACCGCTCAAAGAACGGTTCAAGCCAAACGGACGACTCGCTGCTCCGATCATTAGGGACGGCATACCGAGCGAGTGGTTGGCATGGTGCGATCGCTGGATGCAAACGTCCACCAACTCACCTCGCACACGGCTCGGTATCTACTACCAACTGCTCAAGGCCGGCCGCTGGCTAGCGCGTACGCACCCAGAGATCACAAACCCGACGCAGTGGAAGCGGGAACTCGCTGCGGAATATGTCGCCGCAGTCGACCGCATGAAAGTCGGTGAGTGGTCTCCGGGAGTGCAACTCTACTCACAACCCAAGCTGGGCCAGCCACTGAAAGCGCGGTCGAAGAATGCAGCACTCAGTTCGATGCGGATCTTCTTTCGGAACTGCTATGAGTGGGGTTGGTTGCCGATCCACTTCGACGCCCGTCGCTGCTTCTCCACGCCGCGTTCTATCCGATCCTTGATCGGTCCTAACCCACGCGGATCGCCGATGACATCTGGGCCAAGCTGCTCTGGGCCGGACTGAACCTTACCGCCAACGACATGCCGGTCAGCATGTACGGAGCGGGCCGAACAACTCTGCCAAAGCTGGCGCCCTGGTATCCGTTGGAGATGGTACGGGCGATCATGATCGCCTGGCTCTTTGCCGGGTTACGAGCGAATGAGATTGGTCGTTTACCAGTTGGCTGTATCCGCTGGCAGCACGATGCGGTCTCAATCATCGGGACCGTGGAAGTCGTGCCGAAGGATGCCGTGTGCTTACTGGATGTGCCCACTAATAAAACAGGCACAGCTTTCACCAAGCCGGTCGACCGCGTGGTCGGCGAAACAATCGCTCAATGGGAGCGGATGCGACCTGACCAACCGGCCATGCTCGACCAGAAGACAAGTGACCTGGTCCATTACCTCTATATCAACGAGGTAATCATCCCTGCGCTCTGCCGTAAGGCGGGCGTTCCCCCGCAAGATTCGCGCGGGAACATTACCAGTCATCGAGCACGCTCTACCATTGCCACTCAGCTCTTCAACGCCAAAGAGCCGATGTCTCTCTTTGAGCTGCAAGAGTGGCTCGGACACCGCTCCCCTGAGACCACAAAGCATTACGCCAAGATCACGCCCACAAAGCTGGCAAAGTCGTATGCCGACGCTGGCTACTTCGAACGAAACATCCGCCGGGTTGAGGTTCTGATCGACCAGGAGGCAGTGCGAACCGGTCTCGCAGCTAACGGTGAACCCTGGAAGTTCTATGACCTGGGACACGGCTATTGCGCCTACGACTTCTTTGAGCAATGTCCACACCGGATGGCATGTGCAAAGTGCTCATTCTATCTGCCCAAGGATTCGACGAAGGCGCAGTTGCTGGAAGGCCGAGCCAATCTGCGGCGGATGATGCAAGAGATACCATTGACCAATGAAGAGAGGTCAGCAGTGGAAGACGGCATCGCTGCGCTCAACAACTTAACGGACAAACTTGCTGATACGCCGACACCCGATGGACGAACGCCAAAACAACTGGTCCAGATCACAAGAGAAGGGCTGAGCTCATGAGCATCAATCCGGTTGACTTTTTAACACATAATATGGATCTCACCGAGGCCGATCGCAGCGCGAGTCTCGTAACACTCGCAGTGCATTCACCGCCTCGAAATACTCTAAAGAGATAGCTGGTCTCTTATGTCACTCACTTCTCACATCGCAGCGGATTCTCTGCGATCTTCAACTAATCGGCTTACGGAGCGAGATGCTGAAGAACTTCGGGCTGAGGCATTGCCCACCATACTGATTGGTGAAAGACTCTTAACAGCGCAGGCGATGCGATTATTGATGCGCCTTGATAGAGATTTGAGAGAGGCCCGGTCCCAATTCAATCAGGACTGGTTTCGTCGAATAATGCGCATACGCGTGAAGGCTGTCATACGTCTTCATAGACGGTGGGGAAAGGTCGATCCACCTCCCCTGCTTCCACTGGGCACTCTTCGTAGACGATATCACGCGAATCTTGCGAGATACTTGTACTCCGTTCGAAAGGACTACTAACTTTTAAATACCCTTTCGTGTTTCTCTTCAGGCGAAGCGTTCGATGTCGTGATGCGAAAAATAGTCTCAGGTAAAGAGTCGAGTTGTTATAGCTTAGGTGAAGTGGGCGGCGAGTAAGGCAGATCGTAATCGGTGGTTCGCTCGCACGGCTTGAAAGCGATCTCCTTTTTCAGGGCTTCGGCATCGAGGAGTACTTTCGCACGAAAGGCGCTATCACTCTTGATCGATTTCACGCTGTTCGAATCGCTCTGAACGGCGGGTTGCGCGATCATCCAGTAACGCCCAGGAGCAAGGTTGCCCATCATGAACGTGCCATCGTTCGCGACAGTCCCTTCAAAAAATCGAAGCAGGTCTTCGCTACTGTCACGTTCCGCGGGAACAAGGTTGAGGCGCATACGCGGCGGCAGGCTTTGACCTGCCGCGACCGAGAGGCGACCGCGGATGCTGGCTGCGCCTTCGGTAATCGTCACAGTAAGACCGGAAACACGCTCGCCGGGTTTCAGTGTAATTCCGTCGCGCGCAACCACAAGGCTTGCAGCTCTCGCGGCGACCGTTTGCGTTGCTCTCATTGCTATCGACCGGACATACCAGCCACTGGCAGGCGGGTGGGGATCGATTCGGTACGAACCCGGGGGCAAATTCTTCAGCGTGAAAGATCCTTTCGCATCGCCAAGTCCTGTGCTTACATAATTGGTCACAGAGAGCGATACGTCCGCAAGCGGGTCGGTCTTAGCTGCAACATTAGCTTTCTTTTCCGGCTCGTACCGACGCCCGAACACGATCGTTTCCTGTGCGGCGGTTGCCCGACGTTTACCGCAGCCTGGTTTTGGATCGTTCTCGAAGACTAAACGCCCTTCGATCGAAGCCAGTGGCGCAAGAGTTAGAATGATTCCGGTCACGTCGGCGCCACGCACAGTGAGGCGGCGTGGCGGCGATCTTAACTCGTCGCGGCTTTGCAAGAACTGAAAAGCGGACACTTCATATTCGCCATCGGCGACGCCATAGATGGCAAAGCTGAAGTTGTCATTCGAGCTTGCAGACGCGCCCACAAGGGAGGAGCGGTCACGCACGTCGATAAGGTTGATCGCGGCGCCCGATGAGAATTGGGTCTGGGACTCGCCGACACCCACAACTTTGCCGCTGATCGCATGTCCCGGCTCGGCGCGGTACTGAATGTCAGCCGTCATTTCTTCACCATCGCGCACAACGACTTCCGAAGCGGTATCCCGCGTCGACGAAGGAAAGTAGGTCGGTGTGTCATTATCGTATCCGGTCGGAGCGATTAAGCCGATGCGCGGTTTTGCCGCCCAGATGAGATAACCCCCCGGCAACAAGCCATAGAAGCGATACACACCCCGGTCGTCGGTAGCACGTTCACGGAATCCCGTCGAGGGCATCAACGGCTTGTCTGCTTCATCGCGCACGCGGATCGCGTACACGCCAACTGCTACCAAAGGCCCCTTTGGACCAGTTACCGTGCCGGTTATGACGCCTCCTTTGAACAATCTTATGGTTACCGAATCGCCGATGTGATAGTAGCTTTGCGCGTCGGTGGGACTTGGTTGCGACTCCGGAACATAGCCGGGAGCGCTCGCCGAGACGCGATAGAGACCAGCCTCCAGGCCCTCGATCTTGAATTCACCACCGATATCGACTGTCCCCCTTTGCGCGCGTGTGGTGCTGCCAAGCGAACTGGCGTAAACAACAGCGCCCGACAATGGTTCGCCGGCAGAATTGACGACGCGACCTGTGATTATGCCGTTGGGTCTTTCGGAGGGCGTTGTGCTTCCCGCGGCTTGTTGTGCCCAACACGTGGACGCCATGGAAATGAACTGCGCAACGATTATCAGAAAGGAAGTCTTCGGCTTGCTCAGCATCACGGGCCTCCTTGCTTCGGCGTCAGATCGACAACGAAAGTGACCTCAGATTCGGAGCCGTTCGTGACGCTGACCAGTTGCTTCTGTGGCGGAACTGGACGAGACGGAGCCGCGGACCCCCCAATACCGACCTGGACCGTTACTTCGTACGTGCCTGGGGCGAGGTTCTTGATGACAAACTGACCACGGGCGTCAACGACGATGCCGGTACCGTTACGCTCGCCTTCGCGTTTGCTATTGACGTAAATTCGAGAATCGACGAGTGAGGCGCCACCTTCCAGTCTGACCGTCCCGCGAATAGCGCCGGTGCCGTAATTAATGATGATGCGCAATCCCGAAACTGATTGCTGGATGTCGAAGCCTTGAGTGACGCCAATGCCGTTGTGCTCGATCCGCGCAATCGACAGTGGCGTATAAGTAGGCGCTGAAGTGGATGCATTGATCGATACACGACCCGGCCTCAAGCCATTAACCTGAAAACTTCCATCTGGCGCCACGATCGAAGTCCCACCGGGGGGATTTTCACTGTTGGTTCCCGAGGCCACGCGCGCAAAAATCCGCAACTTAGGTAGCTCGGACAACAGGTCCTTGGTGATCATGCCGTCAGCGACGACGACGCCACTCACGCTCAATCCCGGAATCGCTTTGAGTTCTAATCCGCGGACGTTGTGGTCGACGACTTCAAAGTTGACGGGATCGCTATAGAAGTTTCCCCCGTAAAATTCAGACGTAGCGAGGGCTGTGTAATGACCAGATGCAAGTCCCTCGAAACTAAATTCTCCCCGGTCATCAGCCTGTAAGCCAAAGCTGGATACAGGCGGTCCCTTATCCTGGCGCACGATCGTGAATCTGACGCCGGCCCGTGGGATCGGCAATCCGGTTTCCACATCAGTCACACGTCCTGAGACAGCGTAGGTTTGGGTAGCACTCCCAAGCTTGATATCAATGTTCTTAGCTTCGCCACCTTCCTTCAATTCGACAATGGCGCCCTTTGACTGATCGCGCACATCGGGATGAAAAGTACGCTCATGACGGCCGCGAAGAACGCCGTCACTCGAGTCGTGGCCGACGCTTACTTTGTAACGACCACCCGACAAACCGTAAATTCGATAAACTCCGCGATCGTCGGTTTGATACATTTGGTCGTAGGAAGGGGAAGATCCATACCGTGATGGAGCGCCATGCTCATCAACCAATTGTAGAGAGACGCGCTCTTCAACCACCGGGTTGTTATCGGCGTCGGTGACTCGCCCTGTGATCACCGCGCCTCGGACAAGTCTTAAATCAATGTCGGATACATCTTCATTGGCGCTCAGATTAATGCTCTGGACGGAACCGACTTCGGGAAAGCCATATCTCGGAAGGGGCCCGGGCTCAGCGATTAGACCTGGAGTGACTGCCCATATCTGATATTGACCTGGCAGCAATTCTGAGAGGCGATAGCGGCCTTCACTGTCCGTGAGAGATCTCGCGGCAGCGTCGCGCCGATTGACTGTTTGTCCTGACACGGCGACAACCGGAATTCCCTCTTCCGGGCTGCCGCCCAGCGTCACGCGACCCGAGATCGAGCCGATTGGCTTCGGCTTAACATCGGGAGTTTGAGCTCGAGTGATCGATCCCCGGCAAAGAATAGCTTCCGTCGCCAGAATTAGTGAGCAGCACAGCAGATGTTTCAGACTGGCCATGAGGGATCCTCCAGCACAATATCCGAAGTTCAGCCCGTTCCGTGGGCATAATCATGGCACCGCCCTTCTATGCGAGCAAGAGTCAGTGGAACGTTGGATCCGAGATTAATGACGTAAGAAGTCGTGACTTGGCTTGATTTCCCTGCGCTGACTCGCTTCTCTGAGTCTCGCCGGTTCGGCCGCTTCTGGAACTTCTACCGCGCTTGAGTTGCGAAACGCGGCGGACGCCTCCAAACTGACAAACACCCCATTCCTGTTGACTTCTTATTCCACATAATTTGGATTATCACCGAGGCAGATCGAAGCACGACCACGATTCTGCTGCCTTCAGAGTACTAGCCAGAGCGACTACGAAGCGGCGCGAGTGAAATACCCACTCGCTCCGCTTAAGACGAAGATTTGTCATCCCGAGTGTAAAAGTGATGCGGACTTCAGAACTTCATACCGTTCTTGAGCAACCTGGCTCTGCCACGGAAGTCATGTACACACTTCTGGCGGAGGCGCAGCCAATTGTGTTGGCAGGCGAGCGATTGCTGGCTGCGGAGGCAATGCAGTTACTAATCCGACTCGACCGCGAGTTAATTGAGGCGCGCGCGGAATGGAATCAGGACTGATTTCGGCGGATTATGCGCATTCGGCCTAAATCGGTCTTACGCCTGCAAAGGCGTTGGGCGAAGCTAGATCCCACTCCGGCGATCCCTTTGGGCAGTTTGCGGAGGCGTTATCACGCTAATCTAGCCCGTCACCTTTACGCGAGTAAGTAGAACCGCGGATTTCGCGCATTCCTTTATTACTCTAAGCACGCCGCCTTATTAATAGCTCCTGTTAAGTGAAATGAAGACTAAACCTCGCTGGCTGCCGGTACGTGGTTCCGCGCGCTCACGCGCACCCCTGTTTGGGTCTGGGAAGCTTCACCATGAGCGACCGACACCCGCCTTGGGGGCCGTTTGATACGTGGACCTCATGGAGCTTCTAGCGGTGTGCTCTTTCAAGCCTGATAAAAGATCTGACCTCCTTCTTTACCGCTGGAAGTTTGGTCTTCGCTCGGCGTCTTAGAATTGCGAAAAGGAAAAAAAGAACTGCAATCAGGTGGGCAGACAAGATAGAGGTGAAAAACCGTGCTTCATCCAGACGTAAGGTCTTTGTTATCAACAACCTTGGAATCAGGAATATTTTAAAGTAATCCTGAGAATCCCAGGAAGTGGCTCAAATTCCTTTGCCTCAAATGATTTGCAGCTTGGTTTTGCAGACGATTTGATGAGCATGAATTGATCAAAACCAATTTGGGGGGTAGCGATGCAGATGGGTTTAAGGGGTGGCAAGAGAACGTTGGTGAAGAGGAGGTCCTCCGTGAATCTGTATGCCGATCAAGCAATTCAGATCCAGGCCATCATGGGAACTAGTAAGTCTCGAATGACCGGCGCTTCTTTCCGAGCGCCAACCGCTGAGACAGCCTGACCAATAGGTTCGCTCCTGTGTCGTGCGATAATTGAGCGTATCTTAATAGTATTCAAAACAACCTCGGATGTTGTGAAATACATACTTTGACGTTTTTTACAACAGGTTACCAATCGCATACCACCCGCTCCTTGTTTTCTTAATTGCGTCTCTGTGGAATCTACGTTTCGGCAACTGTCCTCGGAGAAGAGCAGAGCGACCGGTCGTTCCCACCCGCTACGCTGATTATCAGAAAAATGCGGTTAGCTTGGCACACATCTTGAATAGAATCACGTGACCGCGAAAGCGGTTTTCCCTCCTGATTACTAGATCTCAATGGATAAGAGTTATGAGTACAAGCGTGCACGCCTCTGCCTTGCCGAGGCATCCGCAATTTCTAAAAGTTCCCGAACTTGCCGCGATGCTGAAGGTCAAACCGAGGACGATCTACGAGATGGTTGCGCAGGGCCGCATACCTTATCGCAAGCCACCGGGCACAAACATTTTGCGTTTTGATCTTGAAGAGATTTTGGCTTGGACCAAGGCCGGAAATAACGGCGGAAGTCAACCGAAATAGTAAATGACTTGATCCTTTGATGCTGCTACCATGCAGCCATTCTCTTTGGTGGCTGCAACCTCTAAGGAGAAAGAATGGCTGTTTACAAACGAGGTCAGAAGGGCACGCATTGGAATTACGACTTTCGCGTGCGGGGCGTGCGGTACAGGGGAGCAATCCCGGAGGCACGCACAAAGTGGCAAGCAGGACAAGCGGAGACGAAGATCAAGCAGGAAGTCTTTGAAGGTCGTTTTGGTTTGGTTCAATCCGGCACGATAAAACTCGACAAGTTTATTGACGAGATTTACATGCCCTGGGCCAAGGCCAATAAGCGCTCATGGAAAGGGGATGAGACCTACTGTGCGGTTCTCAAGGAGTACTTCAAGGGCAAAGCATTGTGTGAGATCAGTCCTTTTCTGATCGAGAAGTTCAAGCATGAGCGGATTAAGACACCGACTAAGAATGGCACAGCTCGGGCTCACGCCTCAGTAAACCGAGAGTTTGAGACGCTCAGCCGCCTTTTTAATCTCGCAATCGACTTTAAGAAAGCGGAAAGCAACCCTTGCAGTCGGGTCAAGAAGTTCAAACTGGACAATGAGCGTTACCGATACCTGTTGCCAGAGGAAGAGCCGGTGCTGATGAGAGTTCTAACAGGGAAGCGGGAACACTTAAAGGGGATGATTACTGTGGCCCTCGGCCTTGGCTTACGTAAACGTGAACAACTGCATCTGCGACGCGATCAGGTAGATTTCTCGCGGAATGTCGTTGTGGCCACGAAGACCAAGGGGCGAAAGAATCGTGAAATCCCTATGGACGTTTTGAACCCCGAGGTTCGCGAGATCCTGCTCAAGATGTGTAGCGGGAAAAGCGTTGATGACTATGTGTTTGGAAACCCGAAGACAGGGAAGCCTTTCACTGACATCAAGCGTTCCTTCCATACCGCATGTCGAATGGCGAGGATCGAGG
>WNGE01004395.1_pt1 | contig 22141 bp, 30 predicted proteins | sample 5400651 | NCBI WGS metagenome assembly WNGE01 (sample SAMN13153370, study PRJNA577476) | soil metagenome | isolation source: 60 cm soil or saprolite under grassland replicate 2 | place: USA:California | collected 2016-06-15 | reverse complement strand
TTGGGGGCATTGTTTTTGGTCATTTCGGCGATAGACTTGGTCGCAAGAACATGCTCATCCTGACGCTCTTAATTATGGGGATTGGAACGTTCCTTGTCGGTTGTCTACCGACCTATAAGGACATCGGTATCATCGCACCTGTTCTACTTGTCATTCTGCGCTTTGCACAGGGGTTTGCGGTGGGAGGAGAATGGGGTGGTGCAGTGCTGCTAGCGACAGAACATTCACCTGCAGCCAGGCGCGGGTTCTACGGCAGCTGGCCGCAGTTTGGTCTCCCGATAGGGCTTCTGCTCTCATCGTTGATCTTCAGTGTAGTTGCATCATCCCTCCCAACGACAGGTTTTCTGGCCTTTGGCTGGAGGATACCCTTCCTGCTCAGTATTGTGCTAGTCCCTGTCGGATTATTTATCCGGCTGAGGATCGCAGAAACACCTGACTTTGAGAGGGTAAGAGAAACCGGTACGATAGCCAGGACGCCTGTGCTCGATGTGATCCGCACCAACTTCAAGAGCGTGGTCTTGGCAGCGGGTGCCTTCTTTGTGACGAATGGAGCGGGTGCCATCTATATCACCTTCATGGTCACCTACGGCAGTAAGATACTAAAGGTCCCGGCCAGCACAATGCTCAATGGCGTCCTGTGGGGAGCAGTCGCAATGGGCGTCACTATTCTGGTAGCAGGTTGGTTGAGTGATCGCTTTGGACGATTGCCTGTCTACCTGGCGGGTGCAGCCTTTGTGGGTTTGATGGCGTTCCCCGTCTTCTGGCTCGTCAATACGAAGTCACCAGTGTTCATCGCTCTAGCACTCACCATTGGACTCGGTGGTACTGGCATCATGTATGGTCCGCAGGCGGCCTTCTTTAGCGAGTTGTTTGGTGCAAATGTCCGCTATAGTGGAGTATCGCTCGGTTACCAGATAACCGCGATCTTCGCTGGTGGACTCGCACCATTTATCGCTACTGCCCTCCTTGCTCAGTTCAACAATGCTTCCTGGCCGATTGCCCTCTACATCGTCGGCATGGCGGTCATCACGCTTGTCTGCACCTACTTGGCTGGAGAGACTCGCCCAGCAGCGACTGCTGAGCCTGCAGGAGGGGTAGCAGGGAACTAAGAAGCTCAAGAGAGCATCAGGAAATGCCCTCTCGTTGCTTAAAAAAACTTGCCCATCGCGTTTGGAAAATTCGGTCAACTTCTCAGCATTACCACAATTTAGGCCAGCGAGGTTGCGTCAGAACCAGGTTATGGGCCAAACGACACCTGGCTCTGACCCGCCCTGGAGGGAAGCGCGAGCAGTCTACTATGAGACAGGGAGGACCAACTCTTAGCCCGCAGTGGTCTCACGGCAGCAGCTTATCCAGCGTGATCGGCAGGTCGCGGATGCGGATGCCGGTCGCATGATAGACGGCGTTAGCGATAGCGGCGGCGGTGCCGATGATCCCGATCTCGCCAATGCCCTTGGCGCCCATGGGGTTGACGTGGGGGTCGTCCTCGTCGATCCAGGTCACGTCGATCGTGCCGGCGTCGGCGTTGGTCGCGATGTGGTACTCAGCGAAGTCGTGGTTCACGTAATCGCCGAAGCGCGGGTCCAGCACGCTCGCCTCGTGCAGTGCCATCGACAGGCACATGGTCATCCCGCCCAGGAACTGCGAGCGGGCCATCTGCGGGTTGACGATGCGCCCGGCGGCAAAGACCTCCAAGAGGCGCGGGACACGCACCTCGCCGGTGTCCACATGGACACGCACCTCGGCGAACCGCGCGCCAAAGGCATGCATGGAGTGCTGCTGCGCCTCGGGGTTCGTCTCGAAGGTGCCGCTTGCCGAGAGCCCCCCGGCGGGGATCATCCCTCCGAACTCCTCGTGCAACTGCCTGCGCAGGGCGCTCGCCGCATTATAGATCGCCCACCCCCACGAGGCGGTGCCCGTCGAGCCTGTGGCCGAGAGCGCCTGCGGCAGGGCGCTCTCGCCGATCTCGAGCTGCACGCGTTCGGGCGGCGCCTCCAGCACATCCGCCGCGATCTGGGTCAGCGCCGTCCAGGCGCCGGTCCCGATGTCCGAGGCAGCAATGCCGACGCGGTAGCGTCCCGCCCGGTCAACGCCGACACGTGCGGTTGCTGGAAGCTGGACGGCCGGATACGTCGAGGCGGCGACGCCGGTCCCGATGAGCCAGCGGCCATCACATCGCACACGCGGCGTCGGGTCGCGCGGCTGCCAGCCAAAGCGCCGGGCGCCTTCCCGCAGGCAGGCGACCAGGTTGCGGCTACTGAACGGACGGCTGGTCTCGGGATCAACCGCAGGCTCGTTGGCTGCACTACTACCAGGACGAAGGCCTGATGGGACTGCTAGGGCATCGCCATGGTGGACCTGTGCGGAGGCGTCGCGGGACCACAGCCAGGAACTCAAGGAACGCCTGCGCAGCTGTCCAGACACGCCTGCTCAGGCTGAAGTAGGGGTAGAGGCGGTGCCTGCCAGTAAGTGGACCTTGCAGCGCCTGCAAGCGACCTTAGACTGGCTGCACAGCTACAGTCTGGCCGGCATCAGCGTGTTCGTGCGTGCCGCAGGCATCAAGTTGCGGCATGGTCGTCCACAGTACTACAGTCCAGACCCGGCCTACCAGCAGAAGGAAGCAGCGAGGCTTTCAGCCTTGCAGCAGGTCGGCCAGCACCCTGATCGCGTCGTGGGGCTGTTTGTGGATGAGCTCAGCTACACGCGCTGGCCCGAACCGCGTTTGAATTGGTGTGCCAAGGCGCCCGAGCCGCGTCCGCTGGCTGATCGCAAACAGAGTCGAGACCTTCGCTACCGCGTGGTAGGAGCGTTGAATGCCACCACTGGTCAGCTGCATGTCCATCAAGACGCAAACATTGATCGCGAGGTGTTCAGTCGTTTCGTGCGTCGGCTTGAGCAAGCCTATCAAGAGGCACAGACCATCTATCTGATCTGGGATAACTGGCCGGTGCAGCACAGTGACGAGGTCAAGCACACTCTGGTGCACTTGCCACGCCTGCAGGTGATCACCCTGCCGACGTACGCGACTTGGCTCAATCCCATCGAGAAGCTGTGGCGCAAGTTCCGGCAAGAGGTGGACTATTTGCATCCATTGGCCGATGACTGGCAACGCCTGCGCGAGCGTGTCCAAGCCTTCTTTGACCAGTTTGCCCACGGCTCGGTCGACCTGTTGCGCTACGTGGGGCTCTGTGGCGCCGGCACATTAGCCTCTGCCTTACAGGCTGGTCCTTGATTACCGTTTTCGGTTGTTAATGTTCATCATTACGATGGGCGATACCCTTCAACAAAGACGGGCTGACCAGTAATTTTGCTCTCCAATGCCATCAGGTAAGCCTCGGCAACCGTTTCGGCACTGGGCCAAGGTGATCCGTCCAATCCCACTCGAGTTGCCCATTCGCGAACTGCTGGCGGGTGGACGATGACGATTCGGTGCGTATCTTGCTGATCGACCGCTGCACCTCGGACGAATCCCTCTAAGCCCGCATTGACCATTGCTATTACGGAGGATTTGGGCCAAGGGTTGTAAGCGAATATTCCTCCTGTAAGAATGAAGACGCCGCCCGGCCGCACCTTAGATAGTCCCTGGCGCACGAGATTTACCTGTCCCAGCAACTTGCTCTTGATGTCCTGATAGATATCTTCATCAGTTAATTCAGATATCGTACTAAAGCTGACAGTTCCAGCCGAAGTGGAAATGATGGCGTCAACATCGCCGATGGTCGTGTAGAATGCGCCTATAGAAGCGGGATTGGTGATATCCACGCTTGGTTGAGAATGACGAGAGACCCGAACTATTTCATGGCCTTTAGCAGTTAGCAGCGTCGCAACTGCTTTTCCAATCAAGCCAGTGGCACCGATAATTACTACTTTCATCGTTTTCTCCTTTTTTAAGTTGCACTAAGGCAGGTCCAGAAAAAAAGTTCGGCTGAGTTCCGCAGGGCTGCCACCACCGCAGTGGTGCCGCTGATGACGGCAAACAAGCCAAACACGAACACCAGGGCGAACAGCGTCATCTTCGGCCAGACAAGCGCTATGATGCCGAACAGGACGGCGGCTATGCCACGAAACAAAAACATTGTACGGTAGTTACTGATCACTTGTTGCACGTTGTTCCTCCTTATGAAACAACAACAATAAAACGATACACCGCTGTACTTGACAGCTCCCCTCACACCTTGGCGCCACCCATCTGGCAACAAGGAATGAGAGGTAAACAACGAGAACCTACCGAGCGTTTTACCCCTATCAGTTGGGGAAACATTTATTGCTCTCACACTCCATGCTATACGTGCTCTGTAGAAGGAAGCGTTTGCTAGTGCATTAAAAAGTCTACAGGTTTCGCACTAAGAGATGGATGCAAAGCGTACGCTGCTCGTGAGCTCTCTACGCAGGATCGGTAGAGAGCGGAAGAAGTAGGTTTTCACGGTGGGCTCCGGCATGCTGAGCATGCGCCCGATCTCCGAGAAGCTCAGTTGTCGGAAACAGCGCAGGCGTACGATCGAACGAAACGTTGGGGGAAGTGAAAAGACGGCCTGCTGCAGCAAACTATGCAGCTCGATCCTCTCGGTAACTTCCTCTGGCAGCGGCTCAGGGTCAGTGATAACCTCGATCGGTGACAGTTCCTCCTCCCCATACTTCAACTCAAGAGTGGAGAAAGGAATTTCTGTCCGCCGATATCTCCTGCGCAGCTCATCCAGGCAGCGGTTGCGGGCCACCTGAAAGAGCCAGGCGTGAAGCAATACATTCGTCAACAGTATTGGCAGGGAGAGGTAGAGCTACTGAAATCCAAATTGACCTGATACCCCGCTATAAGAGCAATCAAGTCATGCTGCTGGTGGCGGGAAGCCAGGGTCAGGAAAACTCTGCCATGACACGTATAGCGGGGGGAGAATTCAAAGACATACGACTGCAGCCCAATGATCTGGTGATCTTCTCAGCTGATCCGTTACCGGGCAACGAACTTGCGGTCAGTTCGTTGGTGGATGCAATTGCAAAAAAGGTGCAACCGTCCTGTATTCAGATATTACCAGTGGTTCCTTCCATGTCTCGGGCCATGGCTCTTCCGGCGATCATATGCTGTTAATTTCCTTGACACAGCCCACATTCCTCCTGCCAATCGGCGGAACATATCGGCGTATCGTTGCATACCGTGCCCTCTGTGAAAAAAAGAACTACAAAAGAAATCAGATTTTTCTCGTTGAAAATGGGCAGGAAGTAGTATTTACCGCTCAACACGCCAAAATCGGCAAGAAAATTGAAGTGAAAAATGTCTACGTCGATGAAGTATCGGGGGAGGAACTGGAAGGTTATGTTATCCGTGATCGTGAACGGTTAGCACAGGAGGGAGTCGTGATCCTATTGGTAGAAATTAACGCTTCTACCTGTCAATTAGCGAGGAAACTCGACATCATTATGCGGGGTACCGCATTGCCTGAATCAACAAAAGACCTGACGAAATTCTTACACAAGGACATAGCAAGAGCGCTTTCCAATCAAAAAGGCAATGCCACAAACCGGGTATACATCAGGAGAATAATCGGTGACGTTGCCGAACGTTCTATTTTCAATACATTCCACAGCCGGCCTCTTGTCCCTCCCATCGTGATTGAGGTATAACAGCAAGTCTCTGTTCGTGCGAAACTATCGACGAGGTTAGCCGGTTGCCAACGCTGCGCCGCCAGACTCTTCGGGCTGGACCCGGCGGCACCAATGGGCTACTGCCTCGACCAATTGTCGGATCTCTTCGCGGGTGTCCTCATCGCGTAAATTCACCTGCTCGTCGAAAAGTCTCGAGGCGCGCGGCACCAGCACCTGCGGGTCGGGGACGACGATCGCACCGACGCGACTGAGCACCCCGCGCAAGGCAGCCTGTGCATTTGCCGAACCTGATCTCCCCAGCACGGCTCCCATCACGGCTACCGGTTTGCCGGTTTGTTGCGCAAAACGCTGCGGCCAGTTGGCCGTGAGGCCCAGTCAATCGCGTTGGCGAGCACTCCGGGTACCGCACCATTATACTCCGGGGTGGCAATCAGGATGGCGTTGGCGCGGCTTATGGCCTCCTTGAAATGGCGAACCGCCTCAGGATCTCCTGCGGCCTCGAGATCCTCTTTAAAGAAAGGCAGAGTGCCGATGTCGAAGAACTGCACCTTGACCCTGTCTGGTGCGAGCTCCTCGGCAGCGCGCAGCAGTCCCCGATTGTTGGAACCCTGCCGCAGGCTGCCCGCGAGAGCCAGAATACGAAACGCTTTGTTGTCCACTTTGTAGTACCTCGATTCCTCTTAGATTTCAGCTCTCATTTCCATTATCTCCAAGTCTTTGCTTAAAGACAAGTGAGAAGGTGCTCCAAAAAAACGTCCATCAGTCCACCACACGCAGGACAATCTTGCCGCGTGTGTGCCCTTTCGCTCCTTGCTCGTACGCCTGCCGTGCCTCGGAAAGGGGCAGCACCGTCTCGACGATCGGTCGAATGTGTCCTGCGTCAATCAACGTGCCAATCTGAATCAGTTGCTCAAGGTTAGGTTCAACCACAAACCAGGCAAAGCGTGCATCATGGCCCTGTGCCACCTCAGCAGCGGGACGCGGGCTGACGACGGAGACCAGCACTCCTGCTGGTTTTACCACCTGCCAGGAGCGCTGCAAGATGTCGCCACCCACTAGATCGAAGACGACGTCGACACTCTGAACCACCTCCTCGAAGCGCGTGGTAGTATAGTCGATGACCTCGCTCGCTCCCAGCTCGAACAGGAAGTCGCGATTGCGCGCTGAGGCGGTCGCGATGACCTGTGCGCCGGCAAGCCGGGCCAGTTGCACGGCGAAGACTCCCACGCCTCCAGCTGCCCCCTGTATCAAGACGGATTGCCCGGCAACGAGCTTCGCATGTTCAAAGAGGGCCTGCCAGGCCGTCAACGCTGAGAGCGGAACGGCGGCGGCCTGCACATGGTCGAGCGTGCGTGGTTTGGGAGCCAGCTCGCTGGGCAGAGCAATAGTATATTCTGCCTCGGCCCCATCGCAGCAGTAGTCCAGCATGGCATAGATCTCGGAGCCAGGAACGAGCGTCGTGACACCATGACCTACCGCCTCTACCACTCCAGAAAAGTCACGTCCAGGTATCGGCAGTGCGCGCGGGTTCCCCGCCTTGGTCTGATAGGTCACATCCCACTTCAGCTCGTTGGCAATGACCCCCGTCGCGTAGACGCGAACCAGCACCTCTCCTGCACCTGCATGGGGTTGTGGCGCATCTTCGTGGACCAGGTGATCTGGACCGCCTCGGCCATGCAAACGGACTGCTTTCATGTCGTTGTCTCCCTTCTTTTATCTCGACTGGTTGATCATCCTGCTACCGGGCTCGCTTACATGGGCTAGAAGATACGTTCCCGGGCGCGGCTCTCCGTCCCTTCCTGGCGGCTCTTCAGCTGCTTCTCGATGAAGGCGAGCACGGTCTCAGCTACCTCCCGCCATTCGTGGTCAATGGTCAGGGAGTGTCCGCGATGAGGCATTTCGTGGAACTCCGTGACAGCCGGATTGTGTTGCTGCAACTTGTACTCACCCGAAACGACCGCCAAGGGCACTGTATGGTCTTTCTCACCCACAATAAGCAAGAGGGGGTCACGCGCGGGGTTCCTGGTGTTGACCCGGTCTTCTGTCCAGGGGTTGAGGTTGGCGGAAGCGCCCTGGAAGACGAACGTACCGGAACCGGGCACCGCGTACTTGTCGTAGAGTTGGTGGGCTTCGTTCTCATCTACGGCATTGGCAAAGCCGTAGCGGAACTGCTCATAGGTCAGTACGACTGCCCGGTGGTAGTTGAGGGGATTGCGCACGACTGGTGTGACGGCCTTGAGTTCGGAGAGCGGCAGCGGCAGCACGCCGCGGAAGCCGGCCGCATCGATGGCGACCGTTACGGCCGATAAGCCCTCATCAGCCATCATTTGCGCGATGAGGCCGCCGAAGGAATGGCCGATGACGGCGGGCTTTCTCTTGAGCTGGCGGATGGCGTCGGCGTAGTGATCGGTGACCTGTTTAATGCGCTTGTGGGCAAAGACCTCCGGGTCGTCAGTCGCCTGTACGACGGTCTCCGGGTCATCGGGCCAGCCAGGTGCGAGGGTGGTATAGCCCTGCTCTTCGAAGAACGTGCGCCAGTTGTCCCGGCTGGATGCAAGGGGCCAGAGGCCGTGGATGAAGACGACCGGCTGCTTCCCTTCCGTATTAGTGCGATCGATCTCTTGCTGTTCCTGGGTCGTGAGAAATGTCATTGTGTATTCCTTTGGGTGTGTCTGTTGGGTCAATCGGCCAGATTGACTCGTTCATTTCTTCTGCGTCGAGAATCCTGTGCGCAGTCAGGCCGTGGCAAGAGCGATCACTCCACGCGCTGTGATGTGTGCCAGGGCATTCAACATGACAAAGTCGTGGATGGTTCTCTGAAATTGACATACCCTGACGCAGATCCCGGCCTGCAGAAGTGTCTCTGCGTGATATTTTCTCGCCGGCGCTGCCTTTGCGCCCTTAAAGCTTTGTCGGAGAGCGTGAAGAAAATCGTTGAGAGCTGCGTCAAAATTTTGCTCCGTGTGAAACCGACACGAATTTGATGAGCAGTGGGTTGCGTTCTTCATTCTACCGACAAGCATGGCACGGCAAACGCACATCGGCTTCCTGGCCCAGTTAGAGATACGCTCCTTTCGCATGAAGTGGGAGGCACAAGCACTTTGTCGATGACGTGGACAATGCCGTTGTCAGCACTCACAGGGGCCATGTGATGGATACACCATTGACGTTTCTGTCCCGCACTGGCCAAGAGCCAGTGCGGTTTGGGGCGAAGTGGGCCGAGAGGCTAGTTCGCTGTCGTGTCGCTTTTCGATTGCTCCACTTTGTGCTCGAGGAACTGGATGGCCCAGCGCTCGATCTGCCTTCTGGCTTCTGCTTTTGTAACGCCATAGCGTTCCTCGATCTTACCAGCCAGCATCTCAACGTCGCCTTTGATCTCCTCTACATCGTTATGGGTGAGCTTACCCCACTCATGCTGTACCTCTCCGCTCAACTGCTTCCAATTGCCCTGAATTCTGTCGTGTAAAGAGTTGTCTAACACTTTTTGGTTCTTCTTCTGTCTGCTGATGTACATTCATTTGCTACGCTGATCTTCGCTTCTCTCTTCCACATTGAGGGTTGGACGAGTGCGTGCCTAGCTTCACGAATAGCGTACGTGGTGAGCGTGAAGAAAAGCGTTTGGAGCTGCGTAGAAGAGATCAACATGAGAATCTGGTGATGTACCCTACAATGAAGACCAGGGATTCCCGTTCCCCTGTTCGTTGATAGCGCATCCAGTTGTAGAGCAATGTGTTGAGTCTCGATATGTCGTATCGGGCGCATCTTTCCAAAGTCTCATAATATCGTACCTGGTGGCCGCAACTGATAGCGGCTCTGATTCTCCAGCACGAGCGATTAGCAGATCGAGCTGGAGGCGGTACGATTGGAGGCTTTATGCTACGGCACGGACAGACGACCACCTTTCAAGAGCGGCTGGACATCACGGAACGAGCCACCGCCGGACAGTCCGACCCAGCGATTGCGGCGGCGCTGGGTTGCTCGGTCTGGACGGTGCGCAAATGGCGCCTCCGTGGGCAACAGCAGGGGCGCACCGGCCTCAACTCCCACATGGGGCGCCCCACTACTGGACCGCTGAGCACTCTTCCCACGGGAATGCGCGATGCCATCTTGCAGATGCGCCGGATGCATCCAGGCTGGGGGCCGGATACCCTGCTGGGGGAACTACGGGTTGATCCCCGCTGGGCAGATCACCCCCTGCCCAGCCGTTCCCGCATCGCAGCGCTGCTGGGCGCCGAGAAACTCACGCGTCGCTATCAGAAGCATCGTGACCTGCCCACTCCACTGATCCAGCCGGAAGGCGCACCCCATGAGGAGTGGGAACTCGATGCTCAAGGCAGCATGCACGTGGCGGGAGTGGGGAACGTCAGCCTGGTCACCATTCTCGATGTAGTGAGTCGTCTCAAGGTCGAGAGCTATCCGTGTCTCGATACGACAAATCCTCCCATGGAAGCCTATCAACTCCTGCTTCGACGTGCCTTCTTGACCACAGGCCTGCCACGGCGCATCTCGTTGGATCACGGAACGGTCTTTTACGATAATACGTCGCCGTCGCCATTTCCGACGCGCTTGCATCTCTGGCTCCTGGCGGATGGCGCATCGATGTCTGCTTCACCCGCAAGTGCTGCCCCACCGACCACGCTAAGATCGAACGGACTCACCAAACCATGACGCTTCAAGCCTTACTGGGCCAGCGCTGGCCAGATCAAACGGCGTTATGGGCCGGGCTGGACGCGCGCCGCGCTATGCTCAATCAGTCTATTTCCAGTTGCGTCTTACAGGGTCGCGCTCCCTTACAAGCCTACCCACAGGCGGCGCACTCGGGTCGCCACTATCGCCCAGAATGGGAAGCGGAGATGCTCGGCCTTGCGAGGGTCTTTGCGTACCTGGCGAACTGCCGCTGGTTTCGGCGCGTGCGGGCCAACGGGCGGCTCGACATTGGTGGATATGACTACTATCTGGGCACCACTTGGCGCAACCAGATGCTCGAAGTGCGCTTCGATGTCGATCAAGAGTGCTTCCTTGGGCAACCAGCAGGCAGTGATATTACCATCACGTTTGCACCCCAGGGTCTGACGAAAACTGACCTGATGGGCGAACTCGGATACCTACTCACCTTACCCGCCTATCAATTGGCTCTCCCCTTTACTTTTCAGGCCGGGCGCCAGCTTGAGTATACTCGCGTCTTGGCCGGTACGACTTTCTGAGACTTTCACTGAAAACGGGGGTACGACATACCGAGACTCAACAAATGATTGTCTGACTTTCGTTTTCACGGTCCGACACACGGTTTTTTTCACTTTCAACATCTATCATCCAGGTGAAAAACAGAAATGCTCCTCTGCTTGCACTTGGGAGATGGAAAGGATGAAGAACATACCATGCAAGCAACAAAGGAAACTAAGCGCCCGGTAGGAAACAGGATCTTTTGGTGGCACAATGAATGGTACACTCGAGAAAACAGATGCATCATACGGCTTCAGATGACACAGAGGAAGTGGTAGTTCCAGGCGTGACTGCCCTCATCGGAATCCTGCTGACCGGCCTGCTCTATCTGGTCCTTCCAGCAAATTTGACCGTCGGTACTAACTGGCTCCTGCTGGTCGTGGAGGGGGTGTTTCTGGTTCCACTCTTCATCGACGTCCTGACGGCATGGCACCTCTCACATAGGGTCAGACGAATGCTCGTGCTGGTCCCTCTCGCTGTGAGCACCTTGGCACTCGTTGTTGGTGTTGCGCTCTTCGTTCTCACGGTGCCCACCAATACACACGCGACCAATCTATTACGGGCTGGGGCCCTGTTGTGGTCTTTCAATATCCTTGTCTTCGCCCTGTGGTATTGGGAAATTGACGGTGGAGGGCCATGGAAGCGCCATCTCGCCGGGCATCGCGCCGCAGATTTTCTGTTTCCACAACAAGCAAGTGGAGAGCATTGGACGCCGCATTTTCTTGATTATCTCTTCGTTGCCTTTACCGGGGCAACCGCGCTGAGTCCTGCTGATACGTATCCGCTAACGAGACTGGCGAAGATGCTCATGATGTGCGAAGCGTTGCTTTCACTCACAATCGCCGCGATACTGATCGCCCGCGCAGTCAATATACTCGGGGGGTGAACCGGTTGTCTATCACTACGCATCACTGTTTTGCCTCTCTGATCTCTAAAAGTAGAAGGATGAAAAGCAAGGAATGAGCGCTCTTCTTCTATCGCTAGCGACGTTCTTCTCGACACTCATAGGCGGTCTTTTCGGGCTGCGCTATCGCGATCATCTCAATCTGATCCTGGGTTTTACGGCGGGTGTGCTGGTCGGCCTGGTTTCCTTTGACCTGTTGCCGGAGATTTTTCGACTCGTCTACACGCTGCACCTGGACAGTACGGGACCCATGCTCGCACTGATGGGCGGCTTTCTCTTGTTTCATATCGTCGAGAAGTCCATCCTCATTCACTTCTCTCATGAAGAGCAGTATGCCGTGCATCAGCATCCGCTGGTAGGTATCCTCTCAGCGGTTGCGCTGACCGGCCATAGCTTTCTGGATGGCGTCAGTATCGCCCTTGGCTTTCAGGTGAGCGCCGCCGTTGGACTGATCGTTTCAATTGCTGTCATTTCGCACGATTTCTCAGATGGCCTCAATACCGTCACATTGATGATCGTCAATAAGAACACGCCTCGTCGTTCCTTCCTGTTGCTGCTGGCCGACGCGGTAGCACCAGTGGCCGGTGCCATCTCCACCATGTTCTTCACGATTCCCGCCGTTGGATTGCCGTACTACCTTGGCTTCTTTGCCGGCTTCCTGCTCTACATTGGGGCGAGCGATATCCTGCCGCAGGCACACAGCAACAAGAGTACCCCTTTTACCCTGGCCCTCACAGTGTTTGGAGTCGTTTTCGCCTTTGTCGTCACGCGCTTGGTCTGAGCAACGGGGAGACCGCAGCGATAGATGCACTACATCCGTTTTTACGACGCAGCCAACGCTTTTCTTGACGCATAGCGTGTACGCTATGCGAAGGTTTAGGCTCTATTGGGCCATCACTGCTCCATCGGAGCAAGGACAAGAAACTGCTACGATCGACCAAAGTAGCTATACATAAGGAGCCTCTCTATGGAATGGGTTGTTGCTACAGCCGCATTTTTGGCCTCCGCCGTAGAGTTTGTGGAGGCGTTTACCATCGTCCTGGTCGTCGGCGTCACGGTCAACTGGCGAAGCGCGCTGCTTGGCGCTCTCGCCGCAGCGGCGACGCTTGCCCTACTTGTGGCAACTCTGGGGACCGCACTTGTCCAGTGGGTTCCGCTTGATGTCCTTCGCACGGTCATCGGCACGCTTCTCCTCCTCTTTGGTTTGAAGTGGTTGAAGAATGCGATCATGCGCTATGCTGGTTTGAAAGCACGACACGATGAGCAGGCCATTTACGAGGAAACCAGGGCGGAACTCCGTGCGCGCGGAGAGGTTGATGCTTCTTCGTCCCGTTTCGACCTCTTCGGCTTTCTGTTGTCATACAAGTCGGTCTTGCTCGAAGGGCTTGAAGTGGCGTTCATCGTGATCACCTTTGGGCTGAGTGCGGCCTCAAGCACTGTCTCGCGCTCCAGTGGTCTCGCTTCTGCTGCGTTCGGCGCGCTCGCTGCTGGCCTGCTGGTCATTTTAGTAGGTGCCATCGTGCGCGTACCTCTGGCAAAGGTGCCTGAAAACACGCTGAAGTTCGTCGTCGGGATCATGCTGACGACCTTTGGCACCTTCTGGTTGGGGGAGGGGTTTGGCGTGGAGTGGCCGCTTTCGGATGCCTTTCTCCTCATCCTCGTCGCCATCTACCTGGGCGCGTCTTTCTTGCTGACCGTCTGGCTCAAACAGGTGAAAAAGCAACAGCGAGAGCAGGCGATAGAAAAGCAACCGGTCCCCGCTACCGCGCAATCAAAGGAGGTTATGCGGTGAAAGTCATCAAAGCTATCTACAATTTCATCGTTGGTGATATGATTATCCTGATCGGCGTCATGCTGGCGGTAATAATCCTGGTACTCATCAATAACGTCCCCGCCCTGGCTCCTCTCAGGGGCTTATCGGGCCCATTCCTGGTTATAGCTGTGCTCGCCAGTCTCGTCGCAACTCTGAGTAGGGAGGCGTTTTCTCCCACTCGCTAGCAGACAGAGGGTACAGAGGCTCAAGCACCTAAGAGACAACATGAACAGGGAGAGGGCTACTGGCCTCGCGTCTGTTGAGTCGTATCCGGTGTGCATAAAAGCTTTATGGCGATCACGGATGCGGCCATCCAGCCAATGAACGTGGCAAGCCGTAAGGTTCGCGCCATAAATGCTGCATTACTAAAACCCGTAAAAAAGATGAGTAGAATAAGCACGGCGCTTGCCAAGCAATAGAAAGCCCACCCACGCTCCTTCCATGCCAAGAAGAGCCGAGCGAATACCGCCAGCGCTGCCGACAGCATAACGAAGACAAAGAGACCGCCCAGGGCATGGATAGCACCGTGCCAGGAAGGGTGTGTTGCAGCAGGAACCCCCGGCGGAAGCCCATTGGCGGGGTCGGTTTGAAAGATGCTGACCAATAGTAGACCGAGCCCGTACGCGCCGATGAAGAGCGGTCCCCATGTTCCGGCCGGCCCGGGGTGCAATCGCCTCCAGAGGCCAACTGCATAGAGCAGATTAAGCACGCCAGCCAGTGCAAAGTTCACTGTCTGAACCCATCCCCAGTCACCAAGCGAGAGGAGGCTAAGCACATCGAGTCGAGGGTCGAAACCAGGGCGGGTGTAGTCCTGAATGAGCACAGTAAAGATGAATAGTGGACCGGCGATGGCTCCGCAGAGCAACAAGGGCCTGGTGAGCGAGAGTGTCTTTGTTTGCATCCTTCCTCCTTACGGGAGTTCCAGCCCGAACTGGGCGAGGATTTCCTCCAGACCATCGGGCAAGAAATCAGATGTGATCTCGGTGATTGTATCGCTGGTGACAAGGAATTCAAGGTGTCTGTCCGGTTGGGCAATCTTCCTTCCCGTAGCTGGAATGATGGGCAGTGTTGGCAGAATCAAATCTCCTGTCTGCGTCCCGGTCACGGCGGTGACGAAGAGCACGCTCCAACGGTACTCCGCCAAGCTCTCTTCATGCAAGACATGGCCGTTGAATGACCAGTCCGGGAAAGCTGTTGTGAGCGCATTCATAAAGGCGAGCAACTGCATTTGCCTATAGTTTGAGGAAGAATTTGCTGACAGATGATATCATCCGAAAGGTAGGAAGCAAGAGCGTTGGCATCTTTCTTTTCCCAGGCTTGTATGGCAGCCTGCACGATAACAGTCGCGCGCATTGAAGGTATTCCTTTCTCAAAAACTTCAAATGTGGTTCTCGTTGAATTTCTCCATCGGGGCCTGGGCCATCAAGGATGACGCGGCGATGACTGATCCGGATGACTGATCCGAACGGCAAATTGCCAGTTCGTACATCGCGAGATTCCATGTATCTTGAAGCGCATGTTTCTTTTTGATGAGACGGGCAACTTGTGGTTGCAGTGTAAAATAGCCCCATGGATCTAGAACATTCCTTCCATCCGGGATTTTACAGAACTCAATTGTTCTTCAGTGATGATCGCATCGGTTAAGCGTGCCCAGTTCAAATTTGCTCCGCTCAGATTCGCCGACATCAAGTTTGCTCCGCTCAGATCAGCCCCTGTGAGATCGGCATTGGCAAGATTTGCGCCCCGCAGATCGCAAAACTCGAGTTTGGCCTCGATCATCTTGGCTCCGGAGAGGTCGGCGTTGGCGAGATTAGCTCTGTTTAAATTGGCCTCGATGAGATCGGACGCACATAGATTGGCATTGCGAAGATTGACATCCCTCAAATTAGACAGACTGAGATTGTAATTGTGGAGATCGACTCCACTCAAATCAGCGCCGTGCAGCTCAGGCACTATGGCGGGATTTGATCTCCTCCAGGTATTCCAGGTAGTCGCTCCGCCTTTCTTCAAAAGCTCCAGGTGTTGCTGGTTTAATACCATGATCATTCCTCCTTCTGCTGGATTCGTATTGAGAACAGTAGTATGAAAAGTTCTGATGCCTCATGACAACGTTATTCAAGCTTCCCTCAAGGATACCACTCGCTGTGCAAGTTTCCAGGCTTGTGGCCCTCCCCATCGCAGTTTATGCCAGGGTGTTGGATACAGCCTGGTCAAAGTTCGCGAGGTTTGGTGTGCCGAGACCTGTTGCATAGTCCCAGCCAGGCGTCGCAGGATAGTAGAGGTTATTGCCGCTCGTGACGTCGAAGTAGGCATTCCCGCCCGCCTGCTTGTCTGCCGCATAATACAACTGCGGTGCATACCCAAAGGTGTTCAGGCGCTGAATCGTGTCTTCATTCACAAGCGCCTGACCAGCAGCCCAGATTGGCGCGGCGGCGCTCGTTCCACCGACAGCTCCCCATTGTCCCTGGAAGTAGTTGGCGAGGTTATTCGCGACCGCCGAAAGGTCTGGCAGTTGACGTGCGTTTTGTGAATATTTGTTATTAACTCCATTTGCATTCTGCCAGTCAGGGTGATGAAACAAGCTACTATTGCCACCGCCGCTGCCCCAGCTATTTTTGCACTTAAAAATGTTTGGAAATTCCGACCATGCCACCTCACCTGTACGGTTGTGCTGACCATCGACGGATAGATCCGTACCACCGACAGCCACAGCCCACGGATCACTGGCGGGAAAACTTACCGAGAGATCCCCAAATTGCTCGTCGGCAAATGCTGCGCAGTCACCGCTGGCAACGAAGACCGTCATATGCTCCACCTTTGTCAGTTGTTGCAGGCTGCTATCAAGGGCACGCACATCATCTGATGAGATATCCCCTTCGTCTATTCCCAGGCTGACGCTCACCACGCTGCCCGCATTTGCGTTGTTTGTGTTCGTATCAATAATTTTCTGCAATTCATCGTTTACCCGCGTCCAGGGATCGTCGCTCGCGTTCCCATCCGTCTGGTACACGACGATGGAGGCCGCCGGTGCCATTCCTGCAGCCATTTGTATATCAAGTGTCGATTCACCCTCTGCATCCGAAGGGCCACCATCGATGTTGACGACTGAGAGGTGCCCCTTGAAATGAACACAGCCAAAGTAGTTCTGAATATCATCCTGGTACGAGCCATCGGTCTCCACGAGGTTGATGGTCATATTTTCACCGTGCAGGCCTCGCTGCCAGAGTGTATTGTAACCGTAGGCCCCGGCAACGTCCGCCGATGTAAGCGTCTGATCATCGGGGCTACAATCAAGCGCTGCATGCTGAGATACGCGTGATCCTTGTGGAAAGCTGAAATGGAGTGCGTGTATGGGAGGCTTGCTGTAATTATCTAATCCTGTGAGGGCAGCAATGGAATTGGCTAAAAAGGTAGGGACTTTGGGTGGCGTCTTAGGAGCGTAGAATGTACGGCCCTTGTATTGGTGAATGACGAACTTTGTTTGCAGCAACCTGGCAAGGGTTCCTGCCTTCGCTTGAAATGACAGGTAGGTCCGTAACTTGCTCAGTTGCAGGACAAGCCCTTTTGCGTTGAAGAAGTCTTTGATCTTTTGATAGGTGGCATCGTCAATGCCGAGACGCCTGGCAAATTGCTCCAGGTTGGAGGACTGTCCCGGTTGGAGTGGCCGTTGACCGACAATGTTAAGCACCTGGGGGTCAACTTTGAAGGTGATGCCAACGTGCAACTCTGTTGTGTCAGGCAACGGGCCCTTGACGGGCGATTGCAGCGCCGCAGCCGGGATACCCAGGTTGAGCGATTCATACAGGGGAGGAGCAGCCTGACCACAATCGGCCAGTGTCGCGAGCGGCAAGAGCAGTGTAAGGAACAGCGCGAATAAATATACGAGCTTAGCGCGATAAGCTTTCTGTGATAGTATCATAGCACCACCTTTAGAACTTCCTATGGGATACAACCCAGTACTTCATCAAACTGTGAAGTGCCTCTACATACGCTGATCGCAATTGGATGAATGAGGCCAGGGCGGGTTCTGGATCAGCAAGACAGAACCCGGCCGACTTCAGGCTTGTATATGCTTCCTCAAAGCTTGATCTTGGAGTCCAGACCTGGGCTTGCGCGGGCGAGATTTTGAAGTAGTCTTTGAGATCATTCACCAGTTGGCAACCACTCCTGTACAAGAGGTGTGCGGGTCCCGCCGGCCCATCTTCGATACAGCTAATGATCAGTGTTGCAGGATCGAGGAGGGCACCGAGCGCACTAACCCAGGATTCGTAGGGGCGTATTGAGCGAAAGTAGGGCAGTACGGGATATGAAAGAGAGCCGATCAGGACCTCGGTTGACCACTCTTCCCATGCTGATAAAAATCCTGGCAGGTCCTCCAGCATCTTCAAGTGAGCATAGGTCTCCAGCAAGATCACTCCAGAAGGGGGTGATCCGGCACGATTGTGCAGCATCGTTACCAGCACCTCACGGTGCCCGAGTGAGCTATAGAGAGAAAAGAACATGCTAATAACACCGCTCACGATGGCCATGCCCGATGCACCGGCGCAGAGCGCCAGGACGCGCGTGATTCCGCCTGTGGCAACGATATCGCCAAATCCGAGCGTCAACAGCGATGTCCCGGCAAAGTACAGGGCGCTTCCCAGGTCGTTCAGCCGGGGCTGAAGCTCGCCCTGGAGGGCCAGGAAGAGCAGCCCATAGCCGAAGATGAGTGCTATCCCCCATACCAGCAACAGGATAACAACAGTCAGTGGTGTATAGATGCCTAATAAAGCTGCACGATATTTCGCTGGGAGGAAGCGGAGCGCGATCCATTTCCACAGAGGCCACATCCCATCAAGTAGAAAGGGAGCCAGGCGCAGCGATCCTCGCGTGGGACGCGGAACCACGACCGATTGTAAGATATCAACAAAGGTTGAGACAACAATGATGCCGCCAAGCAAGAGTTCAATGGTCCGCATACTCTCCTCTATGCTTCCTCTTTCCCACCACTGGCTTCCAAAACATCGTGGTGAATGTGATGAAGCTTCTGTTCGATATCACGAATATGTTCGGCCATAGAACTCAGTTCCAATTCCGTTTTGACGTTCACCTGGTAATCAAGGTCTGCCTTGATGCGGCCTTTGGCAGCCTGCCGGTTCTGGCTGATCAGGACAAAAATGGAAAGAAAGATGGCCTCAAGTGACACGGCCATCGTGAGAAACTGAAAGGGGTAGGGATCGTAGTGCCAAATCGCCGGTCCCACCGTGTTCGCCAAAATCCAGATGGCAAAGACCGCAAGGTTAATGAACGGGAATGCCAGCGAACCACTAAAATCGGCGATGAGGTCGGCGATCCGCTGCGCGGGTGAAATGGTTTCATCGTGCTCCTCGTTCGCGTTGCGGCTGACGCGTGTGCGCAAGATTTTGTCGGTGTCTTCGAGCCGCTGACCCAGTTCCACCAAAAAGTCGATAGCGGTATCAGGCCGCCGGCGCAAAAAATCAAAGAACGCTTCCCGGCTTAATTCGAGTGTGACCAGTTCACCAGAGGTGGTGGCGCTGGCCGAACGGGTCTTTTCGGAGAACATGAACAAATTCCCGTAGACCTTCCCTCTCTCCCTGACACTTTTTAGAAGCGGAGGGAGAAGCGCCAGCCGGAAGCCGTTTTGCGGAACGGCAAGCAGCAGGTGAGTGTGGCAGCGGCAAAGGCAGAAGTGGTGATGCGCCGCAAAATATCCTTTAACCACAGACAGCCCAGGCGAAACACACTCTTATCGCGCCGATCATGTCGATCAAAGCGATCGCGCTGGCCATGATGGATGCAGGAGGCCGCTAAGTGGATGACCCACCACATCGCCACAAACAGGGCCAAGAGGAGCCGATTGAGCCGCTCCCGATCCGCAATCAAACTGGCTTCCAGGTCCCAGCCACGACTTTTTGCATCCTGAAAGGTGGACTCGACCCGCATGCGCCAGGCATACTCCTGCACGCGCCGTCGCCCCGCAGGCTGATCGGAAATCAGAAACCAGGCCTCGCGATGGTCGGCGTCCCACACGGCACTCAGATACGTCTCAATCGTGTGCTCCTGCCAGCACAAGACGCGTCCAAACCACTGCTGTCCCGTCTGGTGAACGAGGACCGCACAGGCGGTCCAGGCCGAGAAGCGCTGACCCAGCTTACGGCGCACCGTATGCTCTTTGCAGATCCGCAACAGGTAATGCCATTGGCGGTCGCGGCACAACTGGACCAACGGTGCGCCACTGAGACCGCGATCAGCGATGAGCGTACATTCACAAGTGACCAGATGCGGCTTGACCTCATCGAACATCTCACCCACCAACTTCCATTGCTCTTCCTCCCACTCGTCTTGTAAGGGCATCACGCGCCACATCACGGGCAGTACCCGACTCTGCACCAGCAAACCCAGATAGACAATGGTCGCCTTGTCTCCACATGGAGTACAATCCAGCACGAGCCGCACCGCCTTGGCGTGCCAATAGGGCAAGACCTGACCGAGAAACTGCTTCCAGACCTCACTGACCACGATGCGTTCATTGGCCACAAAGCGGGCTAAGCGCCGTTCTATACTGGGCATCTTGGCCTCACTGATGCCTGATCCCTGCAATCCTTCGGCGATGCGCTGCAACACCGCACTCCCTGCTAAGATGATGCCGATCACGACGAGGGCCAAGGCTTTCTTCTGATGCCCATGCAGGTCTGCAAACACCTGCTTGACTTGCTGCTGCCATTGTTCCCATAATACGATGGATGCATCCATTGAAATCGTCCTCCGAGCTCAGATTGCTTCTTCTGCTTGGTGTGACGATTTCTTTTTCTTTCCTGGTTCCCTCCTCCCCAAAATGTGTCAGGGAGAGAGGTAGACCTTCCCGGGTCCCAGCACCTCCAGCACCACCTTCTTGCCATCGGTGTCGGTGAGCCAAACCTCCATTTCACCCTGTTCAATAATGAAGAAGGAAGCTTCTGGGTCACTGGCTGCCATGACGACTTGACCAGGCTGAAACCTTCGCTCCTTCATGATCGCACGAAGCTGACTGCGCTCTTCGTCATCCATGGTGGCGAAGAGCGGTATCTCTGCAAGGAGTTGTGCTGTGTTGGTACTCATACGATCAATCCATCCTTTGTCTAGCGGATAACGAGCCTGCCGATTAAAAAGCCTGCCAATGCAGCGGCAGTTGCGATACCCAGTGTTTCTAGTGCAGTGAGCACGATGTTACGTTTTCCTACGAGGCCCCGTCCTACACCAAGCAGCAACAGGAGCGCAGCCGTGATGATGAGCGAGACGAGGCGCGCTGATGCCAGGGGGAGAAATGCGAATGGGATGACGGGAACAGATGCGGCAAACAGGTCGGAGATGAACATCCATGCAGACTGGACGAACGGATTCTTCTGTTCCGTACTCCCGAGATGGAGTTCAGAGGCTGCCTCGACCTTGAGCAATGTCTTGGGGTGCTGGGCCAACGCATCGACGATCGTCGCCGTATCCTGGTCATTAAAGCCGGCATTTCGCAGCCGGTTCCTGACTTCCTGTTTCTCTCCTTCCAGATTGGTGTCAATCTCCCTTTGCTCCTGGGCCAGTTGCGCTTTTGCCTGGTCATTGGTCGATTCAACATCCAGAAATGTCCCAGCCATCATTGAGACTGCGGCGGAAATGGCTCCTGTCGCCCCGGCAAGCAAGACGACCGAACTGCTGGTCGTACTACTCGCGACGCCAAACACCAGGCCAAAGATGGAAACGGTCCCATCCTCCATCCCGAAGACGATATCGCCGATGGAGTCGTAAAAGGATTTTCCAATGGCTTGCAGGAGCGACTTGCCCGGTGCGCTTGTTTCTGAATGCATGATTCGTGCACCTCCCTCTTGTTTCCTCTCAGGTGAGAGTGAATCTATCCATTTTGCTTCACTGAGCATGAAGAAGGAATATAATATTTGTGATGAGAGTACCAATCGCGCGTGAAGAAATGCGTTTGCCAGAGCGTAAAAAAGCATTGCTCTCGACTTTAGTGGAGCAAGAAACCATATGACAAAAGATCTCTGAGCTTTTTGACGCTTCTAACCACGCTTTCTGTTACACTCTGCGAATAGTATAGAGGTAACGTTACCTATTGCTCTATTGGCATCAACATTTCATGTTCGTTGTCCCTTCCTTTGGAACACTTCGAGCACTATTCAACGTTCTGCCTTTGCAAACGAGAAAGCGAGTTGTTCATGCTGAATACACAGGAACAAACAGATGTCCTATTTAAAAGACTCTCCTGGTTGTCTCTCCTACGCCTGGTAGGGAAAGTTATGCTGGGTATATTGACATTGCAGGTCCTGACAGCGGGAGTCCTCCTCGTCATTGCCGCGTTAGGAAAACGGCGCAAACATGAGGTGAGCTTTCCTCATGAACCATTCAAGGAAGTGCAGGTTGGGGAGAATGTCCTCAAACTGTACTCCTACGGACGTGAGCTGTTTGATGCAATGCTGGAGGTAACTGCCCAGGTCCGCTGGGGACTTGCCAAAGGTCGTGAAACCCAGTAAAGTAAAGGCATGACCATTGAAGAAGAAAATCAGCGCCTGCGTGAACAATTGGCACAGCGTGATGAAAGAATCCAGCAACAGGAAACC
>WNGE01004237.1_pt1 | contig 22153 bp, 21 predicted proteins | sample 5400651 | NCBI WGS metagenome assembly WNGE01 (sample SAMN13153370, study PRJNA577476) | soil metagenome | isolation source: 60 cm soil or saprolite under grassland replicate 2 | place: USA:California | collected 2016-06-15 | reverse complement strand
CCACCGCTCCGCCGCGATCGCGAAGGCCTCCTGCGCGGCTTCCTCGGCGAGGTCGAAGTCGCCGAGGAAGCCGATCAGGTAGGCGAGGACGTATCCCCACCGGTCGCGGAAGACCTGCTCGAGCGTCGCTACCACTGCACGGTCGGGCGTACCTCGATCGCGCCGCCCAGGCGGGCCGCCGGGATCCGCGCGGCCAGCTCGATCGCCGCGTCGAGGTCGTCGGCCTCGAACAACAGGTAGCCGCCGACGGCCTCCTTGAGCTCGACGAACGGGCCGTCCGTGGTCAGGGTCTTTCCGTCCTGCACCCGTACGGTGGTCGCCGTCTCGGGCGCGTCCAGGCCGACGCCGGGGGTGACGCCGGGGGTCTGGTTGATCGCCTGGTAGTCGGCGAACACCGCCTTCTGCTCGTCCTCCGACAGGGTCGCCCACGCCTCAGGGTCCCGCGGCGTCGGCGCCGTGCCCTGGTGGATCAACAGCATGTACTTCATGGTTCCCTCCTTCCGGGACGGGGTCGCGTATTGGACGAATGGGATCGAAGAAATCGACAGCTTGTGGAAGAAAGCGGCGACGGGGCTCGTTCTCACAGACCGAAACAGGATAAGAGCCCTGCGAGCTGGAGCGTCGCCGGGCTCGTCCCGGCGAGCGCTTGGGACCGCACCCTGCGAAGATGCAGGGCAGTGATCGACGATCCCGAGATCCAGGAATTCTCGCGTTCCGGTCCCCGCCACCGGATGCGCCGGTCGCTGTTCGCGCCCAACGGCACGGGCCGGTCCCTGAGGCGGTCGGCGCGGAATGCCCGCCGAACCCTCGCCGAGTGGTCGTTCCAGAGGTGGGGACTGGTCGGGGCCCTCGTGGCGAGCCTCGTCGTCGCCGGGGTTGGTGTGGCGGCGCTTCCCGGGAGGTGGCACTCGGCGTTCGCGAAGGCGGCGCCCTCGCCGGGCGGGTCCGCGGTGGTCGAGGCCAAGGTGGGGAACCTGAAGGAGGTGGTGCAGCTTCCGGGCGTGATCGTGCGGGAGCCCGACCAGCCGATCCGGGCCACGGCCAACGGCACGTTGACCAGCGTGGGCGTGAAGCAGGACGACGACCGACTCCCACGGCGTCGCCGAGTCCTTCTCCGCCGCCACCGCTGCCTCCGATCCAGCCGGTCAGCGTGGTGACCGCTCCGGTGGACGGCGTGATCACCGAGGTGGACGTGGTCCTGGGGCAGCACACCAGACCCGGAAAGACCATGTTCGTCCTGTCTCCGGACCAGTTCGACGTGATCGCGCCCGTGGGGCCGTCGCTGCTGCCCAAGTTCTTCAGCCCGCCTCTGGAGATCCAGGGGACGATCGACGAAGGACCGCCACCGTTCGAGTGCCCGTTCGTGTCGATCGGGGACAACCTCGAGACGAGCGGGGCGCAGACCATCCTCACCCAGGACTCGGATTTCCGGTGTTCGGTACCGGTGAGCGTCACGGTGTTTCCCGGGATCCACGTTCGGCTCGCCGTGACCACGGCGGAGGCGGACGGAGCGGTGATCCTGCCGAGGGACGTCATCCAGATCCAGGGCCAGGAGGGCGCGGTGTGGGTGGTGGAGAAGGGGCGGGCGCCGACAAAGCGAACGGTCCGGCTGGGCATCAGCCAGGGGTCGATGATCCAGGTCATCAGCGGGCTGAAGGCGGGGGAGCGGGTGCTGGACCTGTCGCGCATGTCGCCCCCGAGCACCTGAGCGGCCTGGCGGATGGCGGGCCGAGCCGGCCTCGCTAGACTTGTCGCCGGCGCCGCGGGACCCGAGGGTTCGCCGCGCGTCCCGGCGGGGTGGCCGAGTGGTTAGGCAGAGGTCTGCAAAACCTCTTACAGCGGTTCAATTCCGCTCCCCGCCTCGACCGTCTCGACATCCCACGAAGAGCGGGCGGAGGGACTCGAACCCCCTCGTCTGCCTGGAATGGCAGCCGCTCTCCCTCTGAGCTGCACCCGCGTGTGCCCATTGTGCTGGGGACACGCGGGCGCAGGCATCGGCCATCGGTTCCGAATCTCCGACGGGAAAGGCGACCCTTCGACCTAGGTTGCGTTATGGCTCAGCCCGTTCCGAGGAGCGCGGCTTCCAGGGCCGCCAGGCCGTCCTTCGACTTCTGGATGTCGTGTGGCGTCGACGGACCAGCGTCCTTGCGCCGAGGAGACCTCGGCCTAGACCGTGATGCCTACGGGCACCAGGTCGCGGGGGAGTCCGATTCCCTGGGCCCGTGCGCAAGGGCGTAGTCGTCCCCGAACCAAGACTGCCCCTTGCGCCCGATGTTGCCGGGCTTGCTCCCTCCGATACTTGGTCGAAGGAGGAGGTGAAGGACGGGCATTCGCCGGATGGCCGGGTCGGCGCGTAACGGCGGCCATCCACCGCTCGCATGAGCTGGGACCCCGCCAGACGCGCCTCGGATAGGGCCCGTGGCCGCGGGTCCCCTTCGCCCATGGCCGGCCCCAGGCCGGCCCCGCGGCTCGCCCGTCTGTACCAGCTGGCGGTGGTCACGCCCGCCATCGGGTGGCTCGCGGTCTCTGCCATCCTGGATCCGAACGTCTTTCTGCATCCCACTGGCGGAACCAGCCCCGGGATCCTCGTGTTCTGGGCGGCGTCGATCGCCCTGGTCGACCTGCTGCCCGTTCCGGCGTCGGGGAACCTTCAGTTCAGCCTGAGCTTCCCGCTCCAGCTCGCGGTGGCCCTGCTGTATCCGCCCGCAGTGGCCGCGGCGGTGACCCTGGTCGGCTCCTCCGACAACCGCGAGCTCAAGGGGGAACTGCCCCCGCTCCAGGCACTGTTCATCAGGTCGCAGGTCGCCGTGTCGGTCGGCGCAGAGAGCCTCGTGTTCCATTCCCTCGGGGACCTGCAATCGGCGTGGTACCGGATCGGGATCGCCGTCGTGGTGGGCGTGGTGGTGGGCTACGCGACGAACGCGCTCCTGGTGGCGTGGTACACGCGGCTCAGGGCGGGCGTGCGGACCGTGGCAACGCTTCGCCGGATGCACGTGGGCGTGCTCGGCGAGTTCCTGGTCAGTTACGTGGGGCTGGCGCTGTTCGGCCTGATCATCGCGACGTCCTTCGACAGCGAGGGACTGTTTGCGGTCGGGGTGTTCGTGGCGCCGCTTATCTTCGCTCGCCGGATGTTCTTCCGGACCCGCTCGCTCGAGCTGGCCACGGAAGAGCTGAAGCGATGGCGGGCCGACAACGAGCATCAGGCCATGCACGACTCTCTGACCGGTCTCCCCAATCGGGTGCTGTTCCACAAGAAACTCGAAGAGGCCCTGCGGTCGGGCTCCGCCGAGTCGCGGGTCGCGGTGATGATCATGGACCTCGACCACTTCAAGGAGATCAACGACACCCTGGGCCACCACCACGGCGACCTGTTGCTGCGGGAGATCGGGCCCCGGGTGGGCGGCTCCCTCCGTGACGGCGACACCATCGCCCGGCTGGGCGGCGACGAGTTCGGCCTGCTCCTTCCCGACGTCGGCGGGACGCAGACGGCGGTGGCCGTGGCCCGGCGGGTCCTGCGTTCGCTCGAGCACCCGTTCGTCCTGGAAGGGTTGGCCTTGGACGTCGCGGGGAGCATCGGGATCGCGTGCAGCCCGCAGCACGGGGAGGCCGCGGAGACGCTGATGCAGCGGGCCGACATCGCGATGTACGCGGCCAAGGAATCGAGGGCCGGGCACGAGCTGTACGCGCCGGAGCGCGATCGGTACAACCCCGAACGGCTGGAGCTGCTGGGACAACTGCGGTCCGCCATCGAGGATCAGCTCGTCCTGCACTACCAGCCGAAGGCGGATCTCCCGGGAGGCCAGGTCCGAGGCGTGGAGGCGCTGGTCCGGTGGCAGCATCCCCAGAGGGGGTTGATCTTCCCCGACCAGTTCATCCCGCTGGCCGAGCGCACGGCATTCCTCACCCCGCTCACCCTGCGGGTCCTGGAGAGCGCCCTCGAGCAGTGCCGGACCTGGCGGGATCAGGGGCTGGAGCTTCGGGTCTCCGTGAACCTCTCGCCGCGCAACCTGGTGGACCTGCATCTGCCGGACGAGATCGCGTCGATGCTCGTCCGGCACGAGGTTCCGTCCTCCGCGCTCGTGCTCGAGCTCACGGAGAACACCCTGATGACGGATCCGAAGCGGGCCATCGACGTGCTGGCCCGCCTCTCGGCGATCGGCGTGGGCCTGTCGATCGATGACTTCGGAACGGGGCACTCGTCGCTGGGCTACCTGAAGCGGCTGCCGGTGGAGGAGCTCAAGATCGACAAGTCGTTCGTGATCAACATGAACGTCGACGACAACGACGCGATCATCGTCCGGTCGACCATCGAGCTCAGCCACAACCTGGGCCTGCGCGTGGTGGCCGAAGGGGTGGAGAGCGAGGAGTCGTGGGACCAGCTGGCCGCCCTGGGGTGCGACATCGCGCAGGGGTACTACCTGGCACGCCCCATGCCGGCGGAGGACCTCACGGTCTGGCTGCAGGAGCGGATGCTGACCGCGCTGGAACAGCCGGGGGAGGTCGCGATCTCACCCAACGGCCACGGCTCCGACGGAGGCGAGTGGATGTTGCCCTCGGGCCTGTCACGCCCCCGCCGCATCGTGGTGGGGTAGCCGCGGTCCCGGGCGCTCCGAGCCCGGTCACCTACAATGGTCCGACCGGGCGCTTAGCTCAGGGGGAGAGCGCTTCCTTGACGCGGAAGAGGTCAGAGGTTCAAATCCTCTAGCGCCCACGGTGTGATGTCTCGGGACATCGTGGACAGGTGTGTCGGGACATCGTAGCCACCTTCAGCTCTGAGGCTGGTAGTCCCGTGAGGGATCGAGGGTGAGATGGCGGAGCAGCTCTCCGTCCTCCGACACCACCCTCACGTCCAGATCGTCGACGAGGAGGATCACCCGCCTGCCCTTGTGGGCGTGTCCGACGCCGATGTGGTGCAGGCGGCTTCTGTGTCGCAACGTAACCTTGCCGTTCTTGTCGATCCGGTCGCGGCGGACCCTCACCCCGGCACCGATGTGGATCTTCGGACCCGACGGCCCGGCCTTGTCCCGCGCCTCGAAGGCCGTTCGGGGAGTCATCCGCCCTTTGGCCCGGTGGGGCCTGACCTCGTTGTAGTAGGCCACGAAGCGGTCGACCTGGGCCTGGAGCTGAGCGGTCCTGGTCGCCAGGGGCTGCTTGGCGAGGAAGGACTTCATGGTCTGGTGGAACCGCTCCACCTTGCCGCAGGTCTGGGGGTGGTAGGGCCTGGAGTGGCGGTAGTCGATGCCCAGAGCCAACAGCTCGACCTGCATCACGTTGGGGCCTCCCCGGTGCCATGTCGTGTAGACGCAGCCGTTGTCGGTGAGCAGCGCAGCGGGGAACCCCCAGCGTGCACCCGCTTCTTGGAACGCCTCCAGGACCTTCGGGGCGGTGGCGGTGCGCAGGACCCGGCTGCCCACGGCCAGCCGGGAGTGGTCGTCGATGATGTTCACGATCTCCACCTCGACCCCGCCCCGCAGGCGCCAGTGGGTCACGTCGGACTGCCAGCACTCGTTGGGCAGCCGGGCCTCGAACCGGATGAAGGAGCTCCTAGGCCGCTTGTGAGGCTGAGGGGTGATGAACTCCCTGCGCCGCAGGATCCTCCAGATCGTGGACACCGACGGCACCGGATCGTGGCGGAGTCCCAGGTGGTAGTGGATGGTCTGGGCGCCGGCATCCAACCCCAGATCCCCCAGTTCCTTGCGCAGCCGGATGACTTCGTCCTCGAGATCGGCCGACGTCCGGTGGGGGATCCGGTTCGGGGCCCGAGACCGAGGCTCGATCCCTTCGTATCCCTCAGACCGGAACCGACGCACCAGCTTGGCCACCCAGCTTTTGGACACACCGTGAGCCCCGGCCACCTCCCGGTAGCTCCGCCCCTCAAGGACCACCGCGTCCACCACGTACCGTGCCAGATCCATCGCAGACCCCCGTCGTAGGTGTCCACGATGCTCCGACACATGTGTCCACTATCTGGTGAACTCAGACACTCTAGCGCCCACGGAGACACCGCCGCTGCTAAACGAGTCGACGCGGGGCGGTCGGAAGCAGTCCCAGCGGTGAGGGCGGCCCGGGACGGTTGGGGTCAGCCTGCTCCGCGAGCGCGCGGTCTTGCGGTGGATGTCGAGGCGGTGGAAGAATGCCCCCACATCCGGTTGGCCGGCTCTTTCCGGTTTGTCGGCGCGACCACTTCGAAGGAGGGGGACTCGTGAAGAAGAGCCTGTCGATCCTGGCCGGGGCAGCGCTGCTCGTCCTTTCGGTCACCGGCGCGGTCTCCCCGGCCGTTGCCTCCGGAGCAAGCGGCAGTCGGAGGTCAGACTTCGAGATCGGGTACCACTTCTGGAAGACCCACGGATATCTCCCCGTGGACGGTGTGGCCAGCTTCTACCGGCAGAAGGCCGCGGCCGACCGGTGGGCCGCCAGCCTGCACCACACCCACGCGCCGAGACGCGGGGCCACCGGCTCGGAGCCGACCATCGGGACCAGCTGGCAGGGGATGAACGGGGCCACGCCCCCGGACGGTAACGGGGCCATCGGGCCGAACAGCTACATCGAGGACGAGAACCTCTACGTCGGCATCTACGACCGAAGCGGCAACTTGATCACCATGGCCTCCTTCTTCATCCTGACCGGGCACGGCGATGAGAGCGACCCCACATTCCTCTGGGACCCCGCCGGGCAGCGCTTCTACTACAACATCCTGAACGTGGGGAACGCCACGATGGACTGGGGATTCAGCAAGGACACCAACCCCACCTCGATCCCCGATAGCTTCTGCAATTACGAGACCTCCTTCGGATACCCGTCGGGGAGCATCCCCGACTATCCGAAGCTCGGGCAGACGAAGCAGTTCCTGATGATCGGGATCAACTACTACCCGAGCTTCACCTCGAAGCACGCCACCCAGTCCGACCTGCTGTGGATCAGCAAGCCGACCGGCCACAACCCCATCACCACCTGTCCGTCGAGCACCTCCTTCAAGTCGGGCAAGTTCGCGGACCTCCGGATGCAGGACGGTTCGCAGGCCTTCACCCCGGTGCCTGCCATCCAGACCGACACCAGCAAGTTCGGCTTCGTCACGACCATGTCCGATATCGAATGCCCGGACATCTGCGGCAACGGCAACCAGCTGACCGAATACGCCTTGAAGCCCAGCACCGCCGACCCGACCGTCCCGGTCCTCTCGCCGCCGCACTCAATCACCGTGCCCACGTTCACCTCTCCCCCCGACGCGCCGCAAAAGGGGACCTCGAGCCTGGTGGACACGCTGGATGGACGCCTGATGCACTCGGTGTCTGGGAGGGACCCGACGTTCAGGAAGACGACTGTCTGGGTGAACCACACCGTGGCCGGCGGCGCCGGGGCCGAAACCCGCTGGTACGAGATCGATCCGTTGCCCCTGTCGAGCCCGACCATCTTGCAGAGCGGCGCGGCCACCGACCCCTCGCTGTACGTCTACGACGGCGGGGTGTCGAACGACCGCACGGTCACACCCGCCGGCTCCGCCCACGGGGACGCCATGGTCATGGGGTTCTCGGTGTCGGACTCGAACACCTACCCGACCGTGGAGATGGTGTCGAAGATCGGCACCGGGCTCCAGTCCGCCTTCGTGCTGGTGCACGCCTCGCCCACCTTCACCACCAGCCCGAGGTGGGGCGACTACTCCGGGGCCACGCCGGATCCAGGGGCCAGCTTGACCGCCGCCCACGGGGAGGTCTGGCTCACCGACGAGTTCACCAGTCCCGCCAACACCACGTGGAACTGGGAGGCCCGTCCGTAACGAGCCGGCTTCGAACGAGTGACTCCTACGGTTTCCTCAGGAGATCGGTGACGACGTGATGGCCCCGGCGTCGGGAGCCGGCCACGGGTACGCCTGTCCGATGGCCGCCAGCTCGCTCTTGAGCTCGGGCTCGCACAGCGCACCCTTCAGGGCTGCCTCGAAGAAGGTCCGGGGCGGGATGCCGAAGGACGTCGCGAGCTCGTAGTCTCGGGTGAGATCCGTGTCGAACATCTCGGGATCGTCGGTGGAGATGGAGCACGGGATCCCAAACGCGACGAGCTGCGGGAGCGGGTGAGCCGCGGGTGAGGCAACAGCCCGGGTTCGCAGGTTCGAGACCGGGCAGACGTCCAGAACGATGTCCCGATCGCGGATCTCCTGCATGAGCGCCGGGTCCTTCACCGCGGTGATCCCGTGGCGGATGCGCACCGGATCGAGCGAGTTGATGGCCCCCCAGATCGAGGGCGGCCCAACCACCTCACCGGCGTGCGGCACCGACCCCAGCCCCGCCTCTCGCGCCGCCCGGAACGCTGGCTCGAACGGCTCAGGGCTATACAGGTTCTCCTCCCCGCCGAGCCCGATCCCGACGATGCCCCGGTCGCGATACCTCGTCACGTGTTCCACCATCTTCACGGCGTCCTCGACCGGAGCGCTCCGCGTGATGTCGGGGGAGAGCCGGACGTCGACGCCGTGCCGCTCCTTGGCCTCCCGGGCGCCATCGCAGTAGCCGGTGAGGATCGCATCCCAATGCACGCCACGCCAGGTCCGCTCGATCGGCGAGAAGATGCCCTCGATGTAGACGGCGCCATGACGGGCGGCCTCCCCCGCGTAGTCCACGACGAGTTGTCGGAAGTCGGCCTCGCGGCGCAACGCGTTGGTGACGAGGATCCAGACGTCGATGAAATGGTCGAAGTCGCGGAACTGATACAGACCTCGGAGTTCCTCGACCGTCGTGACCGGGAGGGGGTAGTCGTTGCGGCGGGCGATCTCGAGCAGGCGCTCGGGCTTCAGCATGGCTTCGAGGTGAACGTGGAGCTCGATCTTGGGATACGGCACCGGACCTCCTTCGTTCGTTCATGGCGGGCGTAGCGCGGGGCAGAGTTCACCCGTCAGAAGCCAGCCGAGTCAGTGAAGGAAGTCGCCGCGCTGAGCGTAGTCACCATGGATCCGGCCGTCGGGCCGTAGTTCCTGGCCTCGCTTCGCGCGCACGCGTTGCATGCTACCGCCGGATCTCATGGGGGCTCAAGCCCAGGGACCCCGGCGTTTGACAGCCGGCCGTCCAACTCGGGGGCCTGGATTGAGCCGAGCCTCTCACCCTAGTCCAGGCTCTAGGCGCATCGGATGATCCCGCGGGCCAGATCCGCCGGGCCCAGGAGCGAGCCGTATCCTGAGGGAATGGCCATGGTCGATGTGCTGTTCGAGGGCTATCTCGGGCGCCCGGACCATCGGGTGGCTTCCACCGTTGGGCTCGTTCGCGATGCGGACTCCATCCTCGTCGTCGACCCGGGACTGGCGCCCCGACCCCAGTCGATCCTCGATCCGCTGGCCGGCTTTGGCCTGGCACCGGCCGAAGTCACCGACGTCGTGTTCTCCCACCACCATCCGGCTCACACCCTCAACGCAGCGCTCTTTGCAGGAGCTCGGTTCCACGATCACTGGGCTGTCTACGAAGGCGATCTGTGGACCGAGCGCGAGGCAGACGGATTCCAGCTCTCGCCGGACGTTTCCCTGCTCCACGTCCGTGGGCACTCGGAGGAGGACATCGCAACGCTGGTCCGGACCGACGACGGGCTCGTCGTGTTCACCCATGCGTGGTGGACGGCCGAGGCTCCGGTGGAGGATCCCTACGCTCCCGACGCGGCAAGGCTTCACGCCGCCCGCGGGCGCATCTTGGAGCTCTCACCCACGCTCATCGTCCCCGGCCACGGAGCGCCCTTTCACCCGGGGCCATCGACGCCCCGGTAGCTCGCCGAACCCGCACCCGACCACTGGGAGAACGGAGGCTTGTCGCTCTCGACGCGCACCTCGAGCCCCCGATGAGGCGACCTCGGGTTGCGGTGGAGTTGACCCGGGGCCGAGGCATCAGGAACTGAGATTGTTCTCGAGCCACTCGGCAAGGGCGAGCACGCCGTCCCGCTGGGCCTGACCGCCGCCGAGGCCTCCGAGGAGCCCCGCCCCGTTCATCATCGTGAGCTTGAGCTTCTCGCCGCCGGCCGTCCGAAGCGTCAGGGCGATCGCCGACAGGTCCAGCACGACGGATGGCGCGGTCCACCAGCCACCGCCGGCGCCGTCGACGTCCGCTGAGACGAGCTCGCCGGCGGTGAGCGACCGAGGGTCACCCTTCGGCTGGATCCGGCGGTCGAGCGGCTGGAGCAGCAGGCGCCGGTCCGTCACGGCGATGGCGTACAGGGAACCGCCGAAGGTCTTCTGGTGGGTCGCGGCGATCAGTCCCCGAAGGGTCTCGCCGGGTACCAGCTGCGCCTCGATCCCCGGGCGCGCCATCTTCGCGAAGTCGCCCGCCACGCGGCACACCATAGCGAATTCGGATGTAACGGTGGGTCGCGAGGCATGGACAGAGCGTTCGGGATGCGGCGGGCCGTACGGTGGCCCGCAGACGAAACGAGACAGAGGAGGGCGTCCATGAGCAACACGCCGATCGGGGACTACGCGCTGGTCTCCGACTGCCACTCGGCCGCGCTGGTCAGCCGGTCCGGTTCCGTGGACTGGCTGTGCCGGCCCCGGTTCGACAGTCCCGCGATCTTCGCCCGGATCCTGGACGACGCGGCCGGGCACTTCTCGATCGCGCCTGCCGGTGATTTCACGTCCACCCGGCGCTACCTCGATCGGACCATGGTGCTCGAGACCACCTTCCGGACCCCAGGCGGCGGCGTCGCCATCCTCACCGACGCCATGGCGCTCGATCCGACGGAGCACGGCCACGACCTCGGCGCCGGCGCCCCTCGAACGATGCTCCGGCGGATCGAGTGCACCCAGGGGGAGGTCGAGGTGCAGGTGGAGTTCGCCCCCCGGCCCGAGTACGGGCTGATCTCGCCGCTGGTCTCCGCCACCGACCGGGGTATCGAAACCCGGGGAGGGGCGCTGCGGTCGCTGCTCTCGACGGACCGGGCTGCAACGATCGAGGGCTCCACGGCCCGCTTCACGTTCACCCTGCACACGGGCGAGGCTGCCGGGTTCGCCCACCACGGGTGGACCTCGTTCGACGACGAGGCGGCCATCGCGTGGACCCAGGACCAGATCGCCGAGGGACTGGAGGGAACGACGCAGGCGTGGCGGACCTGGTCCAGCGTCCATCAGGCCTATCGGGGCCCGTGGGAGGACCTGGTGTACCACTCCGGCCGGGTGCTCCAGGCGCTCATGTACCAGCCGACCGGGGCCATCGTGGCGGCCCCGACCACCTCGCTGCCCGAGGGCGTGGGAGGCGAGCGGAACTGGGACTACCGGTACGCGTGGGTCCGGGACGCCTCGTTCACCCTCGACGCGCTGTGGGTCGCGGCCTGTCCCGACGAGGCGCACAAGTTCTTCTCCTGGATGACCAGCGCGGTGGCCTCCCAGATCGGTCCCGGCCGAGACCTCCAGATCATGTTCGGCATCGGCGGCGAGCACGACCTGTCGGAGCGGACGCTGCCCCACCTCTCGGGGTGGAAGGACAGCAGCCCGGTCCGGGTCGGGAACGGTGCTTGGGACCAGCGCCAGCTGGACGTGTACGGGGAGCTGATGGACGCGGCGTACCGGCTGCGGGACCAGCTGTCCGGCATCGACGACGCCACCAAGGCCTTCCTGATCCAGGTGGCCGACGCGGCCGCGGCCCGGTGGCAGGAGAAGGATCAGGGCATCTGGGAGATCCGCGGCGAACCCCGGGACTTCCTGTACTCGAAGCTGATGTGTTGGGTGGCCCTCGATCGCGCCATCGATATGGCCCCGCTGATGGGTGCGCAGGACCGCGTCGGGGAGTGGGCGGGCATCCGCGATGAGATCCGGACCGCGATCCTGGAGCGGGGGTGGTCCGAGGAGGCCGGCGCGTTCGCCCAGTACTTCGGCGGCTCGGCGCTGGACGCCTCGAACCTGATGATGGCCATCGTGGGGTTCCTTCCGAGCGACGACCCTCGAATGCTGGGCACGATCGAAGCGACCGAGCGCTCGCTGACCGACCAGCGCGGGCTGGTGTTCCGGTACCGGGCCGAGGAGGGCGTGGACGGCCTGGAGGGCACGGAGGGCACGTTCCTGCTGTGCACGTTCTGGCTGGCCGAGGCGCTGGCGCGGGCCGGCAAGGTCGACCGGGCCAGGGCGGTGTTCGAACGCGCCATCGCCTTTGCCAACGACGTCGGGCTCCTGGCCGAGGAGGTCGACGAGGAGACCGGCGAGCTGCTGGGGAACTTCCCCCAGGCGTTCAGCCACATCGGGCTGATCAACACGGCGTGGGCCATCTCGCAGGCGGAGTCGTCGGGTGCCGTGGGGGAGGTTGTATCGATCGAGCGGCCGATGGAGGCCGCGGCCCGGGAGTGACCCGGCCGTGATGGGGTCCCGCGAGTACCTGGCGGAGTTCGTCGGGACGGCCCTGCTGCTGCTGATCGGGCTCTCCGCGGTGGTGATCGACTTCGCCTCCGGATCCCCCGTCCCGGGATGGATGCCGAACGAGGACGTCCGGCGGCTGATGACCGGGATCGTGTTCGCCGGCGGGGCCACCGCGATCGTGTACTCGCCGCTCGGACGGCGGAGCGGCGGCCACATCAACCCGGCGGTGACGGCGGCGTTCCTCCGGCTCGGGAAGATCACGTGGACCAGCGCGGCGTGGTACTGGGCGGTCCAGTTCGCGGGGGCCCTGACCGGGGCCCTCGCGGTTCGGGTGCTGTGGGGCCACCTGGCCCGCCAGGTCGACGTGGGGACGACCATTCCCGGCCGCGGCGGTCCGGTGGCGTCGATGGCGGTCGAGGCCGGCATCACCTTCCTGCTCGTCACGCTGATCCTGTTCTTCGTGGACCGGCCGAGCCTGCAGCGGTTCACCCCGGCCGCGGCGGGCGCCCTGGTGGCGTTCCTGGTGTTCGTGGAGGCCCCGCTGTCGGGGACGAGCCTGAACCCGGCGCGCAGCCTCGGTCCGGCGGTGGTGGCGGGGGATTACCGGGGGTTGTGGGCGTACTTCGTCGGTCCGGTGGCCGGCGCCCTGGCGGCGGTGGCAGTGTACCGGCGACGCCACGCGACGGTGCGGTGCGGGAAGCTCATCCACGATCCCCGGTACGAGTGCCGGTTCATCGACTGCCGGTACACGCCGCCGGAGCGACGGGTGATGCGGCCGGTCCCCGCGGCGGGGAGGGGTGACGGTGGACCGCGAGGCTGAAGTGCTGGCCAAGCTGGCGTCGGTCCGGCACTGGGCCGGGGAGCGGGACATCGACGCTGTGCTGATCGGCTCGCAGGCCGGGTTCGCCTGGATCACCGGCGGCGGGCACAGCCACATCTCGATCGGAGAACCGGGTGGGGTTGCGTCGGTCCTGGTGACCGCCGATCGGGCGTACGTGCTGACCTCGAACATCGAGTTGCGGCGCCTGTTCGACGAGGAGGTGCCGGGGCTCCCGCTCGAGGGTGTGGAGTGGCCCTGGCACGAGCGGGATCGTGCGGACCTGATCGTCGCCGAGCTGTGCGATCCGGCGCGGTCGGTTTCCGACCTGGGGGAGTTCGGCCTGGCCCGGGCGGAGCCCGGCCTGGCCGGGCTGCGGTTCACGCTGCTCCCGGTCGAGGTCGAGCGGTTCCGTTCGCTCGGCCGTGACGCCGCGGAGGCCGTCGAGTCGGCGTGCGTCTCGGCCCGCCCCGGGGACTCGGAGCTCGACGTAGCGGCCCGGGTGGCCTATGAGGCCATGCGCCGGAATATCCTGGCCCTGGTGAACCTGGTGGCGGTGGACGACCGGATCGCCGCGTACCGCCACCCACTGCCGACCGAACGCCGGCTCGAGCGGACGATGCTGGTGGCCCTCACCGGGCGGCGGCACGGGCTGCACGCCTCGCTCACGCGCATGACGACGTTCGGGCGGCCCGACGGCGAACTGGCGGCCCGGTACGGGGCGGTCCTGCGGCTGGACGCCCGATACCTGGTCGAGAGCCGTCCGGAGGCGACGCTGGGCGAGGTCATGGCGGCGGCGGCGGAGCAGTACGCGGCCGAGGGATTCCCGGACGAGTGGAGGTTGCACCATCAGGGAGGGCTCACCGGCTATGCCGGCAGGGAGGTGTTCGCCACGCCGGGCGAGGGTCACCTCCTCGAGCGCGGCCAGGCCCTGGCGTGGAATCCTTCGATCACCCGGGTCAAGTCGGAGGACACGGTCGTGGTCGGGGAGGACGGGGTCGAGGTGCTGACCTCCACCGAAGGATGGCCGAGGGTCGCCGTCGACCTTCCCGGCGGGACCGCCTCCAGGCCCGGCCTGCTCATCAGGTAACGGGGTCGAAGCCGGCCGGCGGCCTGGTTCGTGGTCGCTGATCCGAGGGTGGTCTATGCGGATCCGCTCCCGTACGCGTTAATGAAGGAGTGGCGGTATGGCTGGATGATCGAGCCCAGGAGCGACCGGCGACCCGGGACACCAACTTCGAGGCGTTCTTCGAAGCCGAACGGCCGCGGCTGTTCCGGGCGCTGGTGCTGGTGACGGGGAGTGTCCCCGAGGCCGAGGACCTCCTCCAGGACGCCTTCTTCAGGGTGTGGGAGCGATGGGACCGCGTGCACGCGATGGACAACCCCGCGGCGTACCTGCACCGAACCGCGCTGAACCGCTTCCGCAGCGCGTATCGCCACACCCTGGTGGTGGCCAGGCACCGGTTGCACCTCACGGGGCCGGGGCCGGACCCGCTCGAGGCGATCGAGGCGCGAGACGCCGCGGTCAGGGCCCTCCGGTCGCTGACCCGCCGCCAGCGAGCGGCGGTCGTCCTGACGGAGCTCCTGGGCTATCCAGCGGACGAGGCGGCGGCCATCCTTTCGATCCGGCCGGGCACCGTCCGGACGCTGATCTCACAAGCCCGGGCCCGATTGGCGGCGACGGAGGAACACGACCATGAGTGAGCTGAAGGAAGTCCTCGAACGGGCAGATCGAGCCGTCGCCGGGATCCCTCTGCCGTTGGACGGTTTCCAAGACCTCGAGCTGTACCGGGCCCGTCGACGCCGGTCCGGGCGGATCCTCGCCCTTGCCACCGCGCTCGTGGTCACCGGCGGCTCGCTCGGCACGCTGGCGCTGCTCCGCTCACTCGATCGAACTGCCCGCCCGGTCCATCCCGCGGCGCAGCCGAGCTCGCATCCGAGCGCCCAGTCGACGGTGGCGCTCCCCGCGGGCCGGATCTCTCAGCGAATGGTGGACGGGCGGATGGCCCAGCGAGTGGGCCCGTTCTGGTTCGGTCTGACCGGTGACTCGGGCTGCGTCCGGGTCACGCCCATCCCCGTCGGCCCGTCGTGGACGCTGGCCGACCACGGGCACGACTGCGTCGCGGTCCCGGGTTCGCCGTCCTTGCGGATCGGGTTCGCTACGGGCCAGATCCACCGGGACGCCGATCCCGACGGATCCACGGAGTTCACTGCCGTCTACGGTGTGGTGCCGGCGAGGACCGCGACGGTGGACGTCCAGTGGCCCAGTGGGGGAGTGGCCACCGTCGAGGCGAAGGACGGCCGGTTCTTCCTGGTGTGGTCGGGCTCGGAGCGGCCTGTGACCGTCACCGCCCGTTCCGCGAAGGGTTCGGCACTCGGGTCGGTACGGCCTTCATGACCGGCTCGCCGCGGGCGGTCGAGCTTCGTGAAGTCTCTCGCACGTACACCGTCCCCACCGGCGAGGTCGCGGCGCTTCGAGACGTGACGCTCGCGGTCTTGAAGGGCGAGGCGCTGGCGGTCACCGGTCCGTCCGGGTCCGGGAAGACCACCCTGCTGAACCTGGCGGCCGGCCTCGACCGGCCCACCTCCGGACAGGTGATCACGCTCGGGCGGGATCTGCACCGCCTTCGGGAGGCCCAGCTCACAGCGTTCCGGGCCCGGTCGATCGGGCTGGTGTTCCAGGATCCCTGCCTGCTGCCGGGTCTGACGGCGCTCGAGAACGTGGTGGTCGCCCGGCTGCCGTGGGGCTCACGACGAACGCTGGTCGAAGAGGCCGGGCGGCTTCTCGACGCGGTGGGCCTGTCGTCTCGAAGGGACTTCCCGCCGGCCCGGCTCTCCGGCGGCGAGCGCCAGCGGGTCGGGATAGCCAGGGCTCTGGTCGGCACTCCATCCCTGCTGCTCGCTGACGAGCCCACCGGCAACCTCGACGACGCCACCACCGCGGACATCCTGGCCCTCCTCCGCGAGCTCAGGGGCAGGTTCGGCTTCACGTTCGTGGTGGCCACGCACGACCCGGCCGTGTCGGGGATGGCGGATCGGGTCATGCGGCTTGTCGGCGGGAGCATCGCGGCGACACCGGCGCCGGCGCCATCTGCGCACAACTCCGAAGCAGCCGCTCCGCGCACCTTCCAGCACACGCTCCAGCCTTGATCTGGCTCGCCGTTCGAGAGCTCGTCTCGCGGCGGACCGCCACGCTCCTGACCGCGGCCGCCCTCCTCACCGCGACGATGACCTTCGTCGTCCTGGCCGGAACGGCCAAGACAACCCAGGCTGTACTCAGCGGAGACATCGGAACGGCCTGGAAGACTCCATTCGATCTCCTGGTGCGCCCGAGCGGCTCGCAGACGACCCTCGAACGGACTCAGGGGCTCATCCGCCCCAACTACGTGAGCGGGCTGCTCGGTGGGATCACCAGGCGGCAGCTCGAAACGATCCGGTCCCTCCCGGGAGTCGATGTCGCGGCTCCGATCGCCATGGTCGGATTCGTGGAGTGGCCCTCGGCGTACGAGCAGCCCCTTCCCGAAACGGGGGCCAAGCCGGCCACCGTGTACCGGGTCACGGCGACGACGGAGGGCGACGCCGGGCTGTCCCGGTATCCGATCGAACGCCGCTACGTCGTGGTGGCCGGGCGCGGCGACCTCCAGTTGGCGCCGAGCGGCGGGTCGCTCCGGCTCGCACACGGGGGGGAGGTGGATTGTGCGTACCCCGTCAACTGCTTCGCCGGACGGGTGTGCGGCTTCGGGCAGTGTTCGGCCGGCGGGTACCCCTCCGCGCGAGACTCCCGGTACTACCTCCCGCTGCTCCAGCCGGTCGTGATCGCCGGCATCGACCCTCAGGCCGAGGCCAGGATCACCGGACTGAACCGGTGCGTCACCTCCGGGAGGTATCTGGCTTCGACCGATCGGCTCCGTGGCTCCTCGCCCGGCGAGGACCCGCCCATCGAACGGATCCCGGTTCTGGTGAGCGTCCATTCGTTCACCGATCAGACCCTCGACGTGCGGATCGAACGGGCGAAAGACCCCGGTGCGGTGGTCCGGGGGGCGTCTCCGAACCAGATCCGTTCGTGGATCCCGGTGTCGGCTCGCCGGGTTACGTTGGCCAGCCTGTACGCGGACTACCTTCCCTCGATCCGCGACTACCTGGATCCCTGGCCGGTCTGGTCGGCGGGAGACGTTCGGTACGACGCGGCAGTTGACGGCCGCGGGGCCCTTCGGGCTCTCCAGCAACGGAGCCGGCTCTCCATCTACGGAGGGCAGACCTCGAGCGAGTTCGGGATCCCGGGCGACCTGCTGATCCCGCCCGAACTACCGGTTCAAGCAGTGGGACGAGGCCGGTCGATACGACCCCACATGCATCCCGGGGTTCAACTCTCTGGCGGGAGGGAGCCTGGAGGCCTATTCCTTCCCGCGCGTTCACCTGCCCGGCGGCAGGTCGCTCGGGCCCACGCGCTCCATGGGGGGCTACGTGAACAGCCCGCCCCTGCTGCTCACGACGCTCGACGGCGCGGCGTGGCTGGCGGATCGGGACCGCTACCGCGGCGAGTCGGGAGCCGCGTTCATCAGCTCGATCAGGGTCCGGGTTGCGGGCACCGGTGTGGCCGGCCCCGCCTCCGAGGCCCGGCTCGAACGCGCGGCCGAGCGCATCCGGGAGCGCACCGGCCTCGCGGTGGACATCGCCAAGGGGGCGTCGACCCGTGACGTGGGCATCACCCTGCCGGCCGGCAGGTTCGGGCGCCCGGAGCTCACCGTCGCCGAGTCCTGGTGGTCGAAGGGAGCGGCGATCCGGTTCGTCAGGGCCGTCAGGGGACAGGACCTGGCGCTGTTCGCCCTGGTCCTGGTGGGGGCGGCGGTCTTGATCGGAGAGGCGACCTTCATGGCGGTTCAGCGGCGGCGTTCCGAATTCGGCGTGCTGCGAGCGTTCGGCTGGCCCGCGTTCCGCATCGCGGGGCTGGTGGAAGCCGAGACCATCGTGCTCGGGCTCGCCGCCGGGACGGCCAGCGCGGGGCTCGGGCTCGTGCTCCGGGCCACGGTCCTCCATGCGCTGCCGCCGCGTCTGGCCATCCTGTCGATACCGCTAGGGGTGGCGGTGGCCGCCGTGGCCGGAATGTTCCCGGCCCTGTCGGCGGCACGGGGCAGCACGGTCTCCGTGATCCGAGGCAAGAGCCCCGTTCGGCGAAGCCGCCCACCGCGCTTCTCGGCGGGCCTGGGGCTGCGCGACCTGCGCCGGGAGCGGCGGCTGGAGTCGCTCCTGGGAGTCGGTGCCGTGGCCCTGGGGGCCGGTCTGTTCGGTGCGGTGGTCTTGGCGGCCCGGGCCTTCCGGGGGAGGCTGGACGTGACCACCCTCGGTGCGTTCCTGGGGTCGCGGGTGCACCCGTTCCACGTCGCCCTGGCCGCGATGGCGCTGGCGTTCGGGGCGATCGTCGCCGGCCAGATCGTCATGTTGGGCTATATCGAACGTGAGCGCGAGTTCGGCGTGTTGCGTTCGGTCGGTTGGCCGAGATCCAGGGTGCTCGCGGTGCTCCTCGCCCAGGGCCTGGCCATGGGCACCGGCGGGGGGTTGGTGGGGGGCGCCGCAGTGGTGGTGGGAGCCCGCGTGGTGGGTGAGCCCGGCACCGCAGCGATCCAGGGAGCCGTGGCGGGCATGATCGCCGCAGCTACGGCCACCGCGCTGGCCGTAGCCGGGCCCATGATCCTGGCCTATCGAGCGTCGCCTTCCAGGGCCCTAGGAGGGGAATGAAACACGTTCCATCTCCCTCGGAGTCCCGGCCGTATCCTTTGGGAGACCTTCGGGGCTCATCCGCCGGCGGGGGTAGGAGGTGGGCGCATGCGGCAGTACCTGGTGGTGGCGAACCAGACCCTGGGGAGCGAGCACCTGCTGGAGGTGATCCGCCAGCGGGCCGCGACGAGCCCGAGCCACTTCTTCCTGGTCGTTCCGGCCACGCCGCCCTCCGAGCACCTCACGTGGACGGAAGGAGAGGCTCGCTCGATCGCCAAGCGCCGCCTCCAAGGGGCGCTCAGCAGGTTCCGCGAGCTCGACCTCGACGTGGACGGCGAGGTGGGAGACGCCTCTCCCCTCGAGGCCGTCCGGGATGCCCTCCAGGCTGGCCGCTACGACGAGATCATCCTGTCGACCCTGCCGCCGGGTTTGTCTCGGTGGCTACGGCTCGATCTCCCGCATCGGGTCGAACGGGCCTTCGACCTCCCCGTCGTCCACGTGGTCGCGGAGATGGGGAGGCCGTAGACAGGGAACGATCACTCCGGGCGGCTCGCCGGGCGCTATTTCGCCCTGGCGGCAAGCAACAGGAGCAGGAACCCCAGACCGATCAGGAACGACCCTACGACCAGCGAAATCCGCTCCCGGCGATGGCCGGATCGGGTTGCCCCCTCGTATGAGCGGCGCTCGGCCAGGAGGTTGCTGAGGACGCCCAGGAACATGATCAGAGCACCGAGCCCCCCGACGAGGGCTCCCAGCTCGCTGAGACGCCTGGTGCTGGAAACGGATCCGATGAGCATTGCCATTCCCTTCCTCGGCGGGGGACCTTTGTACATGACGGCGACCAGGAACCGCAACGTGGGCTGTCCCGGGGCACGGGCGGCGCGGGGCGTCAGTGTGATTCGTGGGGACCGGCCACGGCCTCGAGCCCCGAGGCGACGTTCCGAAGCTGCGGTTCGCCCAGCCGCCCGGTGAAGTGCTCTCTGATGCCTCGGAGGTGGGTCCGGGCCGCGCGGCGAAGCAGCCGGCGTCCCTCATCGGTCAGCCCGACCAGCATGACCCGGGCGTCCCCCTCGAACCGGTCCCGCCGCACGAGGCCGTCCTTCACCAGCCGGTCCACCACCCGGGTGAGCCCGCTGGGGGAGAGCAGCACACGATCGGCCAGCTCGGTCATCCGCAGGCAACCCTCCGAAGCCCGGGCCAGGCGGAGGAGCACGTCGTAGTCACCGAACGAGAGTCCGTGTTCCTGGCGAAGCTCCGCGTCGAGTTTCCGCGTAACGTGGTGATGGGCGTGGAGGAGCGCCTGCCACGCGCGAAGCTCCGTCTCGGTGAGACCCGTCCTCATGGCTCGCAGTGTAGCAGGGCAACAGTTGCATGCGCAACTATTCTGACGGGAAAGCGGTATACTTCGCAGGGCAAATGTTGTATCGGGAAGAATCATTCACGAGCATGCAGAAGGTCTTGATCGCGCGGTGACCGTCGACGTCCTTCCGCGAGCGGCTGCCGGCCTCGGCGTCGGGCTCGCCCTGGCGAGCGCGCCGGGACCGGTTCAGGCCGTGCTGATGGCCGAGTCGGTTCGCGGAGGAGTGGCTCGCGGCTTCAAGGCCATGGCGGGCGCCAGCTTCACGTTCGGGCTGCTGCTGGTGGGCCTGGCGCTGGGGCTATCGGTGGCGCCGCCCAGCGGTCTCGCGCTTCGGATCCTCAAGATGGCGGGCGGTGCCCTCCTCGTGTGGCTCGCCGTCGACGGCTTCCGTTCGGGGCACCAGGTGGTGGCGGCGGCGCCGACCGGACGCCGGTCCCTACCGCCAGCCGCCAGGGGGGCCCTGGCCATCCTCCTCAACCCGGGAGGGTGGGTGTTCCTGGGGACGGTGGCGTCATCGCTCTTCGCCGCGGCGACCAGGCTGGGAGGCACGGGCGCCGCGGTCGTGGTGGCGGTGGCCCTGATGATCGGCCTGGCCATCGGAGACGGGACGGTGGTGCTGCTGGGCGGCATCGGCGTCCGCCGGGCTGGGGAACGTGTCCGGCTGGTTGTGCGGAGGCTCCTGGCCACGTTGCTGGCCGGCCTGGGCCTGTGGCTGTTCCTGAGCGGACTGCTCTCGTAGGGAGGCGAACATCATGCTGCGATCGGTGAAGCTGGCGCAGGTATTCGAATACCCGGTCCTGGAGCGGTTCTGGCGCGACGCCGACGAGCTCGGGTTCCACGGCCTGTTCGACTACGACCACTTCTACGGGATGCGGGACCCCCTGGCCCCGACGTTCGACGGGTGGTCGATGCTGGCCGCGATGGCGGCGGTGACCGAGCGGGTCCGGATCGGCTGCATCGTGACCGGGGTGACCTATCGCCATCCGGCGATCCTGGCGAAGATGGCGGCTTCGGTCGACCACATCTCCTCCGGGCGGCTTGAGTTCGGGATCGGTGCCGGGTCCCACGAGGGGGAGCACCGAGGCTACGGCATACCGTTCCCCGGAGCGGGCACCCGGATCGACATGCTCGACGAGGCCTGCGGGATCATCCGGCGACTGTGGACCGAGCCGTCGGTGACCCACGTGGGCCGGTTCTGGACCCTAACCGATGCGATGTCCAATCCGAAGCCGGTCCAGGCGCGAGTCCCGATCCTGATCGGCGGCGTGGGGGAGCGAAAGACCCTCCGGGTGGTGGCCCGCCATGCGGACGAATGGAACTTCAGCCCGATGCACGACCTCGGACCGGAGGGCCCGGCGGAGTTCACCCGGCTGTCGGGCGTGCTGGACCAGCGCTGCCAGGAGATCGGCCGAGACCCCGGCGGGATCCGCCGCGGGTTCCAGACCATGGTCCGCCCGGACGACCGGGAACAGGTCGAATCGACCCTTCGCCTGCTGGACGGGTACGAACGGGCCGGGGCCGAGCACGCCGTCGTCGGGTTCGTGTCGCCGCCGCCACGCTCCCTGCTGGAAGAGCTCTCCTCGGCCTAGGTCGTCACGCGGCCCGGTTTCCGGAGGCGGCCTGCGGGCGACTCCGTCTGGACGAGCACGTATGCCTTCAAGGGATCCTCCCCTCCGTGGCCGCCTCCACCTGAAAGGGCGAACACGCGCGCAGGCGTGGCCGCATTCCGCCGAGGCCGTGAGGCCATAGGGAGCTCGGTCCGGTCCCGAATTCGATCCCGAGACCTACACCGCGCGGCGGTACCGCTGCACTCCCAGCGGGATGAACACCAGCAGGATGCCCACGAACCACGCGAGCGCGGCCCACACGTGGGAGGCTGTGGGCCCGCCCAGCACCAGGGCCCGGACCGCGGCGACGGTCACCGAGACCGGCTGGTTGTTGGCGAAGCCCTGGAGCC
>WNGE01002547.1_pt1 | contig 22156 bp, 21 predicted proteins | sample 5400651 | NCBI WGS metagenome assembly WNGE01 (sample SAMN13153370, study PRJNA577476) | soil metagenome | isolation source: 60 cm soil or saprolite under grassland replicate 2 | place: USA:California | collected 2016-06-15 | reverse complement strand
CATCCCAAATCCGGGCGCGAGCAATTCGTCCTTTCGAACTTTCGCTTTCAAATAATCGGCTGCGATCTCAGCTGTTTGCGATGCCCGCGGCAGCGGACTCGTGACGATCAAGTCGGGCCGCACTTTCAGGCGGCCGAGAAATTTCGCCACTTCCTGCATTTCTTTCTTGCCGCGTTTGGTCAGCGGACGTTCATCGTCGGATTTGTTCCAGTCCGGCCAATCGGCCTCACCATGTCTCAGAAGATAAAGTTCCATCGTTCAAGCGTTGAAGGGTTAGGCGTCGAATCGTAAAGTGTTTAAAGGATTTGCCACTTCGGCCGACGCGTCCGCAGGTCAATTTGCCACAAGCGTGTTCCGCCCAAAAATGCATTGCGATTGTGGCCGCGTTCGATTCCTTCCGGCAGTTCATCGAATTTTTTAGCGTTGCCGCCGCCGAGGACCACGTAATCGGCAATGAGTGCTTTTTTCAATTGAATGAGGGCGTGCTCGACGTCGCGCCGCCAAGTCTTTTCGCCAAGCCGCGCCAAACCTGGTTTCCCGAGATAATCTTCGATGATGCTGCCGTTGCGATACGGCAGATCACCCAATTCCAGCGGGAGGACATAATTGGTCCACACCAGAGCCGAGCCGAGGCCTGTGCCGAGCCCGAGAAAAAGCATTCGGCCGCCATGATAACTGCCGAGCGCCTGCATGGATGCGTCGTTGATTATGCGAACCGGTTTGCTGAATGCTTTTTCGAAATCGAATCCAACCCAGCCTTTTCCGAGATGTTTCGGCTCGCTTACGATTCGCCCGTCGCGCACGGGCGATGGGAATCCCATCGAGATCGCGTCGAATTTCCAATCACTGACTAACGGTTCGATCTGCGCTACCATCGCGCGCGGCGTCAAGTGCGGCCCGGACTTGAATTTCCGTTTTCCCGAGCGCGAAATCATCAGCTTCACATTCGAGCCGCCGATGTCGATGACCAGGATTTTTCTCCGCATCACGACTGTTTCGTCGTTTTGGCCGAGGGCGTTGACGTCGGCTGCTGATCAGTTCCGGATTCCGCTGGAGCCGCAGATTTGTCACTGGCTACGGTGATCGGAATTAATTTGTCGGCACGCAATTTCTTCTTTGAGCCGGTCATTTTTTTTGCGCGCTCGCGCGAGACTTCACGAAAATGCCATTGCGCCTGCGCGCTCGGCTCCGAACCTTCGGGTTTCAAGCGCCGATAGCTTCGGTCCGACTGAAGCTCGCGGGCTTTCACCCGATCATTTAAAAAACTTGGAAGCACCTCGTTAGTGATTTGGTCGCGCAACGTTGGGTTTTCGACCGGGAACGCCAATTCGATTCGCCGGTAGAAATTTCGCGGCATCCAATCCGCGCTCGAGAGGAAGACCTTGGGCTGTCCGCCATTTTCGAAATGAAAAATCCGGCTGTGCTCGAGAAACCGGCCAACGATACTGATGACGCGAATGTTTTCGCTGAGATCGGGAATTTTGGGACGCAAACAACAGATACCGCGGACGATGAGATCGATGCTCACGTCTGCGCAGGAGGCTTCATAGAGTTTCTCAATGATCTCCTGATCCACCAGCGCGTTCAGCTTCGCAACGATACGCGCCGGTTTGCCTGCCTGTGCGTTGTCGCGTTCGCGCTCGATCAATGCAATCAACCGGCTGTGCATGTCGAAGGGCGCAACCATCAATTTTTTCAGGCCCGGATAGCCAGCAAGGCCAGTGAGAGTATTGAAAACAGTCGCCACCTCCTCGCTCAATTGCGGCTCGCTGGTGAGCAAACTGAAGTCCGTATAAATGCGTGCAGTCCGTGAATGATAGTTGCCAGTTCCCAGGTGGACGTAGCGCCGGAGCTGGTCGGCATCGCGGCGAACGATGAGCAGCGCTTTGCAATGCGTCTTCAGACCGACTACGCCATAGATCACGTGAGCTCCGGCTTCTTCCAGGCGACGCGCCCATTGAATGTTGCTCGCCTCATCGAAGCGCGCTCGCAGCTCGACAATAGCGGTAACTTGTTTTCCGGCGTTCGCTGCGTCGATGAGCGCTTCGACAATCGGTGAATCGCCGCTGGTGCGGTACAGCGTGATTTTGATTGCCAGCACTTGGGGGTCGCGAGCGGCAGCTTCGATCCATTCCACGATTTGATCGAAGCTGTCGTAGGGATGATGGAGCAGCACGTCCTGGCGCCGCAAAACTTCAAAAAAATCGACATGCGGCGGCAGGGCTGGATCGCGCGCCGGCTGAAATGGCAGATCCTTCAGCTTGGCAAACGCATCGTTAGTCACGAGAGGCATGAGATGCGTCATGGAAAGCGGGCCATCGAGCTTGTAGGCATCGGCCTCCGTGAGATCGAAGAATCTCAGCAGCAATTCGAGAAAATCTTTCGGACAATCGGCTTCCACTTCGAGACGGACGGCGTTGCCGCGCCTTGACCGTCGCAGTTCCTGCTCGATGGTGCGCAAAAGATTTTCCGCTTCCTCTTCGTCGATGTAGAGGTCGCTGTTGCGAGTCACGCGAAACGCGTGTGCGCCATCGAGGATCAAGCCGGGAAACAATTCGGCGATGTGCTGTTTGATGAGCGACGCCAGGTAAATGTATTCCCACGGCTCGTTCGCGCCAGTGCCCCGAGGCATCAAGATCAGTCGCGGAACAACCCGCGGCACCTGTACGATGGCGTGCAGCGGTTCGCCGCGACGGCGCGTCTTTGCTCGCACCAGCAGATTGTGACTGCGGTTGAGGAGGTGCGGGAACGGATGACTGGCATCCACAGCCAGCGGCGTCAGCATTGGAAAGACTTCCTGTTGAAAATAACGGTGCGCCCAAGCCGCGCGTTTCGCCGGCAACTCCGCGATCTCGCGCACATAAATCCCGTTCTTTGCCAGTTCCGGCAGCAATTCATTTTTCCAGAGCGCATATTGCGTCGCCACGAGTTCGCGCACCGTTTTCTGGATGCGGTCGAATGTCTCCGTTGGGCTTAAACCGTCCGGACCGATCTCGCTGGTCTCGCTCTCGATCTGTTGTTTGATTCCGGCGACGCGAATCTCGAAAAACTCGTCCAGATTCGAGCTGACGATGGTTAGAAACTTGACCCGCTCAATGAGCGGTTGCCTCGGGTCCTGCGCTTCTTCGAGCACGCGCCGGTCGAACTCGAGCCAGCTTAGCTCGCGGTTAATGAAATTTTTTGGGTTACCAAAGCGCTCATGCGCGGTTTGCACGACCTCCGGAGTCGCAAACGCGGTGCTTTGCTCTTCGGTCCGGGCAGTGGCCTGAGCTTCCGGCATCTCCCAACATCGACAATTAGGTGCGCATATGCAACGCGCACCATCTCAGACGGAGGCCGCGGCAGTTTGGTGCCTGATGTCCTCCGCGGCCGCAGCGTAAACGGCGTCCTCGGCGATATTCGTGGCGTGATCGCCCACGCGTTCGAGGCAGCGGCCAACAAAAATCAGATTCAGGTAACCGCGCAATTGCTCCGGGTCTTGCGCCATGCGCTCGACCAGTTTGTGGCTGGCCGCGCGATTCAACTGATCCAGCTTTTCATCGCGCGGAACGATTGCGCGACCAAGATCGACATCCTCACGCACAAAGGCGTCCACGCTGTCTTTGAACATCGACATCGCGTGCTCGTACATCGGTCTGATCAATTCGACTTCGGGCAACGGCGGATGCCGGTTCAACTTGCGTGCGCGTCGCGCGATCGTTGTCGCCATATCGGCCATGCGCTCGAGGTTTGATGAAAGTTTCATTGCCGCTACTACGCGGCGCAGATCGGACGCAACCGGCTGAAAGCGCAGCAAAATATCCACGCCGTCCTTATCGATCTGCTTCTCCAACTGGTCGATCTCTTCGTCGTCGGCGATTGCAGTTGCGCAAATATTGTCGTCGCGGTTCACCAAACCCTTCATCGCCCGCTCCAGACTGCGCTCAGTCAGCCCAGCCATCATGAGCACGTTGTTACGCAGCGCCGCGAGCGATTCATCGAATGTTCCTAAGATGTGTTTATGCGCGATCATTTCATCAATTTCTTAGCCAAATCGGCCAGTAATGTAATCCTCTGTCTGTTTTTCGCTTGGGTTTGTGAAAATTTTCGTGGTCGGCCCGAACTCGATTAGCCGTCCGATATAAAGGAAAGCGGTATAATCGGAAATCCGGCCAGCTTGTTGCATGTTGTGCGTAACGGTCACGATCGTGTACTGCGCTTTGAGTTCGTAGATCAATTCCTCAATCTTTGCCGTGGCGATGGGATCAAGCGCCGAACACGGCTCGTCCATCAAGATCACTTCCGGTTCAACTGCGAGCGCCCGTGCGATGCACAGCCTCTGCTGTTGGCCGCCCGAAAGGCTTGTGCCCGGTTTGTGCAAATCATCTTTGACCTCATCCCACAGGGCAGCCATACGAAGCGATTTTTCCAAGCGTTCATCGAGAAACCGTTGGTTGCGCACTCCGTTTAATCGCAAGCCAATGACGACATTTTCGCCGATCGTCATAGTCGGAAACGGATTCGATTTTTGAAAAACCATGCCGACGCGACGCCGAACGATCGCCGGATCGACCGTGCTCGAATAGAGGTTTTCGCCGTGTAGCAGAACCGTTCCTTCCATCCGCGTTTTTGGCACCAGCTCGTGCATGCGATTCAGAGCCCGTAGAAATGTCGATTTACCGCAGCCGCTCGGCCCGATGATGGCCGTCACGGCGTTTGTTGCGATATCCATTGTCACATCATCAATGGCACGCTTCTCGCCGTACCAAATTGAGAGATTTTTTACTTGAAACGTGCATGCCATCGGAGCCTCCACCTCGGGCGGCGGCGCGGACCGTTGTTCGGCGCGCTCGATAACGCTTCGTTCAGTTGTTTCCATAACCAGATTCTCCATCTGCGAAAGCCCTAGACGACCGACGCCGTACGGCCTCGAGTCAGAATTCTGACTGTTACATTAACGCAAAAAACACCCGTGACGAGGACGAGCGCGCCAGCCCAGGCTTGCCGATGCCAATCATCATAGGGAGAAATCGCATAGGTAAAAATCTGCAACGGCAATGCGGCGATGGGCTGGCTGAGGCTGTGATTCCAAAAACGATTACCGAAAGCCGTGAAAAGAAGCGGGGCCGTTTCGCCGCCCACGCGAGCGAGAGCGAGCAAAATCCCGGTGATGATCCCCTTTGACGCGGTCTTCATCACAATGTGGACGATTGTCTTCCAGCGGCTGACGCCAAGCGCGAGCGCCGCTTCACGGTATCCATTCGGCACGAGCAGAATAACTTCCTCGGTCGTGCGCAGGATCAGTGGAATCATGATGAGGCCCAATGCGAGACCGCCGGCGTATGCTGAGAACCCTTTGAAACGCAACACCACCAGTCCGTAAACCACGACGCCCCAGGTGATCGACGGAATGCCGTTGAGGACGTCCGCTAGAAACCGCAGGAAAGAATTGATCCGAGCCGAGCCATACTCGGCAAGGTACACTCCCCCGAGCACGCCGATGGGAATTCCAATCACGCCCGCAAACGCGAGCAGCTCGAGCGTACCGACGATGGCGTTTGCCATGCCGCCGCCGACCGCTCCAACTGGCGCAGGCAATTTCGTGAAGAAATCCCAGTTCACCGAACCGGCGCCATTGACGAGGAGATAAAAAAACACCAGGCCCAAGGGCGAGATCACAAGAACCGCGGATACAAAAGCAATTCCGCACGCCAACCCGCTTTTGATTTTGCGCCAGGTCTGATTGTGTGTTCGTTCAAATTGCATGGCTATTGCACCGCTCGCGTTGCAGATTTTACGGCGATGGTCCGTAGAAGGAGTTGCGCGAGAAGGTTCACCAGGATGGTTGTGCCAAAGAGAACCAGGCCAATTTCGAATAGCGCCTGCAGATACATGTCAGTCGTCGCTTCCGTGAACTCATTGGCTAGCACGCTGGCGAGCGTGTATCCGGGCTTGAAGAGAGATGCGGCGATCTGCGGTGTGTTGCCGATCACCATCGTAACGGCCATCGTTTCGCCAAGAGCGCGTCCCAAACCGAGAATCACCGCGCCGAACAACCCTTTCTTCGCATAACTTAAAACTGCAATTCGGGTTGCCTCCCAGCGAGTCGCGCCCAGCGCGTAGGCGGCTTCCCGTTGCAAATCCGGGACACTGCGCAAGATCTCGCGCGAAACCGAAGTGATGATCGGCAGAATCATTATGGCAATGATGATTCCGCCAGCAAACATGCACGGCCCGTAGATCGGTCCACTGAAGAGCGGTATCCAGCCGAAGAACCGCTTGAGGAATGGAAATGGATAATCGCGCAGCCACGGGATCATGACGAAAATTCCCCACAAGCCAAGGATCACGCTCGGAATTGCCGCCAGCATTTCGATCAGTGAAACCAGTGCCTGCCGAATCCACAATGGCGCAAGCTCTGTCAGATACGCTGCTGTGGCGATGCCCAGGGGAACTGCAATCAGGAGCGCGATGAGCGAAGAAACAAGTGTTCCGTAAATAAAGGGTAGCGCCCCGAACTGTTCGGCCACTGGGTCCCAGGTGGATGTGGTTAGGAAATGAAAACCAAATTTCTGGATCGCGAGCGTAGATCCGCGCCAGAGTTGCCACCCAATCAAAACGACCAGCACAACCACGGTCAACGCCATGGCCAGCGTGAGCCATTCAAACGCTTTGTCACCGAACCGGGACGGTCGCGCCATCCTCGCCTGTGCGGAGGACTCTTCCACCGCTATCGATGCGGTTATCGCCATAATCAGTTTAAATTGGACCGGCAGCGGAAACTCACTGCCGTGCACTTAGCTACGATTTAATCTCGTCAATTCGCTTCAAAACCCGTTGTTGCAGATCGCCTGGCAGCGGCGCGTAGTTTAAGTCCTTGGCCATTCCTTCTCCCTTGGTTAGCGCCCATTTGAGAAATTCGACCAGCTTTTTGCCCTTCGCTGCATCCTTCTGCTGCTCGTAAACCAGCAACCAGGTCGCGCCAGCAATTGGATACGCATCGTTACCCGGCGCGTTGGTCATCGAAAAACGAAAGTCATCCGGAATGTTGGCCGTCCCAAACGCTGCGGTCACCGATTCGATTGTCGGCTTTACAAATTGTCCTGCGGCGTTCTTAACGTCGGCATACGGCATTTTGTTCTGGATAGCGTAAATCAATTCGACGTATCCGAGCGCGCCCGGGGTTTGCTTCACCTGTCCCGAGACGCCTTCATTGCCTTTCCCGCCAATTCCTGCAGGCCAGTTAACAGAGGTATTCGTCCCAACCTTGCTCTTCCATTCCGGACTGATCTTGCTCAGGTAATCGGTGAAAATGAACGTCGTTCCGCTGCCATCAGAGCGATGCACGACCACGATTTCCTTGTCCGGCAAGTTTGCGCCGGAGTTTGACGCCGCGATTTTCGGGTCATTCCATTTCTTGATTTTTCCCAGGAAGACGTCGGCGATCGTTTCGCCATCGAGTTTGAGCGCCGGATTACCGTCGAGATTGTAACTGATCACCACTGCGCCTGCGACTGTCGGGATATGCAGGATCTTCCCGGGCGCTTTGCTCAAATTTTCGTCGCTCATTGGCCCGTCCGACGCACCGAAATCGACCGTCTGTGCGAGAATTTGTTTCTGTCCGCCGCCGGAACCGATCGATTGATAATTGAACCGGACGGAAGGATCGACCTTCGCGTATTCGTCGAACCACTTCGAGTAAATCGGATACGGAAAGGTCGCGCCTGCTCCGTTGATCATCATTTGCGCCGAAGCGCTCGCGCTTAATCCCAGCGCAACAACGAGCGCAAGAATTTTCGGCAGTTGAAGTTTTGTCATACCACGAAACTGCCGCATCCGATTTCGTGCGGTCAAAACCTTTACTGTTACGTTTGTGTGACAGCGACCGAACGAGGCCGCATCCCGCTTCTCGCTACTGCAGATGCAGGCGGGCCAGTTTCTTTGGATACGATTTCCGAGCCGTGGAAAAGCTCGCCTGGTCAATCGGTGAAACGCCAAGCTCTCGGCTCGAGCGCGCAATGCTCTTCGCAGAAGTTTTCAATCTTCGCGCGAATTTGCTCCAGCACTTCGCGTGTCCTGGCCATCTTCTCTTCATGCGTTCCAGTGAACTGCGACGGATCGGGAAATGGCCAGTGCAGCCGTTTGGTTACACCCGCGAATACCGGGCAACCTTTCGATTCGGATTCACTGCAAACTGTAATTACGTACGCAAAGAGCTGCCCCGACTTGAAGACATCGAAAACCGATTGCGTCCTGGCGCGAGAGATGTCTATCCCGATTTCTTGAAGCGCTTCGACCGCCAGCGGGTTGAGTGTTCCCGGTTCGAGTCCGGCGCTCTGTGCGTGAAAAAACTCGCCGCAAATCCGGTTGAGAAGCTCTGCGGCCATCTGGCTGCGCGCGCTGTTATGGACGCAAATGAAAAGGACGTTTTTGTTCACAAGCAAATGCTAAATCAAAGGGAAGACCAGTCCAAACGCCGATTCCGGGTGTCACAAGAACGTCACATTCTGACCGGCAGAACCACCCGAATCGTCGTGCCTTTCTCGATTTCGCTCTCGGCTTCGACGTGGCCGCCGTGGAGTTGCGTGATGTGTTTGACGATCGCCAGGCCGAGACCGGTGCCGCGAATGCTTTCGGTGCTGCGCGCTTTGTCAACGCGGTAGAAACGCTCGAAAATGCGCGGCAAGTCTTCTTTGCTGATGCCGATGCCATCGTCGCTTACGCTCAGAACAATTTCTTCGTCGCGCTGCCGAGCCATCAGCCTGATCTCGCCGTGCTCACGCGAATATTTCACGGCGTTATCGAGCAAATTGTAGAGTGCTTCCTGCAACCGCTGCCGGTCGGCGCGAATCGGGGGCAAGCCAGGCGGAACATCCACAATTACGTTGAGCTGTTTGGTTGCGAGTTTCGTTTCCCAATCGCGAATGACTTCTCCGAAGAAGCTCGACAGATCGACGGGGCTCAATTGCAAATTGGGATTGGCTGATTCCAATTGCGCAAGCGTAAGCAGATCCTCGGCTAGCAAATCCAAGCGTTTCGAATGGCGTTCCATGACTCCGAGAATTCGAGAAAATTCCTCGCGCGAGATTTCCGGGCTGTCGAGCAAGGTCTCGATGTAGCCGCGCAAGATCGACAACGGCGTGCGCAATTCGTGCGAGACATTAGCGACAAAATCCCGCCTGACCTGATCCATCTTCTTCAGTTCGGTAATGTCATGGAACAGAACGAGCACACCGGTGATCTCGCCTGCTTGGTTCCTTGTCGCGACGGCGTCGAGTTCGACCTGCGAACCATCCAGAGCCAACTCGCTGCGAACTGGGCCACCATGATCGAAAGCATCATTAATTACCCGGTCGAGCGTCGCGTCGCGCACAATCTCCAGCAGAGGTGTCCCTTCTGAAATTTCAGGGAGCGCGAAAAGTTTTCGAAACGTCTCGTTGGCCAAAATCACGTACCGCTTGGAATCGACTACCAGCAATGCGTCATGCATCGCAGCGAAAATGGTCTGCAGTCCGGATTCGCGTTTTGCGATTTGCTTACTGAGCTGTTTCAAATCGTTGAAAATCTTTTCCAGGCGTAACCCGATACGTTGAGTCTCGGCGCCGCCGTGAATCAGAAATGTCCGCGGCTGCTCGCCGCGCCCGATTTCTGTCACGAGCTCCTCCACCTGCCGCCACGGCGCGATCCATTTGCGCCACGCGATCAAGGCAAGGGCAATTGTGGCTGCAACAATCGCGCAAAGCAGGAGCCAGATCATTCTCGATAATTTTCCCGCAGCCGATAACCGAAACCGCGAACGGTTTCAATCGCGTCCCCGGCTTTGCCGAGTTTTTCGCGCAGGCGGCGCACGTGCGTATCCACCGTGCGGGTGTCGATCACGCTTTCGTAGCCCCAAACTTCATTCAGCAACCGATCGCGCTCCTGCACGCGGCCACGGCGTTGCATCAATGTGCGCAGCAGTTTGAACTCAAGACTGGTGAGACGCACCCGCTTTCCGTTGATGCGAACTTCATGGCGCGCAGGGTCGATCGAGATCGGGCCGGCGTTCAGACTTTCGTCCGCCTTTTCTCCGCGCCGGAAGATTGCCCGAATTCGCAGCACGATTTCACGCGGACTGAACGGCTTGGTCACGTAATCGTCGGCGCCGAATTCCAGACCAACGATGCGATCAATCTCTTCTGCTCTTGCCGTTAACATCAGAATCGGAGTGTGAGACGTCGCCGCGTCGCTCTTCAAAATTTTGCAGATTTCGAGCCCCGACATTTTTGGCAACATCAGATCGAGGATGATGAAATCGGGTCTGTCGTCACGCGCCTTCTGCAAACCGCTCGCGCCGTCGGCGGCCGTCGAAGTCCTGAAACCCGCCTTGCGCAAGTTCAGCGTGAGAAGGTCGGCAACGTCGCTCTCATCTTCGATGATTAGAATTTTCCTGCCAGAGCCAGTCTCCATTTGAACAGCAATTCAACTCGCTCGCGCCTTAAATTCCAATATTTCTATACCACTCGATAGAATTGCTTCGGCAGTTAACGCCAAAGTTTGCTGAATCGTCACACTTTCGTCATACGCATGTAACAATCGGCTTCTAGCCTCGCCTGTATTTGGATAGGCAGTTCTTTAACCGAGCGGTTCTACCTCTCGATCTAACCATTAAAAACCAAGGAGAAACTCATGTTCATCAAAAAATTCGTCTTACGGGCAGCGGGCGCAAGCCTGGCTGCAATTGTGTTGCTCACTACGCAGCAGCTGCGCGCGGAATCATCGTCTGATACTGCGCGAATCGAAAAACTCGAGCGCGCAGTGGAATTGCTGGCAAAACAGAACGCCGAACTGCAGGCGGAGATCAAGAGCCTGAAGAAAGAGACTGCGTCCGTGCCCGACGGCAAATTCAAAAAAAAGGTGACTTACGACGGAAAAACGTACGTCGAGAAAGCTGTCGTCGAAGAAGAGAAACCGCCGGTTTACGTGCAGCAGCGTGGACCAGAATTGAAACTGGTGCTCGGCGGATTCATCCAGATGAATTTCGAAGACGGCGATGTTTCCGCGTTCGAAGGCCGTTTTGGCCAGACCGCCTTGAAAGATCGGTTTCGTCTGCGCCGCGCACGAATCAATCTCACCGGCGATTTTGCCGAGCAATTCGATTTCAAGCTGGAAGGCGACTTTGAAAACAGCGACGGAATCAATGCGAATAGAACCGCGTTCGAGGCCACGGACATTTTTATCAACTGGCATCAGTTCCCCTGGGCGCAGATCAAAATGGGTCAGTGGAAAGCGCCATTCGGTCTGGAGCAGCTCACGCCAGACACCTCCTTGTACATCATCGAGCGCAGTTTGCCCACGGGCGCAATCACACCGGAGCGCCAGATCGGCGTTCAGCTCTGGGGAAAACCGCTTGCGACTGTCTGGCCTGAGCAGAAGGACCTGCTTACGTATTACGCCGGCATCTTTAACGGGAACGGTCGCAACATCACCAATAACGATAACAATAACTTCATGTATGTAGGCCGGCTGGAGTCCACGCTATTTAAAAGCAAAATGTGGGGAGAATCGTATCTGAAGCTGGGCGCCGACGTGCTGAACAGCCGCGACGATGCCGGCACGAATATCTCGCAATCGTTGACTCTTAAAGTCAACTCCGACGGTTCGCTGTCGCCATTCACGCTGCCGACAGCGGCCGAGCGCACCGCGTGGAGCGTGGACGCCTGGCTTAGGCTGGGTCGGTTTGATCTGATTGGAGAATACCTCGAAGAGTACGTGAACGGCCGCACCGTAAACGGCGTGCCTGGCATGCCCGACTTTACGACGAACGGTTACTACATAACGGCCGGCTATTTTCTGATCCCGAAGAAACTTCAACTGGCGGTTCAGTGGCAGGATTTAAACCCGGGACAAAGGGGCAGCGACGGCATTCATTCCATCACCGGCGGATTGAACTACTACATCCACGGCGACGATATCAAGCTGATGGTCAACTACATTCATACCTGGTCGGATTTCCGCGAGGCGCATCCTGAGTTCGGAAAGGATGATTTCGACGAAGTCATCGGACGGGTGCAGGTGATGTTTTAGGCGAGTCAGCCCGAGGCGTGCGGAGCGTAAGAGTTCTGGCGGAAGTGGGTCCGGCTTTGGTTCCCGCGGCAAAGAAAGAGATTTCGAGAGTTGGCGATTCTGTCTAGGGCGGTTGGTTAGCCGCCTCAGACACCTTTATTCGCTTATTGGAACCGATGTCACCAGTGGCATTGTCGTGGTTCCCTGGTGGTCTAAAGTCTTACTCGCCACGTTGCGGCGTTTTTTCTAAAGTTACTGGCTACAGAAGGAACTGCTTATGTTCTCGATTCAAAAACTCATCGGCAGGGACGGAAAGTTTTACGATTTGCTGGAAGCGAGTGCGCAGCAGGCCGACAGCAGCGTTCATCATCTGATCGCGCTGCTGGAAAAACTTCAGCAAAATGAGACGCCAGAGCACCTCGAAGAGTTTGCGCACAGCCGACGCGAGGACAAACGCATCACACAGGAACTAACCGAGCAGCTCTCAAAGACATTCGTCACGCCGCTGGAGCGGGAGGACATCCAGGAACTGGCAGCCGCGCTTTATAAGATACCGAAGACCGTCGAAAAAATCGGTGAGCGGATCTTAATCTGCCCGGACGATTTGCGCGGGCACAGTTTTCAGAAGCAGGTTGAGTTACTTGACCAAGCGGCCGAGACGGTACTGTCGATGGTAAAACAGTTGCGTAAGGGGATCGACGCCCAGACCGCGCGTGAGATGAACGCCAAACTTCAAAGCATCGAAGGCGAGGCGGACCAGCTCGAACTGGACCGAATTCGCGACCTTTTCCACGGCAAATACGAGCCGAAACAGATCATTTTTCTGCACGATCTTTATGGCTTGTTGGAGAAAGTAATCGACCGCTGCCGCGATGCCGGGAACATCATCCTGCAGGTGGCGCTGAAATATTCGTAGCAAGCAATCGCGTGCTCACATTAATTTCCGTCGTTCTTGCGGCGATCATTTTCGAATACAGCAACGGCTTTCACGACGCCGCAAACGCGATTGCCACCGTAGTCTCGACGCGAGTCCTGACGCCGCGCAAAGCGATCGCGATGGCTGCGTTTTTCAATCTCACCGGCGCATTGTTCGGCGGCGCGGTTGCTTCAACGATCGGCAAAGGACTGGTGGACACCGACATTGTCACAATGACGACGGTGCTCTGCGCCGTGATCGCCGCATTTGCATGGAACATCGCCACGTGGTGGTTGGGTTTGCCGTCCAGTTCGAGTCACGCGCTGATCGGCGGGCTTTGCGGCGCAGCGCTGGCCGCGGCGCGCGGCAATTGGTCCGTCATAAAATGGAATGAAGGCGTCTGGCCGAAAGTGGTCATACCCATGATCACATCGCCATTCGCCGGATTTATTTTCGGCGCGTTACTGATGCTTCTACTTTTTGTCACGTTGCATCGTTTCACGCCGCATTTCATCCATTCGCTGTTTGGCAAACTGCAAATTTTCAGCGCAGCCTGGATGGCGCACAGCCATGGGACTAATGATGCCCAAAAAACCATGGGCATTATTACGCTGGCACTTTTTACCGGCACCAAAGCTGGGAGTTTTGATCATTTCCCGGCCTGGTTAGATTTTCTCAAAACGCCGGTCTTCGTGTTGCCCAAATGGGTGATCGGTCTTTGCGCGGTAACGATGGCTGTAGGAACAGCCGCTGGCGGCTGGCGAATCATTCGCACGCTCGGGCATCGTATGGTGAAATTGCAGCCAGTGCACGGCTTCGCGGCCGAAACAACAGCCGCGTTGATCATTCAAGGCGCGAGTTACTACGGCATTCCGCTTTCCACGACGCACGTGATTTCCACGTCGATCATGGGCGTCGGCGCGGTGAAACGTTTCAGCGGAATGCGCTGGACAGTGGTCGAACGAATTATTTGGACCTGGCTTTTCACTCTTCCAGCGAGCGGCCTGATCGGCTACGTGCTCGAACGCACAGTCGGAGCGCTTTGATCCTTTGCTGGCGCTTTGCGCCTGGCCCATGATTGCCGCGGCCGGCGCGATCAGCCAGGTTCTATAGATCGCGAAAAAAAATGTTGCACGCTGGAAACAACTCTGCTGATAGTTAACCAGATGGTTAAATATTCGCCTACAACCCTGAACAGAACGTTCGCTGCCCTGGCCGATCCTACCCGGCGCCGGCTCCTGGCGCATCTGGCCCGGGGTGACCGACGCGTCACCGACCTCGCCCGCCCGCACGCCATGTCTCTGCCCGCGGTTTCGAAACATCTCCGCGTTTTGGAGAAAGCTGGATTGTTGCGGCGACGCCGCTACGGGCGCGTGCACGAAATGCAACTGGACGCCAAACCGCTGCAACAGGCCGCGAAGTGGGTCGAGGAATATCGGAAATTCTGGGAGGGCTCGCTCGATCGCCTGGCCGAATATTTGGAAAAAACAAACAAGAAGAAAGCAAAGGCCTGAGTCATGTGTCCGCTCTGCGTCGCAAACATCGGCATCCTTCTCACCGGGCTGATCTCAAGCAGCGCAGTCGGCGCGTTTACGTTCACGAAAATTTTTCGACAAACAACAGCCAACAAGGGAAACAGTAAGAGAAGGAAATGCGAAAGAGCACACGAAACAAGGAGACAAGAACGATGACGAAACGCAAAAAAGGAACACGTAAAGAGTGGCTCGCTGTCCGGCTCGATTTGCTGAAGGCCGAAAAGGAATTGACGCGGCGCAGCGACGAGTTAGCAAAGCGGCGACAGGAACTGCCATGGGTTAAGATCGACAAGAATTACCAATTCGAAACCGACAAGGGCACCGCGTCGCTGGCGGATCTCTTTCGCGGGCGCTCGCAGCTCCTCATTTACCACTTCATGTTCGGGCCAGACTATAAGGCGGGTTGTCCGTCCTGCTCGGCGATCGCAGACGGATTCGATGGGATCGCGGTTCACCTGGCGAACCACGACGTGATGCTTTGGGCGGTGTCGCGCGCGCCACTGCCGAAACTGCAAGAGTACAAACGGCGAATGGGTTGGACCTTTCCATGGGCGTCGTCGTTCGGCAGTGATTTCAACTTCGACTTCAACGCTTCCTTCACCGAGGAACAACAGCGCAAGGGAATTGAGTACAACTATCGCCGCGAGGAGCCCGTTGCCGACATTCCGTCACGCTCGACAGCAGACGGGCCGACCGCATACGCGGCCGCGGCCGGAACCGACGTGGACACCTACACGCGCGAGCGGCCGGGTCTGAGCACGTTCGTGCTTGAAGACGGCGTCGTTTACCACACTTATTCCGCGTATTCGCGCGGAGTGGACGCGCTCTGGAGCATGTATCAATGGCTTGACCGCGCACCCAAGGGGCGCAACGAGGATGGCGATCTCTGGTGGCGTCGCCGCGATGAGTACAAGAAAGCATAAAAATGACGAAGAAAAGCAATTTAGAGGAAGCAGTAATCATCGAACGAACGTTGAACGCGCCGGTCGCCCAGGTTTGGAAAGCGCTGACCGATGTCGATCAAATGCGGCAGTGGTATTTCGATTTGAAGGAATTCAAACCGGAGGTCGGCTTCGAATTCGAGTTCGTTGTCGAACACGACGGCAACACTTACCATCATCTTTGCCGGGTCACCGAAGTAATTTCCGAAAAAAAGATCGCCTACACCTGGCGCTATAAAAACGAGCCGGGCGATTCATTAGTCACAATTGAATTGTTCGCCGAAGGCAACAAAACGCGACTGAAGCTGACCCACAGTGGCATCGAAACCTTTCCGAAAACGCCGGCCTACGCGCGGAAGAATTTCGAAGCCGGGTGGACGCAAATCATCGGTTCGGAACTCAAGCAATTCGTTGAGAAAACGGGCAAGAAAAAGTCATGACCACCAAATCCATGAAAACAGGAACGATTCTGCGAATTGCTTCGCTCCTGGCGGCGCTTCAGTATGGCGCGCACGCGTCTCTCTTTCTGTTGGCTGCGTGGAGGCACGGTCCCGGCAAGTTGGCGGCGATTGCTGCGAGCCGATCGCACAGTTATTGGGACTTCTATTTTGGATACGGTCTGCTTGCGATTTTGAGTGGGTTGATCGAAGTCGTTTTTCTCTGGCAGCTGGCTTCGCTGGCAGAAGTAAATGCCGAACGCATCAGACCGATGGTGACGCTCTTTATTTTCGCCAATTTTGCGCATGCGTTCCTCGTCTGGAACTACTTCTCGCTGTTGGTGCCAGTCGCTTTTGATATCTTGATCGCGACATTGCTCGGCCTTGCCTTTGCAATGGCGCGCCCTCGAAACCTTCACTCAGCCTCGCGACCGAAACTGGGAGATTACCCTTCAATCGCAACTTAACTGGATTATGAAGACGAAAAGCTCAGACAAATTGTCTTTGGAAATAAAGCGCTTCATCAACGCTTCGCCCGATCGCGTTTACGCGGCATGGACAGATCCGGCGCAATTAAAAGAATGGTGGGGACCGGAACGCGTTCGAACTCGCAATCTCATCGCCGATGCGCGGGTTGGCGGCAAATATCGCTGGAATCTCACCAACCCGGAAGGCGAAGACATGACAGTCTTCGGCGAGTACCGCGAACTCGTTCCCGGAAAGAAGATCGTCTTTACCTGGCAATGGGATGACGACGATGTCTGGGACAATCGCACTAGCATTGTCACCGTCGAGTTGTCCGATCGCGACGGCGGCACCCAGCTGCGCTTAACGCACGAACAACTGCCGAGCGAAGAATCACGCGATCGTCACAACGAAGGCTGGAACAGTGTTCTCGATCGACTCGAAAAATTCTTCAGCAGGTAGATTGTTGATCTAATACACAGGAGGAAAAAATGAATACTGAACAAGTTGCAAGAAAAGTGGTGGAGTTAGTCCGCAAACAAGCCTGGTACGAGGCGCTCGACACGCTGTATGATGATAACATCGTCAGCGCGGAAGCGTACGGCGCCGGGGGCGGTTCGCCGGAGACGCGTGGAAAGGAAGGCGTGCGCGGTAAAGTCGATTGGTGGGTCAACGCGATGGAAGTTCATAGCTTCAAAGCGAGCGAACCATTCGTCGCGCACGATCGATTCGTAGTTCAATACGACGCTGACGTTACGGACAAGAAATCGAAAGAGCGCAGGAAATTGTCTGAAGTTGGCGTTTACACGGTGAAGGACGGAAAGATCGTGCGGGAAGAATTCCTGCCGCGAGTCGAGGCTTAGCTTTCCTGGCCGGCGCGCACGCCGGGTGTTGCTCCAATCCAAATCAGCGCGGTGATGGCACTTGCAACGGCGAGCGCCGCGCCCATTGCCATGACCGTTCTGAATCCGGACACAAACGATTCGTCGATCGAGCGACGGATCACCTTTTGCGTGAGCGGATCCTGATCTTCCGGAATGGCAATCGCGGCCAGCTTGGTGCGCTGGAGCTGCAGTGATTGCGATACTGGTGGCGGCAGGTTCGATCGCGCCACTCGCTCATCGAGCGCGTGATTGAAAACCTGGAGCATCACAACTCCGAGAACGGCGATTGCGATGAGTCCGGCCGTCCTGGCGACCGCGTTGTTGATACCGGAGGCAACGCCGGCGCGATTTTGCGCGACTGAATTCATTACAGTCGTAGTGAGCGGCGCCACGCTTATCGCCATGCCGAGGCCGAGAGCCACGATGGCCGGGAAAAAATTTGTCCAGTAGCTGCCACCCACGCCCGGTAGCATAAAAAGCGCAAACCCAAGCGCAGCGATCACCGGACCAATAATAAGCGGAGGCTTCGGTCCGTACGTAACAATCAGCCCGCCCGACCAGCGTGAAAGGAAAGAAATGATTAAGATGAAGGGCAACAGCGCGGCGCCTGCTGCGGTGGCAGAGTAACGCTGAACCTGAATTAAGTTCAACGGCAGAAAGAACAAAGTTCCACCGAGCGCCCCGTAGAGCAGGAACGTGAGCAGGTTCGCCCCCGTAAACGTTCGCGATCGAAAAAGAGCTAGCGGCAACATTGGAGTCGGAATTCGCATCTCTGTGAGCAAGAACAGCGCGAGGAAGACGACGGCAGCACCTAGTGCAGCGAGCACTGATCGATCGCCAAAACCGAAACGCGAAGATTCGATCAACCCATAAACCAACGCGCCTAAACCCAGTGCCGCCAAAACTGCGCCTAACCAGTCTAGTCCGTGACTCTCTGGATCAGCGCTTTCTGGCACGCGCCAGAGCGAGATTAAGATTACCAAGAGTGCTAGTGGAATATTGATAAAGAACACCGCGCGCCATGATAAGTGTTCGATGAGCCAGCCGCCGATCACCGGGCCGAGTGCGGTTGTGATCGCGCTGAGGCCGGACCAGGTGCCGATCGCGCGTCCACGTTGGTCCTCTGAAAAGGAATTGCTGATGATAGCAAGACTGCCCGGAATCAGGAGAGCTGCGCCAAGTCCTTGTAGTGCACGCGCCGCGATGAGTTGATGAATGTTGCCCGCGAATCCGCACGCCGCCGACGCTGACGCGAAGAGGGCAACCCCAATCACAAAAACTCGGCGACGTCCGTAGTGATCGCCAAGCGAACCGCCGACCAGCAGGAGCGCCGAGAGTAAAAGTGAATAGGCTTCGATTACCCATTGCACATCCACAGCGGTGGCGTTGAGGGTGGTCTGCAGTGCCGGCAGCGCAACGTTGACGACGGTGCCGTCGATGAACGCCATGCTGGAAGCCAGAATTGTTGCCGCCAGCACCCAGCGACCGCGGGATTTCGAACAAGGCTCTCCGGCCGGAGCCGAGCGAATTATGCTTTCGTCGCATGGTTCTCGGATGAACGCCAACATGGTGGGCTGATACGCGCTATCGTGCGCGCCCTGATCGTTAGCGGGTCGCCGCGTACTTGTCGATCAACGCTTGGAACCGAGGATCTTTGCGCAACGGATCCCATACTGGATCGAGCTTGAGGAGCGGAACGGTGAGGCCGGCAGGGACGCGAAGCAAATGATCGAGCAAGCGTAAAGCTTCGTCGTTTTCGCCAACCCAGACGTAAATCTCGGCCAGAGCAGCGGTGGCTTGCGGGCCATCAAAGGCGTCTTGAGACTCGGGCAACAGTTCGACCGCCTTCTTGCCTTCTTTGATTGCGTCCTCTTTCAGGCCCATGCCTGCAAGAATAGCGCCGAGCTGGCCGTGACGAGTCGAATCGCCAGGCGCGTCACGCACGAGTTTCTCAGCCGATGTTCGGGCGTGCTCGAAAGCTGCTTGCGCCTTCATTCTGTCGCCCTGATACAAATAAAGTCTGCCTTCCAGGAAAGCTTTTGGGCAAGGGGCAGTGTTGAAGTAAGCCAATGTCTCTCCGCGAAATTGCTGCGCCACCTGAAGAGCATCGGCAAACTTCCGTTGCAAGGTCAAAACCCAAACCCGCGCTGACGTAACGATCCCATCTGGATCGAATTCTGGAGGCACCAGGGACAACTGATTTTCGGCGAACGCAACGTCCCCCTTCCATATGATGGCCATGGCTGCTTTCATTCCGAGCGAACCAAACGATTGTGGCGCAGTGGTAATTCCCCGATCAAAAATCTTGTCCGCAGTTTCGAAATTGCGCTGAGCCATGTAGTTGGAAGCAAGGTTGAACAGAACGTTTTCGCTCTTTGGATCGAGCGCGGCGGACTTTTCAAGATTCGCGGTGGATTCAGCCCATTTGCCTTGGCGTCGCTGGATGGCGCCGATGGCCATATAGGCTTGGGCTTCGTTCGGCAGATCACGCTTCGCAATCTCGAACTCAGCGAGGGCGCGCTCGTAATCGCGATCACCATAGTAGTAGGAAAAACCGAGTGCGAGATGGCCTTCTGCAAGGTCCGGTTGCAACCGCAGCGCCTGATCAGCATTAAAACGCGCCTTTTCTCGACGGGCCGGTGTCGGCTCGAAACTGTGATATATCCAGCTCTCTACCTTGGACAGACCGGCAAAAGCGGCTGCAAAGTTTGGATCGAGCTTGATCGCTTGTTCGAAAAGCTGCTCGGCCTTGAACGAAGCCTCGCGAAACATGTCCGGGCGGTTAGCGTAATCGTGTGCCTGAATGAAAAGTAGATATGCGTCTGGATTTTGCGTCGGCATGCGATCGATGCGCGCTTTTTCGCTCTTCGAAAGTTTTGCCTGCAACGCGGAGGCGATTTTCTGCGCGAGGTCAGTTTGAATCGCGAAGACGTCGGTCAAATCGCGGTCGTAATCTTCCGCCCAAATATGCTCGTCGTTGTTCGCGTTGATCAACTGCACGCTTACGCGGACGCGATTGCCAGCTCGACGAACACTACCTTCCAGGAGCGTAGCGACGCCGAGCACTTTACCGATTTCGCGCGCGTTGCGTGCCCCATCGCCTCGATACGTCATAACTGACATTCGCGAGATGACTTTCAAATCACCGATTTTCGAGAGATTCGTCAGGATATCGTCCTGTATACCGTCGGCGAAATAGGCGTTCTCCTTTTCATCGTTCAAATTTTGGAAAGGGAGGACCGCGATCGACTTGTCGATCTTACGCGCTGATGCTCGGGGCAGGAGGAAGAAACCTGCTCCGGCGGAAATGATCACGCCGATTGCGATCAGCATGATCAAATTGCGGCCACGGTGCGATCGGGATGTAGCTGGCTCCCGAGTTACGCGGATACCTTGCGGAGTGACGTCGTAGGCCCACGCCAGGATCAATGCAATCGGAAAGCCGATCAACAGGAGTACGACCACGAGACGGAATGCCCAGTTTGGCAATTCCCACGCGGGGAAAACAGCGGAGCCGATCTGAATAATGAATCCCGCGCGGCGATGATGTGCGCGGCAGCTACGCGATAAACTTTTCGCCGCTGCACTTCCTCGAAGAAGCCGCTCATAAAAAGAGATGTAAATTCATCGCGCACCGCAATCATAATTCAATTGCGGGTTTTGCAGGCGATGATGATCAGCGATTCGTCGTTCTTCTGCTGCCTTTAAGGCCGGACCCAGACAACGAACCCGCCGGTGTCTAATATTCGGCAAACGCGTCGTCCGGATAGCAGTACAACCAGCGCTCCCCCGGCTGGGCGGATACGATGACTGGATGGCCTGTCACGCGCGCGTGTTTGCTTGCGTGACGGTTCGGCGAGCTGTCGCAGCAGAGCGTAACCCCACATGTCTGGCAGGTTCGCAGATGAACCCAGTATGCGCCGATCTTCACGCATTCGTCGCATTCGCGGCGTTCCGGTTGCTTGATTGCCGCGATTGCGTCGAGATGAGAACAGCCTCGGTCGGACATCGGCCTACTCTCGCAGCACCTGATGAACGGAAGCAACTGCGATCGATCCTTCGCCCACGGCTGAGGCGACGCGCTTGACGTTCCCCGAACGTACGTCGCCGACCGCGAACAGCCGTGATTATACCGGCAGCACGAATGTTTCGCCGATTTCGCGCAGTGCGATGCGTTCGGGAGTTTTGCTCAACAGGGCTTTGAAGCGTTCGATCGGCTCGCGCAAAGGTTCAAAGCTGAGCCGGAACGTTTGATGATGCACCGGCATAATGAAGCGCGCGCCTGCGTCGTTTGCCATTTCGATCGCCTGCTCAGGTGTGCAATGCGACCGGATCCACGGGTTATAAGCGCCGATCGACATGATCGCGAGATCGATCTCTCCGTGTCGCCGTAGTTCGGCGAAGTTGTCTGTCATTGCGGTGTCTCCGGCGAAAATGATGCGGCGTTCATTTCGCTGCAGCAGATAGCCGTTGTAGCCGCGATAGTCATCGCGCTGTTTTCGCGCGCCCCAGTGTTTCACAGGAAAGGCGCTAATATCGATCTTGCCCGCAGCAGTCGTGAAAATCTTCGCTTCGCCCCAATCGAGCTCAGTGACGTCACGGAACCGCGTTCGTCTCAATAAATCACTCGTAGCACGAGCGCTGATCACACTCGTGTTTTCGTCAAAACAACGGAGCGTTCGCAGATCGAAATGGTCAAAGTGCGCATGCGAAAGCAGGATAAGATCGATCCTTGGCAGCTCACGAAACCCGAGCGCGGGCGCGGTCAATCGTTTTGGACCAATGGTGAATCCCGGCAGACGAATTCCGATCCGGGGGAAAAGCACCGGATCGGTGAGAATTTTGATGCCGAAAAAATTGATGAGCACTGTCGCATGACCAAGCCAGGCGAGTGTGACCTGCGCATCGCTCCACTTTAAAGGCTCGGGCTTGGCAAAAGCTGGAGCAATCGGCC
>WNGE01002937.1_pt1 | contig 22164 bp, 17 predicted proteins | sample 5400651 | NCBI WGS metagenome assembly WNGE01 (sample SAMN13153370, study PRJNA577476) | soil metagenome | isolation source: 60 cm soil or saprolite under grassland replicate 2 | place: USA:California | collected 2016-06-15 | reverse complement strand
AGCATTGCGGCCGTGAAATCGCCTGCTGGCAGGCGGAACCCACCCGCTACCGCGAGGTGGTACTGACCTCATGTCACTGCGACGAACGATGATCAGCGTTCGCTAATCGTGCTGCTAGTCAAACTGCATCAGTACTGGATTAGTTAACGCGTTGACAGGTCGCCGTAAATGACTTATCTGTTAAGTTATGTCTTGCATCAGAAGAATGCACAGGCGGCAGTAATAATAAGAGGTTGAAATGGATTATACGACACGAGAACTTTTGAAGCGATATGCAAAGCTGGCTATCGGCCAGCCGTTTTCACCAATTCTACTGAACATCCTGGTGACGTCTGTCTGCGACATGCGCTGCACGCACTGCTTCTTCACAGAAGAACTGGACGATCGTCCGCGCAAAAAATTGCAGATGAAGACCCATGAGATTGAAAAGATCTCGGAGACGTTGGGAGGCAATCTGGGTGTCTTGATTCTTGCGGGGGGTGAACCGTTCACGCGCAAGGATCTGCCGGAGATAGCGCAGAGTTTTTATAAGAATAACGAGCTCGAGTCGATTTACATCATGTCAAACGGGCAGATTCAGAAACGAATCTTTCCCGATATCACCCGGATCCTGGAAGAGTGTCCCGATCTAAATGTGACCGTCGCTCTTGGCATCGACGGTCTCAAGACGCCGCACGAAAAAATTCGTCAGAAGCCGGGATCCTGGGACATCGCGATCGATACCGCACGCCAACTCCAGTCGATTAAAAAAGAATATCCAAAGCTCGACATGCAGACGTGCACCTGCTTTATGAACTCGAACCAGGATACGATTTTTGAGTGGTACGATTTCCTGAAGTATGACCTCAGACCTGACAAAGTTAACTTCAATTACATTCGTCCGCCTTCAGCCGATCCAATCGAGCTGGACATCGATCACTCGCGCTACAAAAAGCTGGCGAGAATGATTGACGACGACTCGCGTCATGCGGCGATCAAAAACAACTATGGCGGCAATGCCGGCTTCTTCAAGGCAGCGATCGACATTTACATGCACGACTTGATCGCCAAAACGCAGGAAACGCAAAAGGCGCAGATGAAGTGCTATGCCGGAACTGCGGGTGGCGTGATCTACGACGAAGGTACTGTCTCGTCTTGCGAGAACCTGGCGCCAATCGGAAACCTGCGAGACTTTGATTGGAACTTTCAAAAGCTTTGGCTGTCGCCGGCGATGAAGGAGAGACGAAAGAAGGCGTTGGACGGCTGTTTCTGCACCCACGAGTCGAACAGTTACTATCCGTCGTTGCCGTTCAATCCGGGACACTTGATTCAGATTAAAAAGCTGGAAAAAGAAATGAAGAAGGCGCGCAAGGAAATAGACCGCTTGCACCCTGAGCCGGAAGGGATGGCGGTCAACGCGTAAGGCTTTTGAGCTCCCAAAGCTAGTCACAAATCTGAAATCTGAGATTTCAAATCTGAGATCTAAGATTATCTGAGATCTGAAATCTGAGATTTCAAATCAGCTAATGTCGCAACGTATCCCCAAAATTCTGATTCTTTCATCCGACACCGGTGGCGGTCATCGTTCGGCGGCCGCGGCGATAGTGGCCGGTGTGCAGAAGTTTTTCGAGGGTCAGTCGTACGCCGTTCGCGTCGTCCGGGCAGTTGAAGAGTCCCACTCTCTCACCGCAAAAATGGTTGCCCTCTATAATTGGCTGCTCAGAAACAAGCAACACTGGATGAAATATCTTTACTGGGGCATGAACCGGTTCCGTCCCGAAACGCGTGAATTTTTCATCGAGTTCCGCTGGTATCGGTGGTTACTGATCCCTACTACGGTTTTTGGAAGAGCTGGGCCTGCGATGACGTTTCGCTTTATCTGGTGGCAAGCGATGAAGCCAGGCGGCAGCTGGTCGATTATGGAATTGCGCCGCAGCGTATCAAGATCTCAGGAATGCCAGTTCATCACAAGTTTGCGTACCCGGGTGAAGAAGCAGCGCAGGCCGCGCGAAAGGCGCTAGGTTTGGATCCGGAAAAATTCACTGTTTTTGTAAACGCCGGTTGGGAAGGCGGAGGCAACATTCCCCAGATTTTTCGCGAGCTCGTGCGCGGTGAACTTGAGGTCCAGGCCATCTTTCTCGCGGGTCGCAACGAAGAGCTGCGAGCAGATGCGGAGTCGCTCGCCGGGACGGCTTCTTTTCCAATAAAGGTGATTGGCTATTCAGATCACATCGAGCAGTTGATGGGTGCAGCCAATGTCATGATTTCGAAGCTCGGTGGACTGACCACCTTTGAAGCTTTTGCCTGTCGCCTGCCGATTATCGCCGACGGCATTACCGCTCCGATGCCGCAAGAGGCTGGCACGGCGACCTTGCTGGTGAAACGGGGCGCCGGCGTGTTGTTACAACGGGCCAGCGATATCGTCCCGGTTGTCCGCCGGATGGTGGAAGACACGGCCCACTATTCGGCCATGCGTGCCGCGACGATCGGCCTGGCCATTCCCAACGCGACCCGCCATATTGTGGAAGAGATTGCTGCGCTCATTCCCGCTTCAACCGAGGCAACGGAGCAGGTCATTTTGGCGGAAGTTATTTCCGCTTGAGCGGCCATGCCTCAGGTTCACGCTCGTTGACTGTTAGAAGTTTTCAGAGTTTAATCTTTCGGCAATCAAATCAAGTTTCCAGATTCAAGTTTGAGATCCGCGGATTTGAGATGTGAGATTTGAAATCTCAGATCCGGTACTTGCCCGCTTGCGTTCTTCGAAGCGGGCTTTTTAGGAGACAAATTAGACAGTGGGTCTATTGCTCGAAGGTAAGCGCGCGTTCATAACCGGAGGCACGCGTGGAATTGGTGCTGCGCTCTGTGCAGTTTTCGCGCGCGAAGGCGCTGACGTGGCGTTCAACTACAACACTCGCGACGATCTGGCTGCTGAGATTACGGCGAAGATTGAAGCTCAAAAACGGCGCGGGCTCAGCTTCAAAGTTTCGGTTACGGACCGACTCGGCCTGAAAAGGATAACGCGCGAGTTGGTGGAAAAGTGGGGCGGCATCGACATTCTGGTAAATAACGCCGCCATTAATCGCGGCGATAATTTCGCCACTACCACCGATCGTGCCTGGGACGAAGTGATCGATACGAATGTCGGCAGCCTCTTCGCGGTGACCAAACCTATCTACAAGCAGATGATCCGCCAGCGGAAGGGAAGCATTCTCAACATCACTTCCATTGGCGCTATGCGGGCGCTGCCGACCGCCGTTCATTATGCGACTTCCAAAGCTGCAATGATTGGATTTACGAAATGCCTCTCGCGTGAAGCAGGCACTTTTGGCGTCAAGGTTAACGCAATCGCCGCCGGGATTTTTGATACTGAATTAGCGCAGGCGTTACCTGAACGTTTACTGCAAATGCATCACTTCTGGGCTTCGGCGGGCCGGCTCGGTCGACCGGAAGAACTAGCGGAGTATGCCGCCTTCATGGTGAGCGACCGCAATAGCTTCATGAACGGTGAAGTTGTCATCGTTGATGGTGGCGCCATTACTTAAGCAGCAGGGGCAAGCCCGCCTTCCCGACCATGAGCTAATCATAGTTGAGTTCTGAAATTCTGATTGAAGTGCTTTCAAGCGGAGCTAGTTAGCCAACCAGAGAGTCTCTCAGGTTGGGAAGGTGGGCTCGCCCCCGCTCTTCTTTCCAAGCAATTCTTCAAGCTTCTTCTCCAGTTCTCTAATCCTGCGCTGCATGTCTCCCAATCGCCGAAACGCCGCAGTCGATCGTAACCAATCACGATTGTCGAATGCAGGGATACCGGAAATAACTTTTCCCGCTGGCACGTCATGGCTGGTTGCACTCTTGGCAGTTAGCACCACGTCATCGCCGATGGTTAGATGACCGGCCACTCCCGCCTGTCCTGCCAGTATTACTCGAGAGCCGATATGCGAACTGCCGGCGAGCCCAACCTGAGCGCACAGTAAAGTATCTTCACCAACCGTGCATGAGTGACCGATCTGCACCAGGTTGTCTATTTTTGTTCCTCGTCCAATCCTTGATTCTCCTACTGATGCGCGGTCGATTGTCGTGCCGGCGCCAATCTCGACGTCATCTTCAATTACTACGCGGCCCGTCTGCGGAATCTTCAGCCAAACGTTCTGCTCGTCCTTCGCGTAACCGAAGCCATCGCAACCGACCACAACGTTATTGTGAATGACCACTCGCTCGCCAATTTGCGAGCGTTCACGAATAACTGCGCCGGAGTGGATTATTGAATCTCGGCCGATGGTTACACCATCATAGATTGTCACATTCGCGTAGATGCGCACGCCTTCATCGATCTGGCTCGCCGGACCGATTGCAGCATGCGGTCCAATCCAGACATTCTCCGCCACTGTCGCCGAAGGATCGATTACGGCAGACTCATGAATGGCTGGAGCAAAGTGTGGTTCGGGATGAAACAAGCTGAGCGCGCGTGTATAGGCGAGGTAAGGATTCCTGGCGCGCAAAACGGGAATCTCTCTGTCGATTCGCGCGTCCTGCGAAAGATAGATAGCCGCCGCTTGAGTCGTGTTTACTCGAGGCGTGTAGCGCGGATTGGCGAGAAACGTAACGTCGCCGGGCCGCGCATCATCAAGGCCGGCCGCGCCGGTTATCTCCGGGTCCGCTGAACCTTCATCGATACGAGCCGAGGTTAAGGCTGCAAGTTCAGAAAGTTTCATAGGCGAAGTTTAGCGCAAAAGGAACCTAAGCTGTCAGCTTGCGCGGTCTTTGTAACGCGAACTGTTAGTTTGGTTGGATCAACACTCAGGTCAGTGGGCAATGAACCACCCGCAAGCTAACATTTTGTGTTACGGCGAGGCTTTACATTATCGATACCGGATCTATCTCGACGTTTATCGAACGTAGATTGATCTTTCGTTCGTTGAGCGCTTTCAGCGCCCCGTCGATTATTCTCCGCAATTCACGCCGCTTGCGACACTTGATCAATAGCTGTACCCGATACTCGCCTTTTAATTTTGCCAGTGGCGCCGGAGCCGGGCCCATGATGCGAGCCGTGCGTTCAGGATTGACGCGATCCAATTCTTTTCGTAGTTCGACTGCGTCTGATTTGACTCGGACAAGATCAGCACCATGAACCAGCAACGATGCCAGCGCGACGAAAGGCGGATACGTGTGATTCTGTCGATGCCGAATCTCTTCCTGATAGAAGCCGGCATAATCCTGAGCACTCGCGTGCCTGAGGGCATAATGGTATGGATGATAAGTCTGGATCAGAACTTTGCCGGGGCGATCGCCACGTCCGGCGCGTCCGGCAACCTGTGTTAACAACTGGAAGGTTCTCTCGGCCGCGCGAAAATCCGGTAGGGCCATGCCGGCATCAACTGAAATTACCCCAACCAGCGTGACGTTGGGGAAATCGTGGCCCTTGGCCAGTATTTGCGTCCCAACTAACATATCGATCTTACCCTTACCGAACTCAAGGAGTGAATTCTCAAACGCTCCCCGGCGCGAACTTGTATCCCGATCGATGCGGGCAATACGAAGCGCTGGGAACAGTTTTTTAAGTTGTTCTTCGATCTGCTGCGTGCCTTCGCCGACGTAGTAAATATATTTTCCCGCGCAGTTTGGACACTTTAGCGGAGCAGCCTCACGATGGTTGCAATAGTGGCAGATGATCAGTCGCTCACTTCGATGGTAAGTTAAGGTCACATCGCAGTTTGGGCATTGCACGCTTTCACCGCAGGAGCGGCAAAGGACAAAGCTCGAGTAACCCCTGCGATTCAATAGAATTATCGACTGCTCTTTCTTCTGTCGCGTTTCTTCGATTGCCTGAAGCAACTCATCGGAAAAAATCCTGGGCTTCTGATAGCGGGCAAACACCTCGCGCATGTCGATGATTTCAGCAACGGCCATCGGCCTGTTACCCAGCCGATTCGGCAGTTGAAGGTAGCCGTATTTGCCCGTGCTTGCATTGTGAAACGATTCGAGCGATGGCGTGGCGGAGCCCAAAATAACCACAGCCGATTCTTTTTGAGCGCGCACAATTGCGGTGTCGCGTCCGTTGTAGTGTGGTGAATCCTGTTGCCGGTAAGTTGATTCATGTTCTTCATCAATGATTACCAACCCAAGGTCCTTCACCGGCGCGAAAACGGCCGAGCGTGTGCCAATGACGATTCGGGCCTCGCCGTTACGCACGCGTGTCCATTCGTCAAAGCGTTCGCCCCGTGACAAGGACGAATGAAATATCGCCACTCGGTCGCCAAAATGCATTCGCAAACGTCGCGAGAAGACCGGCGTCAACGCAATCTCCGGGACTAACATCAATGCTGAGCGAGCGAGGCTCAGGGCTACGCGCATCGCCCGAATATAGACTTCAGTTTTGCCACTTCCAGTCACGCCGTGGAGCAGGAAGGGTGCGTAGGCCCGAGCTCGCAGTGGAGCGTCGAGTTCTGCTAAAACTTGTTCCTGATCCCTTGTCAATTCATAGTCCTGATGCTGTTCAAAGGTGACATCGCCCAAGGGATCCCGTCGCAGCTTCTCCTCAAAAACTTCGACGATGTTTCTTTTTTGCAAGGTAGTAACGGAAGAAGAACTGACCTTTGCGCGGGCGAGTAATTCAGCCAGCGCGAGCGACTCTCGACCTTTAAGAGCTTCGATTACTCTCAGCTGCGTCTTGGTAAGCTTCCGTCCGTCTTCTTCACCTGGCACCCCATTCGTTTGAACCAGACGAACCCGCCGTTGAAATTTCGCCTTCACGAAGTTGCTGCCGGAGCGTTGTCTGATTTCCACGAGTCCGTCTTGTTCGAGCTCTCGCGCCAGCCTGGTCGCCTGAGAGTTGCCAAATTCATTAGAAACTTTTGCAAGGCTAATCTCTGCCGACTCGTCCACCAACTGTAGTAGTCGCCGCTTGCTCTCGGGCATCTCGGGCATGTCCGATGAAGACAGCCTGCTCAATGCAACACGTCCGTTTTCCGTGATGGAGAGGAAGGGTTCAATCCTGGGGCTGATACCGGGAGGCAATGCAGCCTTAATAACTTCACCCCACGGGGCCAGATAATATTCAGCCACCCACCGCGTGAGTTCAAGAAGCTCGGGCGTTACGAGAGGGATGGCATCCAGGATTTCTTTTGCATCCTTAATGTCGGATTCCAGCAAGCTGGTGCCAGCTCGAAGATTGTCGAGTAGCGCAACGATGTAGCCGGTTACAAGCTTTCTGCCAAGCGGGACGACGATTCTGGAGCCCGTTTGCGCGAGCTGACGCATTGACCGGGGTAGCCGATAAACAAATGGCGCGGACACATGAAGGGGAACGGCCACTTCGACGTACTTAGATCCGCCCACGTCGTCGGGTTCAGGGCTGTTCATCTCATTATAGTTTGACGAATCTTTGCGGGAAGATTCCGAGCGGTGGTGCACGTGTGAAAAGGTAGCGCGAAACTCGTAATTGCAAAAGCGGAGGGATATGGCGGGCCGTTTCAGCTATCTCGTTTACGAGTAGCGTCCAGGTAGTCACGAACCTTCTTGAGATCTTCCCACGTTTCCTTTTTCTTCGACGGGTCGCGAAGCAAATATGCCGGATGGAAAGTTGGCATGACCTTGACGCCGTGGTAATCCTGAAACTGGCCTCGCACTCTGGTTATCCCTTGCTTGATATCGAGAAGATTCCTCATGGCAGTATTTCCGAGCACCACAATGACTTCGGGTTGAACTACGGCGATTTCACGGAGCAGAAAGGGCTTGCACATCGAGGCTTCTTCCGGCGTTGGCGGCCGGTTGCTGGGTGGACGGCAGCGGTTAACATTCCCAATCAAAACCTCTTCCCGCTTCAGGCCTATCGATTCGATAATCCTGGTTAGTAGCTGCCCCGCACGTCCCACGAATGGACGTGCCTGCGCATCTTCATCGGCGCCTGGCGCTTCGCCTACAAACATCAGTCTCGCTCTACGATTGCCGTCGGTATGAACGATGTTTGTGCGCTCCCGGTGAAGCGGGCAACGCGTACAGTTTCCAATGTCAGCCCAAATTTCTTCGAAAGTCTCCGAAGACTTTTCGATTCGCACCGGCCGAGAACTTAAGTCTCCGAATAACGTGTCCGACCGCGAGGTCCTGGGCTGCTCCCGGGCGCGGCGTTTTTGCGTAGCGCCGGATGAAGAGGTGGTGGTTGAAATGTTCGCTGGTTGATAATGTGACGAATCAACCAAGAGCGGTTCCGGCTCTGGAGCCATTGTTTCTACCGACTGTCCGACCGGAGATTCAAGCTCCACACCTTCGACACCGAGCTCTTTGAAGTAAGCAATTTGTTCTCGGGTGTCTGTAACAAGCGACAGCAACTCATCGATTTCGGTTCCAGAATGCATCAGACTCGCGAGTGGTTTTCTAAGAGAATCGGCGCAGCTTGACTACGCTTTCCTCGGTCTCCGAAGAACAGGTCGGAGGGACCGCGCGGGCTTAACCCGTGCCCGAAGTCGGACCACCTCGTCCAGAATAATATTTGCGACGTTGGTTTTGGTCATCAGCGGCACATGGATCGGGGCCTTTCGATCTCGGCTGATGATTGTTACTTCGTTCGTCGCGGTGTCAAAACCAACGCCGTTTTGAGTAACATCGTTCGCAATGATGGCATCGAGATTTTTGCTCGTTAACTTTTCACGCGCATTCCCGAGGATATTCTCGGTTTCGGCTGCAAATCCAATCACCAGTAATCCGTGCTGGCTGCTGGCTGCCACCTCGCTAAGTATATCGGGGGTCCGCTCTAGTTCAATCGACAGTAACGATTCGCTCTTTTTGATCTTCTGTAGCGAGCGTTGGACAGGACGATAATCCGCGACTGCTGCGGCCCCGATAAAAACCGAGGCTGCTGAGAGTTCCTTCAGCACAGCCGCCTGCATCTCTGTAGCTGAATTGACTCGAATAACCGTAGTGTTCACGGGGGGAATTGCCGTGGTAGTTCCAGCAACAATGGTAACCTGCGCGCCGCGTCTTTTTGCCACTTCGGCAATTGCGAAACCCATCCGGCCCGAAGAATTGTTAGAAAGGAAACGAACGGGGTCTATCGACTCGCGGGTTGCGCCCACCGTAATCAGCAGGTGCTCGCCGGTAAGATCTCGAGCGCTTTCCCTTCCGGAGCTTTGCAAGATTTCCAAGGCGGCCGCCACAATTGTTTCCGGCTCACTCAGCCGGCCCGGTCCGATGGTTCCACACGCCATTTCGCCGTCATCCGGTTCAATAATGTGGACGGCATCTGCGCGAAGCAGCTGCAGATTTCGCTGAGTTGCCGGATGATGCCACATCGAACTGTTCATCGCCGGGGCAATCAGCACCGGAGCTGTTGAGGCAAGGTAGGTAGAAGTCAGGAAATCGTCAGCGATTCCATTTGCGAACTTACCAATGATATTGGCGGTGGCAGGAGCTATAAGGAGCAAGTCGACTGTCTGCGAGAACGTTATATGGGCAATAGGGTCCGGATTGTCTGGGGCATAGTCATCGACGATTACGTGCGACCCGGAAAGCGCTCGGAAAGTGAGCGGCTGTATGAATTGGCAGGCTCGCGCTGTCATCGCGACTCGGACAGTGCAGCCCGCTCGTTGCAGCCCCCGCAGCACCTCCGCCGCCTTATACGCCGCAATGCCCCCAGTGATTCCCAGCGCTACCTTTTTATCAGCTAAAGAGCCTTGCAAAACAGCCTCGCGCCCGTCCTGAATTACCTGAAAATTAAAGATCAATGTAACATTGCTGAAACAAGGGCGCAATGGAGGTTTTGGCAGAGCCTGCTAGAATCTCTCGCGTCCCGCAACAGAAATTGCCCGTTAATTTCATTTCAAATCAGGGGTCGGAATCCATGTGTAACCCACGCCTACTCTGCTCCGGTCTGCTAGGGTCACTAATTATTCTGGGTCTTGCTTTGGTCGCTCCAGCACAGACACCCAGGGACGAGCAACAGTTTGGACCCGTGGTGCGCGCTTATCTGGGCTACTTACGCAACGAGCAAGAGGTCGTCGATGATCGAGCCAGCCGGCATGAAGTAAACGCCGTGTACTATCGTCGAAACTCGAACCGCATCCGTGCACTCAGACTAATGGCGGTGCAGATTGCTCGCGAGACTCAAAACGATTACCTACCAGAGTTGGAAGCTATCGCCGGAGATGAGATGGGTCTGCTCTTTGAGCATCCACCCAGATTTCAAACACTGAGGGTTGGCGAGGTTCTGCAGACCAACTTCAGGTATCTCGGAGTCGTTCGCACGGGTGAGCCCTTCTACCTCTTTGCCCGCCTTGACCCTTACGAGCAGTCTGAGTTGATGGAAAAGGGCGTCGGAGATAGTGGCAATGCCACAGGCTCAACCGTTTCAAGTCCAGTTTCCCGAGCTAAAGTGACGACTCGTGCTCGCCGTGCGCCCTAGCTTCGGACCCTTATAATAAGCTGTTGATGTCACCCGGCGATTGACGGCGTGAAGGACGGACCTGTTAATCCAGCCGCCTGGCTTTCTTTTTCGCAGCCTTGAGCTTTCATGGGCCACAAATTTTGGTTGCTGGCCCACGGCAACGGCGGAAAAGTCTGGACGGGACGGGGACCATGTGATAAATTCCTGACCAGCACAAAAAAGCACAGTTTTGTGGCAAAGTTTGGCGAAAAGGCTGTTGACAGAGTACCTTCATTCATGTAATAACAGCCCGGTGTTTAGGCTTTGCAGACGGCACTTTGGCCTTTAGACGTTACATTTTGATAAGAGGCGAACTGATTACTGAGTCTCCCTCTGACGACATCCTTGGCCGTCGCGGCACGCAATCAAGAATTAGTTCACAATACGGGAGGAAAGTTAATGATTAGCAAAACTTGGAGCCGCAAACCTATAGCGGCCGTGGTGGCAGTCGCCATCTTGAGTGTTTACTCAATGGTGGTTTTAGCGTCGCCGGCAGCAAAGGCCCCGTCGGGCGAGTTATCCATCGCCGGTCAAGTTACAGTAAACGGGGAGAACGTAGTTTCCGGCGGTACAGTGTTTTCGGATAGCCTAATCACAACCGCCGAGAAGAGCATCGCAACCGTGAACCTCAGTAAGTTGGGCCGAGTTGAATTGTCGCCGAGCTCCAATTTGAAATTGAGCTTCACCGAAAAGAGCATCATGGGATTGCTCGAGAACGGTACTGCTCATGTCTCGACCGTGGCTGGAGCTTCTGTCAACTTCACAACCAAAGATGGTGTGGTGGTAGTCGACGGAAGTCAGGCAACTTCATTTACAGTTTACGTTGTCAAGGGAATCACGTCCTTAACAACTCATTCCGGCGTAGCGCAGTTGCACGTTGGTGGTGCTGTGAAACAGGTTGCCGCAGGCGAGAGCGCCACGGCAGGCACGCCGAACCCCAAGGATGATCCAGGGGACGACGACGATAAGATGAGCGGTGGTGAGTTGGCTGCGCTAATCCTGCTTGGTGCCGGAGCTACGGCCGCAATAATATATGCAGCGATGCACAACAACGACCTTAACTTCGGCGGCAACGCAATCGTAATCAGCCCGTCGAAGTAAGTCATCGATTGCTGCGTTCAAGAAAAATACTGCAGCGCCGCCTTAGAGCGCCGCGGTCAACTATGCAAAACCTTGCGGGTCACGCGACGATGTGTCGTGCTTGACCCGCAAGGTTTTCCGTATGCCGGTATTTCCTCGCTGAGTTTCTGAAGGTAACCCTTAAATGCACATTGCGGTAATTGGCACTGGTTATGTTGGCTTGGTTACAGGTGCCTGTTTTGCAGAATTTGGCGTTGACGTGACGTGCGTGGATATCGATTCGAAGAAGATCGCACGCCTATCTGCGGGAGAGATGCCCATCTACGAACCCGGTCTCGAGCAGTTGGTAATCAAGAACATGCAGTCGGGCCGCTTGAGGTTTACCACAGATATCAAGCAGGCAGTGGAACAAGCGCTGGTAATCTTCCTGGCGGTGGGTACGCCACCGCAGAGTGATGGTTCACCCGATCTCAGCTTCGTGGAAGCAGCAGCGCGATCGGTTGCGGAGCATATGAACGGTTACAAGGTTATTGTTACTAAATCTACGGTGCCCATAGGAACCGGCGAGTACCTTCGGAAGCTAATACGCGAAGAGCAAAAATCTCGGTTAAACTTCGGAATCGTGTCCAATCCCGAGTTCTTACGAGAGGGCGCTGCTATCAACGATTTCATGAGGCCTGATAGGGTCGTGCTTGGAAGTCGTGACGAAGAAGCAATCGCCATCATGCGGGATCTTTATCGACCTCTTTATTTAATTGAGGCGCCGTTTGTCTTGACCTCGCTTGAGGCCGCCGAACTAACAAAGTATGCAGCTAACGCTTTCCTTGCTACGAAGATATCTTTCATTAACGAAATAGCAAATTTGTGCGACAGCATCGGCTGTGATGTTCATGATGTGGCCAGGGCGATTGGCATGGACCGCCGCATCGGCAGCAAATTCCTGCATCCCGGGCCCGGCTTTGGTGGCTCATGTTTCCCGAAGGACACGCGGGCGCTGGCTTCCGTGGCGCGTGAGTTTGGTCGTGACTCAATGATTGTAGACGCTGTGATTGAAGTGAATCGACGTCAGCGACAGGCGATGGTACCCAAAATAGAAAAGCTTGTCGGTGATTTGCAAGGAAAGACTGTTGCGATTTTGGGACTCGCATTTAAACCGGAAACAAATGACATGCGCGAGGCGCCGGCGATTGATATTATCAGCGAATTACTGAAACGGGGCGCAATAGTGCGAGCCTATGATCCGGTCTCGATGAAGGAATCAGCCGATGTTCTTCCCGAAGTCACTTATCTAGCCGACGAATATGAGGCCGTAACAAATGCCGATGCTCTTGTTTTTGTGACGGAGTGGAATCAATTTCGTGCGCTTGATATGAGCCGAATCCGGGACCTTATGAAAACTCCGAAGATCGCGGACCTGCGGAATATCTACGAGCCCGCGGACATGCGCGAACTGGGCTTCGAGTATATCGGCGTTGGCCGCTAAGACTTTTGCTCCTAACTAACGCTCTTCCATCCCTGATCTAACTTTAAAGCTCTTCTTTATGGCTCTAACGGGAATAGCCCTCGTCACTGGTGGCGCCGGCTTCATCGGTTCACATATTGCATCCGCCCTCGCCTCCTCAGGCGCGAAGCTACGGATTATCGACGACCTTTCAACGGGTTACCGCGAGAACCTTGAGGAAATTAGCGGCGAATTCGACTTCGTTCACGCGAGTCTCGCCGATGAGGATTTGTTGCGCAAGGCGCTTGAAGACGTTGAATTAGTTTTCCATGAAGCCGCGATTCCGTCCGTACCACGGTCGATAGAAAACCCGCGGCAAACTCATATTGCCAGCGTCGAATCAACTTTCTCTCTATTGCTCACTTCGCGCGAAAAGAAAGTCAGGCGTGTAATTTATGCGGCTTCCAGCTCAGCCTACGGCGATCAGCCGACGCTGCCGAAAGTTGAAACCATGCTTCCGGAGCCGCTCTCTCCGTATGCCGTAGCCAAGCTTGTGGGTGAGCACTATTGTCAAGTCTTCACCCGAGTTTATGGTTTGGAAACGATCTCCCTGCGCTATTTCAACGTCTTCGGACCACGACAGGATCCGAGCTCTCAATACTCAGGTGTGATTTCACGTTTTATTAGCGCCTTGCTTGGGGGAGAGCGACCGGTGATCTATGGTGATGGGGAGCAGTCGCGAGATTTCACTTACATCGATAACGTTGTGGACGCTAACTTGAAGGCGGCCGAAAGCTCCCGGGGCATTGGCCAGGTTATCAATGTCGCCAACGGAGAACGAATTTCCCTAAATCAACTTTTGGCCGAGCTAAAGAGCTTAACGGGCAGGTCTGACGCAGTGGCGGACTACGAAGCCGCTCGAGCCGGCGATGTGAAACACAGTCTTGCAGACATATCGCGCGCGCGCGATCTGCTGGGATTCGAACCGCGAGTAGATTTACGAACGGGCTTGGAGCGTACCATCGATTGGTGGGAAAAAAGCCGGTTCGCCAGAACGCCATCCGGTTAACACTGATCGCAGATCCTCACGACTTCGAGCCGACGGCACTTATCCCCACCAGCTGCCGCAAACTGGTCAGGTATGGCGCTCGAGCAACCCCCTTATCCGTAATAATCGCTGCGATCAGATCGTTGGGCGTTACATCAAAGGCCGGATTGTGGACACCGACTCCGTCAGGGGCCAGTTGATGTTCTTTTATGTGCGTCACTTCCTTCCGATCGCGTTCCTCGATCGGGATCTCCTCGCCTGATTTTAAGGAAAGGTCTAGCGTCGAAATCGGGGCCGCAACGTAAAACGGGATGTTGTGTTTTTTGGCAAGCACGGCAACCATATACGTACCGATCTTATTTGCGGCGTCACCGTTTGCAGCGATTCGATCGGCCCCCACAACGACCGCATTTACCTTGCCGCTCTTCATAACGTGTCCCGCCATGTTATCGGTGATCACTGTAACGGGAATATTGTCTTTTGCGAGTTCCCAAGCCGTTAACCGGAGCCCTTGCAAGAATGGCCTGGTCTCATCGGCGATTACCGCGATGCGTTTTCCGGCGTCAATCGCGCCGCGGATTACGCCAAGCGCCGTTCCGTAGTCGCCGGCAGTGGCGAGCGCACCTGCGTTGCAGTGGGTGAGCACCGTGTCGCCATCCGAAAGCAACTCTGCGCCGAAGCGTCCCAGCGCGCGATTAGCCTCGAGATCTTCATGAAAGATATTCTGAGCTTCTTCTACCAAACTCGCTTTGATCTTTTGCGGCTCCTGCGTATTGATCTTTTCGTGCCGAAGCCTCTCACGCATCCGTTCGATGGCCCAGAAAAGATTAACCGCCGTCGGCCGCGTCTCGGACATCACCTGACACATGTAGTCGAAGTCATCTTCCAGATCCGCTACTGAAGTACCAACTGACTGGCTGGCTCCGAGCGCAAGTCCCATGGCGGCGGCGACACCGATGGCCGGAGCTCCGCGTATGACCATCTTCTTGATGGCCTCGGCAACCTCTTCGTATGACCTCAGCATGAGGTATTTTTCTTCGGACGGCAGCAGTCGCTGGTCCAACATGCGAACTCCTTCCTCCGTCCATTCGATGGTCTTGATCATTTGTTGAAGTTGGTTCCTCCAGGCTGAAAATCCGATGAATCTTACTGGACGTCAATTAACGAAGCAAAGTGTCGCTCTCAAACAAAACTTAACCGACTACCGGTTACATATGGAGTTTGACAGTGCCACAGAGTGCGTGATACTGTCCGCGTCGATTCGCTCTTTTAATTTGAAAGCATCTGGGTGCCCCACGAAGATGGGGAGAATAGGGAAACGGGTGAGAATCCCGCGCGGTCGCGCCACTGTGATGAGACTGCTGCTGACTACTTTCGAAGTAGCAAAGGCAGCAAATCTCTAAGCCAGGAGACCTGCCCAGGCTTTGCAGCTTTTGAACGCTCGCGGAAAGGCGTTCAGGCCGCACGGGTTCCGAAAGCCACTTTTAGTCCCGCTGACCGCCTGTTCCTTTTCGCAAGGATCAGCGATTGGCGGGACTCTTGTTTCTAAACTACACTTCACACCTTAAATTACGACAACTAGGGACTGCGCTGCTTCTTTGCGGCATTCTCGTCGCTTGTTCGTGCTCGCGGCCGACGTCTTTGCCAACCTCAGCAACGACATCCACTACCAGGGATTTTATCGACGAAGCCGGACGCAAGGTCACAATCCCTGCAAGAATCGACCGCTTCGTTTCGCTTGCTCCCAATCTCACCGAAATTGCTTATGCGGTTGGGGCTGGTGACCGCCTGGTGGGTAACACCACCTTCTGCGATTATCCGCCGGAGGCGAAAAATGTCGTAAAAGTCGGTGACACACTGCAACCGAGCATTGAACGCATACTTACACTTCGCCCACAGCTCGTACTTGTCTCGACAGCCTCGCAATTGGAAGCCTTTACGAAGCAGTTGAATGAGCATCAGATCGCCGTCTACGTTACTGACCCGCGCGACCTTGAAGGCGTTTTTCGCTCGATCTTAAGCGTTGGCGATCTATTGAATGAGCCGGTGGCTGCTTCGGAATTAGTGAAACAGCTCCGTGCCCGATCTGAAAGGGTGGAGCGCGTTGTCGCCGGGCTTCCTCCTGTGTCCGTTTTTTTCCAATTGTCGGGCCAGCCGCTATACACGGCCGGCAAGAGTTCGTTCGTAACGAATCTGATTGAGCGCGCGGGTGGACTATCCGTGACTTCAGACATCAACGAGGCGTGGCCACGATTGAGCGATGAAGCGGCGCTCGCGTCTCGCCCAGAAGCTGTAATCATGCTTTCCGGAGGTGCGATGGGAGCGACTGCGAATACAAGAGTCGCAGCCGCGCTGAAAAATTCACCAGCAGTCCGGAACGGTCGTGTCTATGTGATCGATGGCGATCTCCTAACGCGTCCAGGGCCACGACTCGTCGACGGTCTGGAACAGATTGCTCGCGCGCTTCATCCGGAAAGTTTTAGATGAACAAGATCTTGAACAAGCAAGCTCCAGTTGCCACCGGTGCTGTCAACTCGATGGATCATAACGGGCGTGCGACGTTGCAAAAAACACTCATCGTTTGCGCCGCGCTCACCGTCATGCTGATCTTTATCGCAACCATCGCGGCGACTCTGGGCAGCGAGCGCGTGCCCGTCGGCGATGTGCTCCGGGCGCTTTTCACGGGTGGATCCGATACTGGAGCCCTTACACCCACGCAACGGGCCATTCTCTTTGACATACGGTTGCCTCGCATTTTACTTGCGGCGACCGTCGGTGCTTCTCTTGCGGCCGCCGGCGCAAGTTATCAGGCCCTTCTTCGCAATGCGCTTGCGGAGCCTTATCTGCTGGGTATTTCAAACGGCGCTGCGGTGGGAACGATGGTAGCTCTGGTGTTCCTGGGAGTGAACGAGTGGAGTCGACCCTTGATGGCATTCGCAGGCGCACTTGCTGCAACCTTCGTCGTTTATCGTCTGGCACGGGGTCGTGCCGGCGCGTCACCGGAAAGGTTGATCCTGGCTGGTGTGATCGTTACGACGTTTCAATCTTCGGCGATCGTTTTTATCACTACACTGATGGATGCAACGCGGATACGTTCGTTCACTTTTTGGTTACTTGGCGATCTTTCCCAGGCTGCATCCGGTTCGCTTTGGATTGCCGTCGCTTCAACCATCGTCGGGGTCACCGCGCTGACCTTTAAAGCGCGTCCGCTGAATCTGATGATGCTTGGCGAGCGCGACGCCTTTGACCTTGGCGTTGAGGTTGACCGCGTGCGTTTACAAGTTTTTCTGGCGGCGAGTCTGCTCGTTGGGGTATCTGTCGCGTTGAGCGGTTCGGTAGGCTATGTTGGCCTTGTCGTACCGCACTTGGTGCGCATGTCCACGAGCGGCGATAACCGTTTAACGATTCCGGCGGCAGGCCTTGCAGGGGCATCGTTTGTCGTGGTTGCGGACACCGTAGCACGCACCGTGATTGCGCCTCGCGAACTGCCCGTTGGTGCGATCACTGCGCTGATCGGCGCGCCGTTGTTTATTTATCTGCTGAAGCGGCGCTAAATCCGGTTGCCAATCTGGCAGTGTTGGACCGGACGTGTTTTCAGCCGCAGGCGCTGCCCCCGGAGATTCGAGCTTCCATGAACTCGGTCATCTACCACACGCATACCTGGCTCGGATTAGTGGTGGCCATACCCTTGTTGGCATGGACGTCGAGCGGGTTGCTGTACGCATGGCCCAAGGCGGTAGAGGGCGGCAAGGTTGAAAGCATAGCAGCTGGTAATGTGCGGGTTACGCCGGCGGAGGCTCTGCAACGTGCGGATGAATTCGCTGGGAGAAAACTGCCGACCACTGCTTTGACTTTGCTGATGCGCGACGGTCGCCCGGTGTATCAGGCTATTGGTGGCCTGGGCGCGGACTCACTGCTGATCGACGCTGAGACGGGACAAGTAGTGAAGACCCCGCCCCCCGGAATTTTAACGAGATATTTTCGCCAGGCACACTTCTATTTCTTCGCTGGGAGGTGGCAGGTCCCACTGCTCGTCGCAGCATCGACCCTGGCCTGTCTGTCGGCATTGTCCGGTATGTACTTAAACATAGTGCTTTGGATTACGAGGCTGAAAAAAAGTGTCGCTTCTAAACAACCGTAAGGACCGGCTTAGATGCTCGAAGCGAAAAATGTAAGCATCAATTACGGTAAACGACACGCGGTCGTCGGTGTTTCGTTGTGTGTCGCGCCGGGAAATATCACGGGCATTGTCGGTGCAAATGGGGCTGGCAAGTCTTCGCTGTTACGCGCACTGAATGGGGCCATCCAACCTTCGAGTGGCGAAGTCCTGCTTGATGGTAAGCCGCTTACCTCGTTCACCCGACGAGCCATAGGGAGGCGCATCGCCGTGGTCACGCAGGAAGCCTTGTTGGCCTTTCCGGTTTCGGTATTGGAATACGTGCTTGGTGGCCGCTACGCGTGGTCCGGGTCAGGCACCTGGGGCTGGGAATCGGAACGCGATCTGGAGATTGCTTTCGAGGTACTGCGGCAGGCTGAACTGGAAAATTTCAGTGCGCGTCTAATGAACGAACTATCAGGAGGCGAGCGGCAACGCGCGGTTTTGGCGCGAGCTCTCGCGACCGAAGCCGGAATTCTTTTGCTTGACGAGCCGACGGCAAACCTGGATTTGGCTCATCAAGCTTCAATGCTCCAACTCGTCCGAGCACATTGCAACGAGCGCGCGACGGCGGCGGTTATAGTTACTCATGACATTAATCTCGCGGCGGAATTTGCCAACCACGTGGTGCTGTTGAAAGGCGGGTATCTGATCGCAGCCGGCAAACCTCGCGAGGTTTTGACGGAAGAACTCTTAAGCGAGGTTTTGGAGATCAAAGTATTAGTGGATGCGCACCCGCTTTCAGGCGCGCCACGTATAACTCCGGCGCACGAAGTGCGGCGGTAATCCGGGAGCCGCAGGCATTTCGCCTGCTCTCTCCCATCAACTCGGGTGACGGTTTAGGGAAGGCGGTCAAAAGCCGCCACTGCCCGCGCAACTGTTGGCGACGAAGACGCTCTGGGAAGCTCTAGCCACTGTTCCAATAGAATGGGAAGGCTGTCCAAAGCTGAGTCGCGAGTCAGGAGACCTCGCCGCCGCCCTTTCGTAAAGCTCGCACTGCGACGGGCAGGAGACTCTACAAATGAAAACTACAGCGCACGGCAACCGCAAGAACCTCTTCCATTTCAAGAACAAACCAACCAGCATTTTAGTTCTGCTGTTCATCTTCAGTCCTTTTTCTAACGAGCTTTTCGCGCAAAACAGCGCGGACGGCGCACAAATCAACGTGCGCGTAACGGATCCGCAAGGCGCGATTCTGACAAACGCCAAGGTCACCCTCTACACCCGCGACAGTCGCATTCGAATCAACGGTGTGACTGATCGCACGGGCACCTGTCACTTCGAACGACTAGCGGCGGGCGAGTATTTGATCGAAGCAGACGCAAGTGGCTTCGCGCGCGCAGCTACCCGCGTAATACGCCTTGAGCCGAAGGCCAACACGTCGATTGATGTTTCGCTACCTCTTGCAGGTGTAAGCGAGCAAGTTGTCGTAACCGCACAGGCTACAGCGCAATCGGTTGATGAGGTCTCGAAGGCTGTCTCGGTGGTGGCTTCGCGCGAGATCGACGAGCGCGATGAAGCCGCGGTTACGGACGCTTTGCGAACGGTGCCGGGATTGCGCGTGCAGCAACTGGGCGGGCCTGGCAGACTTGTTTCTATCAAAGCACGCGGATTGCGCAATCAGGACACGGCCGTGTTGATTGATGGGATCCGTTTCCGTGATGCTACTACGGGGGATGCAACGAGCTTCTTGAGCGACTTCCTGGTCACCAACCTCGACCGCGTTGAAGTTCTTCGCGGATCGGGATCTTCGCTCTACGGCACAAACGCCATTGGCGGTGTCGTCAACATCGTGACCGACGAAGGTGGCGGACCAACTCACGGTAACGTTTTGATTGAAGGTGGTGGGCTGGGACTGTTTCGTGGCCGCGCACAAATAGCGGGCGGCACAGGTCGTTTTATTTTCAGCGCTGGAGCAAGTCACCTAAACGTCGCGCGCGGCGTAGACCGTGATGATGCCGCCCGTAACTCAAGCGGTCAGGGGCGCGTCATGCTGCGCTTATCGCCAACGACCACTCTGTCCGGGCGTATCTATGCCGGGACTTCTTTTGTTCAGCTAAACAACAGCCCGGATGTTATCGGCACCTTACCGGCAACCGGGATTGTTGACGCTCTGCCGCTTTCGCGTGCAGAACTACGCCGTTTTGAAATGGGAGTTCCGACAGCACAATTAAACGTGGATGGCGCGACATTTATTCCTGATGCAAACGATCCTGACGCTTCAGCGGCCAGTCGTTTCTTCAACGGCGCCATTACCTTCGCGCACCGCCCCTTCGAAGCGTTTGGTTACACTATTTCTTATCAGGGTCTGGCCACGCGCCGTTTAAACAGTAACGGCCCCGCCGGGGTTGGGTTTCAACCATTCGGCGGTTCTACGAGGACGCAGGACGACGGCCACATCCACACGCTTAATGCTCGCACCGATTTCCGTATCGGCAAGTACAACTTTATCAATGCCGGCTACGAATTTGAAAACGTCACCTTCTTGAATCGCTCGTTTTCATTCAACATTGCCGACAACTCTTCGACGAATGTTGTCGAACACAGCAATACGTTTTTTGTACAGGATCAATTGCGCTTTTTGGAAGATCGCTTGCAGCTCTCAGCGGCCTTTCGAGCTCAGTTCTTTTCCCTCAACAATCCAAAATTCACTCCAACCACCGGCGCGCCCTACTCCGGAATCGTATTTGAATCGCCGGGAAGCGCCTACACTGGAGATGGCTCGATTGCTTATTTGTTCCGCGCAACACACACCAAGCTTCGCGCGCACATCGGCAACGGCTATCGCAGCCCATCGTTGTTCGAACGATTCGGGACATCGTTCTTTGGAGGGTTCTTCTCGCCTTTAGGCGATCCGCGCCTTCGGCCCGAACGTTCTATTGCGTTCGATGCGGGAATCGATCAATCTCTCAAAGACAATCGGTTCCGATTTTCTGCAACCTATTTTTATACACGACTACAGGAGGTAATCGGCTTCGACTTCTCCGGCAAGATCAACCCGCAAACCGATCCGTTCGGACGCTTCTTTGGCTTTCTAAACACGGGGGGAGGACTAGCACGAGGCCTTGAGCTGTCTGCTACGGCGTCTCCCAATCGCATGCTTGACGTCTTCGTCAGTTACACCTATACGAACAGCGACCAGCAAACGCCACAGGTTAGCGGTAGCGGAGTAATTAGCTCGCTCGTTGTTCCGGACCACCAATTTGCAGCCGTGGTTACTCAACGCATCGGACGGCGCACGTTCGTCAACTTCGATCTGACGGCAACGAGTGACTATCTTGCTCCGATCTTCCCTCGGGTTTATCGGTTCAAAAGCCTTATCAAATTCGATCTGGGCGCTAGTTACGAATTGCCGCTAACAGAGCGACGGCGTTTACGTTTTTTCGGCTACGTGGACAATCTCTTCGATCGCGATAATTTTGAAAGCGGCTTTCGCACGCCTGGACGGACGGCTCGGGGAGGCGCTTCGCTTAGTTTCTGATTTTTGTTAGGGAACAAGAGACCAATGGAAAGAGCCTGATAACCACACAGTTATGAGTTACCCTCTACCGTCGTTATCAAATGCCAGAGGCAGCACAAAAACAAATGTGTTGATGTCGTGGAGTGGTGGCAAAGATAGCTGCATTGCGCTCTACGAGATTCAAAGAGAGCAGAAGTATCGTGTGGCGGCACTCGTAACCACTGTCACGCGTGAATACGATCGGATCAGCATGCATGGCGTCCGCCGGGTGCTGCTCGAAAGGCAAGCAGCCAGCCTGGGCTTACAACTACATCAGGTTCTCATCTCCAAGGGTGCGACTAACGAAGAATATGAGACGAAGATTGGCGAGACTTTGTCGCTTTATCGCGGTCATGGAATCGATTTGATCGTATTTGGCGATCTTTTTCTTGAGGACATTAGAGCCTATCGAGAGCAATTTCTCGCCCGGCATCGGATGCGTGGCCTGTTTCCTGTGTGGCAGCGCGATACGGGCCTTTTCATCAGACAGTTTCTCGAATTGGGATTCAGAGCCGTTGTTACTTGTGTGGATTCAAACGTGCTGGACCAATCC
>WNGE01002545.1_pt1 | contig 22166 bp, 23 predicted proteins | sample 5400651 | NCBI WGS metagenome assembly WNGE01 (sample SAMN13153370, study PRJNA577476) | soil metagenome | isolation source: 60 cm soil or saprolite under grassland replicate 2 | place: USA:California | collected 2016-06-15 | reverse complement strand
ATGTTTGAACCAGCGTGCACGCGCGATACTGCAAGGTTTGCGGCGCCTTTGACAGAAATGGAATTCGTTGGAATTCAAGTTCGATTTCCAGGCACTCGTGGTACACCGGTTCGAGAAAGCCGCACCCCTTGTCTTTGTAAACCGCCATACACGCCCCGATGATGGCGTAGCTTTCATCTTTGTATGTCAACGCCATATTTTTTGCTCCTTTCGTGTCATTTCGCGTGTTCCATGGGCCAAAATTTCAGCTGTTCGATGCGGAAGAAGAAAACTACTAGCGGAAAACGGCGAAATAAATGAGGGCCACGATTCCCAAGCCGAAGAGGAATGAATAAGCCTGTAGATTTCCCACCTGAAGCAAGCGCAGCAGCGATCCGATTCCCCATGTTCCGCCACTCGCCCCGCGCACTGCTCCGGCATCGATGATCCATCGATCGAAGAAGGCCGAGATGCGCGCGAGAAGTTCCTGTGTCCAATCGATCAACCAGCGATAAAACTCATCGAAATAAAAATGCCGCCGCAAAAGATCGAGATCGAACGTTTCGCTGGCATGACCCTTGTAAAACGCGATGGCGAGACCGGCCCCGAGAACCAACGCGCTCATTGCCAGCAGAGGAACGCTCTCGAAAAAACTCATTTCCTGGGGAATCACAACGAACCGCCGGCTGAAAGAAGCAGATCCGCCAACGATAACGAACAGCGCCAGCACGATTAATGGCCCGACCATCACGAAAGGCGATTCTCTACTTATGCGTGCGGCATGGCTGCGCGGCTGGCCAAGAAAAACAACCACCAGCAGGCGCGTAATATAGAACGCGGTCAGTAACGCGGTGCCCAGAGCCACAACAAAGATCGACATGTTGTGTTCGTAGGCGAGCGCCAGAATCGCATCCTTGCTAAAAAATCCGCTGAACGGCGGACAACCCATGAGCGCGAGGGCGCCGATCAGAAACGTGACGAACGTGATGTTAAGATTGCGGCTTAGACCGCCCATTTCCCAAATGTCCTGTTCGTGGTGAAGCGCGACGATGACGGAGCCGGCTGCGAGAAAGAGGAGCGCTTTGAAAAACGCATGCGTGAACAGGTGATAGATCGCCGCAGTGTTCGATGAGAGTCCGATCGCCATCACCATGTAGCCAAGTTGCGAAAGCGTGGAATAAGCGAGGATGCGTTTGATGTCGTTCTGCTGGGTGGCGATCAACGCAGACATGAGCGCGGTGATCGTGCCGATCCAGGCGATGACCAGGAGTGCGGTGTGCGAAGCTTGAATGATGAATCCGACTCGGACCAGCATGTAAACTCCGGCTGCGACCATCGTCGCGGCATGAATCAGCGCCGAGATCGGCGTCGGACCTTCCATTGCATCCGGCAGCCAGACGTGGAGCGGGAACTGCGCCGATTTCCCGACAGCGCCGCAAAAAATCAAAAGCACGGTGATTGTCAGAAATGCCGGATGACTCGCTAGGATTGACAATCGCGGGGCGATGTCGGCAAAAACGACCGATCCCGTCGACATCCAGACCATGAGAATGCCGAGCATAAAACCAAAATCGCCGATGCGATTGGTGATGAATGCCTTGTTCGCCGCATCGGCCGCGGCATTGCGCTCGAACCAATGGCCGATCAGCACGTAGGAGGTAAAGCCCACCAGCTCCCAGAAGATGAACAACATCACGAAATTGTTGGCGAGGACGATGCCGAACATGGCGAACATAAAAAGCGAGAGCGCGGCGAAATAGCGGGACTTGCCTTCATCGTCCCGCATGTAGCCTAACGAGTAGATGTGAATCAACGCGCCGATTCCGGAAACGAGGACGAGCATCATTCGACTCAGGTTATCGAGGACGAAGCCAAACGGCACCGTGAAGGTTCCCGGAAAGTCGATCCAATTTAGGGCGACTGCCGACGCATCCTTGCGTGCGAAAATCAGGCAAGCGCCGGTAAAGCTTACGAGCACCGCTGCGCAGGACAAAAAACTGCTCAGCTTTTTCGAGCGTCGCGTGAAAAGCGTGATGAGCGTTGCGCTAAGCAACGGCGCGGTGAGAACGAGCCATGGGGCTACCGTCATAAGAGTTTCGGCCCACTAAACACGCGAAGAAACACGAAAATCTCAGAGATAAACATCGGCAGGTTCTAGCTTTTTGGTGATGAGGCGCTCGTATTCCATTTTTGATAATGACCGAAGTTCACGAGGAGGCCGAGATCGCAGCGAGTTGCACTGAGATAGTTCAGGAGCTGCGCGCGATGTTCATCGGCCACGGCAGAAACGGCTTTGATTTCGACGATGATTTTGCCGTAACAAATGAAATCGGGCGTGAATGTTTGAACAAGCGTACGGCCGCGATATTGCAGCGCGTCTGCGGTGGTTTCGAGAAAAAGGGAATCTTTTGCAACTCAAATTCGATTTCCAAGCACTCGTGATAGACCGGCTCGAGAAAGCCGCATCCCTTCTCTGTGTAAACGGCAAAGCACGCGCCGATGATGGCGTAGCTTTCGTCTTTGTAAATTAATTCCGACGTTGCTTCCTTTCGTGTCATTTGTGTGTTTCGTGGGTTAAACTGGTGGAAAGTTTTCTGGCCCACTAAACACGCGAAACGGCACGGAAAATCTTAAAGACATAATCGACCGCTTCCTTTGTTTCGCGTGCGCTTTTTTCGTGGTTTGTGTCATTCGCGTATTTCGCGGGCTTAAAATTTCAAGCTCGTGATGTCTTCAACGTTCGTTGTCTGGCGAGCGCGGAACAGGGCTACGATGATGGCAAGCCCAACCGCGACTTCGGCGGCGGCGACCGTGATGATAAAAAAGACGAAGACCTGTGCGTTGTAATTGGGCAGACCATTCGGTTGCACGTGAAATCGCGAGAAAGCGACGAGCGATAAGTTCGCGGCGTTCAACATCAACTCGAGCGACATGAAAATGATGATGAGATTGCGCCGCAACATCACGCCGGCAAAACCGATCGCGAACAAGATGCCGCTTACGATGAGATAATCGCCAAGCGTCACCATGTTATCGAAGCTCGCGTTTACTCAGAAGAACGACGCCGATCGTCGCCACGAGGACAAGAATGCCGATGATTTGAAACGGCAGATTGTAATTCCCGAATAACACCAAGCCGACGTTACGAACGTCGTCGATTGTCGATCTTGTCAGGGGCGGGAAAGTTTGTTTCGCGGCTTTGAGGTTGCCAATGACATAAAAAATCTGGGCGAGCAAAGCGAGCGCGACGGCGATTCCGCCCGCTGAAGCCAGCCAGTTGATCTTACGCAATTTCTCCGCGCGCAGATCGAGCAGCATGATGATGAAAAGGAAAAGCACCATGATCGCGCCGGCATAGACCAGCACTTGAATGATGCCAACGAAGAAGGCGTCGAGCGACATGAAGAGCGCCGCCAAACCGAGAAAGGAGACGACGAGATTGAGCGCGCTGGCGATGGGGTTGCGATTGATCACGACCGCTGCGCCGAAAATGAGCATGAGCAACGCGAAAATCCAGAAGAGGAAAGGTGGCATTATAAAATTGCAGATTGGAGATTGCAGATTGGAGATTGAAATGGAAGTGCACGCAGGCTGAAAAAACTGAAATCTGGTTTCATTTTTTCTCGTTCCATTTTAGGACGACCCCGTGCATGACGCCGCCGATCTCGAGCAGTTTCTCTTTGTGATGCACCATCTCGTCGCGCGTGAACCCGGTGATGGCGTAATCTTTGCGCAGAAAAATTGCCTGCTCGGGACAAACTTCCTCACACATGCCGCAGAAAATGCAGCGGACCATGTCGATGTCGAATTCCTCGGGATATTTCTCAACTTTGGCGAAGCGATCGGTTGATGGAATTTCGCCGGCCACGATTTTGATCGCGCGGGGAGGACAAATGAATTCACAGAGCTGACAGGCGACACAGCGCACCCGCCCATCGGTATCGCGTACAAGCGCAGGCGCGCCGCGGTAATGCTCCGGCATGCTGCTGTCCCATTTTTCTTCGGGATACTGCATCGTTACTTTCGTCCGGCCGAGAATCATGTTCTTAAAATGCTTGATCGTGATCGCCATGCCGGCGGCGATAGCTGGCAGATACATTCGCTCGCGCCAGTTGAGCTTTGGACGTGCTACGGTGATGGCCATTTAAAAACGGAAGTACGCGACGATGATGGCAACGAGGAAAATATTGACGAGCGCAATTTCAAAAAAGAACAGCCAACCAAGCCGCATGAGTTGATCGTAGCGGAAACGCGGCAGCGTCCAGCGCACCCACATGAAGACGAAAATTAGCGCGGCGACCTTCGCAAAAAAGACCGCGATGTTAATCAAGCCGAAGATCCATCCGTGCGAGCCGTCAGGAATTCCGGGAAAATGCCAGCCGCCAAGAAACAATGTTACGATGACCGCCGAGCCACTGATCATTGCCGCGTATTCGCCAAGAAAAAAGAGCGCAAATTTCATCGACGAATATTCAGTGTGATAACCGCCGGCCAGTTCCTGCTCAGCTTCGGGCAAATCGAATGGCAGTCGGTTGGTCTCGGCAAAGACCGCAATCGTAAAGACGACAAACGAGATGATCATCGGGATGGCCAGCAGCCATTTCCCGAGGTTCATCCAATCGCCGATGAAGGGCGCGATCATCCAGCCGTGTTCGATTTGATAGCGAACGACACTCGTTAGGCGCAAATTTCCGACGAGCAGAAAAACCGGAATGACCGCGAGTCCGAGGGAAAGCTCGTAGGAAATCATCTGCGAACTGGAGCGCACGCCGCCGAGAAACGGATATTTGGAATTTGAGGCCCAGCCGGCCAGAACAATGCCGTACACGCCTAACGAGGCGATGGCGAAGACATAGAGTATCCCGACATTGATGTCCGCAATCACCATCGGCACGCCGAACAAGGTGCTGCCGAAGGGAACGACCGCGATGGTGATGATCGCTGGTACGAGCGCCAGGCACGGTGCGAGCCAGTAGTAAAAAGTGTTTACGTGGCGCGGACTGAAATCTTCTTTCAGCAGCAGTTTGAAAATATCAGCGATCGGTTGGAAAAGACCTGCCGGTCCGACGCGATTCGGACCAAGCCGGTCCTGCATGAATGCGCTCACTCGCCGCTCCGCATAAACGCTGTAGGAAACCATCGGCAGGATCACGACAACAAGCATCCCGACGATTTTGAGCAGCGAAGTAGTAATGAGAAAATAATCCATGTTGATCTTTTAGCGCGAACGGCCCGAAGGTTTTTTCGCTTCCGCCTTCTCGATGTCGCTGGCCGCGGGATCAACGGGCGGAGAAGGGGACTCGCGCACATGCATAACTTGCACGCCAGGGTCGCCGATTTTGCTCAAACTTAATCCGGCGAATTGCGGAACGGCTTCACTCATTTGCCGGAAAACATCCTCGATCGAATAAATTCCATTGCTGCCGGTGAGCGCTTGGAGCAGGTCGCGCAGAATTTCCCAGTCGTCGCGCGCGTTTCCCGGCCCGCGCACTGCGCGATTAAGCCGCTGTAAACGGCCTTTGCCATTGATCATCGAACCGCGCTTTTCGGCGAAGCCAAGCGATGGTAGCACGACCGTGGCATGCTCCGTCGCCGTGTTCGCCAAAATATCCATTACGATGCATGCACGAAGATTTGACAGCTGCTCGACAGAAATTCCGGTGTCGATTGGATTTTCTCCGAGGGCCATAAGTGCTTTGACGCGGCCGGATTTCACTGCTTCGGCGATAACCGGCAATTTCGCTCCCGGTTCCGACGTGATCCCGAGCAATCGCGCGCCGTTTGTGTTTGGATTGCGATCTGTGCTCAACAGGATGTCGTCGCCGGGGCCGGTGCGCGCCACGATGTCGATCAACTGAACATCGAGAGCGCGGGCAAGTTGCGCCATCAGCCACAACTCTTCGTTCGTCATTCGCCCCGAGGCGACGACGGCGATTTCCCGACCGGAAAATGGTTTCAACTGCAGCGCGGCATGTGCAATCGCGGTCGGCCAGTCCACCGCGGCAAACTTGTCGCCGAGAAAAATGCGCGGTTCAAGCAATCGTCTTTCGGATTGCAGATAATCGAAGTTGAGCCGGCCATAGTCGCACATCCAGCAGGAGTTGACCGCATCATTCTCGCGCGGTGTCTGTCGGTAGATCATATCTTCGCGCGTAGCGATGACCGTGTTGCAACCGGTCGCGCAACTGGTACAAATGCTTTTCGTTTCCTTCAAAAACCACACGCGCATCTTGAATCGGAAATCGGATGAAGTCAGCGCGCCCACTGGACAAATGTCTACCGTGTTGAGCGAGTAATTGTTTTCGAGCCGCTTGCCCGGATGCGCGGTGAGCACGGTATTGCTGCCGCGATCGACAAAGCCAAGCACATCATCCTTTGCGATTTCCTGGCAGAACCGAATGCAGCGCGAGCAGAGAATGCAACGCTCGTCGTCGAGCGTGACGCGCGGCCCGATCTCGACGTTTTTCGGTTTCTTCACCTTGTTTTCGAGGAAACGCGACTCGCTCGTGCCGTACTCGACGCTGAATTCCTGCAATCGACATTCGCCGGCTTGATCGCAAATGGGACAATCGAGCGGATGGTTGATGAGCAGGAATTCCATCACGCCGCGCTGACATTCTTTCACGAAGGGTGAGTTCGTACGCACGCCCATTCCTTCGACTACGTCTTGCGCGCAGGAAATTTGTGGTCGCGGCATCCAATTGATGACCGGTTTGCCGTCGGCGCCGAGTTCCGGTTTGCGATCAGGCCCAAGCTTTGGCAGGCCCATCTCGATCAAACACATCCGGCAATTGCCGGGCGAGCTGAGCTTTTTGTGATAGCAATATCGCGGCACATAACTACCGGCCTGCTCGCACGCCTCGATCACGCGCGTGCCTTTGGGAAACTGACGCCACACGCCGTCGACTTGGACGTTGAACATTTGCGGCGCGTTGGCTGTTTGGTTCGACACGTCGATCTTGCGTTAAATCGTTCCGGCCGAACCGGCTTTTTCCCAGCCCGGGTCATGAGCGAGAGCAGTGGTTGGAATCGTCTCCCGCTCGGTCAATTCTTCCGAAATGTATTCTGGCGGGAGCGGTGGTGGCACTGGCTTCGCGGCGCGTGATGCAAATTCATCTGGAAATTTCTCGACAAAACTTTGGGTTGGCCAGGCGCACGCTTCCCCAAAAGCGCAGATGGTTCGACCGGCGATATTGTCGCCGATCATTTTCAACGTGCGCGGATCTTCCACTACGCCGCCGCCGCGCAGCATCCGCTCCGTGATTTTTTTCATCCAGAGTGCGCCTTCCCGGCACGGCGTGCATTGGCCGCAGCTCTCGTGCGCATAAAACTCGTTGATATTGTTGAGCGTCCAAACCATGTCGCGCGAATCGTCCAGAACGATTACGCCGCCCGATCCGGCCATCGAACCGGCGGCGGTGAGCGAATCGAAATCCATCGGAATTTCGTCGATCGATATCTCGCGTTCGATTATCGATCCATCAGATTGCCGATCTTTTATTTTGAATCGCTCGTCTGCGCGCAACACTTTCGCCGAGCTCCCGCCGGGAATCACCGCTTTGAGCATGCGCCCCGGCTTTAATCCGCCCGCCATCTCGTAAATCAATTGCCCCATCGTCACCGCACCGACTTCAATTTCGAAATAACCGGGGCGCTGTACGTCGCCGCTCACGCAAACGATGCGGGTGCCAGTATTGTTCGGACGGCCGAGCTGCGCGTATTTCGCGCCGCCCATCGCGATGATGTGCTTCACGTGGCACAGTGTCTCGACGTTGTTCACGATCGTCGGGCACATGTAGAGCCCGAGCACCGCCGGGAAATAGGGGGGCTTGATCCGCGGATAAGCACGTTTGCCTTCGAGCGATTCGATTAGGCCGGTTTCCTCGCCGCAGATGTAGGCGCCGGCCCCGCGATGAATGTAAACTTCGACATCGAACCCTGACCCGAGGGCGTTTTTGCCCAGGAAATTGTGCTTGCGCGCCTCCTCGATTGCGCGCTCCAAGATTTTCGCCCCTTCCGGGAACTCGCCTCTTATATATATGTACGCCGTCCGCGCGTTGAGGGCGAGGCAGGAAATCAGGATTCCTTCGAGCAGTTGATGTGGATCTTCGTGAATGATGTAACGGTCTTTGAACGTGCCCGGCTCCGATTCGTCGGCGTTGCAGATCAAATAGATGGGCTTTTTCTCATCCGGCTTGATGAAGCTCCACTTCACGCCGCACGGAAATCCGGCGCCGCCGCGACCGCGCAAGCCGGATGTTTTTAGTTCGTTCAGAATGTCGACACGCGACATCGTCACGGCTTTTTTTAGTTGCTCGTAGCCGCCATTATCGATGTAGGTATCGATGTCGATCTTCCAACCGGCGCGGCCGATATTTTTGAAAACCAAGCGATGCTCGAGCGGATGAGCAGATTGCGGATTACGGATTGCGGATTGTGGATTTGAGATAAGATCGACAACCGAGTTTGGATCGACATTCTCGTGCAACGTTTCGCCGATCATGCAAACCGGCGCGGTGCCGCAACTGGCCAGGCATTCGACAAACTCGATGCTGCAATTGCCGTCCGGGCTCACGGAAATCGGATTGTGCGTTCCGTGATTATCGATCTTTGGTTCGACCCCGATTGCTTCGCGCAAATTTTCCATCAGGCGATAACTTCCTGCCATCGCGCAACTGAGCGTGCGACAAACGCGGACGTGCGTTTTGCCGGCGCTCTGCTGGCGAAACATCGGATAAAAGGTGACCAGCTCGAGAATATTGATAGGCTGCAAGTCGAGCTTGGCCGCGATCCACTTCACGCCTTCATCGCTGATGAATCCAAAATGCTCCTGCCAAAAGTGCAGCAGGGGCAGCGCAGCGCTGCGTTTGTGCTCCGGCGGGTAACGCCCGATCGCCTCATCCATTTTCCGCTCCAACTCGGCGGGAACGCATGTGCTCGTCGAGTCCACGGAAAAGGAAATCAATCCGACAGTGTGCTCTGCTTGTCCGTGACCTTATCGTCTTTAAACACGATCGTCACCGTGTCCTGGCCCTGACGGTAAACGTAAGTTGTCTTTTTCATGATGACGAAATCTTTGTTATCGATGTCCGTGGGCGGGCCAAGAATCGATTCCACCTGTTTCTTCGACATTCCTTCCGTCACTGATTCGACATTCGCTTTTGTGATGCGTTTGCCGACACAAGAAATGGTGATTACGAGCACAAGCACGAGCCCAAGCTTTCTCGCGAGCCGGGTCACTGATTGCAGGATCGACATGTTCATCTGTCGCATTCGCCCATGACAAAGTCCAGACTGCCGAGCACAGCCGGCACGTCGCTCACCATGCAACCCGGCAAAAGCTCTGGCAGAATGCTAAGATTGACAAACGACGGCGCGCGGATTTTCAGCCGGTGTGGTACGCCGCCGCCTTTGCTGTTGATGTAAAAACCAAGCTCGCCCTTTGGATTTTCCGCCGCGAAATAAACTTCGCCCGGCGGTGCGTCGAGTCCTTCCGTCACGACGATGAAATGATGAATCAGTTCTTCCATTTTGGTCATGACGCGCGATTTCGGCGGCATCATGTTTTTCCAATCGACGACATTAATCGGGCCGCTCGGCAATTTGTCGATCACCTGGCGCAAAATGCGCACGCTCTGTCGCATCTCTTCGATGCGGACGAGATAACGATCGTAGCAATCGCCGGCGCTGCCGATGACCACGTCGAAATCGTAATTGTCGTAGTCGAGGTATGGGTTTTTGCGTCGCAAATCATGCTCGATGCCGCTCCCGCGCAGATTCGGGCCGGATAACGCATAGGCAATCGCGCGATCTTTCGGAATGACGCCGATGTTGCGCGTTCGATCCATAAAAATTCGATTGCGCGTGAGCAGCTTGTCGATCTCATCGAGTTGCGGAATGAAACCGTCGAGAAATTTCTCGAGCCGCGAAATGAAATTTTCGGGCAAATCGCGGATCTGCCCGCCGACCCGCGTGTAGGAAGTGGTGAAGCGCGCGCCGGTCAGTAGTTCAAAGAGGTCGTAAAGCTTCTCGCGCTCGGTGAATGTGTAAAGAAAGGCGGTCATCGCGCCAAGATCGAGCGCCATCGCGCCAAGTCCGAGCAAATGCGACGAGATGCGCGATGTCTCGCAGCAAATGGTGCGAATCGCCTGGCCGCGCGGCGGAATCTCCCAGCCCATTAATTTCTCCACCGCGAGCGCGTAAGCGACGTTGTTCGAGAGCGGCGCGAGATAATCGAGCCGGTCAGTGTACGGAACGAATTGGTTGTACTGCATGTTCTCGGCGATTTTTTCATCACCGCGATGGAGGAAACCGATGTCCGGCGCTGCTTTGGTAATGATCTCACCGTCGAGCTCGAGCACGAGTCGCAAAACACCGTGCGTCGCCGGATGCGACGGCCCCATGTTCAGCACCATCTTCTCGCCAATATCGTCGTCCGCGTGACGCAATTTTGCGTCCGCGGCAACCACTCGCGTCACCGGATCAGGCGATTCAATCTCGCGGGTGGTGAAAGGCATAAGATCGAGAAGTGGAATTACGCTCGCGAGTCAACCACACTGTGCAAGTGCAAATTGGGTTAGCGCAAGCGACTCGCGTGCTGGTTTTGGCGTCCCGCCAAAACGGACGTTTCGTAACCGTTCGCTACTCCTCAAAGTTCGCGACGGCGAGGACGCCGTCGCCAGCACGCGAGAAGCGTGCGCTACCCAGAATCCACTCGCCGCGCGCAACGAACCGAGTTAACTACAACGGCCATGAAAAAAATCGCGCTGCTTTTTGCCGGGCAAGGTGCACAAGTCGTTGGGATGGGGCGCGATCTTGCGCAAAGATTTCCCGTCGCGGCGGATTTGTTTCGGCAAGCCGATCAGATTCTCGGTCGAAGGCTAAGCGAAGTTGCGTGGAATGGCCCGATCGAAGAATTGACCAAGACATCGAATTGTCAGCCGGCGCTGTATGCTCATGGGCTCGCGTGTCTGGCGGTGTTGCGCGAAGTCGCCGGCGATTTTCCGATTGAAGGCGCGGCCGGTCTGTCGTTAGGCGAAATGACGGCGCACGCCGCGGCCGGCACGTTTGATTTCGCGACCGGGCTGAAGCTTGTGCAGAAACGCGGCGAATTTATGGACGAAGCGTGTGCTGCAACCACCGGCGCGATGGCGGCAATGATCGGCGCAGACGAAAACGCAGTGCGCGCGCTAGCCGCAGATGCGGACGTCGATGTTGCCAACATCAATGCTCCCGGCCAAATCGTGATTTCAGGCGAGAAAGCGAAAGTGGAAATTGCGGTAGGTCTGGCAAAAGAGCACGGCATTCGTCGCGCAACATTGTTGAATGTCGCCGGCGCGTATCATTCGCGTCTGATGGAAAGCGCCTACGAAAAACTGGGTGCTGCGCTTGTCCACGTCCCGGTGCAACCGCCACGCTTCCCGGTAATCAGCAATGTGACCGGCGAAGAAGTGAAGACGCCGGTCGAAATACGGCGCACATTGCAGGATCAAGTCACGAGTACCGTGCGCTGGGTCGATTGCATGGAACGACTTGTCGCTCTTGGCTGCAATTTGTTCATCGAGCTCGGACCGGGCGGCGTACTCGCCGGTTTACTCAAACGGACGTCCAAAGATGCCGATGTGGTTTCGGTGAACGACGCAGAATCGGTGCGCAAATGCGCGGGGCGCATTGGTGGGTAGGCCCGCCGCGCTGCGCCCTCCGCGGCAGCGCGGCGCGCTGTCCCTACCTCGACAATCGCATTTGGACACCGTAGCCTGAGCGAATGGCACTGGCAGAGCGGGTAGATACAGACCTAAAAGACGCGATGCGCGCCAAGGACGCCACGAAGCTCGGTGTCCTGCGCATGCTTAAATCCGCGTTGGAATATGCGGCGATTGAAAAGTCGGGCGCGGAGGCCGAACTGAACGACGCGGAAGCAGCGCAAGTCGTGCGCAAACAAGCCAAACAGCGGCAGGATTCGATAGAAAGTTTCGAGAAAGGCGGACGCGCGGAACTCGCGGCTAAGGAAAAAGAGGAGTTGTCGATCTTACAGGCGTATTTGCCGCAAGGAATGAGCGCCGATGAACTCGCCAAAGTTGTGCGCGATACGATTGCGGAAGTTGGCGCGACTTCCAAAGCGCAAATGGGCGCGGTGATGAAGGCGTTGCAGGAGAAAGCTGCGGGCCGCGCCGATGGCAAGACGTTGAGCCAGGAAGTGCAAAAGCAGTTGGGCAATTGAGGATTGCGCGTTGAGAGTAAAAGGCTGCAACCATTCAACGTTTTAAAATTCAACCATGCTGACAGCGATCATCGTTGCCGCGGGTAGCAGCCGGCGCGTTGGCTTCGATAAGTTATTTGAAATAATCGCGGGCAAACCGGTGATCGTCCATGCCATAGGCGCTTTTGAAAATTCAAAATCTGTTTCGGACATCGTCGTCATCGCCCGAGAAGATCGACATGGCGAGATCAGAAAATTGGTCCGCAATCAAAACTGGAAAAAGGTTCGGGCCATCGAGAGCGGCGGCGAACACCGGCAGGATTCAGTTCGCGCTGGCCTGAGTCGTCTTGGCGAAAACGTACAGTATGTGGCGGTGCATGACGCGGCCAGACCGCTCGTCACGCCGGAAGTAATCGAGCGCGTCTTCCAACAATCACGCACCCACGGGGCGGCCGCTCTGGCCGATCCAATCACAGACACGCTCAAGCGCGCCAATGTCGATCTTGGCGTCTCCGGCGCGGTGGATCGAGATCGACTTTACGCCGTGCAGACGCCGCAAATTTTTGAACGGAAACTTCTCGAGCAAGCTTATCGCGCCGTGACCGAGAAAAAACTTTCGGTTACAGACGAAGTTTCCGCGCTCGAGCTGATCGGCGCCAAAGTCATGCTCGTGCCGAACGACGATTTTAATTTCAAAATCACTTACCCGCGCGACTTGAAACTAGCGGAAATGGTCCTGCAGGGAAGAGGACCGCGTGGCTAGGCTCACCCATGTTCACATAAATAGAAAACTCCATGTGCCTGCCATGCTATACGTGATTCACGTATGGCACGACGACCAGCCAACCGGACGGCAGAATTGAAAGCGAAAGGCAGCAGTAGCGGCGGAGAAGATGTTGCAACAAGGCGAGCCCATGCTCGCGTTCGACGTTGTCACCGAGGGATTGTCGCTCACGCACGCGACCGCGCGGTTATATGATCGACATCAAGCAAGCATTGGATCGATCGGCACGAGCGGGCGAACGAGTTCGACGACGCCGGGCACATCTTTGGATTTGAATTTTCGGACCCGGCGCAGACGGCAAACGGTTCCCAATTCGCTCACGCGAAGGAGCTGGCCGTTTTTCCAAACCCAGGCGTCGGGATTATAGGGGCCGACGCGGCGCGGATCGGTCCACGTGTGGATCGACAAGAGCCGATCGGTCACCGCGGCGGCGATGTGCATCGGGCCGCTGTCTACACTGATGATGAAACGCGCGACGCGAATTAGTCGAATCAATTGCAGCAGCGAGGTTTGATTCGTCAGATCGATGCAATTTCCCGGCGTGTCGATCTTGCAGTCGGACTGGCCGACGACCACGACGCGCGTGGGCGCGAAGGCGCGACAAAATTCCTCGATCACCCCGTTCGAGAGTGATTTGCCGTGGCCGCGGGCGAATGGATGCAACAAAATGAATGGCGGATGTTCATCGAAGCGCGGGAGCATATCACCGGTAGGAAACGGGCAACGAAGCGCCGCACCGACAGTGGCGCCGGCGCATTCCGCCAGTTTGAGATAACGCTCGACCGCGTGATCGCGGCGATTGACCTTCGCGACGCGATCGTAAAACCAGCGCGCGCCTTCGCGCGCATCGCTCATTCCATAAATTTCCTTCGCACCGCTAATTTTCCCGATCAACGCGCTGCGCAGCAGTCCCTGAAAATCAAGAGCAAGATCGGGCTGAAGTTGTCTCGTTATCTTCAACCACGGCCGCAAGCTGCGCGGCGCACCGAGGCCGCGAAATTCGCCGCGCGGAAAAACGTGGACATGCTCGACATCGGGATTTCCGCGGAGCAACGGGGTGAATTCCGGATTGATCACCCAGGTGATTTCTGTATCGGGGTGCGCATCGCGAACCAATGCGACCGCGGGCAAAGCATGCACGATGTCGCCGAGCGAGCTCGGTTTAATGATCAATATCTTTTTCAGAGGTCAGATTGTCGATCTTATCGGCCAATCGCAAGTCGTTCCGCGAGCAGCGGCGGCAGACCGGCCTTGATGATTTTCTTTTGCGCAGTGGCGACCTTGTATTTTACTCGCCGTTGCTCGACGATGTTGTTCTCAACGTCATAAATGCAGTAGGCGGCGTGCCAATTGCCGTCGCGCGGTTGACCGACGCTGCCGGTATTAATGAAATACTTTTTGCCCATCTCGATGCGGAGCAGTTCGGTACTGACACGTCTGACGCCGTCGTCGCGGATAAAGGCCATGGGCAGATGGGTGTGGCCGAAGAAACAAACGGTCGTGTGTTGATAGGTGAAACTCGCGGCCGCGTCGAGATTATTAAAGACATAACCCCATTGCGCCGGTGTATCGAGCGTGGCGTGCACGATGGTAAAATCGCGCACTTGCCGCTGCAAGCGCAGGTCGCGCAACCACATTTTGTCCTCCGCCGTGAGGTGATCGCGCGTCCATTGGATAGCGCGCTCGGCCAGTTCATTGAAGTCGCGCGAGGATTCGACTAACGAGGCCTGTTCGTCATGGTTGCCTTTGACGATGGGGCAGTCCATGTCGCGGACGCGTTTGACGCACTCGTGAGGATTGGCGTTGTAACCGACGACGTCGCCCAGACAAACAAAGTGCGTGCAGTGGTGCTCATGCGCGTCCTCCAGGACGGCCTCGAGGGCCTCGAGATTGGCATGAACGTCACTGAAAATCGCGAAACGCATTTGTTGTAGCTTCCGACCGTCACTGGCGCCAGAAACCTTTTAATTGGAACTGCCGCTGAGGACAGCGGCCTTTACAGGCTTCAGTGCGCACCTTCAGGAATCCGTTGCTCGTTCGGAATGTTCAATTTCTGTTCGAGAAACTTCAGTCTGGTGATCAAAGTTGGCAGCCGCTCGTTTTTGCCCGCGTCATAAAGCCGGCGCAGGCGTTCGTATGCTTCGCGCTCGCGTCCCTCGCAATATGAAAGCTCGTAGGCCGCGAACCGTTTTTCATAAGCCCGCGCTTCGGGCAACGCCGCTGCCTTCGCAAAATATTCGGAAGCGCTCGCGTGATCTTTGTATTTTTCCTTGTAAAGCTGCGCCAGCGTTTCATAAAGCTGCGGTTTCTCGGGATTATTTTTTATCCCGCGCTCGAGAAAATCCTTGCCGAGGGCGAAATATTCCCGCTGCGCCTTGACGCGCAGGGCCAGGCGCGGCTGGGTCTGATCGTTCATGGCCGCCACGCTCGCGTTCCAAGCCATGTGCCATGCAGCCATGTCCCAAAACAAAATCGCGCGCGGCTGCAACGTTGTCACCTGGCGGAACAACAAAAGCACACGGCCCCATTCCGTCCGCTCCCACGCCACGTGTGCTTGAATGAAAAGAACGTCGGCAACGATCGCGCGAAATCCACTGAGCGCGGCGATGAAACCGAGCTGGCCAATCTTTTCTCGCAGATCGAGATTAAATTCAACGTCGTGAAAATGTAATTGTCGATGTTGCACGAAGAGCGCTCGCTCGCCGGGAAGTTTCATGACGCCGAAGGCCAGCGCCATCGCGAGCACGAGGACCGACCTTCGCAGAGCTGCGGCGCGGCAGGCGAAGCGCATCATAATTCCTTCCCGTAAAAAACGAACGCGGCCAGCAATGTGTAGATCGTCGTATAAAAAATGCCGAGCACGGCAGTTTTTGCGAACAGTCCCAGCGGAATGGCTGCGCCGACGACGATATCATCGACCAGATTGAATGTTTGCAAATCTGGAAAGATCAGCGCGACGAGCGCGAGGAATACGTGCGTTATCCAGCCGGTGCTGTGCTCCTGCAGCCAATATTCCCGCGCGGTCGCTTGCAAATGCCCAATGAAGTAAATGACAACCATCACGACGATTGTGAAGATGTTCGTGGTCGCAAATGTTGAGACAAAAAGCGTCAGGGCCGCGAGCAAACATGCTTTCAGGTAAATGATGATGATGCCGGGGAAGATGTCGATGTTGAGAGCGGAAGAGCGGATGGCGCGCAATGCGTCATCAATCTGCTCGCGTGGCGCGGCCGACATTTGGCGCGCCGTTTCGTGTAATACGGTTTGTTCGCGCAGATAGAGCACGGCGAGAAACATCGCGCTCATGACCAGCGTGCTGATAGCAAGGAGCAATAGCACGCCGGTGAGCTTGCCCGCGATGTATTCAAAGCGCGGCACCGGTTTGGCCAGAATTGTGTAAACGGTGCGGTCTTCGATGTCTTGCGGAATGAGACGCGCGGTCGCGATGATCGCCAGCAACGAAGTAAAGATCGACATCGCCCCGAGCGATACATCTTTTAGAATCTGGAATTCCTGTTGAAAAGCGAGGCGTGCCATGAAGACGGAACTGCCGATCAAAAGCACCGCGAAAATGAGCAGGACGTAAAAAACTTTCAGGCGCGTTAGCTCGGTCAGCGTGTTTGCCGTAACCGCGAAAACGCGCGCGATGGAAAATACACGATGTCTGGTAATGGCGGCGGTTTCGTTGCTCATTTGTTGCTGCCATCCGAGGTGGCCTCGAGAAATAAGCGCTCCAGCGTTGTTGTCGATCTTCGGCGCGCGATCAATTTTGCGTTTGAACTTATCGCCAGGGTGTTGATCCGATCGACGAGCGCATCGGAAGCGTTTTCCAGGATGAGTTCGGTTTGATTTTCGATCGCGATCAATTCCTCGAGCCGTCCTTCGCGCACGAGCACGCCGTCGGCTAGAATACCGACGCGGTCGCAGATTTCCTGCGCTTGCGCGAGAAGATGCGACGAAAGCAGCACCGTGATTCCGCGCTGCTTAAGATCGACAATCAAATTACGAATGTCGCGCGAACCGGCGGGATCGACACCGGCGGTCGGCTCGTCCAGCACGAGCAGCTTCGGTTCGTGAATCAACGCCTGAGCGAGGCCGATGCGCTGCAACATGCCTTTGGAATACGTGCTCAGGCGCCGATCGCGCGCATTCGTCAGGCCGACCAGCTCGAGCAATTGGTTGGCACGCTCCCTCAATCGCGAGCCACTGAGCCCGCAGAGTTTTCCGAAAAAGCGCAGCGTTTCTTCCCCGGTGAGATATTTGTAGAAGTATGGGTTCTCCGGCAGAAAGCCGACGGCTTCACGGCTTTCGACCAAACTGCTGTCGCGTCCGAAAATTTCTGTTCGTCCGCGCGTCGGCGAAACCAGGCCGAGGATGATTTTGAGCGTTGTGCTTTTTCCGGAACCGTTTGGCCCAAGTAATCCATAAACTTCGCCCGGTTCGATGCGAAGATCGAGATGGCGCACCGCGACGACCGGTTCTCGATGGAACGGAACCGGAAAAACCTTTGTTAGTCCGCTGACCGTGACCGCCGCGTCAATCATGACGAATTTCAAAGCCGTGCCCGGCCACCGGTTTTTCCAACTTCGTTTCGGTTTGCTTGCGAATGTGCGCGCGCAGTTCGCTTTGCATGATCGCATCCAAAAACGCGCGGATCTCGTTTTCCTCGCCATTCACCTGGAGCTCAACCCTGCCATCAGTCAGGTTGCGCACCCAGCCGGTGATATCGAAACCTTTGGCAATGTGCCGAACCGACCACCGGAAGCCGATACCCTGGACACTGCCCTCGTAAAATATCTGAAGTGAAATCATTGCCGGATCAGCCTGATCCTATCAGACGTGCGGCAGCGCGAAAGTCCAGTTGGCGGTGCAAGTGAGCCGGATTGAAAAAGGCCGGGTGAAACTAAATCGTTCGCCCGCGTTTTACTTGTAAGAGTAAACCAGACAAAAACTGCTCTCCCGGCCTTGGACCAGATCGATCGAAACGAAATACTGGCCACTGTTCGTCGGTGAAAAACCGGCTGCGGCTTTTTCGCCCGAGTTGTAATTTTCGGTCACGACCTGCTTCCCGGCCTCGTCGTAAAGATTGACTGCGATTTTTTTCGCCGGATCAATCGCGCCGACCGAAAACCAGTATTGATTGCCCGCGTACAAATTTACCGCGACAAGAGCAAGCTCGTGCGGCTTGATCGTCCCGCACCAATGACCGTCGCGCATTTTGAATCCGTCATTGGTAAATGCGCCGGCCAGATCGAGCGCGGTTTTGCGCGCCTCCACTTCACTGTCCGTCTCGGCGCGCGCGCGCGGGCTGGCCGCGAACAGAAAGATCGATAATAAAATGAGCGAACGGCATCTCATTTTGCGTCCGTTTTGTTCTGGATTGCTTCCATCACCTTTCCAACCGCTGCGTTGACTTTTCGCACCTCATCCACACTGGGCGACTTACCCGGCGGGAAGGAGACGAGCTTCTCGATGTCCATCAGTTGTTCGTTTACATCTTTTACCAGCGGCTCGGCCCGTAGTTCCGGCGAGATGTCGTTGATCTTCGAATGGATGAAGCTGATGAGCGCCGGCTGGCGCAACACTTTTGCGCTGCGCTCATCGTAATTTTGCATGATCGCGGCGCTGACTACCTGTGTGCCGCGAACCCAGCCGCCGACACTGACGAGAATTACTAGGTCCTGGTCGCTGTGCGTTTGCATGGACGTTTTCACTTCGTTTTGGGTTGCTTCGAGTTCTTCCTGCAGCACATCCCATTCGTCATTCTCGGCAAATTCGTTCAAGCTGTTACCGCGGCGGAGCAGGTTCTCACTTACGCCCAACGCTTTTGCCAGCTTGATGATATCGGAGCCGATGTTCTTGACCTGCTGGCTATCCTTGGCTTCAACCGCGATAAAGCCATCGGCAATCAAACCGCCGAGGTTTAATGCAATCTGTGCCCGGTTCCGATAGGTCATCGGCATCGGGGCGCGATATTGGCCGGACCAATTCGGCTTCCCCGGTTTTTCGAGCGCGGCGAAAAGTTCGCCCGGGGTGGGAATGCTGATCGAGTCGTTCTTGATTGCCCGGGCAAGCTGATCGGCCGGGAGGCGCGCCGGCTCGGCGCCAATCACAGCGCAGCAGCCAATCACTAGCCCGATCGCAACCAGGCGTGCGAAAGGATTCATGGGCCAGCGTACCTACACTCGCCAGGATTGCCAGTGAGAACTGTAATGCGGATTGCGGAATGCGGAAAGCAACGCATGATAAGCGCGCGCTGATTTTCCACCGGATAAATCATTTTATGACAAAGACCGGCATCCAGGCAGTAGTCGCGCGCGAAATTCTTGATTCGCGCGGTAATCCGACGATCGAAGTCGATGTGCGACTTGAAAGCGGCGCGCTCGGCCGTGCGGCCGTGCCGAGCGGAGCGAGCACCGGCGAGCATGAAGCATGGGAATTACGCGACGGCGACAAGAAACGCTTCGGCGGCAAAGGCGTTACCCGCGCGGTCGCAAACGTAAATGAGAAAATCGCGCCTGCGATAAAGGGGCGGGACGCGTGCGACCAGGCGAAGATCGACAATCAACTCGTCGAGCTCGACGGAACTTCGAACAAAAAAAACCTGGGCGCAAACGCGTTGCTTGGAGTTTCGCTTGCCGTCGCGCATGCCGCGGCCGCAGCAGAAAACCTTTCTCTCTTTCGTTATCTCGGCGGCGAGAACGCGAAAGTTTTGCCAGTGCCAATGATGAACATCCTGAACGGTGGCGCGCACTCCGATGCCCCGATCGATTTTCAGGAATTCATGATCATGCCGCAGGGCGCGCCGACTTTTGCCGAAGCGCTGCGTTACGGCGCAGAAGTCTTTCACGCGCTCAAGTCGGTTTTAAAAGATCGACATCTTTCCATCGCGGTCGGGGACGAGGGCGGGTTCGCGCCACGACTCAATTCCGCCGAGGACGCGCTCGAATCGATTGCGGCCGCGGTCGAAGAAGCCGGTTACATACTTGGCGAGCAAATTTTCATCGCGCTCGATCCCGCCGCCTCCGAGTTTTATGATGTGGAGCGCAATGTTTACGTTTTCAAGAAATCGGACGGCTCGAAACAGACGGTTGAAGAGCTGATTGAGTACTATGTCGATCTTTGCGCGCGTTTTCCGATCATTTCGATCGAGGACGGCTGCGCGGAAAACGATTGGAACGGTTGGAAAAAATTGACCGCGCGTCTTGGCGATAAGATTCAGCTGGTCGGCGACGATCTTTTCGTCACCAACGTGGAATTTTTGCGCAAAGGAATTGCCGAACACGTGGCGAATTCGATTTTAATCAAGGTCAATCAGATCGGCACGCTCACCGAAACTTTGGCTGCGATCGATCTGGCCAGGAAAAATAATTATAACGCCGTGATCAGTCATCGCTCGGGCGAAACCGAAGACACAACCATCGCCGACATCGCGGTGGCGACGAACGCCGGCCAAATCAAGACCGGCTCGCTTTGCCGCACCGATCGAATCGCGAAATACAATCAGCTCCTCCGGATTGCCGAGGAACTTGGTGACAAAGCGGTTTATGGCGGTAAGATGCAGTGACGTGGAGCAGGCCTACGGCGATTTCCGTGCGCGTCGCGAAGCCACTGTTTGGCAGCGATTGAATCGCGTGCTCGGCGTCCTACTCTTCGTTGCGATCTGGCTTGTGATCGTAAGTTTGTTCGTTCCGCCCTACAAAAAACTGACGCAAAGCCGCGCCGAGATCGATAATCTGCAAGCGCAGGTAAAGGAGCAGAAGACTTTGCTCGCGCGCCAGACTCGCGAAGTGAGCCTGCTTCAGACGGATACGACTTATCTCGAAACGATCGCGCGCGATCGTCTCGATCTGATGAAGGAAGGCGAAACCATTTTCCGTCTCGAGCCGGCGCAAGACACGAAACGCAAAGATTCGGCGCGCCGGTAATCTGGGTAGCGCACGCGTCTCGCGTGCTGACGGCGTCGTCCTCGCTGGCGCGAACTTTTCGGAGAAGCTTGTTTGCGCGAGACGCGGAAACCAACACTCGAGACGAGTGTGCTACCCAGAAGCTGCGACCGCACACGATGTCGATCTCGCGTCGTCGGTGGCGAACGCCCATCTTTGCGCATCGCGACGATTCCATTATCTTCTTTCCATGGCGACTGAACTTCTGCCTGTCGATGCTGAACATATGAAATCGCGGGTCCGCGATTTACGGAGGTTTCTTTGACGTCGCGAAATTGCAGCGTGAGTTAACTGCCCTGGAAGCGCGCATGAGCGCGCCAGATTTTTGGTCGAATCGCGAACGCGCCCAGACCGATGTCGATCAAGTCTCGCGGTTGCGTTCGCTCATCAATCCGTTTTGTGACCTGGAACGCGAAGTCGGCGATTTCGAAGCTTTGCAGCAACTCGCGTCCGAGGAAAAGAACGACGCGCATCGGTTGCAAGCGGAGCGTGAAGTCCTGGCCGAACACAATCGGCTCGTTCATAAACTGGAGGAATTTGAGCTGCGCCAATTTTTGTCTGGCGAAAACGATAACGCGAATGCTTTCGTGACGATTCATTCGGGGGCTGGGGGCACGGAATCGTGTGACTGGGCCGACATGCTGTTGCGCATGTATCAACGCTGGATCGAACGCAACGGTTTCAGATCGCAGATTGTCGATCTACAAGTCGGCGAAGAAGTGGGAATCAAGTCCGCGACGCTGCTGGTGAGCGGCGATTACGCTTATGGCCACCTTCAAACCGAGCGCGGCGTGCATCGGCTCGTGCGCATTTCTCCGTTCGACGCGAACAAGCGGCGCCACACTTCATTCGCGAGTGTCGACGTTGTCCCGGAGATCGCTGACTCCGCTCCGATCGAAATTAATCCGGTCGATCTCGAAATCTCAACGTTTCGCAGCGGCGGCAAAGGCGGGCAAAACGTCAACAAAGTGGAAACCGCCGTGCGCGTTCTGCACAAACCGACTGGCATCGTCGTCGCTTGTCAGGCGGAGCGCAGCCAGGGCCGCAACCGCGAGCTCGCGCTCAAAATGTTGAAAGCGAAACTTTACCAGATTGAGCAGGATAAAAAGCGCGCCGAGATCGATCGGCAATATGGAGAAAAAGGCGACATCGCCTGGGGCAGTCAAATTCGCTCCTACGTGTTTCAACCGTATCAAATGGTGAAGGACCACCGCACCGGCGCCGAGACGAGCAACCTACAGGAAGTGATGGACGGCAA
>WNGE01002759.1_pt1 | contig 22167 bp, 19 predicted proteins | sample 5400651 | NCBI WGS metagenome assembly WNGE01 (sample SAMN13153370, study PRJNA577476) | soil metagenome | isolation source: 60 cm soil or saprolite under grassland replicate 2 | place: USA:California | collected 2016-06-15 | reverse complement strand
AATGCGCGGCAGATGGTTAAGTGGATCTGGGGAACGTAATTTATAAGTTCGATTGTTTGATTGTTGAGATTTTCTTTAAATTTTTTACAGCTTAACTTTTAAGCGTTCAAACTCCGGAACATTCAAACTGCTTACACTTCAGCAAGTGTGCTATCAAAAACTTTTCCTCTCTCCGTCTTCAGCATGCGGGATGGAAATTTGCCAATCACCATAAAATCATGCGTTGCCATAATAATGGCAGTGCCATAATCTTTGCAGATCTGTATCAATAACTGCATTATTTCATCACTTGTTTCAGGGTCAAGATTTCCTGTTGGTTCATCTGCAAGAATTACCTTAGGCGAATTAAGCAGAGCTCTTGCAATATCTACACGCTGTTGCTCGCCGCCACTCATTTCAAACGGCATTTTAAATCCTTTGCTTCTCAAACCCACTTTATCCAGCACATCGTTTATTTTTTCTTCAATAAGTTTTTCATCTTTCCATCCTGTAGCTTTTAGAACGAAACGGAGATTTTCATGAACATTTCTATCAGTAAGCAACTGAAAATCCTGGAATACCACACCAAGATTTCTGCGCAGAAACGGAACTTTTTTCCAGTTCATTTCTTTCAGGTTAAAACCTGCAACACTTGCCTCACCTTCTTTAAGTGGCAGTTCTCCATACAATGTTTTCAATAAACTACTTTTCCCTGTTCCTGTTTTACCAACAAGAAATACAAATTCACCACGGCTCACAGTAAAATTTACATCCTGTAAAATGAGATTGCTTCCCTGGTATATATTGGCATTGCGTACTGAGACAACTGTTTCTGGCATACGATAAATTCTTTTCAAATGTAAAGTTAGTCCATCAAATTTTTCAGCAGAATATTTTCTATAGTTGATTTTTTATATAGCCGGCTTTGAAAATGAATTAGGCGTTTGTTCCCGTACATGGGCTCTTGTACTTCTATGTATATGGAGCAAACAAAAGCACGGGATTAAAATTATTAATGCTTATTGATAAAAAATTTTGAAAAATAAAGCTTCACTTTTAATTAACTAAAAAATTAGTTTAACAACTAAAAAATTAGTTTTAAGTTTGACTGAGAATTTAGTTATACAAAAAAAGATGCTATTCGAAATTTATTAAAGGAGACGAAATGAACAAACAAATTTTATGAAAATGAAAACATTAACCAAAGCAGAGGAACAGGTAATGCAGGCATTATGGAAAATTAAAAAAGGTTTTTTGAAGGATATTGTGAAGGCTATGCCTAATCCAAAGCCGCATTCTAACACAGTTGCAACTCTTTTAAAAATATTAATAGACAAAAAATTTGTGGGCACAGAAACTTATGGCAGAATGCATCAGTATGAGCCACTGATAAGTAAAGAAGCTTATTCAAAAAATACGCTTAGCACTGTAATGAAAGGTTACTTTGGAGGATCATTTACAAAAGCCGTTTCTTTTTTGGTAGAAGAAAATAAGCTGAGCGTGGAAGATCTTGAACTTTTATTACAACAACTTAAAAAGAAATAAATATGCTGCAACCAATTGCTGTATACCTTTTAAAGTTAATCATCTGCTCAGCATTAATGGTTACTTATTATTGGGCAACATTACGCAATAAACGTTTCCATTATTATAATCGTTTTTATCTTTTGCTGTCAGTTATTATCAGCATAATGATCCCCTTGCTAAACCTGCAATTGGTAACACTCAAAAGTGATAATGAACAAGCCGTTAATGTACTAAATATAATATATGCCGCTAATGGAGAGGCTGAAGTAATTGGCAATGGAAAGAGTATGTTTGACTGGCATCAATGGCTTGCTGTTTTTTTATTGTTGATTTCTTTTTGCATGTTATTGTTCGTCATCTATAGAATATCAAAAATTTACAGGTTGAAAAAACATTATCCTGTAAACAAAATGGAAGAGTTCGATTTCATTAATACCGATTTACAACAGGCGCCCTTTTCTTTTCTGAAAAATATTTTTTGGCGCAGCGATATTTCTCTTGAGGAAGCAACAGGTCAACAGATACTGCAGCATGAACTTACTCATATAAAACAAAAACATAGCTGGGATAAATTATTTATGCAAATTGTTTTATCGGTTTTTTGGATAAATCCTTTCTACTGGCTGATAAAAACAGAGCTCTATTTTATTCATGAATTTATCGCGGATGAAAAAGCTGTAGAAAATAAAGATGCATCAGCTTTTGCCGCAATGCTTCTTCGTGCACAATTTGGCAAAGCAATCTTTGCTCCCGCACAGTCATTTTTTTACTCACCTATAAAACGAAGATTAATTATGTTCACCACTTCAAAAGAACCACGCTTTAATTATGCCAGGCGAATAATAACATTGCCGTTACTGGCTTGTGTTATTTTACTTTTTGCTTTCAGATTGCAAAAGCAGGATGCATCAGCAATTGTAAAAGCAGATGCACCATTTAGACTTGTTGTTGATGCCGGCCACGGAGGAAAAGATGATGGTGTAATAGGAAACAACGGCGTAAAAGAAAAAGATTTCAGTCTAATGATCGCAAAAAAGATAAAGGAGCTATCTGCTAAATATGGAATTGATGTAGTCCTTACAAGAGATAATGATGCGTTTATGTCACCTCCCGAAAAAGTTGATTTTGCCAATGCACAAAAAGCAGGTGCATTTATTTCAATTCATGCAAATGTAAAAACAGCAGAGAGTGGAAGTGAAAAAAAATCAGGGATGGAAGTTTGCATATCAAAGGATAATGTAAAATACGACGAAAGCAAAATATTGGGTTCTGCAGTATTGCAGACGCTCGATAAAAACTTTAAGGTAAACTTGTCACTGCTTCAAAAAAAAGTTGGTGTCTGGGTTTTAAAAGCAAACATACACCCCGCCATACTTATTGAATGCGGTTATCTTAATAATGATGAAGATCTCAAATTATTGAATGATGCAGCAAAAGTAGAAATGATGGCAAGAAAAATTTTGGAAGGAGTTGCATTATATGCCAATCACAAACTTAATTCATTACAAATACGTAATGTACAATTTGAAGGAACTTATAATGACACATCAAAACCAAAAATCCTTGGTTATTATGAAGGCAAAGCAGTGACAGTAGCTGATTTTGATTTTAAAAAGAATTTAGTAACCCTAACCTTTACAGATAAAACAAAAAAACAGATATCAGTTGAGGAAGCAAAGAAGAATGGTATCAAACAGCCACCATCTCCGCCTCCGCCATTGCCTTTGTCAAGTTCATCGCAATCATCACCATCATTGCCTCCTTTACCTTCAGCACCTGTGCCTGCAAGTGAACCAGCATTTCCCGGTGGCACAGGCCTAAGCTAATTGGTTTGACAAATTATAAATATTGTGAAGTTTAATTTTGAAAAGGCTGATCAATCACTCAGCCTTTTTTTTTGACTATACTTTATTATAGTGATGTCTTTTTATAGTAATGTCTTTTTTTTATGGCGAATCTTAATTCTTCAAGCTGAATGCTTTTGAACTATTTTTTCGATAGTACAGGCTACTCAATGGTTTTTATTCATCCATTTATTTTGCCGCTCATCATTTTTAGCCTAAACTAAGTTTTCGTGCTAATTGATAAAACTAATTGATAATCAATTAATTTATATTTTGCCTATTATCATTCACCACACATTACCTAAAAAACTTGGTACTATGTGCAATGTAAAAAGATGAATACAGAAACTGGAAGTAAAAGTGAGTGACACAACGAAGATGAACAAAGAAAAATAGTTGAAAACAAAAAATTTAAAAAATTATTCTCCATTCCACTTTATGAGTTGAATGTAAATACATTTTCATTTTCATGACTATTAAAATGCAACTTAAATTTTTTTAAGTGTTATTAAGCATTATTTAATTCTTACCGTTCTTTTCATTTATTACGTTCGTGCCGTCAATCCAATTCCGAATTTAAAATCCGCATTAATGGAAAACTGTTTTTTAAACCCTCCCACTACCATTTCTGGTACACCAAATGAAGAGTTAGATAATCCCACAAGATCTTTATCAACCCAATTATTAAGGCAACTGCAACAGCCGTCGAAATTTTTAGGACAGCCCAAATCTGCAGCTCTGGATTTTTCACTGGCCATGAAGATGGCAGTAAAATTTAAACTGATAAAAAGATTAACCCCTCTTTTACTTTTTGAATTTATTTTACCGGTCATCTTTATTTATCTAATCAGTACGGGAAAAGAAGTCAACGTATTGCTTCAACTTGTCTTTTTATTGTTTTTAGAAATAAATGTTATGGTTTTTGATTTTGCCTTTTGGAATTATTTTGAAGGCAAAAGACTAACCCGCATATGGTTGCTGGAAGCACCGCTGGTTTTTCTTATTATTTTCTTTATTGTGTAAGTATTAGAAAGCTATGCGAAATGCATATCCAAAAGGCCGCTCCTCCCTGGCAAAAGGGCGAAATGATATAAATAAAAAAGCACTCAAATTCGATTGAGTGCTTTTTTAGGTTTTTAGTATATAAGTCAAAGTCACTTCTTTACATACAAATTACATACTATAATTGCAAGGTTTGAGCGTGCAGGAGTATCGGTAGAAATTTTGAATGAAGTGTCACATACTCGTTTCGCCAATTTCTGGAAAAATATATTGTATGCGACGCTGTGCGCGGTTCCATCGGATGTCAATAAAGAATTTTTATCAACTTACAAGATAGATTCAAAATTTTAATGCTTCTGATTTTTCGGATCATCTGCTGAATTTACATAGGTTACTCCCCCAAGGACCATAACCAGTAATGTTACTATAGTCCCGTTGCATTTTTGTTGTTGTTATCTTAGCATATATCTGTGTCGTTTTTATGTTACTATGACCCAGCGCCCGTGAGACCGTTTCAATCGGTACGTTGTATTCCAAAGAAAGTGTTGCGAAAGTGCCTGGCTACATGACAAGTAAGTGGTTTAGAAATATCGGCCATTTGTGCAATAATTTTCAAAGGTTTATTAATGCCTTTGTACTTCTATAAGGCAACAGAGCCCATTTATCTTACTTAAGGGATGATCTCTATATTTAGCAATTAACTGTTCTGCTTGCGGCAATAAGGGAATTGTAAAAGATTCATTGGTTTTTTTCTTGTCATTTGAATGAAACTTTGCCCATCTACAATTACTATGTTTGACTCGTCAATTCTTATCATATCAAAATATGAAAGTCCTGTGGATGTCATAAATAAGAAAAGATCCCTTGTTAGTGATAAATTTTCTCGACCAGATAAGTCAAGTTTATTTATCTTACGTACTTCATCCAGCGTTAAATATTGACGATGGGGCGGTTCTGATTTTCCTTTATAATTTTTAAATGGGTTGTCTTTTAAGCTTTCAAAATGGATTATGAATTCATAATTTAATTTGTTTAAACAGAGGTCTTAAATTGAATACTGGTCATCTGAATATTAAATGCATGAGCTTGTTTATTCTTCGGTTTAACCTTAAGCTTTCTGTTATCCCAATCTGGAATAAGTTGAATACCCATTGATAGATTTACAGGTATTTGATTTTTAAATTTAATGCGAACATAAACGGGTGCTTTTCCTTTTCTGTTAGTCTTTGACTGGGTAAGATAAAACGATGTTTTAATATGTGCCATAAACTGCCTTTTGTTATATATATAAATATGGGCGACGAGTAGTTAATGCCTTGGAAAAGCATTAATATTTCCTTTGATGAGGGATGACAGTAAACTATTTGATGGGAAGAATTTTAAAGGCTTCTGAATAAAAACAGTTACCGATTTAGTTACCAACAATTAAAGGAGAATAATGGCAATTAAGGGGGATGTAAACAAAAAAAGCATGTGAAACAGAAATTTCAAATGCTTTAATGGAGAAAAACAGAAAGTGAAGGTGACCCCGCAGGGACTCGAACCCTGGACCTACTGATTAAGAGTCAGTAGCTCTACCAACTGAGCTACGGAGTCGGGGGCTGCAAATATATAAACTTCATTTCTTTTTTGCATCTCATCTCATTTAATAATCTTTTGATCCAACAATTATGCATATTGTTCTTTTTATTTGATAGTATGAATAAAATTGACAAAAGATTATTTACACTTATTATAGTAAATTACGACTATACATCTGTATCCCTGAAAATAATTACTAGCGATTAATGACTAATAGGAATTACACGCCTGCCATCCTGATACTGGATTCAATACTGCTTGCTGTTTTTATTTTGCTGCACATAATAAATGTTCTCAACTGGAGTTGGTGGTGGATACTGTCGCCCTTATGGCTCAATATTACAATTGTTTTAGTGCAGCTAATTATCCATCTCCTAAAAAAATAAATAAGGAAAAAGTCATTTTACGAATGCCGCAAAATTTGTTTTATTATAATGTTGACACATGCAATAGCTTATATTTTTGCCGCATGAATTCATTTAATGTATTGCAACAAGTTATTCGTACAAGACGCAGCATAAAGCCTGCGCTCATGAATGGTAAAAAAATTGATGATTCCGTTATTCAGCAATTACTGGAACTGGCAGACTGGGCACCAACGCATGGTTACACAGAGCCCTGGCGTTTTATAGTATACGGTGATAATGCTCTTCAACAGTTTTGCGCAGATCATGCTGAAATGTATAAAGAAGTTTCACCGGCAGATAAATTTAATAACGCAAAATATGAAAAGCTGAAACATACAGCAGATAAGCTTTCTCACCTGATTGCCGTATACATGGAACGCGCAAACAATTCAAAGATTCCGGTGCTTGAAGAAATTTCAGCAGTTGCAGTGGCTATTCAAAATATACTGTTAGGGGCAAATGCATTGGGAATAGCTTCTATGTGGAGTACGGGCGGCCTAACACACCATCCTGCAATGAAAACATATTTCAGTTTAAAAGATGACGATATAATAATGGGTTTATTGCATCTTGGTTACACTGATGAAATTCGGGAAGGCAAGCGCATGATGCCGCTGGCCGAAAAAGTAATATGGAAATAAAAAAAATGCAAAACGATAGATAAAGAAAATAACTGTTCACTTGCTCATGCATAATCAAAACGTACAGTCGCATGTACGGGAACAAAAGTTAATAATAGCAATGTCGCGGCCCATAAAAATATTTCAACAGGCTTTGCTCTTTTTATCTTTCATTTGCACATCAATTTTTTTACTATTAGCCGAATTGCGAATGATGAATGAAACAAATAAAATTCTCATTCTTACTGCACCATCCGGAGCCGGTAAAACCTCAATAACACGTTATTTGTTGAATAAATATCCTGCTCTCTCTTTTTCTATTTCTGCTTCTACACGTGAACCAAGGAGCAATGAGAAGAATGGCATAGATTATTATTTCATGAGCATTGAGGAATTTCAGCGGAAAATAAAAGAAGACGCGTTTGTTGAATGGGAGATGGTATATGAAGGAAAATATTATGGCACGCTGAAAAGTGAGCTGCAAAGAATATGGAATCGGAAAAAAATACCGATACTTGATATTGATGTGCATGGTGCCCTTCATGTGCAGTTGCATTATCCTGAGAATTCATTATCTCTTTTTATTGAGCCTCCTTCAATTGAAGAATTAAAAAAAAGATTGGAAAGCCGCAATACCGAAACATCTGAAAGCCTGCAAACAAGATTAAGCAAGGCAGGTTATGAACTTTCATTCAGGCATCATTTCGACGCAATTATTGTAAATGATGATTTGTATAAAGCATGTGAAGAGGCGGAAAAAATTGTAGCAGGATTTTTAAGTTCAAATCTGGATAGTTAAGTTAAACATGCGGATAACAAAACTGCATTGTGTTTCTTCAAGCGGTTGAAATATTTTGTCAGCCAAGATGAAGCCTCTGCATAATTTAGCGTTCAGGGTCAACAACCCGATATTCTTTAATCCACTTTGTTCATAAATTTTCTTTTTATCTGTTATGTGCAGCGCCCAGGGGGTAAGTTTCCGTGCCTTAAGAATTTTTATTCAATCTAACTTAATGGTTAAATCAAGCAGATGAATAGTGAAATTTTTATTTGTTTTGGCCACCTGTTTAAAACTATTGTCCTCATTTATAAATCCTTCACATTGTAACATAGGTGGATCAATAAGCCAATATTCTTTTACGCCATATTTTTCATAAATATCTTTCTTTTCTGACGTGTCATACTTTTCCGTGCCTTTTGACAAAACTTCAATCACCAAACCTGGTACTCCATGTATATAACCGTCGTCTCCCAAAATATGAAGTTGATCATTAGTGATTAACATCATATCCGGTCTGTAAATATTTTCTTCATCTAAATACACATCTACATCAGACAAAACTTTGCCTGCATGATTCTTCTTAAGATAGTTTTCTATCGCTACCATGATGATTTTTACAATATCCTGGTGCTTCCATTTAGGCGAGGGTGACATAATAATTTTATTATTGATAAGTTGACACAAAGTGCCTTCAGGAAGTAATTTATATACTTCCAATCCTGTTCTTGGTGGACGCAACATTGTTTTCATAGAACTAATTTACGAATTTGATTTTGCAGCCGTAAGGTTTTGCTGTTAAATTACATGCACAAACAATTGCTATGAATTTTAAAAACAGAACTGTTCTTATTACCGGTGCCAGTCGCGGTATTGGTAAAGCTATTGCACTGCGCCTGGCAAAAGAAGGAGCTAACATTGTTATTGTGGCAAAGAGCACAGAGGAAAATCCAAAACTTGAAGGAACTATTTTTTCCGCAGCGAAGGAAGTTGAAGAGGCTGGTGGTAATGCATTGGCTGTGCAAACGGATATTCGTTTTGAAGAACAAATTGAGTTTGCAGTTAAACAAGCGATAGAAAAATTTGGCAGCATTGATGTGGTTGTCAATAATGCATCAGCTATTCAGCTTAGGGGTACTGAACAAACTGATGCAAAACGTTTTGATCTCATGCATGCCATTAATGTGCGCGGCACTTTTCTCGTTACCCAACATTGCATTCCATTTTTAAAAAAAGGAAATAATCCGCATATTCTTACTTTGTCGCCACCCATTAACCTTGATGCAAAATGGCTTGCACCTCATGTGGCATATACAATGAGTAAATACAACATGAGCATGATGGCTTTGGCATGGGCAACCGAATTTAAACAATACAATATTGCCTCAAATGCATTATGGCCGCGTACTACAATTGATACTGCTGCCGTGCGTAATTTACTCGGGGGTGAAGCACTGGCAAAGATGAGCCGCACACCGCAAATTCTTGCTGATGCGGTTTATTTTATTCTAGGTAAAACTTCGTTGCAATACACCGGCAATACATTCATTGATGAAGAAGTACTCGCAAAAGAAGGTATTACGGATTTGGATAAATATGCCGTTGTTGCGGGAGCAAAATTGTACCCTGATTTGTTTATTTGAATCCTGATTCAAATGATTAGGGTGATTTTTTTTATGAACCAATCTGCATTACTGTTATAATGCTTTTCTTGCGTCGCACTCTTCAACTGTTGAAGCTCTGCGCAGCAGGGGTAAAGTGCATTTCTTGCATTGTTGAATAGCAATGAGTTCATAACGCTGGCCAAGAGTTGAAATTTGGAAGACTATCTCAACAAATCGTAAATCATAAATTATAAAGCCGTAATTAACTCTGACTATTTCGTTGCCTGTTTTCATTCTATAAATCCTATTTTTACCGTTTCAAAGAAGGGAGAAACTGTGGCGGATATCATACAATTATTACCCGATAATATTGCCAACCAGATTGCGGCTGGCGAAGTGATTCAAAGACCTGCAAGTGCAGTAAAAGAACTTTTGGAAAACGCCGTTGATGCAGGTGCTGCACATATACAACTGATTGTAACTGATGCAGGGAAAAATCTCGTTCAGGTGATTGATAATGGTAGAGGCATGAGTGAAACCGATGCAAGAATGAGTTTTGAAAGACATGCCACCAGTAAAATAAAAGTAATTGATGATCTGTTTCGCATAAAAACAATGGGCTTTCGCGGTGAAGCGCTTGCATCCATTGCTGCTGTTGCACAGGTTGAACTAAAAACGCGGCGTGAAGAAAATGCACTCGGCACTTATATAGAAATTGAAAACAGCGTGGTTAAAAAACAGGAACCCTGCGCATGCCCGGTTGGTACAAACATTTGCATGAAGAATATTTTCTTCAATGTGCCTGCAAGAAGAAATTTTTTAAAAAGCAATGCTGCTGAACTGCGGCATATTGTGGATGAATTTATACGTGTGGCACTTTCTTTTCCGGAAATATTTTTTTCATTAACAGGTAATGGCCAGCAGATTTTTTATCTGGAAGCCGGCAATCTTAAACAACGCATTTTGCAGTTACTCGGTAACCAGTATGCATCAAAACTGGTAACAATAAAGGAAGAAACTGATTACATGAATATTTATGGTTTTGCAGGCAAGCCTGATACTGCACGCAAAACCCGCGGTGAACAATATTTGTTTGTAAATAACCGGTTCATCAGAAGTGCCTATCTTAATCATGCGGTGATGAATGCATTTGATGAAATGATTACTAAAGATAGTTTTCCGCTGTATGTATTATTTATTGATCTTGATCCTTCACAGATAGATATTAACGTACATCCTACAAAACAGGAAATAAAATTTGAAGACGAAAAAATTATTTATGCTTTTGTTCAGGCTGCAGTAAAACATGCGCTGGCGCAATTCAGCATTGCACCTTCACTTGATTTTTCATTGAATGCAGAGATTCAGCAATTGGAAGCAGTGAGTAAACCTTTTACAACAGATAAAGAACAATCGGCAACCACATCTTCTTTATTCCAAACATTTACACAAAAAAACCAGGCACATTTTATAGCACCCAATGAGAAAAGCGAATTAAAGCACTGGAAAGAATTCTTTACAAGTACGAAGTTGGAAGTACAAAATATGAAAGAAGGAAATCTTCAACCTTCAGTGCTGTCCATAACTGGTAACCGGCAACTGGCAACCGGCAACTGGCAACTCGAAATTGACACAACTTTACTTCAACTGCACAATACTTATATAATTGCTCCCACCAACATCGGTTTTTTATTGGTGCATCAGCAATTGGCACATGAACGTATTTTATATGAACGCTACAGTGCAGCAGCACATGGGAAAAATATGGCTGCACAAAAAAGTTTATTTCCTGTTACACTCGAACTGGCTGCCCCAGATAGTGTATTGCTGCAGGAACTATTACCGGATCTGGAGGTACTGGGATACCTGATTGAACCTTTTGGCAACAATACATTTGTGATACAAGGTACACCTGCTGATGTATTGCAGGGCAATGAAAAAAACTCAATAGAATTACTGATTGAGCAATTCAAACATTTTAGCAGTGATATTAAGTTTAGTAAAAGAGAAAAGCTGGTGCGCTGTTTGGCAAGGCAGCAAAGCGTCAAGGCTGGCCAGTCATTAACACAAAAAGAAATGACAACGCTGGTAGAAGAATTGTTTGCATGCAGTACTGCTAATGTAACACCAACCGGCAGCCCCACTTATATTGAGTTTAAAGAAGATTATTTGGACAGGATGTTTGGAAGATAAAATTTTCAATGAATTAATTAAACCTTCAACACTCAATGTTCAATTTTTAATTTCAGGTGAAATCTCGTTGAACATTGAGCATTAAGTATTTTTTAAGAGAAATATCCAAACTAAATAACATTCAAACTTATCCTTCTTCTCCGTCTGTGATTTCACTTTCAATTTGATCCTGCGATTCTCTTTTTTGGGCTTCAGAGAGTGTTGACAACCTATCTTTAATATTTTCATTTGCTCTCGGATTTGGATTTACCGCAACATTTTGCAGGTCTTCTTTACCCGATCTATCCTCGTTACCCGGCTGGTTTGCATGATCAGTTTTTCTTTGAAAATATTCTTCTACTTTATTTCTGTCGTTCCCTACAGTAGCAATTGCATTTCTTATTTGCTCATCTGTAACGTGGTACTTCTCTCTCATATATTTCATTTCCCACTCCTGGTTTGCGGCTATCCTTTCACGGTCTTCAGCCCGACCTCTTTGTGTTCTTTCTTCCATATAAAATGAATTTATTGAAAGAGATAAAAAAATTGTGCCAGCAGTTAGAGATTACAGGTTTCCAGTTCCCAGTTTCAGATTTCTGATTTTTTTGTTTATGCTTGCTCTTCGCATTGCTGAATAAAGATCAGAACCTTGAAGTGAGTGACACAACAGAAGTTTAATAGCAGCAACGCAGCTTGTCCCAAAAAATCCCCTTACTTATTCTCTGGCATCAAAACTGCTTTTATATAATTCTGCATATTGAAATATTTTTTCGCAACATTTTGTAAGTCCTGCGTGGTAATTGCATCAACCTTTTGATTATAGTTAAGCATCCACTGCGGGTCATTTTTTTCAATCCATGAATTAGTGAGCACATCCAGCCAGTAATCATTTTCTTTCAAACTTTCCTCGTGATGCTTTTCCAAAGTTTCTTTTACTTTATCCAAATCTTTTTGCTCAATGCCCTTGTCCTGCGCAGTTTTAATGATATCAAAAAGCGCATGAGTGAGTGTATCCACATTTTCAGGCCCGCATGGAAAACTTACAGTGATGGAGTAATTATTGTATGGTCTTTTTACAAGCTGGCCATGCATGCCTCCGCCATAGATACCGCTCATTTCTTCGCGTAACTGTTCAATGATTTTTATGTTGAGCGCTTCGGTAAGCACATGCAACTTTAAAGCCTCATCCTGGCTGTAAGTAGTTTCGCCGTTGAAAATAATGTTCACCAAACTTTTCTTGTCTTCGCCTTTTGTAATGGTAGCTTCCACAACACCTTTCACTGGCCGCACATTCACATCGGTATATTTATTTTCTTTTTGTACAGCTGGCAAACTGCCAAGCCATGTTTCAAATAATGGCTTTGCCTTGTTGAGGTCAACATTGCCGACAAAACTAAAATGCATGCCATACGCGTTGCTGAATATTTCCCTGTATATATCAAATGCTCTTTCCAGTTTTATCTTATCAAAATCACCTGCTTGCGGAATGCCGCTCACCCAGGGACTGTTGCTGTATTCTATTTTAGAAAGTGTATCGCTGAAATAAGCGAAAGGATTGGCCTTCAGATTTTGCACAAAAGATTTTTGCGTGTTGACAAAAGCCTGAAATAATTTCTCATCTTTTCGTGGCTGTGTAAAGTATAAATAAATCAGTTGAAGAAATGTTTCAAAATCTTTTATGCTGCTATTACCCTGCACTCCTTCTTCTAAAGCATTGATGTAGGGCTGCACATTCACTGTTTTGCCCGACAAAAATTTACGCAGATCAGTAGGTGACAAATCCTTTACGCCCATTGACTGCACTATGTTCGCTGCATTTTCTGCATTCGGTTTATCAGCAAGACTATAATTATGTGAACCACCCCAGCGCCACGCATCCATCTGTATTTCATCATTTTTAAAATCAGTAGGCCTTACAGTAATCGTTATGCCATTGCTTAATGTAAGATCAGTGGTGCCTAATGAACTGTTCGTAGTTTCTGCCGTTATTTTACCCGCTCCAGGCGCTTTATCCACCAGTAATTGTGCCACTGCATTTTCTCCATATGCTTTTACCGGCAACTGGTATGCTGAATTAAGCATCGCTAAGAGATCTTCATCAGATGGCAATTGAGCAGCATTTTTTTCAGGAGCAGTTACCAGCACAAACTTACCCTGGTTGCTTTCCATTTTTGCTGCTAACGCATTTACTTCTTCAAGCGTAATGGCAGGCAGTACCTGTTTAATAAATGCATACCTGTTTTCAATGCCCGGTATTGGTGAAGCTGATAAATAATTATTGATATACTCCTGCACCAAACGCGATGATTCTGTTTTATCCTTGTCGCTGTATGCTCTTTCTGTTTGATTAAGCAAATTACTTTTTGCCCTGTCAAGCTCTGTTTGAAGAAAGCCAAATTTTTTTACGCTTTCTGTTGTAGCAACTAATGAATCAACAGCATCTTTCACCGGCTTGTCACCTAAAAATGCAAACGAAGTAAATGCACGATAACCTCTCAGGAAAGGGCTAAAACCGGTGTTGCTAAACACAAAGGGAGGATCTGCCTGTTGGGTAAGCTCATTCAAACGCTGATTAATGATTGATGTGAATAATGCTTCAATAACGGATTGCCTGTAATCAGCCCACGTGGTTATCTTATTTGCTTTTTCTATGTAATTATATATTAAGAGAACTGTATTGGTTTCCTCTTTATCTGTGAGCACCATACCCTCGCTTATTGTTCTTTTAGTAATCGGAATAATGGAAGGTCTTGGCTTTTCCTGTGCAGGATCTTTAAACTCGCTGAAATGTTTTTTTATTTCCTGTTCTGCTGCTGCCGGATCAATATCTCCCACCACAACCACTGCTTCCAAGTCAGGGCGATACCATGTTTTATAAAACCGGCTCAATGTTGAAGGTCTAAAATTTTTGATGGTGTCATCTTTACCAATCGGCAGGCGCTCTGCATATAAAGAACCGTTGAATAATTTTGGCAAATATTTTTTACTCATTCTTTCATCGGCACCTTTGCCGAGTCTTGACTCTTCCAGCACTACACCTCTTTCTTTATTTATTTCTGTTGTATCAAGGGAGGCATTACCTGCCCAATCTTCCAATATGGTAAAACCTTCATCTATTTTTTTAGGATCATCCGCGGGAATAGGCAAAATGTATACTGTTTCATCAAAGCTTGTATATGCATTTAAATCTGCACCAAATTGCACACCGATTGATTGCAGGTAACTTACTAATTCGTTTTTTGGGAAATGTTTGGAACCATTAAAATTCATATGTTCCATAAAATGCGCCAGTCCTTGCTGATTAGGATCTTCCAGCACGGAGCCTGCATTCACTACCAGCCTCAGTTCAACTTTTTTTTCAGGCTTACTGTTCTTATGGATATAATATGTAAGGCCGTTGGGCAGTTTGCCAATTTTTACATTCGGATCAACGGGCAATTTATCATTAAGCTTGAATTGCGAAAATGTTAGTTGCGAAAAACACAATAAAACAAACAGCAACAACCAGCGAAATGGTGTTATCTTTTTCATGTGAGATATTTTGAGTGACGGTTTGAGTTAACAACAAAGAGAAAAAAGTTAATCATGACATTCTAAAATAGACAACATCTTTTATTCATACAAATAAAAACAAATAAGGAATTGAGTTTTAAAATTTTTTGTGGTAAATTTTTTATGTACTCAGCAGTAGAACGCATTAAACTTTTGTTCCCGTACGTATGGGCTCTTGTGCACCTCATTCTTATGCCGCAATAGCGGGCAGCAGAATAAAAATGAATGTGTTGTTTTTTTTATTTCATCTTTTGTTTTTCAATGACCGGAGACATAACACAAGCTTGTTCAGAATCTCTTTATCAACTTCAATATTTAATAATAATTAGTTCATAACAGCCTTATATACTTCAACTATGGGCATTCACCACCCCAAAACTTTTTTGTATTCGGTGCTGTTAAGTCAATATCATTTGCATTACCATTGATATTCCACAGTTAACTGTGGGCATGATTTTTTTATATGATTAATTATTAAAAACTTTTTATGGAAAAGATGATAGATCTCAAAGACTTGCTTAAACATGAAATAATGGATCTGTATTCAGCAGAGGCGCAGATTATAGATGCATTGCCTGGCATGATCGACAAAGCAAAAAATGCTAATTTAAAAAAGGCACTGCAGGAACACTTGAAAATAACAGAGGAACAAAAAAGAAGACTCGACAAGATGCGGCAACTTATGAATGATAATAAAGAAGAAAAGGAGTCACAGGAAACTAATGAAGAAAAGAAAGGATTTTTTTCCCGGTTATTTGATAACGGAATGGAAAAATGTAAAGGCATGGCAGGGTTAATTGATGAAGGACAAAAAATAATGAAGGAAGATATGAGTCCTGAAGTATCAGATGCTGCTATTATTGCAAGCGCTCAAAAAATTGAGCATTATGAAATTTCTGGTTATGGTACCGCACGTGCATATGCACGTGATCTGAATTTGAAAGAAGTACAAAATCTTCTGGAAGAAACGCTAAAGGAGGAATATGAAGCAGATGATCGTCTAACACAACTGGCACTTAAACGTGTTAATCCTGATGCTGAGAAAGCTGGTATTACCGAAATGGAAAACAGACCGCGTAATGAATCGGCAGATGAACGATCAGCAACAAGCAGGAGTTCAGCAAAAAAATCAGAGTCAAAGGAGCATAAGCCCGGCCGGAAAGAAAATAATGAAGTTTCTTCTACCCGCAGTGATGCTTCTAAAAAAACAAGCTCTGCAAAAGCAAATGCTTCAAAAAGTGGGTCTTCAAAACAAAAAGCTAATAGCAGGTCAGGCAATCAAAAAACTAAAAAGAGTGCGCCTAAGCAGTCACAAAGCAAAGCAAAAAAGGGAGCTAATAACAAGAGGCAAAAGCCCGTTAATAAAAATCAGTTTTTATATAACCGTTAATGACGGGCAAGGATTAAAAAATCGGAAAATTGAGAAAAGGAAAAAAGCAGGTAGTAATGAGCGTAAATACGTTGCTGTTTCGAAGGCAAAGGAAAATATCTTCCAAAACATTAGGGCCTGTTGCAGAGCTTGAATCTCATGTTGACCCTGAATGGTGGCGTTATCTCTTCAATTCGTTGTACGTTAAAACAGATGCAGACGTAGTGGAAGATGATGAAATCACAAGGTATGAAACAGACATCTTTCTTAAAATACTAAAGGTAAATAAAGACGCAGCTATTCTTGATTTATGTTGCGGTCAGGGAAGGCATTCTTTCGAACTTTACAAAAGAGGATATCATAATATAGAAGGTCTTGACAGGTCTTCTTATCTTATATCAAAAGCAAGAAATAAAAGCAGGCACAATGGCATCTCTATCAGGTTCAGAGAGGGTGATGCAAGAAAATTACCTTATCGGGCAAACAGCTTCGGTGTTGTACTTATTTTAGGAAATAGTTTTGGATACTTTGAATCTTCAGATGATGATCTTAAAGTTTTGCAATCAGTTGCCAGAGTATTAAAACCGGGAGGGGCACTGCTGATAGATGTTGCGGATGGTGATTTTTTAAAACATAATTTCAAGCCACGTTCATGGGAATGGATAAACAAAAAACATTTTGTTTGCAGAGAACGTTGTATATCTTCTGACGGGAAAAAATTAATATCGAGGGAAGTGATTACGCATGCCAATAAAGGCATTATAGCTGACCAGTTTTATGCCGAAAATCTTTATTGCATCAATAGTTTAAGATTGCTTGCGCAGCAGGCCGGCTTTGAAAATATTGTTACCCGCAAGGGCCTAACTGTTCATTCACAAAGAAATCAGGATTTAGGTATGATGGAGAACAGAATTATTCTCAATGCAAGGATAAAAAAATAGTGTTGAACAGGTGCAGGTAAAGCTGAATTACATTCACTGTAGTTATGCGCTGAAACATTGGCTCCAGGCAGAAATATGAAAAGTTTTTCTTTAGTGGGTATTATTTTACTTGTTCACCAACTCTTCTATTCACTTCATCCGCTGTTATATATTTATTGTCTAAAAGCCATATCAGCATATTGGCCCTTGCCTGCGCCTCTGTTGTTCCAAACGTTGTTTTAATGCGAGGATAGCTTACATATTTTATGTCATTACCATTTTCAATAATCATCGCTGCACTATTAATAGAATAAGGCAAAGCGATTCCTAATTCAGCCACCGTAAAAGCAGCATAATATTCATTCAATGTAATATCTTCTTTCAGCAAATCCGGAGCACCTGGCTGCATGCTCTCCACTATTGCAAATCCTGATCTTGTTTTTGTAACTATTCCAAATTTTTCAGAATAGTAATGCAAGCTTTCCTGCATTACACCTAACTTTTTTAATCTCTTTGCATGCTCAAAAGGGCATACCTGGTTTTCTATTTTCATATCTGCTTTTTAATAATTAAATTATATTTCAAAACAGTTCAATTTATATCCAAAAGATGAACGGATTGCGACGCAACAGGTGACGCTATGAAAAATAAAGCTGGTATCATTCAACAATAAATAAAAATAGCACCCTCAAATGGATGCTATTCTTATATTTTTGAAAAGCTCTCTTTAATTTTTCACGTCAAGCGCTTTATCAATTATAAAGTTCAGATTGGTTCTGTGCGCTTTGGTTTGTTCATTCGTGCTTACTGCTGTAGCCAGCATTATCTTTATTTTTTTTAGAGATGATAATGCAACAGCTTTTGATGCATAATCGTAGTTATTCTTTTCATCATTGGTTATCGCAGCTAGTGCCTTTACAAATTCTGTCTGTAAATTTTGCCTGTAAAGATTTACATTGGTTGAAATGTCTGCACTGAATATTGCTTTTACAAGATCATTCATGACATCTGCGGTGCAAGTATTGCCATACAAACCACTGTTGTTAATGCGCATAAGCGTTACAGGATGCAACAGAAATGACAGCGTATTTTTTTGAAGATTCAGCACAACATTTTGCGGTTTAAAGTCTTCAGTAAATCCAAAAAACTCGTAGCTGCGGCGCTGCAACTGTAAATAGGGGAATAAAGAAGAATCGGCATTGAAAGCATTGGGAGCATATACATACTTGCTTAATAAAGCCATTGCTTTTCTCTGATACTCAGCAGGCACAGGTGTGAATGGCTTATTGGTTGATTTTTGATCCGGAAAACTTCTGTCAACATACACACCACCAATATACCGGCTAACACTTGCAGCCATTTGATTACGCTGACTCATTAACTGGTTATAACGGAAACGCAGCTCCTGGTAACTCTGATCGGGGCGGCTAAATTTATCTTTTAACTTGGGCATTATTGAATTAACCAACTTAAAACGATCTTCTGCATAAGTTACCATATCATTTGTTTGATCATTGATCATCACTCTGGGATCTATACCATTACCCGGCCTGCGCATATCATCAGCATCATTTACAAAAGTCAATTGCGGATCGGTGCTGCGGCTAAGTATTTTTCCTAAACCCGCTTCTTCTTCGCCTGGTGGAAACTCTGTATAGCCATACTCAATTGCCCACCAATCGTAAGGACTCGTTTTGGTAGTATAATAATCTCCCTGTTTTGTGCGGTCAATACTCACATTGATAGATGGATAATCCATCACTGAACCTTGTAAGCCGATTTTATGGGTAAGGATTGTATCATTCAATTGGTCAGAGCTCAGCATTTGAGATGCTTTCATATTATGATTCAAGCCAAGTGTATGACCCCTTTCATGCAGTACCAGGTAATAGAGAAATTGTTTATGCAATTTTTTTAGTGCTGTTATTATTACATCACCCGGCGCATCATCATAAAGTGTTTCAATTGCTGACACGCCTGCCTGGTATTGATGAGTTAGTTCCTGGGCAAGGGTGCAGGTAGCCAAATGTTTTTTATCAAAAAGTGCTGCTGAATTTTGAGGTTGTATATTATTGGAAGATGGCTTCCATGGCATAATCGTATTGCTGGTACCGCCATCATTGTATAAATCGTCCAATGTTTGTATACCAACACCTGTTTTCCATTCAATCGTAATATCGGCACCTAAAATCTGGCCTGTAACCGGATTAAAAAAACTTGGGCCGATGGCTCCATAAGAAGGATAAGGAGAAGTTACCCAACGAATAACATTGTAACGGATATCAGCGGGATCCCATGTGGCTGTATCAGGCATTTCTTTCATCACAATTGCATTTTTAAAACCTGCTTTTTCAAAAGCCTCATTCCACTTTTCACCTGCCTCTTTAATAATGGGTCTCACCTCAACCGGTGTTGTATTTTCAATCCAGAAAACAATAGGTTCTACCGGTTCACTAACTGTAGCATTTGGATCTTTCTTTTTCAGATACCAGCGACTAATAAAATCCTTATAGGGTGTATAAGAAAGAGAAGTAAGATCATCTACTTCCGCACCAAAATATCCGACACGGGGATCATCGCGGCGGGGTTGATAATCATTTTGTGGCACTTCCAAAAAACTGTGCTGCATACGCACACGCACATAGCGTGCATCGGTAATATCTTTATCACCAAAGTTCTGGGGCACCGGGTTATCATAAGCAAGATCTACAAGCACATCAGTATTTTGCGGAAACGAACGAACGGTTTCATATTTTGATTTTGAAACGTTTAAATTGCCCAGGTTAAATATTGAGCCGGGCGGTATTGTTGGAGGAAGAAGGGCTTTACAGGATCTAATTTATCACCCAACAATAAGCCGTCAATAGGGATAAGATACCCGTTACTATCCTCTGCTGAAGATTTTTCAGAATAAAATACAGCTGCAGCTACATCTACATTTGCTGCCTTACTTACTGCATTGTTGGTATCATAATAAAAATTGGTGTTCTGCTCATGGAACTCAATTTTATCGAATGATTTTTGAATTTTAAATAGCCATGTTACCCTTATCATATTTTGATTCAAGAACAAACTGGTAGGGCCGCCCATAGAAAAACTCTGGTAAATAAAGCTTTTACCAAGCTGGTCTTTTTTTACATACATCTGCAGGCTTCCATTAGTGGTATCCTGGTAAAGCGTAAATAAGCCTTCATACTTGTGGCAGCTTTTTACTTTTTCTTCTATAGATGCTTTTTTGGGAGCTTCTTTATTAGCAGTATCTGTGGCCGGCGTTTTACTTTTTTGAGCAGAAATGATGTTGACAAACAACATTGCGGCAGTTAAAAAATAAACTGACTTTTTCATGGTGATGGTTTATATATTATAAAGAAGTGATTGAATAAATTTTTATGAAAATGAGCAGTAACTATTTGGTTTTAATGAGCCAAACTAAAAGTGTTTGAAGATAATAATCTTTTTATAATGCACGGGTGTTTATGCTGCAATTTTGATGTACGGTTTAAATCTATTATTTGGTCTATTGATTCTTTATTGATGAGCAATAGGCCTTTTGTGCTAAACATATCGCAATGTCCTCGGGATAACCATATACCTTTAGTGCCCAAAAAAATTCATGCTGTTAATAATTATGACAAACGTTGCATTATGGGTGAGGCTTGAAGCAAAACCCGGAAAAGAAAAAGCGGTGGAAGAATTTCTGCGTGGAGGATTATCCATTGTAGAACGCGAACCCGCCACTACTACCTGGTATGCCATAAAGATGGGACCTTCTACTTATGGCATATTTGACACATTCCCTGATGATAAAGGCCGCCAGGCGCATCTTTCAGGAGAGGTTGCCAAAGCACTGATGCAGAAGACTGATGAGCTTTTTGCAAAACCACCTGACATTCAAAAAATAGATGTGCTTGCCGCTAAAGTGCCCGAAATGGAACATGCTCATTAGGATTTATTTTTGTTTAATTTCCCTTGCCCGGTAAGAAAAATTTTTACTTGTACTTTTTAGTATGTTGATCAATAATTTTTCTTACCGGGTTTTTTATTTATACAACTCAGGTGTAGTTGGTTTATACATCGGGAAAACATTCTAAATCTTTTACTTCATCTTTTGAGCTAAACATAATATAACATCCCCGACTAAACACAAACCTTTGGAGAGACTTTGCAACGGAGAGAAATATTTTTGCAAACTCATTTTTTAATTGTTAGATTTATTTCACTATACCTAACATCCCTCGAAAAATTCTTTGCCAGCCTGTCATTTTCATCATAAAACTTTATTCATCATAAAACTTTGCTTTATGGAACGCAGAAATTTTATCAAAAATTCTTCCCTGCTCGCGGCGAGTATAGGTGTATTTGGAAAGATCCAATGGAATGGTACAAACTACACTGGTGACTCACCAACTACCACAGATATACTTGGTCCATTTTACCGTCCCGGTTCACCTATGCGCAGCAATATTATTCCCCCTGGTTCTGCCGGTGAAATTTTGCATCTTAGCGGAACAGTTTTTAAAAAGGATGGTACAACACCTTTAAAAGATGCGTTGATTGAAGTTTGGCAGGTAAATGAAAAAGCTGTGTACGATAATACTTCCGATGAATATCTTGGTCGTGGTGCTGTTAAAACAGGAAAAGATGGCAAATATTATTTTAAGACCATTATGCCGGTTGCATACCAAATAGGCGAAAACCGTTATCGTCCTGCACATATTCATTTTCGCATTTCCGGCACAGATCATCAGGATCTTATTACGCAGATTTATTTCAAAGGCGATCCGCATCTTGCAGAAGATTCAAGTTCTTCTT
>WNGE01009620.1_pt1 | contig 22172 bp, 18 predicted proteins | sample 5400651 | NCBI WGS metagenome assembly WNGE01 (sample SAMN13153370, study PRJNA577476) | soil metagenome | isolation source: 60 cm soil or saprolite under grassland replicate 2 | place: USA:California | collected 2016-06-15 | reverse complement strand
CGAAGAGTGAAACCTGCGACGCCGCGCGCTCAGCCTTCTCGGCCTGCTCGAGCACAACTCCGACGGAAGCGAGCAGGCTCGCGCGCCGCGTGTCGACCGCGTCGAACGCGCCGGCACGGATCAGCGCTTCGATCGCGCGCCGGTTCACGGTGCGCTTGTCGACGCGGCGGCAGAAATCGAAAAGATCGGCGAATGGGCCGCCGCTTTCGCGTGCGGCAACAATCGCTTCGATCGCTGATTTACCTGTCCCCTTGATGCCGCCCAGGCCATAGCGGATCCGCTTCTCGTCAACGGGCTCGAAGCGGTAGTTGGATGCGTTGATGTCGGGCGGCAGGACAGAGAGCCCGCAGGCCTTCGCCTCGTCGTGAAAGTGGCGAACCTTGTCGGTGTCGTCCATGACGAGCGACAGGTTGGCAGCGATGAACGCCGCCGGATGGTGTGCCTTGAAGTACGCCGTCTGGTAGGCGATCAGCGCGTACGCCGCAGCGTGCGACTTGTTGAAGCCGTAGCCGGCAAACTTCTCCATCAGGTCGAAGAGCTGCGTCGCGCGCGCTTTCGATAAGCCGTTTTTCTCCGCCCCGTCGATGAACACGAAGCGATGCTTGGCCATCTCCTCGGGTAGCTTCTTGCCCATCGCGCGCCGCAAGAGGTCGGCGGCACCGAGCGTGTAGCCGCCGATCACCTGCGCGATCTGCATCACCTGTTCCTGATACACCATCACGCCGTAGGTGGGCGCGAGGATCGGCTCGAGCCGCTGGTCGTAGAAGTCGACGCGTTCCGCGCCCTGCTTGCGCCGGATGTAGTCGGGGATCAGCTCCATCGGGCCGGGCCGGAACAGTGCGACCAGCGCGACAACGTCGTCGAAGCGCTTCGCCGGCGCCTGCAGCAGGAGCTCGCGCATGCCACGCGATTCGAATTGAAACACGCCGACCGTATTGCCGCTCTTGAAGATGTCGTAGGCGTCCTTGTCGTCCAGGGGAATATTCTCGACCGTTATCGTCGAGGCCGGATCGAGCCTGTGGATGTAGCGTACGGTCCAGTCGAGAATCGTCAACGTGGTCAAGCCCAGAAAGTCGAACTTGACCAGGCCCACGTGCTCGACGTCGTCCTTGTCGAATTGCGACACCGGCGCGTCGGTGCCGGCCTGCGTATAGAGCGGACAGAAGTCGGTGAGCTTGCCCGGCGCAATCAGCACGCCGCCCGCGTGCATGCCGACGTTGCGCGGCAGACCCTCGAGCTGCTCGGCGAGCGCCAGGAGCTCGCGCACTTCCTCCTCGGATGCCTCACGCTCGGAGAGCTGTGGCTCGACTTCGCGCGCGTAGACCACGTTGCCGGTGCGTTCACTCGGGCCGGGCGCGCGGCGCTTGAGCGTCACCATCCGCCCGGGCTGGAACGGGATCAGCTTGGCGATGCTGTCGCAGAAGCTGTACGGCAAATCGAGCACGCGGCCGACGTCGCGCACCACCGCTCGCGCCTGCAGCGTGCCGAAAGTCGCGATCTGCGATACCGATTCGGCGCCGTATTTCTGCTTTACGTATTCGATGACCTTGTCGCGGCCGTCCTGGCAGAAGTCGATGTCGAAGTCCGGCATCGACACCCGCTCGGGATTGAGGAAGCGCTCGAACAGGAGCGCGTAGCGCAACGGATCGAGATCGGTGATGCCGAGCGCGTAGGCCACGAGCGAGCCCGCGCCCGAGCCGCGGCCGGGGCCGACGGGCACGCCGTTGCGCTTGGCCCAGTTGATGAAGTCGGCGACGATGAGGAAGTAGCCGGCGTAGCCCATCTGGATGATCGTCTTCGCCTCGAACTCGAGGCGCGCAACGTATTCGGGGCGCTTCGCGTCGCGCTCGGCCGAGTCGGGGTAGAGGAATGCGAAGCGCTTTTCCAGCCCCGCGACCGCTTCGTTCCTCAGATGCTGCTCGATGGTGACGCCTGCAGGAACCGGAAAGGCGGGTAGATAGTTCTTGCCGAGCGGGATCAGCAGATTGCAACGTTGCGCGATGGCGACGGAATTAGCCAATGCTCCGGGCAGATCGGTAAACCGCTTCGCCATCTCTTCCTGCGTCGTGAAGTACTGCTCGGGCGTAAAGCGCTTCGGCCGGCGCGGATCGGCGAGCGTATAGCCCTCGGCGATGCACACCCGCGCCTCGTGGGCGCGAAATTCGTCGCGGCTGAGAAACTGCACCGGGTGTGTCGCGACGACGGGAAGCTCCAGCTCGGCGGCGATGGCCACGATCGATGCGATCAGCGCATCGTCGTCCGCATGGCCCGCGCGCTGCACCTCGAGGTAGTAACGGTCGGGGAAGAGCTTCGCCCAGGCTCCGGCAGCCTTGGCCGCACCGGCGTGATTGCCCTGGCTGAGACAGTCGCCGACATCGCCGTCGCGGAAGCCCGAAAGCGCGATCAGACCCGACGTGCCTTCGGCAAACCACTCGCGCTTGAGCTCCGCTCGGCCGCGATGCTGGTTGGCTCGATACGCGCGCGTCAGCCACTCGGCGAGCTTGAGATAGCCCTCGCGCGACTGACACAGCAACAGCAGGCGATGCGGCGCGTCGCGCTCGGACTCGTGCGTGATCCAGACGTCGCAGCCGACGATCGGCTTGACACCGGCCTTGCGCGCCGCGGTGTAGAACTTGACCAGGCCGAACACGTTGGACAGGTCGGTGAGCGCAACGGCGGGCATCTTGTCGGCGACCGCGGCCGCGACCGCGTCATCGATGCGCACCATGCCGTCAACGATGGAGTATTCGCTGTGCAGGCGCAGATGCACGAAGCCTGCCAGCGATGCGGCAACCGATCGCTTGGGCACGCCTGGGAAGGCGAACGGCGCCGACGCTATCGCACCCGACGGCTCTGCCGCAACGGCGGAACCGGGACGGGAGTCGAGCGCGCTCATGGGGTACAATTTTACTCGTTTTGCCGCGCCGGTTTTCTGCCAAATTTCAATCGACTTTCGCTCGCGGAACATGACTTGCACTCTTTGCTCCCGCTCTTTGCTCATGCTGTTGATTTCGCTCGCGTGCGGCTGCGCCACGATCGGGCCGGGAGGCGGCCCGGGACCAACGCCCTACGGCACGCCCACGCCGTCGCAACCGCAGGGCAATCCGAATCCGCCGTCGAGCGTCAATCTGCAGGGCTTCCCGCTGGAGTACCGCCAAGGCTACGCGGACGGCTGCGCGAGCATATCCGGCTCGGAGCGCAAGGACGCGACGCGCTTCAAAAACGACGGTCAATATCGCACCGGCTGGCAGGACGGCAACGCGCTGTGCCGCAAGCGCTGACGGTGTTCGTAGGGCCGAATTCATTCGGCCTCTGCGCTGGATGATACGCCCTGTGCGAATAAATTCGCACCTACGACAGCCATCGCGCAGCGAAGCCGGAAAAATGAAACCCTCCCAGTCGCTCACCCTCTCCATCCGCGGGCTGGACTACCACGTCCGGACTTGGGGCGCGGAAAACGCGCCGAAGCTCTTCATGTTGCACGGCTGGATGGACGTCGGTGCGTCGTTCCAGTTTCTCGTCAACGCGCTGCAACGCGACTGGCACGTGATCGCTCCCGACTGGCGCGGCTTCGGGCTCTCCGAGTGGTCCGCGGACGGCTACTGGTTCGCCGATTACATTGCCGACCTCGATGCGCTGGTCGATCATTTCACGCCGGGCGAAGCGGTGCGGCTGGTCGGCCACAGCCTGGGCGGCAACGTTGTGATGCTCTACGCGGGCATCCGGCCGCAACGCGTCGCACGCGTCGTGTCGCTCGAGGGCTTCGGCATCCCCTCAGAATCAGCCGACGTCGCGCCCGCCAAATTCGCCAAATGGCTCGACGCGCTCAAGGAGCCGCCACGCTTCCGCCCCTATCCCCATCTCGCCGCAGTCGGGAGCGCGCGCCTCAATTCGGATCCGCGGCACAAGCTGCCGTTCCCGACGGTCTATCGGATGGAAGAAGTGCTGGCGATCTGGAAGCGGATTACCGCGCCCGTGCTGTGGGTGGCGGCGACGGAATCGTTCGTTCCGAAATGGCTCGGCGCGCATCCCGAGGGCGAGGCCGCGACCGACAGCCTTGCGAACATCCGCGCACGGCTGGCGCAGGTACCGCACGGAGAGCTCGCTACGATCGATGAAGCGGGGCACATGCTGCACCTCGACCGGCCCGATGCGGTTGCGGCAGCGATCGAGCCTTTTCTCGCCGCGTGACGCATCACCTGTTCGGCATCGCTTCGAAGCGCGCCGCGTACGGCGCGCTCCTCATTCTAACGCTCATCTGGGGCTTGAACTGGATGGCGATGAAGTTCGGATTGCAGTATGCGCATCCGGTCATCTATAACATCGAGCGTACATTCGTCGCCATCGCGCTGGTGTTCGCTGTGCTGTTCCGGGAGCGCAGGCCGCTCAAGCCTGAATCGTGGATGGCGGTCATCGTGACCGGCTTTTTCCAGACGACGATCAACTTCGGCGCGACGACGATGGCGCTCGCCGGCGGCGGCGCGGGCCGCACCGCAGTGCTCGTGTTCACCATGCCGTTCTGGACCATGCTCATCGCCTGGCCGGTGCTGCACGAACGCGTGCGCGGCAGCCAGTGGCTCGCCGTCGGCTTGGCGCTCGCCGGCCTTGTGCTCGTCGTCGAGCCGTGGCACTGGCAGGGCGAGCTCGCGCCCAAGCTCTGGGCGACGCTGTCGGGATTCGGCTGGGCCGCCGGCACGGTCGCGACCAAATATTTCCAGCGTCACCAGCGTCTCGACATGCTCAACCTGATCGCATGGCAGATGATCACCGGCATCATTCCGATCTGCCTGATCCCTCTCGTATGGCCGCTGCCGGCGGCGCAGTGGAACGGCATCTACGTGTCCGCCTTGCTGTACGCGGGCGTGATCGCCACCGGCATCGGCTTCATCCTGTGGACCGCGATCCTCGCGTGGCTTCCCGCAGGCACGGCGTCGCTCAACATGTTCGCGATTCCCGTGATCGCGCTCGTTTCGTCGATGCTCATCTTCGGCGAGCGCCTGACCGCGGCCGAGTGGCTGGGAATCGCTTCGATCGGCGCCGGCCTCGCGATCGTCTCGGTGCGCGCATGGCTCGCCGGCCGGCGCGGCGAGCGCGAGGTCGTCGAAGCGCCGGCGATCGAGGGCGGTTGACGGGCCGAATGAATTCGGCCCCACGAGCCTCGCGCTTCATTCCGCGGTTTTCGTAGGTGCGAATTCATTCGCACGCGGCCTCATCTCGCGCCATGGCCGAATGAAGTCGGCCCTACAAGATATAATCCTTCGCTCCGTAATCGCGTAGTGCTCCGCAGTGTCCGCTGACGACCTTTCCAAACTCAAAATCGACCGCTCGCTCGCGCCGGTGCAGACGCGCCGTCGCCGCAAATGGATCTGGTTGGCCGCGGGCGCGATCGTTCTGATCGCCGGCGGCGCGTGGTTTGCGTTGCAGCCACGTGCGGTCGCCGTCCAGACGACGCCTATCGTCACGACGTATCCGTCGCAGCAGTTCGTCGTGCTCAATTCGACCGGCTATGTCGTCGCGCAGCGCAAGGCGGCGATCTCGTCCAAGGCGTCGGGCCGCCTGGAATGGCTCGGCGTCGCCGAGGGCACGCGGGTGAAGGCCGGGGAGATCATCGCGCGGCTCGACTCGCGCGACGTTTCGGCGCAGCTCGACGCCGCGCTCGCCAACGTCAAGGTCGCACGGGCGGCGCTGGAGCAGGCGCTCGCCGAAGACCGCGACGCGGACGTCTCGCTCAAGCGCACGCGCGATCTGATCGCCCAGAAATTCGTATCGCAGTCTGCGCTCGACCAGGCCAGGGCGCGCGCCGATCGCGCGATCGCCGGCGTGGCGAGCGCGAAAGCGGGCGTAGCGGCTGCGGTAGCGAACGCCAGGAACGCGCAGGTCGCGGTCGACTACACGCTGATTCGCGCGCCGTTCGACGGCATCATCCTGTCTAAGACCGCGAACGTCGGCGACATGGTCACGCCGTTCTCCTCGGCGGCGGATTCCAAGGGCGCAGTCGTGAGCATGGCCGACATGAGCACGCTCGAGGTCGAAGCCGACGTGTCGGAATCGAGCCTGTCCAGGATCAGCGTCGGCCAGCCCACCGAAATTACACTCGACGCGCTTCCGGATGTGCGCTTTCGAGGCACGGTATCGCGCATCGTGCCGACGGTCGATCGCGCGAAGGCGACAGTGATGACGAAGGTACGCTTCGAAGCCATTGACCCGCACGTACTGCCCGAGATGAGCGCCAAAGTGTCGTTCCTGTCGCAACCGGTGACGCCCGAGCAGCAGAAGCCGCTCGTCGCAGTGAATCCCGACGCGCTCGCGCAGCGCGACGGAAAGACGGTCGTGCTCGTCGTGCGCGACAACAGGGCGGTCGAAGTGCCCGTGATGCCGGGCAAGAGGATCGCCGACCTGACCGCGATCGCAGGCGACGTGAAGGCTAGCGAAAAGGCGGTGCTCAAGCCCGCGCCCGAGCTCAAGAACGGCGCGCTGGTGAAGCCCGCCGCGAAATGAAGAACGTGCGAATGAATTCGCATCTATGGAAAACCTGCGCCCTGGGCACGATGTTCGTAGGGCCGAATTCATTCGGCCGCATTGGATCGACTGACACTGCTGGAAAACATGGTTGGTGCCGCAGACACCTCCATCGATAACGCGCGGGGTGATTCGACATCCGCGCCGCCGTTGGTCGAGATCCGCAACCTGACCAAGTACTACCAGCGCGGCGGGCAGATCATCCCGGTGCTGGTCGACATCGATCTCGACGTGCGCCTGGGGGACTATCTCGCGCTGATGGGTCCGTCGGGCTCGGGCAAGAGCACGCTACTGAATCTCATCGCCGGGATCGACAAGCCCAGCGGCGGCACGATCAAGGTCGGCGGTGTCGATATCGCGCGCCTTTCCGATGCCGATCTTGCCGCGTGGCGCGCCGCGCACGTCGGGTTCATCTTCCAGTTCTATAACCTGATGCCCGTGCTGACGGCGTTCGAGAACATCGAGCTGCCGCTGCTGCTCGCCCCGTTATCGAAACGCGAGCGGCGCGAGCGCGTGAACGTGGCGCTGGCGCTGGTCGGCCTGACCGACCGCGCCGACCATTACCCCGGCGAGCTGTCCGGCGGCCAGCAGCAGCGGGTTGCGATCGCCCGCGCGCTCATTACCGATCCGACGCTTATCGTCGCCGACGAGCCGACGGGCGACCTGGATCGCACGACCGGAGAGGAAATCCTGGCTTTGCTCGAGCGGCTCAACCGCGAGCTGGGCAAGACGATCCTGCTCGTGACGCACGATCCTAAGGCCGCCGAGAAGGCGCACCGGGTCGTGCACCTCGAGAAAGGCGTTTTGGTCGATTGAGTGGTTTCGTAGGGCGGAATTCATTCCGCCGCGGCGCTGGATGGGTTGCCTCGTGCGAATGAATTCGCACCTACAGAATCGCGGCCGTTGCGATGGGGATTACGCCGCGGCCTTGCCAGGGCGCCGCTGCGCGTGCAGGAGGTCGTCGTCGAGTGAGCTATCTATCGCCGCTTGCGCCGGTGGCGGCGGAACGAGCAGCAGTTCGCGTTCGGCGGCCTCGATGGCCTGCAGGATCGCGTTGCCGTCCATTTCGCTCTCGACATTGCTGCGGGCTGCAGCCCAGGCTTCCCGGACGGCGCGCTCTTCGACTACGTCCGGATCGAGCTCGTCCAGCAGCGTGTCGATGGTCGAAGCGTCGGCAGCGATAGAATTCGTGCGCGACGCCGTGCTTTCCCTCGTGGCGACCAGCAGCGGTGCGACGGACCTTGACTTCGACTCGGATGGCGTTCCGCGTATTGTCGTCGCTGCGGCGTAGGAAAGCGGTGAAAGCGTTACGGGCGGCGCCGAAAGGTTCGTGACCGAGCTCGGACCGGCGTAGGAGCCTTCGCGCGTCCACTGCGGAATTGGGGGCGGGGCGCGGCGCGGCCGTATGAACTTGACGAACGCGATCGTGCACAGGGTGACGAGGCTCGCTGCAAGGTACCAAAACGCGTTGCTCCAGCTGCCGAAAAATGCCGATGGCGCGGCTGGCCGCCCGAGCGACGCTACAGTCGGCGCTGCAGGCAGCGCTGAGGCTTGAGTCCCGATGGGGCGCAATGCCGTGGATGCGGCGGTGCCCATCGCGGCAAGTTGCTGCCGCTCCAAACTTGCGCCGGCCGCCGGCGCGGACGCCCGCGCGGGGCGCGACTCGGAGGCAGTCGGCGCCCGCTCCGCGTTGCGCCGCGCAGCGGCCGGCGGCAGTACGGGCCGTTCCTGTCCGGGTTCGCGCGCCGTTGGTTGCACTGCCGCCGCCGGGGCGCCTGCGACTTCCGGGTTCAGCAGCAACACATAATCGCGCCGGCTCATTGTTTCGCATCCGGCCTGGATACCAAAGCGGATGGCTGGCTCGGTGACGGGATTCACTGTCGTCACAACCAGCCGGAAAGCAGACGCTGGGCGTTCAAGACTGACCTGTGCCGTCACTGTTGGCGCAGACCCGTCGCCCGCCGGCACGACTCGGAAACAGCTGGCCTGCAACAATTCGCCCGGCGCGGTCGAGATCGGAATTACCGCGCGTAGCGGCGATCCGAGGGTCGATTGCGCCAGGGCGTCGCCGAGTGCCATGCTGTGCACGGTCGATGAGGCGATCACCGTGGCGATCAGCAGCGCCATGGCGACCGCGACGAGGAAGCGAAACGGTTCGTAAATTGACACGGCGGCTCTCGGTCCGTAGCTGCGCTTTGTAGGGTGCATCTTCGCGAAGATCGGTTCCAAGCCGGCCAATAGCCGGCATGTCCACATTAAAAGCAACTTCCATGCCGTGATTCATACGGCCCGTGACGCTCATATACGCGGCATAAGGTAAGCTTGCCGTTTTTGTATCTGCCATGTATTTCCTTCGTCTCGTCATCAAGAACGCGCTGCGACACAAGCTGCGCACGACGCTCACGATCGTCGGCATCGTGGTGGCGATCAGCGCGTTCGGACTGTTGCGTACGGTCATCGACGCGTGGTACGCCGGGGCCAACGCGAGCTCCAGCGCGCGACTGATCACGCGCAACGCGGTATCGCTCGTCTTTTCGTTGCCGCTCACTTATGCGCAGCGGATCCGTCAGATGCCAGGCGTGACCGCGGTCTCGTGGGCGAATTGGTTCGGAGGCGTATACATCAGCGAGCGCAATTTCTTCCCGCAATTCGCGATCGATGCGCCCACTTATCTCGAGATTTATCCGGAGTTCCTGCTCTCCGCCGAGGAAAGGAAGGCTTTCCTCACCGATCGCCAGGGGGCGATCGTCGGCCGCAAGCTCGCCCTGCAGTACGGGTGGAAGACAGGCGATCAGATCCCGCTGCGCGGCACTATTTTCCCGGGCACATGGACGTTCAATCTGCGCGGCATCTACGACGGCGCAACGAAGACCACCGCCGAATCGCAGATGTTTTTTCATTGGGCCTACTTGAACGAGTCGGTCAAGAAGCGCGTTCCTCGCCGCGGCGACCAGATCGGGGTGTTGATCGAGCAGCTGAAGGATCCAGATCAGGCTGCCGCGGTGTCGCAGGCGATCGATTCGACGTTTAGGAATTCACTGGCCGAAACGCTGACCGAGACCGAGAATGCCTTCCAGCTGGGCTTCGTGTCGATGTCGGAGGCGATCCTGCTCGCGATCCAGGCGGTGTCGTTCGTCGTCATCGTTATCATCATGGCGGTGATGGCCAATACGATGGCGATGACCGCGCGCGAGCGCGGCACCGAGTACGCGACGCTCAAGGCGCTGGGCTTCGGCGGTGGCTTCGTTGCTTTGCTGATCTTCGGCGAGTCACTGCTGATCGCGGCGATCGGCGGCGTCGCGGGCATCGCGCTCACTTTCCCGCTGGCCAATGCCTTCCGCGAAGCGCTGGGGACGTTCTTTCCGATCTTCTACGTTAGCGACGAGACGGTCGGGCTGCAGCTCGGTGCTGCGCTTGTCCTCGGCGTCGTGGCCGCGGTATTTCCGGCTTGGCGTGCGTCGCGGCTGCCCGTGGTCGAGGGCTTGCGTGCGATCGCCTGAACGCGATGCGTGTACCGTTCATCTACATCATCCGCAATCTCTTCGCGCGTCGACTCACCACGGCGCTGACCGCAGGCGGCATGGCGCTCGTGGTCTACGTCTTCGCGACGGTGCTCATGCTCTCCGCAGGGCTCAAGGCGACGCTGGTCGCCACGGGACAGGACGACAACGTGCTCGTCATTCGCCGCGGCTCGCAGACCGAGGTACAGAGCGGTATCGACCGCATGCAAGCCGGAGTCGTCGAGAGTCTGCCGGATATCCTGGTCGGCCAGGACGGACTGCCGCTCATCTCGAAGGAACCCGTGGTGCTGATCAACCTCCCGAAGCGCGGGTCGGGGAAGCCGTCGAATGTGGTGATCCGTGGGGTGACGCCGCGTGGGCTCACGCTGCGCCCGCAGGTGCATATCATCGAGGGTCGCATGTTCCGGCCAGGCACCGCCGAGGTCGTCGCCGGCGCCTCGATCGCGACGGGATTTCGCGGCGCCGCGCTGGGCGAGACGCTGCGCTTCGCATCGCGCGATTGGACGGTGGTCGGAGTGTTCGATGCGGCCCGCACCGGCTTCGCTTCGGAAATCTGGGGCGACGCCGAACAGATGATGCAGGCGTTCCGGCGCGTGGGCTTCTCGGCGCTGATTTTCAAGCTCACCGACAGCGACCGTTTCGACGCGGTCAAGCAGACCATCGAGTCCGATCCGCGGTTGACGCTCGAGGCCAAACGCGAGACGCGCTTTTACGCCGACCAGTCGGAGGCGCTGGCGACGTTCATCAACTACCTTGGCACGACGATCTCGGTTATCTTCTCGATCGGTGCGATCATCGGCGCGATGATCACCATGTATGCGAGCGTGGCGAGCCGCACGGCGGAGATCGGCACGCTGCGTGCGCTGGGCTTCTCGCGCGGATCGATCCTCACCGCTTTCCTGGGCGAGTCGCTGCTGCTGGGACTCCTCGGCGGCGTGATCGGCCTGACCGGCGCTGCATTCATGCAAGCGCTGTCGATTTCGACGACCAATTTCCAGACCTTTGCCGAGATCGCTTTCCGGTTCGTGTTGACACCGGGAATCGTCGCCGCGGCGCTGCTTTTCGCGCTGGCGATGGGATTTGTCGGCGGGTTTCTGCCCGCCGCGCGTGCGGCGCGACTCAAGATCGTCGACGCGTTGCGCGCTGCGTAGTCGCCGGCGCGGCCCGAATACGACAAGTCGATGGGACCGATTTCGCTTTTCTCGATCGCCGCCGTGATCTGGGGCTCCACCTGGCTCGCGATCACGTTCCAGCTCGGCAGCGTCGCGGCCGAGGCCTCGGTCGTGTACCGCTTCGCGCTCGCGGCGCTGATGCTCGCGGCGTGGTGTCTTGCGACCGGCCGCTCGTTGAGGTTCCCTGCAGCGCAGCATGCGTGGTTCGCCTCTCAGGGCGCGCTTCTGTTCGGCTTGAATTACCTCTGCGTGTACTGGGCCGAGCAACACATCGCATCGGGGCTGGTGGCGGTGCTGTTCTCGCTGATCGTGTTCCTCAACCTCGTCGGCGTGCGCGTGTTCTTCGCAACGCCAGTCAACCGGCGCACGGCCCTCGGTGCAGTGCTCGGCGTCACCGGCGTCACCCTCCTGTTCTGGCGCGAGCTCGCGGGTATGCAGACGGATGCGCTGCGCGGCATCCTGTTCGGGCTCGCGGCGACGGTATTCGCTTCGGGCGGCAACCTGCTCGCCGTACGGAACCAGCGGCGCGGCATCCCACTGCTGCCGGGAGTCGCGTGGGGCATGACCTACGGCACGCTTACTATCGCGATCGTCGCCGCGCTAAACGATATCGTGTGGACCTTCGATCCGCGTCCGGGTTACGTGCTCTCGCTTCTCTACCTTGCGGCGTTCGGATCGGTGATCGCATTCGCGGCGTATCTCACGCTACTAGGCAAGATCGGTGCCGCGCGCGCCGGTTACGTCGGGGTCGCCGTGCCGGTTGTGGCCTTGCTGCTCTCGACGGTATTCGAGCACTACGAGTGGACGCTACCGGCACTCGCCGGCGCCGCACTCTGTATCGCGGGCAACGTGCTCGTTCTCATGCCGCAGCCAACGACCGTTCGGGTGTGAACAAGAAAAATCCGCCCCCGCTTTGGACCGGGCCCGGGACGGGCCTGCCAAAGCATGAACGGATAAACGGATAGAGCCTGCAGTGAAGCGGTACCGGCCGTTCGCCCCTTTGACTTAGCTCGATGAAAGCTTCGATGAACGGAGCGAACGGCCGTCCTGCAAAAAAGGTCCCTTAGCGCCAAGGTCTGTAAAAGGTCGACGTTGCGCCGTAGACGTCGTTCACGCGGCGCGCCGACGCAATCCTGCGGTCGACCTCGCGTGGCAGCCGGGCATATTCACCCGGGCCCAGCGTACGGCAATCGCCCTGGAATTGCGTGTCGGTACAGAACATCCAGTAGCCTTCCTCGATCCGCATTGAAGCCGCACGATCGCTAAAGCCCATTCTGTTGAGGTTGGGCAGCTCGTTCCAATTGATCGCAAACGACTGGCCGCGGAAGTTCGGGTATTCGTAAAGCACCACGCGTCCGACTCCGACCGGCAGCGGCACCGCAGCAACCGGCGCACCCGTAATCGCAACAAGCTCGGCGGAATTCACTCTACCGGTGAGCGCGCCAAGATTCTCATAGCGACCTGGTACGAAGTCGAAGCATTCACCGCGGTAATACTCACGACTGCACAAACGCCACGTACCGCCGTAGACGATCACCGCGTCGGCCCCACCGAAGAATGCGATCCGATCGAGGCTGCCGTGCGTCTTCGTGAGCTCGATCGCGCCGCCGCCGAAGCCGGGACGCTCGAACAATACGATGCGTGGCTCGGCGCTGGCGATGACGACTGGCGGTGCGACGATGATTGGCGGTGCGGCGACGATTGGCGGTGCAAGCTCGGTGGTGGTGGTGACTTCACGCACCGATGTGATGGTGTTATTCAACAGACCATCCAGCTTTCTGTATTCCCCGGGCCGGAGCTGCGCGCAGCTGCCGCGGTAGAAAGCATCGGTGCAGACTTCCCATACACCGTCGCGGACCACGAGCGATGCGGCGCTGTCGATCGGGCCGGTTCGTTCCAAATTCGGCGCCCCGCGGTGAAGCGTCAGACTATCGCCGCGGAGGTCCCGGTGCTCGTAAAGCGTAATCTCGCCCGCGAGCGCAGCCGGCACGGACAGCGCCAGCAGCGCGCCCACGAGCGCACTCAAAAACGTTTTGCGCTCGGTACTCATAGGCAATCTCCAGATCAAGCGCCGGCAACGGTGCCGACCTTATTTTGACGCCTGGAAGTTGTCGATGGTTTAGTCGAATGATGCAAGTTGTTGCCGCTCGGAGATGCGATGTCGGTCAGCGTCTCGCCCTCTGACGGACATTGTCCGACGATGCCGTGCGGCATCGTCATTCCAGCCTAGCTCGACGCCAATTAGCCTTCGCCGCAATGTCGACTCGGGTGCAAGCTCAGTCTTCGCTTGCACCCTGAACGACGTCGACATTGTCAATCAGACGGGTGGACCCGAGCATGGCGGCACCCAGCACGATCAGCAGGTTGGGGTGGTCGTAGCCTTCAGGGTGCGGAATGCGCAGCGCGAGGCCGTGGCGGATCGCGATATAGTCGACTTTCCAGCCATGGCGCGAAAGATCCGCGCGCGCGGCCGCTTCGAGATTGGCGTAGTCGTGACGGCCGCCGAGAATTTCATCGGCGACTCCCGAGAGAGTGCGGTAGAACCGCGGCGCCTCGAGACGCTCTTCCGGTGAAAGATAGCACCATGCCGCGCACGATCTTGAGCTGCTGGCGGTCTTTCTTGCCGAACACCGCGACATCCGGCTGCACGAGGCTGAAGAGCTTCAGCACTACGGTACACACGCCGTGGAAGAATCCCGGCCGCGATGCGCCTTCCAGCTCCTCGGCCAGCGGCGGCGGTGTCACACGATAAACCTGCGGCGTCGGATACATCTCCTGCTCCTGCGGCACGAACAGAACATCGACGCCTTCGCGCCGCAGGCCCTCGCAATCGGCTTCGAACGTGCGCGGATAACGGTCGAAGTCCTCGTTCGGCCCGAATTGCAGCCGGTTGACGAAGACGCTGGCGACAACCGTGTCGCCGTGCTCGCGCGCGATGCGCATAAGCTGCAGATGGCCTTGGTGCAGATTGCCCATCGTCGGTACGAACGCGACGGTGCCGGCATCGGCCAGAAAATTGTGCAGCTCGGCGGCGGCGGTCGCGATTTCCATGCGGCGGTGAGGGCGATTTGCCCTAGAGGCTCTCAGACGTAATGTTCGGGCCCGGGGAAGCTGCCGTCCTTGACTGCTTTGACGTACGCCCGAACAGCGTCCTCGACGCTGGCGCTTCCAGGGATGAAATTGCGCACGAAGCGCGCCGGCTTGCCCGGGTAGATGCCGAGCATATCGTACAGAACGAGAACCTGGCCACTGCATCCCGGACCGGCGCCGATGCCGATCGTCGGCACCGCGACGTCCGCTGTCAGCTCCGTAGCCAGCGCTGCCGGAACCATCTCGAGCACGATGAGATCCGCGCCCGCGCCCGCGAGAGCATGGGCGTCCTCGCGCAACACGCGCGCCGACACCTCGGTCTTGCCCTGCACCTTGTAACCGCCGAGCCGATGCACCGATTGCGGCTGCAAGCCCAGATGACCGCACACCGGAATGCCGCGCGCGGCCAGAAATTCGACGCTGCGCGCAACCCACGCGCCGCCCTCGAGCTTGACCATCTGCGCACCCGCGGCCATGAGGCGCGCCGCGTTGGCGTACGCCTGCTCCGGGCTTGCCTGGTAGCTTCCGAACGACATGTCGGCGATGATGAGCGCCGAGCGCGTGCCCGCGGCCACGCAGCGCGTGTGGTAGGCCATCTCGTCCAGCGTAACCGGCAGCGTCGTCGCATGCCCGCCTATGACCATGCCCAGTGAGTCGCCGACGAGCACCGCGTCGACGCCGGCGCGATCGAGCAGCGCGGCGAAGCTCGCGTCGTAGCAGGTAAGCATCGCGATCTTCTCTCCCTGGCGCGCCATCGCGGCGAGGCCGGGAACGGTACGTGTGGAGGTCGTTGCGGTCATTGCGTCCCCAGGTTGAAGAACTCGCGCCGCCCACGCATGCCTTCTATGTGCGAGAGCAACAGCTCGAAGTGGTCGGCGTGATCGACGAAATTGCTTGAGATGCGTGTACATCTTGTCGTAGAGCGCGAATTCGTCGTCGCTCAAGTTCAACCGCGCGAACAGCGGGTCCTTGTCGAGCAGGAAGTCGGCGACGGTGGCGCGTCGGAACAGGTCGAGCTGGTTGAGCCCGCGGACCTGGTCGACCCGCTGAAACAGAAAATTGAGCTGGGTCGGCAGCGCGAAGCGCGGCATGTCCGCGTAGAACCGCGCGAGAAACGGATTCGCTTCCGGCGCTTCGAGCAGCGCATCGGCGTCGAGGTAATCGGCAAGCGCGCGGGCGAGGCTCGTCTTGCCGGCACCAATCGGCCCCTCGACGACGACGTAGCGGCACTTTTCGAGATCCATGGTCGCCGGCGTGACCTTAGCGCCAGACGGCGGTTCGCGTGCGGTCGATGCGCTGGCCGCGCACGCTGCGCAGCCACGTTCGGGCGGCGCCGCGACCGGGGATTGTTGCCGCAGGCGCGATGTCGAGCAGCGGACGCAGCACGAAGGCGCGCTCGTGCATGCGCGGATGCGGCACGATCAGGCGGGACTGCGAAAGACGGCGCCGCCCGAAGAGCAGCAGATCGAGGTCGAGTGCGCCGGGCGCGAGTGCGGTGCGTAACGCCGCGACCGCGTTGACATAGTCCGGTTGTGGCTCGCCGACTCCCACCGGGGCCGTCAGGTAATTGCCGGACGCCGCGACGAGTTGCGTGCGCGGCAGGCGCGCGAGCTCGGTCAAGGCGCGCGCCAGCCGCCGGCGCGGGTGGCCGAGATTGCTGCCGAGCCCGATGTACGCGACGCTTGCCATTACGCTCCTCAGTGCTCGGATGGCGCCGGCGGCCCCGGTACGTCCGCGGGCGCCGCTTTGCGTTTGCGCCCGCGACCGCGCGAGCGCCGGTGTTTCTTTGGCGCCTCGTCGGGACGGAGCATGCGTTCGCGCTCGTCGCTGTCCGCGCGCTGGAAGCGTTCCCACCAGTCGGCGAGCTCAACGGGAATCTCGCCGCTGTGGCCGCGCAGCCAGAGAAAATCGTATCCGGCGCGGAAGCGCGGATGCTCGAGCAATCGGAATGGCCGCTGGCCGGCGCGCTGTTCGAACCGCGGCTGTAGCGCCCAGGTTTCCTTGATCGTCGCTTCGAAACGACGGGGGATCGCGAGTCGCTCCGCCTGCTGCGCCAGCACGGCGTCCATTGCGGCGAACAGCGCGGGCATCGGCCGCTCGCCTTTCGCCTTCGCCGCGTTCCAGCTTGCCAGCACCTCGTGCCAAAGCAGCGTCGCGAACAGAAAGGCCGAAGTCACCGGCTTGCCGGTCCGCACGCGCTCGTCGGTGCTGGCGAGCGCGAGCTCGATAAACCGCGGGCCCAGCGGTTGCTCGAGGATCACGTCGAGCAGCGGCAGCACGCCGTGATGCAGGCCGTGCCGGCGCAGGCTCTTGAGCGACTCGACGGCGTGGCCGGACAGGAGGAGCTTTTCCATCTCGTCGAATACCCGCGCTGGCGGAAGGTTGTGGATCAGCGGCGCCAGCCTCGGAATCGGGGCGGCGGTCTTTTTCTCGATGTCGATGCCGAGCTTTGCGGCGAGCCTGACCGCGCGCAGCATGCGCACGGGATCCTCGCGAAAGCGCGTGACCGGGTCACCGATCAGACGCAGCTTTTTCGCCTTGACGTCGGCCACGCCGCCGACATAATCCCATACGCTTTCGGTCGCGGGATCGAAATACAGGGCGTTGATCGTGAAGTCGCGGCGCACCGCGTCTTCGGCCTGGACGCCGAAAACGTTGTCGGAGAGGAGCCTTCCGTGCTCGTCCGCGGTGTCGTCGCCGACCTGTTTGCCGCGGAACGTCGAAACCTCGACCGTGTCCGGGCCGGCAAGGACGTGCACGAGCCGAAAGCGCCGGCCGATGATGAAGGCGCGGCGGAACAGCGGCTTGATCTGTTCGGGCGTCGCGTCGGTGGCGATGTCGAAGTCCTTCGGCGTGATCCCGAGCAAAAGATCGCGCACCGCGCCGCCGACGATAAAAGCCTTGAAACCTGCGTGCTGCAGTTTGCGCGTCACATCGATCGCCGCGCGCGAAAGTTGGCTGCGGCGCACCGGATGCGCATCGGGGCCGAATAGGCGCGGCGATGGAGCGGGCCTGCCGGGGATCAAGCGCGCGAGGAAGCGGCGGATCACCGTTCTATGAAGTCGCGAAGCGACTGAGCATGTTCCCTGTCCCAACGGCAAAAGGAGATAAGGGTGAGTGGCGGCCGGACCAGGGCGACGTGAGTGGAACGCGTGCGCGGAAGTGCTGCAAGAGGGGCGCGATCCAAAGTGACTGAGTTGGTTCGGACCGGGCGTGAATGATAGCACGTCGCGCGCGCCCGTCGCCGTGCAAGCCGCTCGCGACGGTTTCTCTCGTGGCAGGAACGTCGGGAATCGAGGATAATTCGCGGTTTCTGCTGTTTCCCGCGCAAGCTCCCGCCGCATTGGAAGGAGATTCCATGCCCGCCTACCAGCACGTCACGGTCCCGACCGGGGGCCAGAAGATCACGGTCAAACCGAATTTCAGCCTCGAGGTTCCCGACCAGCCGATCGTTCCGTATATCGAAGGCGACGGCACCGGTGTCGACATCACGCCGGTCATGATCAAGGTCGTCGATGCGGCGGTGGCGAAGGCCTACGGCGGCAAGCGGAAGATTCACTGGATGGAAATCTATGCCGGCGAGAAGTCGACCAAGGTCTACGGCGCCGACGTGTGGCTCCCGGACGAGACGCTCTCGATCCTCAAGGATTACGTCGTGTCGATCAAGGGTCCGCTGACGACGCCGGTAGGTGGAGGCATCCGCAGTCTCAACGTCGCGCTGCGGCAGCAGCTCGACCTCTATGTATGCCTGCGGCCGATACAGTATTTCAACGGCGTGCCCAGCCCGGTCAAGGCGCCGGAGAAGGTGAATATGGTGATCTTTCGCGAGAACTCGGAAGACATCTATGCCGGCATCGAATGGGCGGCCGAATCGGACGGCGCGAGGAAGGTCATCAACTTCCTGGTGAAGGACATGGGCGTCAAGAAGATCCGCTTCCCGGAGAGCTCGGGCATCGGCATCAAGCCGGTGTCGCGTCAGGGCACCGAACGGCTGGTGCGCAAGGCGATCCAGTACGCGATCGACAACGACCGCCCATCGTTGACGCTGGTGCACAAGGGCAACATCATGAAATTCACCGAGGGCGGGTTCCGCGACTGGGGCTATGCACTGGCGCAGAAGGAGTTCGGAGCGCAGCCGATCGACGGCGGCCCCTGGTGCAAGTTCAAGAGCCCGAAGACCGGCCGCGACATCACGGTCAAGGACGCGGTCGCCGATGCCTTCCTGCAACAGATCATGCTTCGCCCCGAGGAGTACAGCGTCATCGCGACGCTGAACCTGAACGGCGATTACATCTCGGATGCGCTTGCCGCGCAGGTCGGCGGCATCGGCATCGCGCCGGGCGCCAACATGTCCGATTCGGTGGCGATGTTCGAGGCGACCCACGGTACGGCGCCCAAATATGCGGGCAAGGATTACGTCAACCCCGGTTCGGAAATTCTCTCTGCGGAAATGATGCTCGTGCACATGGGTTGGAAGGAGGCGGCGCAGCTGATCGTCAAGAGCCTGGAGAAAGCGATCGCGGAGAAAGTTGTGACCTACGACTTCGCCCGGCTGATGCCGGGCGCGACACAGGTGTCGTGCTCCGGCTTTGGCGCCGCAATGATCGAGAGGATGTGACGCATTCGTCCGAGAGCGCCGCGCTGCAGGCGCGAGCGCGATCGGAAACGGATGCGTCATCCCGGCGAAGGCCGGGATCCCAATTGATGCGTTGTCGCAGCGACGAACTTAGGCCCTGTCCGGCGCCGGGGCGACGAGTACGGCGTCATTCCCGCGAACGCGGGGATCCAGCGCCGTGTGACAGACGCCGCTGGGTTCCCGCTTACGCGGGAACGACAAGGTAATGCGGGAATGGCGGCCAAGGACCGACGCCGCAGTCTAATCTTAGCGGAGTCGAAGGGCCGGGGCGAAGACCAATCCGCGCCGACTCGGGACGGCAAGTCAACAAAAAACCCGCCGTGCGGCGGGTTCTTGCTGCCACAGCCGCCCGGGTCTCGGGCGGGCGGGCGAAATTCAGGCGGCCTGGATGTTCGAGGCCTGCTTTCCCTTGGGTCCCTGGGTGACTTCGAAGCTCACCTTCTGGCCTTCCTTCAGCGTTTTGAAACCATTCATCTGAATGGCCGAGAAATGCGCGAAAAGGTCTTCGCCGCCGTCTTCCGGCGTGATGAAGCCGTAACCCTTCGCGTCGTTGAACCACTTGACCGTGCCTGTTGCCATAGACCTGCGTCCTTACAAGAAAGAGGGGATTGGTGTTTGGGGAGCAAGTACTATCTACGGCAAGCGCAACGGTGCTCGGTGCGGCGGCAAACCGGGACAGCAAAGACTCGTAAGCCAAACGCAAATTTTGTACGCGCTTTGCGACGGCGAAGTCAAGTCCCGGGGCCAAAATGCGCCTTCCTCTTGAAAAATCTGTTGCAATCATCAAACATTAGAGGATCGGACGGCGGGTTTCCGGCACGGCATGACGATTCAGCATCAGGACGGGAGCGTTCTCGAGGCCGAAAAAACGCGCCTCAAGCCCCCGCCGCTGTATAAGGTTATCCTGCTCAACGACGACTACACCCCGATGGACTTTGTCGTCGTGGTGTTGCAGACTGTATTCGCGATGAGCCGCGAGAAGGCCACTCAGGTTATGTTACAGGTTCATCGCGAGGGGATGGGGGTGTGCGGCACTTACACGCGGGAAGTCGCCGCCGCAAAGGTCGACCAGGTGCTCAACATCGCCCGCAAGCACCAGCATCCACTCCAGTGCACCATGGAGGAGACGTAGGCGTTAAGTCAGTTCGCAGCAGCTGTGCCGGGTCGGCGCGAGCACTGCGATCAAGGTTCGGACCATCATGATCGCGCAGGAACTGGAAGTTTCCCTCCACATGGCTTTTGTCGAGGCCCGGCAAAAGCAGCATGAGTTCATCACCGTCGAGCACCTCCTTCTCGCGATGCTCGACAACCCTTCCGCCGCCGAGGTGCTCAAGGCCTGCGGCGTCGACCTGGAGGAGCTGCGCGGCGTCCTGACCGACTTCATCAACGAGCATACGCCACGGCTGTCGCCGCATTCGGATGCGGATACGCAACCCACGCAGGGCTTCCAGCGCGTGATCCAGCGCGCGATCTTGCACGTGCAGTCCTCGGGCAAGAAGGAAGTGACCGGCGCCAACGTGCTGGTGGCGATCTTCGGCGAGAAGGAGTCCCACGCGGTCTACTTTCTGAATCAGCGTGGCGTGACGCGGCTCGATGTTGTCAACTACATCGCACACGGCATCACCAAGACCTCGCAGAAGAAGGACGAGAAGCAGGAGTCGGCCAAGGACGAGGGCGACGGCGAACAGCAGCCCGCCGGCGCGCTCGAAGCGTACACGGTAAACCTCAACCAGATGGCGAAGAGCGGCAAGATCGATCCGCTGATCGGACGCGAGATCGAGCTCGAACGGGTCATTCAGGTGCTGTGCCGCCGGCGCAAGAACAATCCGCTGCTGGTGGGTGAAGCGGGCGTGGGCAAGACCGCGATTGCCGAAGGGCTCGCACGCCGCGTCAACGAAGGCGAAGTTCCTGAGATGCTCCGGGAGTTCACCGTGTATTCGCTCGACATGGGCGCGCTGCTCGCGGGGACCAAGTACCGCGGCGATTTCGAGCAGCGGCTTAAAGCCGTCCTGAAACAGCTCATCGACAACCCCAAGTCGATCCTGTTCATCGATGAGATTCACACCATCATCGGCGCTGGCGCGGCGTCGGGCGGGACGCTCGACGCGTCGAACCTGCTCAAGCCCGCCCTCAACACCGGGGCATTGAAGTGCATCGGCGCGACGACCTACAACGAATACCGCGTGATCTTCGAGAAGGATCACGCGTTGTCGAGACGCTTCCAGAAGATCGACGTGCCGGAGCCATCGATCGCCGAGACCATCGAGATCCTGAAAGGGCTGAAGACACGCTTCGAGCAGCACCACGGCGTGAAATACGCGCCTGCGGCGCTGACGACCGCGGCCGAGCTCTCCGCGCGCTTCATCAACGACCGCCACCTGCCGGACAAGGCGATCGACGTCATCGACGAAGCCGGCGCGGCGCAGAAGATCCTGCCCAAGTCCAGGCAGAAGAAGATCATCAGCAAGACCGAGATCGAGGAGATCGTTGCCAAGATCGCACGCATCCCGGCCAAGAGTGTCACGTCCGACGACCGCAACGCGCTGAAGACGCTCGACCGCGATCTGAAAAACGTCGTGTTCGGGCAGAACCAGGCGATCGACGCCCTGACTGCGGCGATTCGCATGGCGCGCTCGGGGCTGGGCAATCCGAGGAAGCCGATCGGCAACTTCCTGTTCAGCGGACCGACGGGCGTCGGCAAGACCGAGGTCGCGCGCCAGCTCGCGTATTGCCTCGGTGTCGAGCTGATCCGCTTCGACATGTCCGAATACATGGAGCGCCATGCGGTGTCGCGGCTGATCGGCGCCCCGCCGGGCTATATCGGCTTCGACCAGGGCGGCCAGCTCACCGAGGCGATCACCAAGCATCCATACAGCGTGCTGCTGCTCGACGAGATCGAGAAGGCGCATCCCGACATCTTCAGCATCCTGCTGCAGGTGATGGACCACGGCACGCTGACCGACAACAACGGGCGCAAGGCCGATTTCCGCAACGTCATCATCATCATGACGACCAACGCCGGCGCGGACATGCTGTCGCGCAACTCGATCGGCTTCACCGACAACAAGCAGGCGGGCGACGAGTTCGAATCGATCAAGCGCATGTTCACGCCGGAGTTCCGCAATCGCCTGGACGCGACCATTTCGTTTGCCTCGCTCGACCACGACGTCATCCTGCGCGTAGTCGACAAGTTCCTGCTCGAACTCGAAGCGCAGCTGCACGAGAAGAAAGTCG
>WNGE01002540.1_pt1 | contig 22183 bp, 19 predicted proteins | sample 5400651 | NCBI WGS metagenome assembly WNGE01 (sample SAMN13153370, study PRJNA577476) | soil metagenome | isolation source: 60 cm soil or saprolite under grassland replicate 2 | place: USA:California | collected 2016-06-15 | reverse complement strand
CGACCACGTATGCGTACGACGCGTTCGGAAACACGGTTTCCGTGACGGACGCGCTCGGCAACAAGACGACCTACTCGTACGGCGCGGGGGGCAGGATGCTGACGCGCACAGAGCCGAGAGGAAACGTTCAGGGCGCCAATCCCGCCGACTTCACCTGGACGTACACCTACAACGCAGCCGGTCAGGTGCTCACGGAGACCGATCCACTCGGCAACACGACGCAGCACACATACGACGACGCCGGCAACGAGGCGACGGTCACAGACGCGCGAGGAAAGGTCACGACCTACGGGTACGACAATGCGAATCGCCTCCTCTCGGTCACGGCCCCGGACGGCGGGGTCACCCGCTACGCGTATGACGCGGCCGGCAACAAGGCAAGCGAAACCGACCCGCTGAACCACACGACGGCCTACGCCTACGACGGAGCGAACCAGCTCGTCAGCACCACGACGGCCACGGGAGCGAAGAGCACCTCTGTCTATGACCAGAACGGCGACCAGATAAAGAGCGTCGATCCTCGCGGCAACGTACCGGGCGCCAATCCCGACGACTACGCGAGCACGTTCACCTATGACGCGGCGGGGCACACCCTTTCCGAGACCGATCCACTTGGACACTCGACGACGCACGTCTACGACGCTGTCGGCAACGAGGCCTCAGAAACGGACGCGCGCGGCTTCATCACGACGTACGCGTACGACGGAAGGAATCGCCTGAGCTCCGTCACCGCCGGGGACGGCGGCGTGACGCGGTACACGTACGACAACGCAGGCAACAAGCTCAGCGAGACCGATCCGCGCCAGAGCACTACGACGTATGCGTACGACGCCGGCAGCCGAATCGTCACCGTCACTCGGCCCGACCCGGACGGTCCGGGGCCGCAGGGGCCCGCCGTCACCACGTACGGCTACGACGCGAACGGGAACCTCGTCTCGACGGTCGATCCGCGCGGCAACGTTCCCGGCTGCAATTGCGCGAGCCAGTACACGACGACCTACGGCTATGACCGGGCGAACCGCCGCATAAGCGAGACGGATCCGCTCGGCCACACGACGACGTGGACGTACGACGCGGCCGGCAACAAGCTCACGCAGACGGACGCGAACAACCATCAGATCGCGTACGGCTACGACGGTGTCAACCGCCTGGTCAACGTCACGGCACCGGGCGGGGCGGTAACGAGCTACACGTATGACCTGGCCGGCAACGTGCTCACGCGCACGGACGCGAACAACCACACGACGACGTACTCCTACGACGCGGACAACCGCCGCACAGGCGTCGGAACGCCGCTCGGGGGACTCTGGACGCAGACGTACGACCCCGCAGGAAATGTCTCCACCACGGTCGATGCGAACGGCAATGCGACCGGCACCGCGGGCGACGGCACGAAGGCTTACGCCTACGATCGAGCCGGCCGACTCATCGCAATCGACTACAGCGATGCGACGCCCGACGTCACCTTCGGCTACGACGCGGCCGGAAACCGCACGTCGATGAGCGACGGAGACGGGACGCAGACGCGCACATACGACGCGCTCGGTCGCCTCACCGGCGTGACGCGAGGTGCCGACTCGTTCGTCTACGGCTACGACGCCGCAGGCGACGTCACGCGCCGGACGTATCCGGGTGGGACGTCGGTCGACTACACATACGACGCAGACGGGCGGATGACAGCCGTGACGGACCAGGGCCTCACGACGAGCTACGCCTACGATCCCGCGGACGAGCTGACGCAGACGGCGCTTCCGTCCTCGAACGGCTACGTCGAGACACGCGCCTACGACAGGGCCGGGCGGCTCGTCGAGGTCAAGAACGCGAAGGCAAACACCGTGCTCGCCGACTTCCAAGCCGCGATCGACCCGGTCGGCAACCCGACGACGATCACACGCACGGGCTCCGCTCCGGAAACCCGCAGCTACGGGTACGACTCGAACGACCGTCTCGCCTCGGTCTGCTTCCAGGCGGGAAGCTGTCCCGGCGCGGGCGACCCCTTCATCCGCTGGACGTACGACCCCGTCGGCAACCGCGTGACCGAGACGCGGCCGGGACGCGTCTCGACCTACACCTACGACGCAGGCGACGAGCTGACGAGCACGAGCTCCGCGTCGTCGGTCGCGAGCTACCCGACCCAGGTGCAAACCGACGGCGCCCAGCCCTACTGGCGGTTCGGCGAGACGAGCGGAGGCACGTTCTCGTCCAGCGTCGGCAGCTACACGGGCACATGGAGCGGCGCGCCCGCGCTCGGCGCCGCAGGGGCGCTGACCGGCGATACGAACAAGGCGGTCACGCTCAACGGAACCTCACAGTACGGGACCGTCGCGGACGCGAACCAGCTCGACAAGACGAGCAGCTTCTCGATCGAGCTCTGGGTCAAGAGGACGAAGGACAAGCAGACGCAGGCGATCGCCGGGAAGCCGCTCACGACGGCGACAGCGGACGAGAACTACGCCCTCTGGTTCGACACGGCGAACAAGATCCGCTTCGAGGTCGGCGCGGGTCACACCGTGAACAAGTCGGCGAAGCTGACCTCGAGCACTGCGCTCGACACGAACTGGCACTACGTCGTCGGCACCTTTGCCTCCGGAGCTTTGAAGCTCTACATCGACGGGTCGCTGTCCTCGAGCATGACCGCCTCCGGCTTCACCACGGCCGGCGCGAACGCCTCGACGCTCGACGTCGGGCGCGCCGGCACGACGAGCTACTACGGCGGCAGCCTCGACGAGCTCGCGGTCTACGGCTCCGCCTTGACTGCGGCGCAGGTCTCGGACCACCGCAGCAGAGGTACGACGCCGCCGCCGAGCCCAACCATCACGAACTACACCTACGACCTGAACGGGAACCAGACGACGATCGGCTACCTCCCGGCGGAATACGACCTGGCGAACAGGCTGGTCGCGCTCGGAGAGCCGCCCGCTCCGCCGTGCGACGGCTGCGTCCCCTCGCCGATGCCGATCAAGGACCGCTGCTTCACCTTCCGCTACGACGGCGACGGACACCGCACGAGCGTCTCCAATCCTGCCGGCTGCATCAGCGCGGGGATCAACTTCGTCTGGGACATCAACGGCGTCATGCCGGAAGTGGCGCTCGAGCGGGACGACGGCGAGAGTCTGCTGCGCCGCTATACGTACGGGGCGCGACGGATCTCCATGAGCAGCGGCGGCAGCACTTTCTACTACCACTACGACACGCTGGGGTCGGTCGCCAACGTCACGTCCTCCACCGGCGCGCCGAAGTGGACGTACAGCTACGAGCCGTTCGGCACGACCCGCTCGGCGACGCAGAACGACACGGCAGCTCCGGTCAATCCGATGCAGTTCGCGGGCGAGTATCTCGACTGGGGCGGGCTGTACAACCTGCGCGCGCGTGAATACGACCCGACGCTGGGTCGCTTCACGTCGACCGATCCCGACGCTGCGGCCGCGAGCGAGCCTTCAGCGGCGAGTTACACGTACGTGGACGATCGGCCGACCGTCCTCGTCGATCCCAGCGGCGAGCACGGCACGCCGGCCTCCCGGTACGCACGCGGACTGGCCGCGAACGCCGCGTCGCCGAATGCCTGGGCATGTCCACCGTCTCGCGCCTCGCAGGTCTACCCGTGGAACAGCGGGTTCCGTGCGTTCGCGTTCCTCGGCGCGCAGGCCCCCTCGTCCCGTGCTGTCGAGAAAGGCGGGCCGATCCACCGTATGGATAAAGGCGGGCCGACGGGCACGTACTACTACGTCAAGACATGGGGACGCGTGTACACCACCGAGTTCCTGCCGACGGGCTCTCCGAACGCGTGCGTCCTCTTCGGCGTCCGCTGGGATCTCTCGCCCCTGAGCAGCAGAGATTCGGTCTTGCTGACGCTGAAGTACAACTGGCGCGAGATAGGAACCGACAAGCTCTCGGACGAGCGGGTCTTCTGCAACCACACCCCCGCTTTCGTCCGCCATCGCGTTCGGGAGGGAAGCCCTCCTTGCCGCGGTCGCCTGCTGCTCGATACCCGTCAGAAGCGAGGCGCGGTCGAATCGGTGGACAACGTCGACTACTACGGCATCGATCTCGACCGGTATGAGCCGGGCAGAGTGAGTGTCGTCGGAGACCTGCACCGGGAAGGCTACGGACCCCTCTGGGCAGGCGGCAATTTCTTGTTCCCGAAGTTCGCTCACGTGATTGAGTGCAATCTCTATCGGTATGTCAGTCCGGGATGCAGCGTCACAACGGGGTAGGGGAGCGCTCGTGGCTGCGTGCGCGAGCCTCGCCGGATCGGGCGTTCTCCTCGCGGGATGCGGTAGCCATGCCAAGGCGCTCTCCGAGAGAGAGGTGATCGAAGGCTTTGGGAAGCACGGGATACGGCTGTCGGAACTCACACGACATTCGGGCGCGGACAATCCGCTGCGGGTCACGCTCGCGCCGAGCCAGTCGGATCCACGGTGCAGACCGCAGGATCTGACCGTGAACATCTTCACGAGCGCGGATGCACTCAAAGCGTTCCTCGAGCGAAGTCAGAAGCGTCCGGTGCGCGCGCGGTACGTCGTCGGACACACTGACGTGGTCATGTCGCGAAATCTCCTGGTGGGCGCCGACGAGCGCTCGGAATGTTTCCGGTCGGGGTCGGTGGAGGCCGCGCTCGACGAACTGTCCGGCTGAGCCCGCCGCTCAGGCGGCTGCGGTGACCTTCAACGTTCCCTTCAGCGTCTTGTGCGCGTCGGAGCGGAACGTGTAGGTACCGGCTTTCAGCGTCACGGTCCACTTGACGGCGCCCGTGAACGCGACGCCGGTCTTCTTGTTCACCCCCGGACCGATGAGGTGGAAGTTGTCCTTGCCCGTGCGGTCGCGGATCGTGATCGTGGTCTTGCCGGCCTTCGCCGCGCGCGCGAGCGCGATCTTCCGTCCAGGCCCGACGCTCCCGGCGAGCTTGAGCACCGTCGTCGTCGGGACGGTCCCCACCGTGAAGGAGCCCTTCATCGTCGTCACGTGCGCGTCGCAGACGAACCGGTACGTCCCGTCGACGAGCGTCACCTCCCAGTCCTCCGCGCCGCTGTTCGGCACGCTGGTCGACTTGTCGACGCCCGGGCCGCTGAGGTGGAAGTTGTGGAACTCGGACTGGTCGACGACATGGATCTTGTACGCGCCGGGATCGAGGTGCGCAACGTCCGCCCCCGAGGCGTCCTTGAGCGAGATCGTGAAGCCGGGCCCGACGTTTGCCTGCAGCGTGGGAATGTCGGCCGCAGCCGGCCCCGCGAGGGCGACGACGGCAACGGCGGCGAGCGGGACCCCGAAACGCAGCATTGGGAGAGAGTACGCGGCTTTCGCGCGACTGGATTTCAGGCCCGCAATTCGGCTCCGTAGCGTGCTGCGAGAGCCTCGACGACCGCCGTGCGCAGTCGCGAGGCGTCCTCGTCCGCGAGCGTCCTCTCCGCGGACTGGAACGTGACGGCAAAGGCGATCGACTTCCGCCCGGCCCCGACCTGATCGCCGCGGTACACGTCGAACGGACGCATCTCGTGCAGCTCGGGTCCGGCTGCCTCGCGTGCGGCCGCGACGAGCTCTCCGGCCGAGACTTCCTCCGGCACGCTGAACGCGAGGTCCTGCCGGACCGGCGGATACGTGATGACGTCCTGGTACAGCACCCGCTCGGGGACGTGCGCGAAGAGCTCCACCAGGTCGAGCTCGAACGCGGCCCACTCGCCCTCGAGCAGCCTGGGGTCGAGCTGCGCCACCCAGCCGCCCAGCAGCGACGCGCAGGCCGGCGAGGGCATGAACGGATGCGGTGCGCGCTCGAAGCGCTGGTCGAGCTTGAGAGCGCCGAGGACCTGCTCGACCGCGCCCTTCGCGCGATAGAAGTCGCCGCGGACGATCCCGCCCAGCCGCCACGGCTCGTCCGGAAGCGCCTCACCCGTCGGCAGATAAACGTGCGCGATCTCGAACAACGCGACGTCCTCCCTCCCGGCATTGACGTTGTGGCGCGCGGCGCCGACGAGCCCGTGGAGCAGCGTCGTGCGCAGGACGCGCTGCAGCTCGGACAGCGGCTCCGGGAGCACGAGCGCATCCGGATGCGGATCGTCGGGCTGCAGCGAGTAGGTGTACGCCTCGAAGAAGCCGCAGCCGACGAGCACGTCGGCGACCTGGCGCCGGAGGCGCTGCTCGCGTGTGAGCCGGCCGAAGAGCTCGCGGCGGACCGGAAGCGTCGGCGGAACCTCCTCGAGGCGGAAGCGCGCGACTTCCTCGACCAGATCGATCTCGCGGCGCACGTCGCGCGCGCGCCAGTACGGCGTCCGGACGTCCCACTGCTCGTCGACGCCGAAGCCGAGCCGGGTCAGGCGCTCGCGCTGCTCGGGCTCCGCGATCGCAATGCCGACGACTTCTTCGGCGCGCGCGGGGCGCAAGCGGATCACCGGCCGCTCGGGGAAGTCCGCCTTGACGTCGGCGTGGCCGGTCCAGCGGACGCCCGCGAGCTCGACGAGGAGCTCGGTCGCGTGGTTCGCAGCCGGCTCGGCGAGCTCCGGCGCAACCCCCTTCTCCCAGCGGGTCTGCGACTCCGAGCGCATGTGCAGGCGCTCGCCGCTTCGCAGCACGCCGAGCTGCTCGAAGTTCGCGGCTTCGAGCAGCACTGTCTGGGTCTCGGTCGAGACCTCGCTCTCCTCCCCGCCCATGATCCCTGCGATCGCGACCGGCCGCTCAGCATCGGCGATCACGAGGTCTTCGCTCGTCAGCTTGCGCTCCGTTCCGTCGAGCGTGCGGATCGGCTCGCCGTCGCGCGCGCGGCGGACGACGATCCGGCCCTCGGCGAGCTTCGCGTGGTCGAACGCGTGCAGCGGGTTGCCCAGCGCGAGCATCACGTAGTTCGTCACGTCGACGACGTTCGAGATCGGCCGCATCCCCGCGCCGAGCAGGCGGGCCTTCAGCCACTGCGGCGAGTCGCCGACCTGCACGTCGCGGAACAGGCGCCCGATGTAGCGCGGGCAGCGCCCCAGGTCGTCGACGCGGATGTCCACCGGCTCGTCGTCCGGGACACGTCCCGGGACCTGGTCCCCGGGCATGGGCGCGAGGGGCACGTCGAGCAGGGCCGAGACCTCGCGGGCGATGCCGTAGACCGACATCAGATCGGGGCGGTTGTAGCCGGTCTCGATCTCGAGCACCGTGTCGCCGAGCGGCAGGACGTCCGCGAGCGGCGTCCCGGGCTCGTGCTCAGCGTCGAGCAGCATGATCCCGCTGTGGTCGGTGCCGAGGTCGACCTCGTCCTCGGCGAGGATCATCCCGTCGGAGACCTCGCCGCGCACCTTGCGGCGCTCGAGCGTGAGGCCGTTCGAGAGCACGGCCCCCGGAAGCGCGACGGCGACGGTCGCCCCGGCGCCGAAGTTCCACGCACCGCAGACGATCGAGCGCGGCTTGCCCTCCCCCACGTCCACCTTCGTCAGCTGCAGCCGGTCCGCGTTCGGGTGCTTCTCCGCGTCGAGCACCTTCCCGACGAGGAAGAGCTCGAGGTTGCGGTCCTCGTCGGGGACGCCGCGCCGAACGACGCGGTCGACCTCGCAGCTCGTGAAGACGAGCCGCCGCGCGAGCTCCTCGACGGGCAGGTCGAACTCGACGTACTCGCGCAGCCAGGAAACGGGGACTTTCATGTCAGAACTGCTCCAGCACGCGAACGTCGTTCTCCCAGAACAGACGGAGGTCGGTGAGCCCGTGGCGCAGCATCGCGATGCGCTCGATGCCGAGGCCGAAGGCGAAGCCGGACCAGACGTCGGGGTCGTAGCCGACGTTGCGGAAAACGTCGGGGTCGACCCAGCCCGCTCCGCCCATCTCGATCCAGCCGGAGTGCTTGCACACGGCGCAGCCCTGCCCGTTGCACAGAAAACACGTGACGTCGAACTCGACCGACGGCTCGGTGAAGGGGAAGTAGCTCGTCCGCATGCGGACCTCTCGCTCGGCGCCGAACAGCGCGCGGAAGAAATGCAGCACGACCCCGTTCAGGTCCGCGAGCGTGATCCCGCGGTCGACGACGAGGCTCTCGACCTGGAGGAACGTCGGCGAGTGCGTCGCGTCGGGCGTGTCGCGCCGGTAGCAGCGGCCGGGCATGATCGCGTAGATCGGCGGCTGCCGCGACTCCATCAGGCGGACCTGGTCCGGGGACGTGTGCGTGCGCAAGAGAACCTCGTCGCTGAGATAGAACGTGTCGCTCGGCGACCGCGACGGATGACCGGGATCCGTCGTGAGGGCGTCGAAGTTGTGCCAAGCGTCCGTCACCTCGTCGCCCTCGTAGACCTCGAAGCCCATGCCGAGGAAGACGTCCTCGATCTCGCGCTTGACCTGCGTGAGGAGGTGCAGCCGCCCGCGCGGGAACGGCTCGCCCGGCAGCGTCACGTCGAACGAGCTCTGCGCATAGAGCTGTTCGAGCGCTTCGTTCTCGATCGCCGCGCGACGCCCGTCGACGGCGGCCTCGAGCCGCGCGCGGATCCCGTTCAGGAGCATGCCGCTCTCGCGCTCGCGCACGGCGCGGAGCGCCTGCGTCAGGTCGCTCTTGCGGCCGAGGTACCGGACGCGCGCGTCGTCGAGCTCGCCGGCGGTCGAGGCGCCCGCGATCGCCTGCTGCGCTTCACTCTCGTACTGCTGCCAGTCCACGGTGGTCGATTCTCCTCGTTTTTAGGGACCAGGTCCCTGGACATGTCCGCGTCGATCGGCGACCAGGACCTGGACGTGTCCGTTGCGGGACATGTCCCGGGACCTGGTCCCGCGAAGTCGCCCCGGCTCGTCGGAAGGATCGGGCGCGCTAGCGTCCGTCCCCGGCGATGAGCCGGGGCCGGAGAAACACGAAGGCGCTGCGCGTCGCGGCCACACGAGAACGATAGCGTGAAACCGTGAGCGAGTACGACGCCATCGCGCGGCTGTACGACCCGTGGAGCCGCAGCGTCACGGAGGACGTGCCGTTCTACCTCGAGGAGGCCCGGAGCGCAGGCGGCCCGGTCGTCGAGCTCGGCGTCGGGACCGGCCGGATCGCGGTGCCCATCGCGTGCGACGGCATCAGGGTGATCGGCGTCGACTCCTCGCGCGCGATGCTCGAGGTGTGCGCGGAGCGCGCCGCTCTCGCCGGCGCGGTGCTCGACCTCCGCCTCGGCGACCTGCGCGAGCCGCCGGTGGACGAGCGCGTGCCGCTCGTGATCATCCCGTTCCGCTCTCTGCTGCACCTGCACACCGATGACGACCGGCGCAAGGCGCTGCGCGCCGTCCGCCGCTTGCTCCAGCCGGAGGGCCGGTTCGTCTTCGACGTCTTCGCGCCTTCGCGCGAGGACATCGAGGAGACGCACGGACGCTGGCTCGAGCGCGAGCCGGAGATCTACGAGCGCGCCGACTGGGACGAGCAGGCCAGGACGCTGACGCTGTCGGTGCGCGACGCGGACAGCGCGTCGACGATGCAGCTCGCCTGGCTCGACGCGGACGAGTGGCGCGCCCTGCTCGAGGACGAAGGCTTCGCGATCGACGCGTGCTACGGCTGGTTCGACCGCCGGCCGTACTTCGGTGGAGAGGACACGATCTGGGTCGCGCGCGCTGGAACCTAGCCCTCGGTCTCGTCGCCCTCGCCTTGCCCGCGTCGGGCGACGCGAAGGTGGTCGCGGTTCCTTCGGCGCAGGCCGTCTTCACGCTCCAATCAGACGGCGTTCTCGGAGTGCTCGAGCACCTCAGCGTGCGCGCGGACGCTCCGACGGCCTCGACGTGGCAGGTCACGATGCAGCGAGGCGAGCTGTTCGCGCAACCCTCGCTCGTCGTCGACGAGCGCCGCTACCGCCCGGGCGACGGCAGGCAGGCGGGGACGTTCCGCATCTCGCGCGGCACGCGGGGCATCCGCTTCGACTGGCGGGAGCCGGACGGCGTGCACTCGGTGCGCCTCGGCTACCGGCTCGCGCTGTTCGGAACCGCGTACACCGACGTCGTCGACCTTCGCGTCCCGGTGTGGGAGCGCGCCTGGCCGGTGCCCGTGCACAGGCTCACGGCCGCGCTGAACCTGCCGCGGGTTCCGCGCGGTCGGGTGATCGTTTGGGTCGAGCCCCGAACCGAAGGGACGATCGTCGCAACGTCGAGACGGCAGATCCGCGTGCGGGCTCGCGAGGTGGAGGCGGACACGCCCCTGACGCTGCGTGCCGTCCTGCCGCGAAACGTGCTCAGCTCGGTCGACGGGGTGAACGTGAAGGAGAAGCCGGGGCTCGCCGCGATTCTCGCCGAGCGGGACGGCGGCGACCGACGCTGGTGGCCGTGGGCGCTCGCCGCGGGCGTCGTGCTCGCGGTCAGCGCCGTCGCGCTTCGTACAGCGCGATCGCGCCTGCCGCGGCGACGTTGAGCGACTCGCTGGCCGGCGCGAGCGCGATCGTCGCGAGCATGTCGCAGCGTGCGGCGACCTCGGCCGGCAGTCCCTCGCGCTCGGCTCCGAGCACGAACGACGCCCGGTCATGTCCCGGGACCTGGTCCAGGGGCATGCCGCCGTGGGCCACGAGCCCGATCCACGGTCGCGGAGCGTCCTCGAACACGGCGAGCGGCACGCGGAAGATCGCGCCCGCGGACGCGCGCAGCGACTTCGGCCCGGTCGGGTCGGCGCTGCCGGGGGAGAGCGCGACGCCAGCGCCGAACGCATCCGCCGTCCGCAGCAGCGTGCCGACATTGCCCGGGTCGCCCACGCGCCAGAGCGCCAGGGTGAGCGGCAGCGTCGCGCGCGGCAGGTCGTCCCGCCGGTAGATCCCGAGCACGCGCGGCGGGTGGCCGAGCGTCGACAGCTCCGCGACGAGCGCGGCCTCCACGTCCTCGCCGGAGACGAGCAGCTCGACCGGCTCGATTCCCGCTCCGCGTGCCGCGTCGACGAGATCCTCGCCCTCGCAGACGAAGAGCCCTTCCTTCTCCCGCTGCCGCCGGGACTCGAGGAGCCGGCGGATCAGCTTCAGCTTCGGATTGTGCGCGGACGTGATCACAGCCCGTAGTCGATCCAGGCCCCGTGGAAGTCGGCATGGCCTGCGAATTCCCGCTCGCCGCCGGGGTATGTCACCAGTCGCATTCCCCAGCCCTGCGCTTCGTCGCCGCGCGGCCTGCCGGCGGTGACGAAGACGAGCGGAGCCGCGGCGCGCGCGAGCGTCTGTCGCACCGCCGCGCGCGTCTCGTGCGAGGTGTAGGGGAACGCCGCTGTCTGGAAGACCAGCGTCGGCCGCTCCCGAAGCACGTTCGGCAACTCGTGAGCGAAATCTCCGCGCACGAGCTCGGGAGGATCTGCGCGCACGACCTCGATCGCCCGCGTGAGCCGGTCGAGCCGCTCGTCCTGCCCCGCCCAGACGAAGCACTGCAGGAGGCGCGCGCCCTCGTCCGTGGTGACGTCGATCGGCGCCAGGTCGATGCCGACGCGCCGCACCGCGCGCACGGAGACGTCGAGCAACGCCGCAGGAACGCGCGAGCGCTCTTCGCCCGTCAACCGCAGCGCAGCGTCGGGCGGTCCCCATTCGCCGGCCCCATACGCGTAGCGGTAGCCGTCCCAGACGAGGTTCAGCCCCGCACTGGGGCCCAGCTCGACGACGTCCAGCTCCTCGGCCTCGAGCAGCTGCGCGGCGCGTAGGAAGCACGGCAGCAGCATCCACGATCGCTGCACCTCGTTCGTCTGCACGGTCTGCTCGCGCACGAACTCGCGGAGGAACTCCGCGTGCGCCTCCAGCGGGTCGTCCCACGAGGCATCGCCGGCAAGCACGAGATAGTGCAGCCCGCCGAGGAGCCGGAGCGGCGCATCCCACTCCGGCTCGCCGCCGAAGATGGCGACGACTGCAGGATCCTCCGCGAACCGCCGGCAGAGCTCGGCGTACAGCGGTGAGCGGCCCTCGCAGAGCCGGGCCTGCTCTTCGAAGACCTCGCGCTGCGTCAGGTCAGCGGGTCTGCCCGGAGAGTGACCACGGTGAATGACACGCGGCACGGGTCGTGAGGCAAGGACGCGGGGAGACTCGATATGCGGCTATATCGGGTCGACTGAGGACGCGGCATCGCGGCCCGTGACGCCTGTCAGGCGCCCTGGCTCACTCTCTGGGTGGGCCCGCAGTTTCGAGCGCGGACTTCGCCTGCTGGGCGATCGCGCCGAACGCCTGCGGATCGTTTACGGCGAGCTCCGCCAGCACCTTGCGGTCGAGCGGGATCTCGGCCTCGCGAAGGCCGGCCATGAACTGGTTGTACGAGAGCCCGTTCTGCCGCGCGGCGGCGTTGATGCGGATGATCCACAGCCGCCGGAACGTCCGCTTCTTGTTCTTGCGGTCACGGTAGGCGTAGTGGAGCGAATGCTCGACCTGTTCCTTCGCGTAGCGGTACGAGGACTTCTTCAGCCCCCAGTAGCCCTTCGCCTGGCCGAGAACCTTGCGGCGCTTCTTGCGCGCGTGAACGGAACGCTTGACGCGTGGCATTCGCCTATCCCCTCCCCAGCAGCTTCTTCACGGTCTTGACGTCTGCGCGCGCGACCGGCGCGTCCTTGCGAAAGCTGCGCTTACGCTTGGCGGACTTCTTCTCGAGCATGTGGCTCTTCATCGCCCGCCGCCGCAGGATCTTGCCCGTCCCGGTGATCTTGAACCGCTTCTTCGCTCCGCTGTGTGTCTTCTGCTTTGGCATCGTCTTTTCCAACTCCCGCATTTTTCGTAGGCCCGAGCACCATCACCATGTTGCGTCCGTCCTGCAGCGGCGGAGACTCGATCTGCCCGATCTCCTTCACGTCCTCCGCGAGCCGCATCAGGAGGTCGCGTCCGCGCTCGGGATGGTACTGCTCGCGGCCGCGGAACATGATCGTGACCTTGACCTTCGCGCGCTGGTTGAGGAAGCGCACGACGTGGCCCTTCTTGGTGTTGTAGTCGTGGATCCCGATCTTCGGCCTGAGCTTGATCTCCTTGATGTTGATCTGGACCTGGTGCTTTCGCGCGAGCTTGGCCTTCTGCTCCTGCTCGTAGCGGTACTTGCCGTAGTCCATCACCCTGGCGACCGGCGGATCCGCCTGGGCGGCCACCTCGACGAGGTCGAGGTTCTTCGAGAACGCGTACTCCATCGCGTCCTTCGTCGTTTTGATCCCGATCTGCGCGCCGTCCTCGTCGACCAGCCTGACGTTCGCGGCGCGGATGCCTTCGTTGATCCTCGCCTGCTGTACGACTGGACGCGCGGGTTCTGGAGCGCGGCGCCTAGGCCTCAAGAAGCTCTCACCAAGTCGTGCTTATCCTCCTCCATTCGCCGACGAAAAACCGCTGCAAGCAGCGGCCGTTTCCTCGTCGTGACGACTCGGTTGAACCTCCGATAGGTACTCGACCCCGGAGGTGAGGAAGCGGTCCGCCCCTGCTTTCAGGCTGTGAGAGTAGCAAGTTCCTTCTCCAGCTCAAAGAGCGCGATCGTCCGCTGCCTGCCGCCGTGCTCGCGCAGGGCCAGCGAGTCGTCGGACTCCTTGTCGCCGTAGACGATCACGTAGGGGATCTTCTCCACCTCGGCGTTGCGGATCCGCTTGCCGACCGTCTCATCCGACCCGTCGACCTCGACGCGGTAGTCGCCGAGCCTGGCAGCGAGCGCTTCGGCCGCCTCGCGGTGGCCTTCGCCCACGGGAAGGATGCGGATCTGCACCGGCGCAAGCCAGAACGGGAACGCGCCGCCGTAGTGCTCGATCAGTATGCCGACGAAGCGCTCGATCGAGCCGAAGAGCGCGCGGTGGATGACCCACGGCATGTGCTCCGCGTTGTCCGGGCCGACGTACTTGCAGCCGAGCCGCTCGGGCTGCTGGCCGTCGAGTTGGATCGTGCCCATCTGCCAGGGACGCCCCATCGCATCGTCGAGGAAGAAGTCGATCTTCGGCCCGTAGAACGCGCCCTCCCCCTCGGCGATCTTGTAGCGCAATCCCATGCGGTCGATGGCGTTGCGCAACACGCCTTCGGTGTAGTCCCAGTCCTCGTCCGTGCCGAGTTTGTTGTCGGGGCGGGTTGAGAGCTCCGCGCTGGCGATGTCGCGGACGCCGAACTTCTCGTACAGGAAGTCGAGGTAGTCGAACATCGCGTCGATCTCGGACTCGATCTGCTCCGGGGTGCAGAAGACGTGCGCGTCGTCCTGCTGGAACTGGCGCGCACGCAGGAGCCCGTGCAGCGCTCCGACGGGCTCGTCGCGGTGCAACACCGTCGGTTCCGCGAAGCGGAGCGGCAGATCCTTGTACGACCGCTGCCTCGCGGCGAACAGCAGCATGTGGCCCGGGCAGTTCATCGGCTTCAGCCCGTAGGTCTGGTCGTCGCCGTACGGGACGAGGAAGATGTGCTCGCGGTACTTGTCCCAGTGGCCGCTGCGCTTCCAGAGCTCGATGTCCCACATCAGGGGCGTCTTCACCTCGAGATAGCCGCGCCCCGCGTTCTCGCGGCGGCGCAGGTCGTCGAGCGCGTTGAAGAGCGCCATCCCCTTCGGATGCCACAGCGCGGCCGCCGGCGCGTACTCGGTCCAGTGCAGCAGGTCGAGCTGCGGGCCAAGCCTGCGGTGGTCGCGTTCCTTCGCGCGTTCGATTCGCTCGAGGTACGCGTCGAGGTCCTTCTGATCGTAGAACGCCGTGCCGTAAATGCGTGTGAGCTGCGTGTTCTTCTCGTCGCCGCGCCAGTACGCGCCGGCGAGCGACGTGAGCTTCAGCGCCTTGATCGGCTTCGAGTCCTGGAGGTGCGGGCCGCGACAGAGGTCGGTGAAGTCGCCCTGCGTGTAGAGGCTGATCTGGCCTTCGGCGGTGTCGACGAGCTCGATCTTGTATGGCTCGTCTTGGAACTTCGCCTTCGCTTCACCGGCGCTGACCTCGTCGCGCTGCCAGTGGCGGCCCTCTTTGAGCTCGCGCTTGATCTCCTCCTCGATCCGCTCCAGGTCCTCCTCCCGGATCGGTTCCGGGAACTCGAAGTCGTAGTAGAACCCGTTCTCGATCGGCGGCCCGATCGCGATCTTCACGCCCGGGTAGAGCCGCTTGACTGCCTCGGCAAGGAGATGTGCGGACGAGTGCCGCAGCACGTAGAGAGCGTCGGGATCGTCCTTGTCCCGGGTGGTGAGGATCTGGATCTGCTCGCCGTCCTCGACCGGCAGGCGCAGGTCCCTGACCCGGCCGTTCGAGCGGAGCAGCACGGCCTGCTCGGCGAGCTTGGGGCCGATCGCGCGCGCTGCGTCGAGGCCGGTCGCGCCGTCCGGCAGCTCGAGCTTCGACCCGTCGGGCAGGAGAACGTTCACGGCTCGACCCGGTTCACAGCGAGGAGAGAATAGTTGGGACGCGGACGCGCGCCGAGTTGGCGCGAAGCGGCGGCTGTCAGCGGCGCGTGTCCCGGAACATCACCTAACCAGGGTAGCGGGCGCGACCTTCAAATGCCAAGTTGGGCTTGTATATACAGGGCCAACTCGCTTGCGGATGAGGGGCCTGGCCTTGTACATACAAGGCCAATGCCTGTCCGGCCCGCGTGGATCGCCGCCGTCGCCCTCCCTGCCGCAGCGTTCGCCGTCCTGCTCACCCGGCCGCGCATCGACAGGGTCTGGGAGAGCCACCCGGCGCATTTCTGGACGGTGCTGATCGCAGCGGCCGCGAGCGTCGCCGTGGGTTGGGCCGTGAGCACGGCAGGTCGCCGGCGCCGCGACGCGCGGCTCTTCCTCGTCTCGCTGGCGTGCCTGTCCAGCGCCGGCTTCCTCGGCCTGCACGCCCTTGCCACGCCCGGTGTCCTGCTCGGCAAGAACGCCGGCTTCGAGCTCGCGACGCCGGTCGGCCTCGCGATCGCCTCCGCATTCGCGGCGTTCTCGGCGGTCGAGTTCGGCCCACTCGGGTCGGCCCGGATCCTCCGTGTCGCGCCGGCCGCGCTCGGGGCCGTGGCGGCGATCTTCATCGCGTGGGGCGTCGTCTCGCTCGCCAAGCTGCCCCCGCTCGACGCGCCGCTCGCGCAGGAGGAGCTCGACGGCTGGCAGCTGTCCCTCGCGGGCATGGGGATCGCTTTCTACACGCTCGCGGCCCTCGGCTACCTCCGGCTGTACCGGAGGCGCAATGCCCGGTTCGTCATCGCGGTCACCGTCGCGTTTGCGCTGCTCGCCGAGGCGATGGTCGTGATCGCGTGGGCACGCAACTGGCACGCATCGTGGTGGGAGTGGCACCTGCTTATGCTCGGTTCGTTCCTCCTCATCGCGGAGACGGCGCGCACGGAATGGCATGAGGAGCGCTTCAGCGCGCTCTACCTGGACCAGACACTCGCCGGCGCCCGCGACGTGAGCGTCCTGCTCGCCGACCTCAGCGGCTTCACGTCGTTCTCCGAGCGGCACGAGCCGGAAGACGTCACGGCGATGCTGAACGCGTATTTCGGCGCGATCGTCCCGCTGATGGAACGCGAGGGTGGTGAGGTCCACCAGATCGTCGGCGACGAGCTCATGGTCATCTTCAACAAGCAGGGCGACATGCCCGACCATCCAGAACGTGCTGCGCGCGCCGCATTGAGCCTCGCGCGCACGGCCAAGCGGGTCGGCAGGCCGGAGTGGCCGCGGTTCCGCGTCGGTGTCAACAGCGGGACGGCGGTCGCCGCGGTCGTGGGCGGGGCGACCGGACACCGCAAGCACGGACTCGTCGGCGACACGGTCAACGTTGCCTCTCGACTCGAGCAGTCCGCCACGCCCGGGTCCGTCGTGATCGGCGCCGCGACGTACGACCGGTTACCGCCGGGAGCGGTCGCCGAGCGACTGGCGCCGCTGTACGTCAAGGGGAAGGCGGAGCCGCTCGATGCGTATCGCCTGGACGGGCTGGGTACGCCCGAGGCCATGACCGACGCGACCCAGAGCCCACGCGAAGACGACCGCAACGAAGAAGTCGACGAGCCGCCCGTGCCCGATCCCGAAGAGAACGGCGACGCGAGCGACGATCCCGAGGCCGACTAGCCCCAGCCCTCCCACTCGAGCAACAGCCAGGGCGCAGGATGCTCGTCGTCGGCAGGCCGCTCCTCGACGTCGACGAACCCGGCCTTCCGCCAGGCGCGGATCGCATGCTCGTTCCACGTGTATGGATCGACCGTCACGCGCGTCCAGCCGCGCTCGTCGCGCAGGTGGCGGGCGAGTGCGCGCGCCGAGTCGGGGCCGATGCCGCGCCCGCGCGCTTCCGGAATCAGGAACATGTCGATGCCGCCCTCCGACGGCAGGCCTTCGTCCCACCACGCCTGGATGTAGCCGACCGGCTCGTCCTCGGCCTCGACGATGAACGCGTCGACGCGCGGGCGCCTCAGCCGCTCCAGCATCTCCGCGCGCGTGAACGTCTCGCCGTCCCAGTAGCGCGAGACCTCCGGGTCTGCATGCCAGGCCACGAGCAGGTCGACGTCGTCCTCCGTCGCCTCCCGAACCGTCGTCAGTCCTGTATGTAGCGGAACTCCCACATCGTCACCTCTTGCGGGAGGATGCCTCCGGCCGAGCGGTACAGCGTCATCGCCGGCTCGTTGTCCTCGTCCGTCAGCACCCAGCCCTCGACGATCCCGCGCTTCCGTGCGACCGACGCCAGCTCGTCGAGCAGCGCCCTGCCGATACCGCGGCGCCGGTGGCTCTCGGCGACGTCGACCTCGTAGACGAGAAGGTTCGACGGATCGCCGTGCCGGCGCGGCAACTCGTGCGCGAGCACGAAGCCGACGGCCTGCTCACCGTCGAACGCGACGAGGAAGAACGTCCGCTCGTCACGGAGCAGCTCGGTCTGCGGCGCACGCGTGGCAAGCGCTTCGACGACGCCCTCGTCGCCAGGCCGGAGCCGCCGGATGTTCACTCCGCGAACGCGGCGTCGCGCAGCTTCGCGGGCGCCTTCAGGTAGTACGACTCGCGCAGCCACTCGAGCGCGGTCTCGAGCGCGTCGGCGTCCTCGATCGTCGCGGTGATCCAGCCGTAACGGCCCACGTAGCTCGCGCGACGCACCCACGGGTGGAGGTGCGCGATCTCGCGTTCTTCCGTCGAGAGCTTCACGGTCAGCTCGACCGGGTCGTCCTCCCTCAGCCACGCGAACATGCGGTTGTCGGCGACCTTGAAGACGGGGAATCCCCAGGGCGCGTCCTCGTACGCCTCCGGCAGCGAGAGCGCGAGCTCACGGATCGTTTTGGCAACGCGCCGCCGGGGAATCGCCACGAGGCAACGATAAGCGAGGAGGGGTTATGGCGAAGACGATTCGCGACCTGATGACGAAGAATCCGTGCGCGATCGACGCCGACAAGCCCGTCGCACACGCAGCGAAGATGATGCGCGACGAGGACGTCGGTCTCGCGCCGATCGTCGAAGGACAGAAGCTGATCGGCACGCTCACCGACCGGGATATCGCGATCCGGGTCGTGGCCGAAGGGAAGGATCCGCAGTCGACGACCGTGCGCGAGGTCGCGACGACGCGTCTCGTGACGATCGATCCGGAGCAGAATCTCGACGAGGCGCTGCGGCTGATGGCGCAGAACCAGGTGCGGCGACTACCCGTCGTCGAGGAGGACGGCAAGCTCGCCGGCGTGGTCGCGCAAGCAGACGTCGCTCGGCACGCGTCGGAGCAACAGACGGGCGAGGTGGTCGAGCAAATCTCGAAGTAGAGGAGGGGGTCTATGCCGGGCAAGCGCCCGAGCGTCAAAAACGAGAAGCAGTACGAGAAGCTGAAGGAAAAAGGCATGTCGAAGTCGCGCGCGGCGCGGATCGCGAACTCGCCGGGCGCTTCGAGCCGCGGCGGCAAGAGCTCCGGCTCGTCACGCAGCAACTCGTCGCAGGGCGGAACGACCGCCCAGAAGAAGGCGGCGGGACGCAAGGGCGGCCGCGCGGCCGCGCGCAAGAGCTGACGAGAGGCCCGCTCCGGCGGGCCTCCTACCATCTACGTCGATGCCGGAACAGCCGACGTGGCTTCCGACCGAAGAGAGGCGCGAACCGCTCCGCCGCACGTTCGACTCGACCGCGGACAAGTACGACGCCGCCCGCCCCGAGTATCCCGACGAGCTGTTCGACGACCTCGTCGCGCTCGCCGAGCTCGAGCCCGGCCACCGCTTGCTGGAGATCGGCTGCGCGACCGGGAAGGCCACGCGTCCGCTGCTGGCTCGCGGATTCTCCGTCGCGTGCGTCGAGCTGGGAGCCCAGCTCGCGGAGAAGGCGCGGCAAAACCTCGCCGGCCTGCCCGTCACCATCCACGTCGAGCCGTTCGAGACGTGGGAAGGCGAAGCGGGCGCCTTCGAGCTCGTCTACGCGGCGACGGCGTGGCACTGGATCGATCCAGCGGTGCGCTACCGGAAGGCGCACGAGCTCCTGCGGACCGGCGGCCACCTCGCGTTCTGGAACGCGCTGCACGCGTTTCCCGAGGGGTTCGATCCGTTCTTCACCGAGATTCAGCAGGTGTACGACGCGATCGGCGAGAGCTACGGCGAGATGTGGCCGCCGCCTCCGCCGGAGGAAGCCCCGGACTTTTCGGCCGAGATCGAGCAGAGCGACCTGTTCGAGGACATCCGCGTACGGCGCTACGTCTGGGAACGGCCGTACACCGCCGACGAGTACATCGCCCTGCTCGAGACGTTCTCAGGACATATCTCCATGGACGCCGCGAAGCGCGACCACCTCTACGAGGAAATTCGCACGAGGCTCGGCAACCGCCGGGTGCGGCGCCACTGGTACGCGATCCTCCACGTGGCTCGCCGGAAGGGTTAAACAGCGCGAAGGTCGAGCCGCCGCACGCGGAAGGTCCAGTGCGCTCGACGTCGAAAGCGCTTAAATCGTGAACGTGGCGGACTGGACTGCGGCGTCCCGTGCGACAGAGCTCGCTCAGTTGGAGCGGCATCTGCGCTGCCTCGCGTGCAACGGTCCGGTCGAGAAGTCGCTGATGTCCCTCGGATCGCTTCGCTGTCTCGGCTGCCGGGAAGTCAACGCACCGCTCGACCCCGCGCTCTTCACCGAGCCGAACGGCACCAGCGTCTAGCGCCGCGAATAGGATCGGCGACATGCCGATCGATCACGTCAAGTTGCCGGTCGGCGACCTGGACGCGAGCCGCACGTTTTACACGGCCGCGCTGGCGCCCTTTGGCTACAAGCTCGTGTACGACGAGGAATCCTCACTCGGCTTCGCATCGGCGACGGCGGCGATGACAACGAGCCGTTTGCGCTTCGGCGCGCCGACGGTACGCATCCTGGTTGCCGCGTCGCGTTCACGGCATCGAGCACAGAACAGGTCGATGCGTTCCACGCCGCCGCGCTCGCCGCCGGCGGCCGGTCAGAAGACCTCAAACGTACCGTCGTGTATCGCAGACCTACACCGGGAGGACGAAAGCCTCGTCCACCGTGCCGCTGTCCTCGACGCGAAGCTGCACGATCACGTCTTGATCGCTTTCCAGAATCACGTTCGTGTGCGCCTCGGTCAGCTGGATCCTAATCGCGTCTTGGGCAGACACTTGCGGACTGACCGCGGGAATCGAGGCGGTTCCTCCGTAGCGCAAGGTCACGTTGGCATCGAACGCCGTTCGGGTTTCCCACCAGCAGGTACGTTCCTGCGCCCAATGCGCCGACGGGAACGATGAAGGCGCGTCCGACGGATCTTTCTTCCGCGGGGAGCCCCAGGATGACCTTCGTGCTCCCAGCGCGCTGACACAGCACGGCGCCGGAAGGCCCCGCCGTCGTGGTCGCGTGGACGAGCGCCAGACGACCTCCCGCGGCCGTGAGCAGGTTCGGGAGCGTGGTGTCGGCGGAGCTCGCATACCCGTTCAAATCGAACGTCGCCTTCGCGACCGTGCCCGCCGGAAAGACGGTGAATTCCACATTGCCCATGGCGTCCGCAGAGCGTCGACGACCGCGGTCTCGCCAGGCGAACGCGTGAGGGTGCTCAATACGACGTAATGAAACGACACTTGACTCCTCCCTTCAGACGGTGAGGTTCGCCTCGCACCAGGCGAGGACCTCGGAGAACCGCCTCTCCGCCAGAGAGCCGAAGAGTGGATCCCTGGCGAGTTTCGCGCGGCTCGTGGCCGGGCTCGTGATGCCGCAGAGGAATCGCGCCTGCTGCCTCGGCGTGCCGAGCGCGTCGGGATGGTCGTCACGCAGCGTCGCGAGCGCGTCGGCGCTGACGCTCGTCTCGATCGGCGGCTTCGGCTCAGGGTCAGAAATCTCCTGGGCGCGCCCGGTCAGGCAGTGGCTGCAGTGCCCGCACGGCTCGGTACGCCTCTCGCCGAAGTAGCCGACGAGCGCGCACACCTGGCAGCCGTCATGGGTGACGAGCGCGAGCACGTTCTCGATCCGCGTCGTCTCCGCGCGCTCGCGGCGCGCGAAGCGCTCGAGCACATCGTCGACGAGCCCGGGCGTGGACTCAGGGACGGCGAGCAACACGTAGCGCTGGCGCAACTCGGCCGGTTGCAGCTCGACCAGGCCCTGCTGGTCGAGGTACTCGAGCGCCGCCACGATGCGGCTGCGCTCCTCGCCGAGCTCCGCCGCCGCGTCGTCGGGCGCGAGCGTCGTCCAGGTCCGCCCCGTCTTGCCCGTCGCGACCAAACGGCGCAGGAAGCCGGCGCGCGACTCGTCGAAGCGGGCGAAGACGTCCTCCAGCGACGCATCGCCGAGCGGACGCAGCCGGTAGCCCGCGTAGAACGGCGTTCCCTGCCTCAGCACGCCGTCGAGCTCGAGGTACGTGAGGGCCGTCTTGAGAACGAGCGCGCGCAGATCGTGGCGCACGGAGAGCTCGTACTCGGAGACGGCGAACTCGGCACCGACGGGATGCTCGAGCACGTCGGCGAGCAGGCCGGTGAGCGCCTCGCGCGTCGGCGTGTCGCCGAAGGCGAAGTTCTCCAGCGTGGGCACGTCGTCCCGGCATGCGAACAACTCGCAGATGCTCTCCTCGCCGTCGCGACCCGCACGGCCGATCTCCTGCGAGTACGACTCGAGGCTCTTCGGCAGGTTGTAGTGGTAGACGTAACGCACGTCGGCCTTGTCGATTCCCATCCCGAACGCGATCGTCGCGACGACGATCGCCTGCGGCGAGGCTGCCCACCACTCCTGAACCGCGACCCGATGCTCCGTGCTCATGCCGGCGTGATAGGGACGGGCCGGCAGACCCGCGGCGGCCAGGAGCTCGGCGACCCGCACCGACGTCCGCTGCAGGGTCACGTAGACGATCGTCGAGCCGGACGGGCGATCGCGCAGCTGCTCCACCAGAAGCCGGTCACGCTCGCGGGCTGCGACCGGCGTCGTCAGCAGCGTGAGGTTCGGCCGGTAGAAGCCG
>WNGE01014774.1_pt1 | contig 22188 bp, 15 predicted proteins | sample 5400651 | NCBI WGS metagenome assembly WNGE01 (sample SAMN13153370, study PRJNA577476) | soil metagenome | isolation source: 60 cm soil or saprolite under grassland replicate 2 | place: USA:California | collected 2016-06-15 | reverse complement strand
TGGCGATCTTGTACCAAAAGATCGGGCTGAGGTTGTCGAAACCGATCTTCCGTGCTCGAACTACGACGTCGGCGTGCATGGGCATCACCGAGTGCCGACCATGCCGACGCCTGGAAAGGCACACATCCCCGACTACGCAGACAAGCCGACCGCCAGGAACAAGAACCCGGAAGCAGTGCCGCCAAACCTTATCCAACTCGTCGTGGAAAGCCTCGTAGTCTGCGACAAGCCCGAGCTGGCCCTTGTGGGCGGGATATTCCTTTAAAGTCCAGTAGGGCGGTGACGTAAGGACTAAGTGTGTAGACTCGTCAGCAATCCAATCCAACTCACGAGCGTCTCCGCAATGCAAGGTTACAGTTGTCTCTTTGGCTTTGACCGCCGCTGTGCGCATTGTGTCGATGATAGGGGATGGTAGTAGAGTTTTCAACCGGCGTCTCCAAGGAAATTCGCACCTCTGATTGCAATTCCGGTTCCATGTCAAACGTGCGGCTGGCTAGCGAACCACTTGATTCTCTATGGGGAATTTCCCTTAGGCCTTTAGTGCTTAGTTTGGCTTTCCCAAAACCGGACTTTTTATTTTGTTTTCCTCCCAAATTGATTCAGGCACCAAATGCTTCCAGAAATTCCAAGTCAGTCAGAACGCGAATCCCTTGGAACCGCAGAACTTTCGCACGTTTTTCTGCAGCAGATCCCCGTCGCGCATGCAAAGAACTTCAGCTTGTCCTGCCAAAGTCGTCCCAAGGATTGGAGCGCCAGTGGGATCACGCAGCAAATTCTCCGGACCTGCTCTGGACTAACCAGGCAAGCGATGTGGGCAAGATTTTCGGATTCGTTCCAACTCCCAGAGAATGTGCTCGCCCGGGCTCACCAGGGAGCTCTTTCGACTTCCTCCCCCACTTGGGTGCTAATCCGCTCTAACCCTTTCCCTTTCAATCTCTTGTTGACCTCCGACCCTTGCTCTCTAATAGTTAGTTCTAGTACTAAGCAATAATGTACTTGACTTTGACTTCTTCCATGTTATAATAAATCGTGCGCGTTTTACTCCAGCCCCGCCAAGACCCGCCTATCCTCTCCGTACACCCCATTTGTCCCATCAACAGCCACAAATCACGCGTCACGAACTCCCGTCTTTTCAATCGCTTCCCCACTCTTCCAAGTTCCGTATCCTGTAACTCCTTTGTTTGCCACTCTTACGAAAACAGCCGGGTGTGTACCAACAATTCCCAAAATGGAATATTCCGGCTCACGACCGAAAGGAACTCACATGAACTCGCAAACGGAAACAACCATCGCCAATTCCAATTCTGTCCCGCTCCATTGTCAGCAGCGCACTGCCAGCGGACGCCGTTGCCGCATGGCCATCTCTGATTCTGACTCTGGCCTCTGCTCCAAACACGCTGCAGACCGCCAGAAAGAACTCGATCAGGCCGACCTTGCCTCTGCCCTCATCGGCGACATCCAAGAGTTCCGCGACGCGCTCACCATCAATCACTCTCTCGGCGAACTCTATAAGCTCCAGGCCCGCAACAAAATCACGCCTCGCCGCGCCGCCGTCATGGCTTACACCTGCAACCTGCTCCTGCGCACTCTCCCCGCCATCGCCCGCGATAACCACCTCCAGCCCGAACAACCAGGCCCGATGTTCGACTTCAGCGACTGGCCCGACCCCGGGGACGGCTCTGGCATTAAGGGCCCAGCCGTCGTTCGCCGTGCCGCCGCCACAATTCGCGGCGAGGAGAAAACACCGTCATGACTTTTAATCTCGCTTGTAGAGAACGGGTCTCCAACCCGGTCGGGACAAGTTCCGGCCCCGCCATTACAATGGGACGCGTTGACGGATGCGTTGAGGAATGACTGATGGCAAGCTTGGGAAAATTGCATGGAGCACAGGCGGGGGCGATCGAGCCGGAGATGGTGCGCGTTCCGGAGGGGTGGTTCGGGATGGGATGCGAAAGCGGGCGCGTGTATTATCGGGCTCCCGACCAGATCCCCGACAGGGCCGGGGCCCCGACCAAGTCGGGACAGGCAGGCGGGACAGGCAGGACCGCCTGGCGGGGGAGATTGGAGGTGGGCGATGGCGAAGAGCGTGCGCGGGGAGATTCTGCATTTGAACGGGAACAGGTGCGGGCGATCAACCGAGGCGACGTGCGGAGCGCGCTGAAACTGTTTGACCGCGGGTTCGTGGGGTTTTCGTCAACGAAGCACCAGCGGATTCGCGGGCTGGGGGCGCTGCGCAAAACGTTTGAATACTACCTGAAGCGGGCGCCGAAGCTCGCGTACCACATGGAGCAGCCGCACGTGTCCGTGAGCGGCGGGACGGCGGTGGCGACGTTCTATTGGAGCGTGCGGCTCGGCCGGGGGCGCCCCGGCAGAACCAAGCAAAAAGCGCGCAAGATCCGCGGGCGAGGGACGCACGTTTTCGCAAAACAGGGAAAGGAATGGAAGGTGGTGCACGAGCATTTTTCGAGGGCGTCCCGGTAGAACCACCGGAATGCAAAAAGCGCACATTGAGGAAGGAGCTGGGGAGGAAATATGGTTGTGCCTGACTGGTTCAGCCGCGTGCCGCCGAACAGGGCGCAGCCCTGTCCAGCGCGATCATTTGGGAAACGGTCCAGCCAGGACGGGGCCGGAAAGGACGGGCGCCCACACTTGCTTGCAATGGGCGCATTGCACTTCTCGCGGGCCGGCGTTACTCGCTCCGGAATGGGCATCCACCGCGACCGAATTATTCTTGTGGCAATGCGGGCACGTCAGATCCACCAGGACGTTGAGTGGCGCGGGTCCCGTCTCCCGTTGAGGGCCCAGCCCGGACGCTTCCTGAGGCTCGTCCCCGAGCGTTTGCGTGTTCTTGCTGGCCCGCTTTCTGGCATACAGGAGTTCATCCGCGCGTCCCAGCATTTCCTCCGGGCGCTCCCCCATTTCATATTGTTTCCATCCCGCCGAGAAGGTGACCGGAATCTTCTGGCCGCGCCAATCCACTTCCGATGACCCGAGGCGCCCGAGCACAAGCTGCAACTGCTGCGTGGTACACTCCGGAAGCAGAACAAGAAATTCGTCGCCGCCCAACCGCACGGCCAAATCGGCTCCCCGGATCACCTTGTTCAGACGGGCGGCAAATTCCTGCAATACCTGGTCGCCGGCGGGATGGCCGAATGTATCGTTGATCTGTTTGAAATTGTTCAGGTCCAAAGTAAGAATGGTCAGGGGGTGTCCCTTGCGCTCCGAGCGAGCAACCTCCGCCGCCAAGCGTTGCTCGGCAAAACGCCTGTTGTACAGACCGGTCAATGGGTCAATCATGGCCAGATTGCGCAGAAGGTCGGAATGGCCCTGATTTTCGGCGAGTTGGCGGCGAAGCCTCTTGATGAGAATCTGCTGGTAGATCGTATAGAAGTTGAAAAGGAAGACCAACGCAATCAATCCAAAGACGACCTCGGATAGCTTGATCTTAAAGATGGTTTCCGCTCCCTCATGCAGCGCGGGCAGAGTCAGCGCGATGACTGCAAAAGTCAGGAGGAGAATGACAAAGACCGTGTAGATCCAGATCCACCAATCGCGCTTCTCAATTCGCTGAAGTTCTTGTGCGAGGTCTTGGGTTCGCGTATCCACGGAAGCTTGAACGTGATGGGCTTGAGGGGCAATCATGGGGTGGAAGTGGGGGCAACATTCCCAATTCAATCAAGTTACTCGGACGGAGTTTCCCGGTCAAGAATCTTCCATTTTATTATTACAAGTTCGTTATGCCCCAAAATGGGAATTGATTTTGAACTGATCCAACGCATCAATGAACCAGTAAAGTGCCTGCGCTGAATCACTTGCGGGAAGGCAAAACGCAGCTAACAGTTCTATCTGGTTGGTACTCATGCTCCATTGGCGGCGTTAAGCGATCCTGGGAAGCTTACGTGGAGCAAAGAATGGTCTCGCTTTTCATACTCGTGTTCGCCGGGTTCGCCCTCGTGAGATTCGGAATCTTGCAATGGCGCGCCATTTGGCTAACTACCGCCAATCAGCCCTTGTCTGAGTCATTGCAGTTGACGGCTGGAATTGATGGCGCGACCGTTGGCGCAGGCGATTTCAGCACGCTCATGGGTCTTTGCCATGAATTGTCCCCTGATCTAAAAAAGACAAGCCCTTGGTTGAGAGAAGTATCGGTCTACTATCGTGCCGTCGCAAGACTCGAGCAAGCGTTCCGAGCGAAATTCCCCTCTGTTTCCTCTTGGGCAAAAGGCGAAATGCAGATCTGCTCGCGTTACGCCGCAGTGGTTCTTGACCAGAGTCTCTCCATGAGCCTGGATCGCCAGCTTGCCACCCGCGCCAACTGACCCTAACCGAGACCTCCTACGCAGGCCGCCGGTCTCTGATCCCTGATTTCTGGTCAATCACCTCACTCCGGCAGAGGCGGGCAGCCGGGGAATTCGTGGAGGGAGGTGTTGCCGATGTAGCCGAGGTCGGCGACGCCGATTTTGCTGGTGTAGTAGCCGTCGCAGGTGAGGCGTCGCAGAAAGGCGAAGAAGGCGACGCCCTGGCTGAGAGCGGAATCCTGCTTGGCGTTTTTGCGGAAGGCGATTAGGTCGAGGACTTCTTTCTTTTGCTCGGGAGCGCATTCGAGGAAAACTTTGCCGTAGCGGTCGGAGCAGAAACCATCGAGCCAGAAGAGGCCGCCGCCGAGCCGGAGCTGATACTTTTCGTTTTCACTAGTGAGAAGATCGATAAATTCCGGCGCACCGGCTTCGACGGCGCCGCCGGATTTTTCGTCTTTGGGGATGATAGCGTCGCAGAGGGCGATCAGGGTGGCGTATTGCGGCGCGGAAAAATATTTGGGCGTGTACTTCCCCGCCGGGGCGGCGGCCTTTTCCTTGCGCACCACCTGGTGGACGTAGGCGGCGGCCTCCGCGGGAATGACCTGGAGGACGGTGCCGCCGGCGGCGGTGACGGCGAGAGTGCGCAGGATGTCGCGGCGGGAGATAGATTCGTTAGCCATTGGCGTTCCTCATAAAAAAGAGCAGGGCTAAAGCCCTGTCTCTACAAATTCCCTTTCCTGGCTTCGTCGAGGAGATATTCGGAGGCGCGCCAGGACAGAGCCATGATGGTGAGCGTAGGATTTTTATCGGGATTGGTGACGAGGGGCGCGCCATCGGCGACAAAAAGATTTTTCACGTCGTGGGCCTGGCAGAAACCGTTGAGAACGGAAGTCTTCGGGTCGGCGCCCATGCGCGCAGTGCCAACTTCGTGAATGATTTTCCCGCCGGGTTCGATGCCGAACGGGTATTCGCCGTGGATGGAAGTCTTGGTTTTGTATTCGCCACCCATGGTTTCGACGATGGAGCGGAAGGTGTCCTGCATGTCCTTGGCCTGGAGGAGTTCGTAATCCGTCCACTTGAAATGGAAACGGAGCACGGGAATGCCCCATTGATCCACCACTTCGGGATCGATTTCGCAGTAGGTGTCGGGATTCGGGAGCATTTCGCCGCGGCCGGAGAAGCCGATGGACGTGCCGTAGACCTGGCGGGCGCGCTGCTTGAGCTTGAGGCCGTAGCCTTCTTCGTCGCGGCAAAGCCCGTCAAACATGCCGACGTCGGGCATGTGGTAGCCGCCACCGATTTCGATATGGTAGCCGCGCGGGAAATCGTTCTTGCGATCGAATTTCCACCAGGGAATGTACAGGTGCATTCCGCCAGTGCCGTCGTGATTGTGCCGGGGCATTTTTTCGAGCTGGGGAAAGACGCCGCGGCCGTCGCTGCCAACAGAATCGGTGAGATACCGGCCGACAGTGCCGGAAGAGTTGGCGAGGCCGTTCGGAAAGGCCGAGGATTTGGAGTTCAGCAGGAGGCGGGCGGATTCGCAAGCGCTGGCGGCAAGGACAACGGCGCGAGCGTTGAGGCGTTTTTCGGAGCGAGTGACTTTGTCGATGTAGGAGACGCCTTCGGCTTTGCCGTCTTTGTTGACGAGAATTTCGCGGGCCATGGCGCCAGTGATCAGCGTGAGCTTTCCGGTTTGCAGAGCGGGAGGAAGCAGAACCTGGCTGGAACTGAAATTGGAAGCGGTGACGCAGCCGCGGCCGCACTGGCCGCAGTAATGACAAGGCAAGCGACCGTTGAGCGAACGAGTCAGGATAGCAAGGCGCGCGGGGATGCAGATGATGTTGAGCTTGTCGCAAGTTTTCTTGACCATCAATTCGGTGCAGCGAGGCTTGGGCGGAGGGAGAAAGACGCCGTCGGGAGCGCTCGAGACGTTTTCTTTTGTGCCGAAGACGCCGATGTAGGATTCCACTTTCGCCGAGGCCGTCACGCGTGCCGGATTTGAAGTCGATGGGAGCAAAGCGCAAGGCGATGCGGCCCCAGTGATTGGTGCGGCCGCCGACGATGCGCGAGCGGAACCACTGGAAATTCGAGCCGGGTGCGGAAACGTAGGGCTCGCCGTCAATGGACCAAGCGCCGTTGGGAGCGAGGAATTCGCTAAAGTTTTCGCGGGCCGTGCCGCCGACGCCTGCGCCGCGGTGCGGCAGCTCGTAAGGCCACGTCCACATCTTGAAATCTTTTTCGGGGTTGAGATTCGGGCCGGCTTCGAGCAGAGCGCAGTTGAGGCCGCCTTTGGCAAGAATGTATGCGGCCATGCCGCCGCCAGCGCCGGAGCCGATGATGCAGACGTCGTACTGCTTGGGGGAACGAATGACCTGTGGCATTCCTGGAGTTTCTCCCTACAGATTATTCTTTTTCATTTCGGAAACCGCAAAATCGCAGGCGCGGGCGGTCAGCGCCATGTAAGTAAGAGACGGATTGACGCAGGAAGAAGAAGTCATGCAAGCGCCGTCGGGCATGAAAAGATTTTTTGCGTCGTGGGCCTGATTGTGTTCGTTGAGCACGGAAGATTTTGGATCGCGGCCCATGCGCGCGGTGCCCATTTCGTGGATTGCCAGCCCCGGCGGAGTGATTTCCTGGAACACGTAAATGTCCTTGGCGCCCGCGGCGGCGAGCATTTCCGCGGCTTGAATGGCGATGTCCTTGGACATGGCGCGCTCGTTTTCGCTCCAGTCACAGTGAATTTTCAGCGTGGGAATACCCCAGGCATCGAGCTTGTCCTTGTCGATTTCGACATAGTTGCCGTGATTTGGCAAGCATTCGCCAAAACCACCCATTCCCATGCGCCACGGGCCGGGCATCTTCAAAGCGTTCTTGAATTCCGCGCCGAGGCCGCTCTTCCACATGCCGCGGGACCAGCCGTCGCGGCTGCCGCCGCCCTGATAGCCGTAGCCGCGAAGGAAGTCTTTGTGTTTGGATTTGACGTTGCGGAAACGCGGGATGTAGATGCCATTGGGGCGGTTGCCGAAAGGTATTTTGTCCTCATGGCCGGGCATCGTGCCGCTCGCGCCGCTGCCCATGTGGTGATCCATAAGATTGTGGCCGAGCTCACCGCTCGAATTGGCAAGTCCAGAAGGGAATTCCGGGGTCGCGGAATTGAGAAGAATGCGGCTGGACTCGAGAGTGGAAGCGCAAAGGAAAAAGAGGCGGCCCTTGAATTCGAGAGCGTTTTTGAATTGCGCATCAATGACGCGAACGCCGCTGACGCGGCGAGTCTTGGGATCGAAGACGAGGCTGTGAACGACACTGTAAGGGCGAATGGTGAGGCGGCCGGTTTTTTGCGCGGCGGGAAGCGTTGAGTTCAAGCTGCTGAAATAGGATTGCGTGATGCAGCCACGGTGACACACGCCGCAGTAGTGGCAGGCGGCGCGGCCCTTGTGGACCTGGGTAAGCACGGCGGACCGGCCGATGGTCAAGATGCGGTCGTCGAAATTTTTGGCGATAGCGTCGCGGAGGTCGAGTTCGACGCAAGTCATTTCCATGGGCGGGAGAAATTTTCCGTCGGGAAGCTGGGGCAAGCGTTCGGCCTGGCCGCTGATGCCGGCAAATTCCTCGACGTAGTCGTACCAAGGCGCGATGTCCGCATAGCGGATGGGCCAATCCACGCCGATGCTCTCTTTCAAGTTGGCTTCAAAGTCGAGGTCGCTCCAGCGATAGCTTTGGCGTCCCCAAGTAATGGATTTTCCGCCGACCTGGCGACCGCGAATCCAGGAAAAATGCTTTCCAGGATCGAAAGAGTAGGGATTGTCCGTATCGCTGACGAAGAACTGGTGGGAGTATTCATCGCAGGCGTAATAACACTCGCGCTGAACGCACTGGGTGCGCTCGCGCTCGGCGCGATTGTCCCAGCCGCGGTACTTGAGCTCCCAGACGGGAACGTGCTCGACATAATCGCGCTCCGGAACGATGCTGCGCCCCGCTTCGAGGACGAGCGTGGTCAGGCCTTTTTCGGTGAGTTCTTTCGCGGCCCAGCCGCCGGTGATGCCTGAGCCGACAATGACCGCGTCAAAGGTATTGGCTGCCATTCGAATCTTCCTTATGCCTTTCTCCCGGCAGGCACCGGCGCACAACCGTGATGAGCCCCGGGAATGATCTGGAGATTCAATTCCTGGGTGAAACCGATTTCGGAAGTGTAGTAGCCGTGGAGAGTAATTCCCTTGAAGACGTCCCAGAAATCACCTTCGAGCTGCTTGTCTCTCTCCTCGGGAACCGTGTTGCCGTGGCGCGTGGGGCGATTGCGGCGGGCACTCATCGCGGCATCGTCCATGGAGCGGAGGAGGGCGAGCTGTTGCGTAGGAGAAGCGGCGGCAAAATCTTTCGCGAAAAGTTCGTTGCTTTGCTTGTTGACATTGGCGAGGCCATTGAGAAAGTTTTCGCGCTCGCTGCCCGTGGCCCATTCCGTGAGGATGACGTCAATAAACTCATTCACACGCGCGGCTTTGGCGCCGGGGGTGTCCGTGGAGGGAATGATCTGATCGATCATGGCGACGACAGTGTCGTTCTGATGAGCGTTCAGAGTGTGGAGCGTGTATCCGGAAGCGGGGTGCGCTCCCTGGAAAAAGGCGAAAAGATCCGGTGTAAACGCCGGCAAAACGCCACCGGCCAAGAGCAATTTCAAAGCATCCATGGCGACAAAGCGGGAATACCCGAGATCGCCGAGTTTGCGAAAGATATTGGAATAGTTGATTTCGCCAGTGCCGGGCTCGTGGCGTCCGGGCACGTCGGCGACGTGGAGCAGGCCGACGAGATCGATGTTCTTTTCGAGCTTGGCGATCAGGTTGCCTTCAGCGATCTGTTCATGAAAAAAATCGTAGAGGAACTTGACGTGGGGATTGGCGACGGCACGAACAATTTCAAAACCTTCCGCCGAAGAGGTGAGGAAGTACTTGGGGTTCTCTTCAGGATCGATGTTCTCAATGAGGAGCTCGATGTTGTTCTGCGCGGCGATTTCCCCGCCGCGCTTCAGCGTTTCGATACAGTTGGCGCGCATTTGCTCGGGACTCAGACCGGCAACTCTGTTGCCAGTCTGCAGGATGAGACGATTGCATTCGAGCTCTTTCATCAGGGGAAGGAAGTCGTGGAGAGACTTGAGGAATGGTTCACGATCGGCGGGATCCGCTAACGCGTGCCAGACGCCAGCGGTGGCGTCAAATTCGAGATTAAGCTCGCGTTTCGTCCGGCGCGCGGAGGCGAAATCGTCTTTCGTCCAATTTTTGTATTCACCAACGAGTTCAACGGCGCGATAGCCGGCTTCGCTCACTTTTTGCAGGCGCTGCGGAAATGGCAGATCGCGGTAAACGGTCCAGAGCATCACAGAAATGGAGAAGGGCGCGGCATCCGCTTCCGCCGCTGCCGGAGCGCGCGATTCGAATGAGGGGCTTGGCGCGGCGCTGGTCAACGCCGCACCGAGACAAGCGCCAACAAATTCGCGGCGGCGCATCTCAGGCACCCAACAACTCGTTGCGCACATTTTTCAAAACGTAGGCGGCGCGTTCGACGCCGACTTCGCCCGCGAGAATAGGATCCTCGTTCTCGATGCTGAGGATGCCTTCGAAGCCGACGTCCATATAGGCCTTGACGACGGACTTCCAAAGGCTGGCGCTGTGACCATAGCCGACCGCACGGAAGCTTTCCGATGCCAAATCGAGTTCGTTGGTTTCAAAGGCAAAATTGAGGACGCCGAACCTGTTGAGATTCTCGGGAAAGAAGACCGTGTCCTTCATGTGGGCGTGGAAAATGGCCCCTTGCTTGCCAAGGAAGTGGATGACTTCGACGGGATCGCAGCCTTGCCAGAAGAGATGGCTGAGGTCGCAGTTTGCGCCGATTTCTTCGCCGACGGCTTCACGGAGTTTCAACAACGTGCGTGGGTTATAGACGACAAAGTTGGGATGCATTTCGAAGGCGAGGCGCTTGACGCCGTGTTCACGCGCGTATTTTGCCTGCTCCTTCCAGAACGGGATCACTTTTTCTTTCCATTGCCAGTCCTGCATCTGGGCATATTCGGGAGGCCAGCGGTACGTGATCCAGTTCGGCTGGGTGTCCTGGGAAGTGCCGCCCGGGCAGCCCGAAAAGCCGACGATGACTTTGACACCGAGAATTTCCGCGAGAAGCACGGTGTTGCGGAAAGTGTCGATGTCCTTCTTAGCGTGCTTTGGATCGGGATGAAGAGGATTGCCGTGGCAGCTCAAAGTGGCGACGCGAATCCCGCGGTCTTCGAATTTTTTCTGCCATGCTTTGGCCTTAGCGCGGTCGGCGATGAGCTCGTCGAGAGGGCAATGACGATTATTCGGGTAGCCGCCGGTGCCGATCTCCATGGCTTCGAGACCCAGAGCGCTGACCTTATCAAGCATGGCGTCGAGAGAGAGATGTTCATAGACCGGGTCGAAAACGCCGATAGGAATTTTGCGTAAGTTCCCAGCAGCGGGCGCGGGCTCGCGTGAACTCGCTCGGACCGGGGAATCAGGCGCGTTGGCGATGGTCGCGCCGCCCGGGACAGCGGCCGCCAGCAAGGTGGTGGTGGCGGCGAGAAAGCGCCTCCGGCCCATGGCGGAGTCTTTGGGTCGTTTCTTCACGCGCGTCTCCTCGGCGAACGCAGCAAGGAAGTAAGCACCGGCTTTTCCGCCGCATTATACGCCTGTGTGACATCCAAACAAGCATCGAAAATCGTTTTTCTAATGACTTCCCGAGAAGTGAAGCCGTTCTGCGCAGATCTATATAAATAAGTTGACATGGCCTGGCTTCTTCTCTTTTCAGCCGATCTATCAACCTAATTTATGCAGAGCTCTTTAGCGCCGTTTCAATTCCTCCAGAGGGGGGATAGAGATGGGGACAGTCAGGGCGCGCTCGGGGAGCGGCTTTCCTAGTTGCATGGCATGAAAAAGCATCTCAACTGCTTGCCCTGCATTGGGGGGAACAAAAATGGTTGCGGCCAGGAGTCCGCTGCGGACCCAGGCCTGGCCGGTCTTGGGTAAGCCATCGCAACCTGTGAACGGCAGCCTGAGCCACCGTTCCCGGTCCGATTCGTTGGTCAATTCTTCGAAGGCTTTCCTGGCGCCAAGGGCCATCGAATCATCTTGTGCGCCGATCAGATCAATGGCCGCTCTCTGGGAGGTACTTAGTTTCAGCCAGGACCGGACGGCGCGCTGAGAACTTTCTTCGGTCCACTGCGCCCGCAGCAAGGTGACATGAATATTCGCCGGCTTGGTTTCTTGCATGCCAGCGGTGCGATCTCTGGCAGCGGAGTTTTCCGCAGGGCCCTGAATGCAGAGAACGGCGCCGCTATGGGGCAACAGTGCGGCAAACTGGCGTCCCTGGATGCGGCCGATTTCGAGATGGTCGGAGGTCAAGGTGAAGACGGGTGCAGCGGAAGTCCTGCGAAGTTCCGGAATGTAGTTGGCGTCGCGATTCAGGACGGCCCAACCGATGCCAGCGGACGCGGCGGCACGGGCAACCTGGGGCAAAGCAGTGCCTCCAACCGGCTCGAAGACAATCGCGTTCGGGCGCTGCAACTCATCATCGGACTGAATCGCCTTCAGGATCTGCGTGCTCTGAGTGATCGCGTCGTTATCCGCGTAAATGATGCGAGCTTCCACGCCCAGCTTGCGCGCCATCTGTTCCGCGGACTGCGCCTGTTCGATCTGATAATCGTTGTCATTCGTGGTAAGGGAAACCAAGAAGCGCAATTTTTTCATGTCTACTCGAGGAGCCCTCTCTGAGGCACATTCTTACCATACATCCAGCGTCCCAAGTATCCGATGGAACCCATCGGGCGTGTCATCAATAGAAATCCATACTCGCCGAACATATGCGTTACGGCTTGTCCGCTTCAAGGCTTTCGCGTCTCTTGAGCCTGTTGGTCTCGATGAGTTTTTGATAGGCGGCCAGCGCCTGCTCCGCTTCCGGCAAGCGGCCGACGCGGCGATACGCCTGACTTAGCTGAAAGTATGTAGCGTCACGATCAGGAGAAAGTTTTTTTGCGGCTTCGAGACTTTCGATGGCGCCGGCGGCATCTCCTTGTTGGAGAAGCGCCCGGCCGAGTTCGAATCGGGCCATTTCGTAATCGGGCTTCGCCAGCACCACCTGGCGTAGAAGGGCCACGGCCTGCTCGGCGTGTCCTTGCATGAGAAGTGTGTAACCGAGATGATACCTGGTGACCGGATCGGCCGGGCGAAGTTCCAGCTCAGAGCGAAACTCAGCGGCCGCAGATTCGAAATCGCTCTGACGCAAGTGGATGAGGCCCATGAAAAAGTGCGCTTCGGGAAGCCGCGGATCAAGCTGCAAAGCAGTTTTCATCTCCGTGAGGCCACCGGCAAAGTCTTCCTGCTGCGCGTAGGCCTGCCCGAGGAGAAGGTGAACGGCCGGATTGTTTGCGTTTTGCTCCAGCAGCCGACGGAAGATTCCTCTGGCAATCTCAGGCTGACGCGTTCGAACGAGGGCCGTACCCCAAGCAAAGAGAAGCCCCGGATCATCAGGGGGAGCCTTGAGAAATGGACGCAGAACCTCGGCCGTTTTGGCAAAGTTGTCAGTCAGGAAATAACTGAGTCCGAGAAGCTGGCGGACGAAGCCGTCATCGGGGGAAGAGGCAAGGTGTCGCTCGAGAGGCGGAATCGCCTCGGAATAAAGCTGCGCGCGGTAACTGGCCAGGCCCCAGTTACGGTCAAGGCCCGGGAGCTTGGGCTGCCACGCGGCAGCTTGCCTGAAATAACTCGAGGCATCAACGAAATTGGAAGCTTTGGCGCGCATCACGCCAAGGTCATTGTAGGAGCTGGCGAGAATTTCGGCGACGAAGGAGCGGTAATCGCGCGCCTCGGGAGCTTCCGGAGCTTGCTGGGCCATGGCAGCCGAAGGCAGCCCCTCCTTTACCAGGGCCCGGGCGCCTTGCTTCCCTTCGGGGGCGGCTGCTTCAAGCATTCCTTCGACGCGATCGGAAGTATGGCTTTCGCCATCCGCGGAGGGGATTTGCTTATCGCCAAAAATGTTTTCCTGGTCGTATTTGAACTTAGCCTCGCGATATTCGCGTGAGTGCTGGAGCGCTTTTTTCGCTTCCTCGACGCGGCCCAGGCGGAGCAAGTCTTGTCCGAGTAAGTAGTAGGCGCGGCTGATTTCGCGCATGACATTCTGCTCCGGTTTCACCAGACGAAGGTATTTTTCGAGAGCTTCGACGGCTTCTTTTAGCCGGTTCGTTTCCGTATACGTTTCGCCAAGATAAAGGTAAGAAGGGGCCTCGTCCGGACGGAGCTGAGCAGCCTTCTGGAGCGCAATTTCCGCCGCCGGGAAGTCGCGCAGAGCGACCGTGGCAATGCCGAGCAGAGTTTGAAAATAATACTGATTGGGATTGTTCTTCAGCTCTTTTTCGAACTCTTCGCGCGCCTGCGGATAAGCCTGTTCGCCCAGGTGGTCCAAATAGGCATATCCGAGAAGGCCGTGCTCGCGGGGATACTTCGGATTCAATTTGATGGCGAGCTTGAATTCGGTGATGGCCGGCTCCGGGAAGTTCGCCATGAGGTATGCGCGGCCGAATATGACGTGGAGCGCGGACGACTCTTCTACGGTAGACCGTAATTTGTCGAACAGATCAGCAGCGTCGGGCAACTTCTTGACCTTCAGATAGGCCACTCCGAGGAAGTAGGCAGTTTCAAAATCGTAGTGTAAGGTCAGGGCCGTCCTCAGTTCCTGAATGGCGCGCGGAAAATCATTTTGAAGCAAAAAAATGCGGCCCATCAAGTTGTGGGCCTGCGGATCGTTTGGCCTGTTCGCCAGCGCGGCGTTGATCACCTCCGAGGCCTTCTTCTGGTCTCCTCGGTGAAACCATGCAACGGCAAGACCTAACTGGAGTTGGAAGTCATCCGGCTGTAATTTTTGCGCATCGTTTAGATACGCGATGGCCTGATCGTACTGCCCTTCGGAGAGGGAAAGATTCGCAAGCTGACGCAAGCCGAGAGCGATGGTTGCGTGGTACTGGCTTTCCGCTTGAACAAGATTGTTCGCCGCCAAGGATGCCTTGGCAGCGTCGAACTGGCTCTTCAGGAGTTCTCCGGGGCTCTGGGAAGCCCGAGACGGTTGGCCAACCCACACAGTCAGAGCTAGGCCAACAGCAAACGCGAACGCTAGGTGCTTCAGCGCGACGGAAGGAGCACCCGGAGATTTCCGCAAAGAGCCCTTCAGCACCGGATTTGTTTCTCTGAAATGCGCATACCGAGGCATCGCCAAAAACTCCGCCATACGGTCAATGAGAGACGCTCGACACACCAGTGGATGGAGGCGGGAGCAGCTTCGTCTCCCGAACGCCTTCCCCTTCGATAATCGTGTAGATGGCGTCGGCGGCGACATTCTGGAGCGTCTCGATCTTTCCGCTCGGCCAGCGAATCTCGACAGATTCCATCTTCGTGGCGGTGCCGAGGCCAAAATGCTGACGGAGGTCGTTTTGCGAGAGGTAACTTCCGCCGCCGCGGACCTCGCTGAACTGCTTGATGCCGGCCGCGTGGATGGTGACGCGCGCGCCGATCGCGGCGCGATTGCTCTTCGTGCCCACGAGCTTGAATAAAACCCGATGGTAGCCGTCGGCATTTCTGTTTTTCAGCAGTGAAGGAGTTTCACCCACATTCAGGAGAAATACATCCACATTGCCGGTGTTGAAAATATCCCCAACCGCAGCGCCCCGCCGGCATTTCTGAGGCAGGCTCGCCAAGCCGGCCTCCTTGGACACCTCGTCAAAGGTGCCGTCGCGATTGTTGCGATGCAGCAGGAGCGGCTCGCGATAACGCGCGCCCGTTTCCACTGTGTCCACTTGAGGAAAAACGTGGCCGTTGGCGACGAAAAGATCGAGCCACGTGTCGTTGTCCATGTCAAAAAAACCGGTGCCCCAGCCGACCAATCCATAATTCTGATGGCCGAGCCCGGAAGTCCAGCTCACGTCCTCGAAACCTTTGGGGCCCAGATTGCGATAAAGGGAATTCGGCTGCTCGGCAAAATGCGTGACGAAGAAGCCGAGCCGTCCGCTGTGATCGAAGTCCCCAAAGTCCACACCCATATTGCCCAGCTCCATGCCTTCACCACTCAGCGCCAGACCCGTGAGCATGCCCTCGTCGGTAAATGTGCCGTCATAATTGTTGTGATACACATAGTTGGGCACGGAATCGTTGGCAACGAGGAGATCGGGCCAGCCATCGTCGTCGTAGTCCGCCCATATCACGCCGAGACCGTAATATCCGATTTCGTCGTGAACGCCGGCCTTCACCGAGATTTCCTCAAACGTGCCATCGCCGCGGTTGTGGTACAAGAAATCGCTTTCGCCCACCAGGCCCCAAGGGCCACATTGCACCAGTACGCCCTTGTACCGGCAGTACTTGTTGCTGCCGAATTCCGGAAGACTGTTCATGTCCACGTGAGTGTAGCGGGCGACGAAAAGGTCGACATTGCCGTCGCGATCGTAGTCGCCCCAGGCCGCGCCGGTCATGAAACCGCTGCCGTGGACGCCCGCCTTGTCGGTGACGTCTTCAAATTTACAGTTGCCCAGATTGCGATAGAGGGCGTTGCCACCGTAGCCACTGACGAAGAGGTCGAGCTTGCCATCGTTATCATAGTCGGCGACGGCCACGCCCATACCCCAACCCAGACGCGCGAGGCCAGCTTCCTTGGTGATGTCCTTGAAAGTGCCGTCGGGCTCCTGATGGTAGAGGGTGACCATGGGGTCGCCGCCAGCGCGGTAGCGATCGACGGTCGAGCCGTTCACGATCACGAGGTCGGGGCGCCCGTCGTCATCACAGTCAAAAACACCGACACCGCCGCTCATGGATTCGAGGATGTAGCGCTTTTCGCCAGTGGAAATGTGCACTGCCTTGAGGCCAACTTCCGCGGCGATGTCCTTGAAGGCCGGGACGGGCGGAAATCCGCTGCGATCCTTTTTCTGTGGAGAGCCCTTTATTGGTGGCACGGGCACCGGGACGCGCTGCGGCCCCTGGGGGTGCGCGGTCAGAAGCGTCGGGATCAATGGGCCCAGAATCAACAAGAAAACCAGGAAAACAATGGATCGAGGCGGATAACCAGTCATGAGTCCCATTATACCGAAAAGGATTTTATCGTCTGTGCAGTTCAAACGGAAAAATCACATGAGTTACAAAGAAACGTCCCGCCACGATTTGAATCGGCCGTGGCGGGACGTTGGAGAAAGCAAGGTTGTTTGTACGGTCACCGTATTGGATTTGACGGTAGCCGTTTTCGCGAGACTGTCTCGCAATCCCGAAGCTTTGGTTCGGAACTAGGCTGGTATTGACGACCTTGAACGCGCAGGCGGTCTGCGCGGAAACCCCATTGGGGTCCGCCAGATGAGTTGCCCCGTTGCAGCCCGTGCTTTTCGCCACGCCACTTCTTGGATAGATCGGATTGCCAGCGGAGTCCACGAACTCTGCGGAAGCCGGATTGTCGGCCTGCAACTGTGGCGCATTGAAGTTCAGGCCCAAGTCGAGAGAGTCCGCCCTGTACTGTGGATGGTTGAAGAGGTTGAAGAAATCCAATTGGAACTGCATCTTCAGTCTCTCCGTGAGCTTGAAGTTCTTTCGCAGGGAGAAATCCACATCGGCATTTCCCGGGGCGGTGCAGATACCATAACCCGAGCTTCCAAGCTTACCTATCTGGAAGCCATTCATAGTGTAAGCATTAGGGTTGAGCCACTGCAGGCCATCGCTGGAACTGGCGCGGCACGGCTGGCCGGAAACACGCATTGGAGTCTCGTTGCCTCCGTTACCCGTGCCCGCAAAATCGCCGGCGCCGGTGACGCTGTTGATGTGAGGGGTCACGTTAGGGCCAGACGCCCAGCTGATGATGGAACTGAGTTCCCACGCACCTAAAGCGTTACGGACGAAGCCATTCTGGCTCTGCAATGCAGGCAGATTGTAAATCCAGTTGGCCGAGACAATATGCGACCGATTGAGAAGGTCGGGGCCGCGATTCGCTCGCGGATTATAGAAATCGACGTTGTTGTCAGGCGAATCGATTAATTGAGTGTCGGAGAGCAGCTTCGACCAAGTGTAGGTTGCTTGAATGATGGAATTTCTCTGGAAACGGGCATTGAACAGCGCTTGGAGCGAGTTGTAGCCCGATTGACCGCTATGCGAATAGTAAAGCATAGTGTTGTCGCCTCTCATTGCACCGAAGGGCCTGAGCGCCCGACGAGCGGAGTCATTCCCATTGGCCTGGAAGTAGGTTAGGCGGTTTGCCGGAAGAACCGCGTTGATGTCTGAGCGAATCTCCCAGTGCAGGTTGTGGTTCGCGACATAGCCAATTTCCAAACGGGCGTCCTTCCAGAGTTCGTGCTGGATGGTCAGGTTGTACTGCCAGCTATTCGGCATGTGATTGTTCGTCTCGCCACCCCGGTTGGCGCCCCCGAAACCATTGCTGAAGGTGGGGCAATTGTTGGGGCAACCAAATGTGGGCGCATTGATGCTATCTAGGAAACGCCCGTTGCTCGCCGAAAAGTTCTTCAGGAAGGGCGGGTTCTGTCCTCCGATCTGGAGTGCGAACAGGCGGTCACGGTTGAAAAATTGGCCCACACCGCCGCGGATGGCCCATTTGCCATGCCCCGTGGGATCCCAAGCGAAGCTGAGACGCGGAGCGATCATGTGGTTATTGTTATTCCACAGAGCGCGGTTGGGTCCGACCTTACCGCCAGCCGGAAGGCCCAGCGCAACGCACGGATTTTGTTTGAGTCCGGGCGAATAAAGGAGGCCATTGCAAGGAGAGCTCAAGTTATTAGGGTCATAGGCCGAAGGATTAAATGAAGTGTAAAGGTCGTCAGCAAAATACGGATTGGGCAATATTTCGTATCTCGCACCGAAGTTGACAGTTAGACGGTTGTTAACCCGGAAGTTGTCGGCGGCGTAGAACGCAGCATCATGCCAACGAATGTCGTTGGTGGTGATGGTGTTGGTTTCCTCCATTGAGATAGCCATATTCTTAAGTTCCATGTCGGCGACATCGTATCCCGTCTTGTTTCCCCACTGACCCTGATAACCAACGGAACCAAAAATTCCTCCGAATTCCTCGTTGGGATTCTGCTCGTCCTTCGAGCTTCTTCTGTACATGCCGCCGAACTTGAGGGTGTGACGATCTCTGACCAGCGAGAAGTCATCCTGGTAGGTGTAATGGTCCAAGGCGTTTTGCCATGGCGCAATGGTCCAGACGCTGGGAAGATGAGCATTGCCCCAACCAGAGAACCAAGCGCTTGGCCCCTTGTCCCCGAATTTTTTCCCAGAAATGGGATAAGCCCAAGGGATGGCGTTATTGATTTGCTGTTCGAGGCCGAGATTGCCCGGAATGATGGTAATGCGATTTGCAGAATAGCTGAATTGGAAGTCGTTGACGGCGCTGCTCCCGATGGTTTTGCTCAAGCGGGCAGCCGCAATTCGTCCCGGCTGGTCCCACGACTCGTCAATCACGCCGAACGGGTTGCTGCCCCAGCCAAAGCCGGCGGAGGGGGTTCCAAGGGTCCAGGCATCCTGGGTGTACTTCAGCATTAGGGTGAGCGTCTTGGTCAGATTAATGTCGCCGCGGGCATTCTCTTCCCGCCAAGGCGTGGGGTTATTGAGGGACTTCGTCCAGTTCAAATTCGTGCATGGATCGGAGATGGTCGGCGCGGGATACTGGGTCATGAGTAAGAGAGCCTGGGAAGTCGTACGGTCCTGGGGAAGAATGGCTGGGACCATGGTTCCGGCATTATTGCGGGCTAGGCCAAACGCAGTGCCATCGCTGGGATTGGGATCCGTTAGCCCGTTTACCGGGAAGCCTGCGTTATTGAAGCCGTTCGAATTGCCCGGACAGCCAGCAATGGCACTGAAGTCGCCGGTCCGCTCACCCATGGTTGGCACATGGCGTGTTACTGCGATCCCTTCGATGCGCTTGTTCCATTCCTGGGACCAGAAGAAAAAGACCTTATCTTTCTTGACGGGTCCACCGATGTTATAGCCGTATTCGTTCCCGCGGAACTTACTCTTTGGACAGGTGGGGCAACCCGCTTTGAGAATGGTGTCAAATGCATTGAGCTTATCGTTGCGGCCGGAATAGTAGACTTCGCCGTGGAAATCGTTCTTTCCGGATTTCGTGACGAGATTAACCGTAGCGCCGGCCATCGAGCCAAACTCGGCGCTATAAGCATTGCGCTCAATCTTGAATTCCTCGATGGATTCTGTCGAAGGGTAGACAAGGATAGTGCGCTGGGAACCCGTGTCATTGTTATTAGCGCCATCGACGAGCCACTGGTTGCCATTAGACGCACTGCCGCTGACGGAAAGATTCGAGCCGCCCTTGAGCCCTTTATTGGTTACGCTGTAACCCTCGCCTTGGGAAACGCCCGGCATCAGGGTCACCAATTGCATGAAATTGCGGCCATTGAGGGGAAGTTCGGCAACCTGGCTTCCTGCAATCAAACCGCTCAGGTCACCGTTGGTGGTTTCAACAGCGATGGGCGATGCCTCGACGGTGACAGACTCACTCACCGCGCCCATCTTCAACCCTACGTTAACAACCAAACTGTCGGCTACGTGTAGCACGAGGCCGGTATGCGTCTCGCCCTTGAACCCCTCGTGGGTCACATGAACGCGATAAGTACCCAGGGGCAAATCCGGGAAGTTGTACTCGCCGTCGCTCCCCGTTTTCATCGAGCGAGTGTATCCCGTGTCTTCATTGGTGATGCTGACATCAGCTCCCGCAACAGCAGCGCCCTGTTGGTCCGTAACCGCACCGCGGACGGAAGCAGTGACCACTTGCGCGTGCGCGTCGAACGAAGTACAGAGGACGAGCGCCAGGACAGCAAACAGCGAGCCGATCGAGCACAATTTGCCAAATGCATTATTCAAATTTAAATGATGAATCTTCATGCGTTTACCCCTCGAGGAGAGATTTGCGCGAGAAAAGAAGAACGAGAACCCTGCCATGAAGCAGCTTGCAAAGGACCCATATCCCCTTTACCCCACCACACGATTGCGAAAGGACCGAACCCCTAAAGCATTAAAGGACGTAATGCTTTTGTACTAGCGGCGTATTTAGACCCAATCGGGTGCGCTTGTCAAGAAGAAATAATGATATTCTAAAGACAAATAATGATATTGTGGAAGCTGGAAAAGCAGCCGTAGGGAGCCCTGAAGATTCGGGAGCAGACTGTAGGGACGCTGTTTGTACATATATGCGTAAATGCATGCCCGCTCAAGGACGAAACCTTGTGTCAGCCTCTCGCCTCGATAGTTTCCCTCGCAGCCTCCAAGCTAAGCTAGAATCACGGCTTACGGGACGTTGGGTGGGCTTGGCAGGGCGTCATATTAAGCTTTGGCCCGCCTCATTGCTCAATCCCAGTTTTGGAAGATGCTCGGAGGGTTTGTAGATGACATCGTCCGCGAGAAAGAAGCCGGGCCTGAGCGACAAGAATAGGGTCACCCTGAAGACCATTGCGGATCACGTCGGTCTCACCCCCGGAACAGTGTCCGCCGCACTGAACAATTCTGCCGCGGCGCGCTCCATCCCGGAGCACACGAAGAATCGCATCCTCGAGGCTGCGCAGGAATTGAATTACCGGCCGAACTTCTTCGCGCGAACGTTGCGCTTGAGGAGAACATATACGATCGGCGTGATCGCCGAAGAGATCGGTGACGCCTATGGAGCGATGGTAATCAGCGGCATCGAGGAATATCTGCGAAAGAACGACTATTTTTTCCTTACGGTGATCCACCGGCACGACCCAAAACTCCTGCAAACTTACGCGCAAATGCTCTTGACGCGGGGCGTGGAAGGCTTTATCACCACCGACACGTCAATCAAAGAGAAGCTGGCGCTGCCGACGGTCGCGGTCGCCGGACATGAGCGGGTCGAAGGCGTGACAAACATCGTGCTGGATCACAAGCGCGCGGCAAGACTGGCGCTTGAACATCTGAGGGATCTGGGCCATGAAGAAATCGCATTCATCAAGGGACAGACAATCAGTTCGGACTCCGGCGTGCGTTGGAGCGCAATCTGTGAGGTGGCGCGAGAACTCGGCATTCGCATTCGGCCTGAGCTGACCGTCCAACTGGAAGGCACCGATTCGACACCTGCCATTGGATATCCCTTTGCCAAGCAATTGCTCGCGCGCAAGCATCCTTTCACCGCTCTTTTTGCCTATAACGATATTTCGGCAATCGGTTCCATCTGGGCGATCCATGAAGCGGGCTTGCGTGTGCCGCAAGACATCTCTGTTGTGGGCTTCGATGACATTCCAGGGGCGGCTTATGCTAATCCGGGATTAACGACCGTGAGGCAACCGCTGATCAGGATGGGACAGATCGCGGCGCAGACGGTCGTGGATCAAATTGAGGGACGCGGCGAATATGTGCCAGAGATCGCCATCGAGCCGGAGTTTGTCGTTCGCGAATCCACAGGGCCCGCGCCTATCCGCCAGCTCCGGAGCATCGCGGGAGGCGCGCCGCATTTGCAGCAGAGCTACCCGGCCGAATAGATTTTCACGCACGATAGCAAGGGAACGCCTTCAGGGAGTGGAGATCGTGGCCTGCGTTTTGCTACTTCCAGTTTCCGGCCCCTCGGCGATAGTGGTGTAGCGATCAACGGTAGATTGGTGAAACGCTCGACGGCCCCGAAAGTCTTGCGCACGATGGACTCCAGTCTTTCCGAAGAGCACCAAAACGGATCAAACGGAGCAAGTTCCGTTCCAAGTCTTTGTTTATGAATTCTTTGGTTCGCTGCTGACGGGGACCCTAGTCAGCATCGGTGCGCCCTATTGGCACGATATCCTTCAAGCGCTGGCCGCTCTTCGGCCCGATAAGGCAAAAACCTGAATGAAGCGTGGGGGGAATGG
>WNGE01002537.1_pt1 | contig 22202 bp, 21 predicted proteins | sample 5400651 | NCBI WGS metagenome assembly WNGE01 (sample SAMN13153370, study PRJNA577476) | soil metagenome | isolation source: 60 cm soil or saprolite under grassland replicate 2 | place: USA:California | collected 2016-06-15 | reverse complement strand
CGTTCGGGTGCAGCTCGGTCAGCTGCGTCCCCAGATGGACGTCGATCAGTGGGTGCTGTTCGATCCGCTCGATCAGGTAGGCCGACATCGTCTTGCCGAGCCCATCGCCGCGCACCAGCATGGTGACCCGCGCCGTCGCGTTCGCGAAGTTGAGCACGGCCTGGCCGGCTGAGTTGCCGGCGCCGACGACCACGACACTCTGGCCGGCGCATTGCGCTGCTTCGCTGCGCCCCGCTCCGTAGTAGACGCCGTGGCCGAGGAGCTCATCGACGCCGTCAAGCTCGAGTCGCCTCCAATCCATGCCTGTCGCCGCCAGCGCGACTGACGCAGTCACCTCGGAGCCGTCGTCGAGGATCAGCTCGTGTGGTTCGTCGTGGCCCTTGAGCCGGCTGCCCTGGACGCCGCGCAGGAGCATCAGCTCAGCGCCGAAGCGTTCTGCCTGCCTACCCGCCAGCCGCGCCAACTCGGCGCCGCCGATCCCGTCCGGGAAGCCGAAGAAGTTCTCGATCATGGCCGTGTACGAAGCCTGGCCTCCGGGCACATCCCGGTCGCACACGATCGTCGAGAGACCGTCGGAGGCCGCATAGACGGCGGCCGCAAGGCCCGCGGGCCCGGCTCCAATGACGGCGAAGTCGTAGTGCGCCCGCTTCGCAGGTTGGAGGCCACCCCAGGCCGTTGCGATCGTCTCAATGGTCGCCGGCGTAAACGTCCGGTCGCCGTCGACGAGGACCGGCAGGGTCGCGTCGACCAGCCCGAGGCCCGCGAGCAGGACGTCGGCCTCGGCCGAGCCCGCCTCGTGCCATTCGTATGGCTGCGCGGTGCGCGTGAGGAAATCGCGAAGCCGGTAGTGCTCAGCGTCCATCCGCCGACCCACGACCTGCACCGTTGGGCGTACCGGGCTCACCTCGTCGATAGTAGTGCGCCGCTGCAGGCCCACGGATCGCGGCCTCATCCGCCGTTGAAAACGCCGTGGCCGCCGGTAATTGACGGGGGAGGCTGTGGGCGACGTCGCGAAGCGAGGGCAGCGCATCGGTGCCCGAGCCTTGATCCGTTGGACCAGGCATCGCGGCTCGCCTGCGGAAGGCCGCCAAGACCGTCCTCCCCGACACTCACGCGCCTCTCTCCGTGGCGTCAGCGCGCCCGGGCTGCGATTAGCGCCCATACTCTTGCAATGAAGACTTTCAACCTCTTCGACGGCAAGACCGACCTCGCACCCGACGGCGCCGAGCCGCCGGGCTACCTCTGTCGAGCGGCCAGGCTCGGGCCAAAGCTCGGTGCCTCGCGGCTCGGGATGAGCGTCTATGACTTGCCACCCGGCGAGGCGATCTGCCCATACCACTTCGAGTGGACCGACGAGGAGTGGCTGGTCACGATTGCGGGCCGGCCGACTCTTCGCACCGCGGAAGGCGAACAAGTGCTCGAACCCGGCGATGTCGTCTGCTTCCCCGCCGGCCCCGACGGGGCGCATCACGTACACAACGCAGGCGAGGAGCCGGTGCGCGTAGCGATCTTCTCCACCAAGAACGAATTCGGGATCGCGGAGTACCCCGACAGCGACAAGGTCGGCATCTGGGCAGGCGCAGCGCACTACATGCTTCGCCGCTCGGAACAACTCGACTACTGGGAAGGCGAGCGGTAAGAGGCTCCAGCGACCAAGGCACGCCGACGCTTCGAGGTAGATCGAAGACTCGCCTCATCGGCGCAAACCGCACCTATGCCGAAGCGAAGCGAACGCTCTCGTGCCGCTAGCGGCGCACGAGCCCTAGGGACCAGGCCTTGTAATCAGGCGTGACGGCCTACCGGCGCGTGCCGCCAATATGGGCAAGCACTCGATCCAGCGGCCGAGGCACGCGCGTGAGATCGAGCGCCTCGACGAGGAGTCGCCCATATCGGATCTTGCGGCTGCCGCCGCTGCCCATGAACCGCCGAAGCTGCTCCTCTCGCGGGCGTCCTCGCCATGCGGGCTGTTTCTGGAGCGTCCGAAACGATCCGAGGTCGCCCTGAGAGTCGACGACCTGCTCCACGGAGGCGGCACCGAGGGCGCGAATCAGTTCGTCCTCCAGGTCCGCGTCGCAGACGTAGAAGCCAAGGGCTTCCATGTCGGAGCGGGAGAGGTGCGAGCCGAAGCCGGCGCGTTCGAGGCCGCGCCGGAACTCGTCCTCCTCTGCGGCGTCACATAGGCCGGCGAGCCTCACATCGAGCCCGTTGGGGCCGAACAGGTTCAGGAACCGTCCGATCGCTTGCGCACCCCCGATCGGCACAACTGAGATGCCTGCTGCGCCGAGATTCCGACCAAGGCGCTCGGCGAGCGCCTCGAGCGCGCGCTGGTCGCTGATTCCCTCGACGAGCACAACAGCCCGTACGCCGGCGCCGTCGGACGTCGCTCGCACAGTCGTCCGTTACGAGGTTGTCGCGCTCACGGGTTCTGAGACCTCGGCCCGCTGCGGCCGGACGAGCAACGAGGCACCGGCGCCGACGAGCAGCGCGAGGCAGCTGCTGAGGACGATCAGGCGCAGCCCGCTCACGAAAGCGGCGTTCGCGGCGTGTGCAAGTCGCGGCTCGCCCGCCGCGGCGCGCAGGCCGGAGGACGCGACCGCAGCGGAGAGAGTCTTGCCGTGGTAGCCGGCGGCCGCGAGTTGCGTGCCGATGCGGTGCTGGAGCAGCACCCCGAGCGCGGCAACCCCGACGGCGAGCCCGCCGACGCGACAGGTGTTGCTGATTCCAGACGCCATGCCCGTCCGAGAAGGGTCCACCACTCGGAGCGCCGCGCCCGCGATCGTCGGGTTCGCAAGCCCGATGCCGATGCCCGAGACGACGAAGCCGCTCAGCTCACCGTCCAGTGGGCGCCCACCGACACTGCCTCCATCAGTGCCAGCCCTAGCGCGACGATTGCCAGGCTCCCTCCGAGCAGGAGCCGTAGCTGTGCGCGCGCGGCGTACTTGCGGGTCACGAGCGGCACGACGAAGACAAACGTCGTGATGGGCAAGAAGCGCAGCCCGGCGCCGAGTGGCGAGTAGCCGTCGATGTCCTGCAGGTAGATCGAGAGGAACGGGAAGAGTGCGAACATGCCCGCGCCGAGGCAGAACGTCGCCACCTGGACCCCCACGAACGCGGGCCGCCGGAACAGCGAGACGTCGAGCATCGGCCGCTCCTGCCGCACCTCGATCACGAGGAATCCCGCGAGCAACACGACGCCGCCGAGCAGCGCGCCAAAGATCTGCGCGCTGCCCCAGCCGACGTCGTTTCCGCGCAGGAGGCCGAAGATCAGAAGGAAGAGCGCGGCCGAAAAGGTGACGAGGCCCGTGACGTCGGTGTTGCCTGCCCGGGCGTCGCGCGACTCGCGAACCTTGCCCACTGCCAGTGCGAACGCGAATGCGCCGACCGGGATGTTGACGAAGAAGATCCAGCGCCAGTTGAGCGAGTCGGTGATGATCCCGCCGAACAGCGGGCCGGCGGCGACGGCGAAGCCGACGGTCGAACCCCAGATCGCGATCGCGTTCATCCGTGCCGCCTTGGAACTCGGCCCCGATCAACGCCAGCGCCGTCGCGAAGAGCGCGGCGCCGGCCGATGCCCTGCAGCGCCCGCGCCACGTCAAGCGCCGCCACGTTCCAGGCGACACCGCAGAGGAACGAGGCCGTGGTGAAGAGGAGTATGCCCGCGGCAAACACGAGCCTGCGCCCGTAGCGATCCGCGAGCGCGCCGGCGGTCAGGATCAGCGCCGCGAGACTGACCGCGTACGCATCGACGACCCACTGCAAGCCCGTTAGGTTCGCGTGCAACTGACGCTGCACGCTCGGCAGCGCCACGTTCACGATCGTGATGTCGACGAGCAACATGAACGTCGTCGCGCACACGGCCACGAGTGTCCAACGTCCGCGGTCGAACCCACCCCCCACGATGCACATCCTGACCGCCCACCGGTCAGGCTGCAAGCTCGTCAGTGCGAGCAGAACGCGGTTTCGGCCGCCGCCTCGAGTTCCGACCAGGAGACGCGGGTGGCGTCGAAGTTGACCATGACGACGGCCACGCGTCGGCTGTTCGGCCGGGCGTACACAACCGTGCGGTATCCCGTGAAATCGCCGAGGTGGCCGTATGCCTGGCCGCACGTGGTGCGGAAACGCTCTATCCCGAGCCCGTACTGAAAGGCACCGTACCGAGACTGGGGCGCCATGTGTCGCATGGTCGCGAGCAGATCCCTGGGCAGGAGCCGGCCGCCGAGCAACGCAGCGAAGAACGATGTTACATCGTCGCCGTTCGAGACGATTCCCCCGGCCGCCCACAGCCACGTGGGACTGAGGAGCGACGTGATGTCGACCAATGTTCCCGCCGGCATCGGCAACGTGGCCGGCCCGATGTAGCCATGTGCGTAATCCCCGTCGATCGCTGTTCTCGAGGGAAACGACGTCGCGTCGAGGCCGAGCGGCTCGAAGATCCGCTCGCGTAGCTGCTGCTCAATCGGCGTCCCGGTCACCGCCTCCACGACGAGCCCGAGCAGGACGTAATTGGTGTTCGAATAGGACCACCCCGTGCCGGGTGGAAACAACGGCGGGTGGGCGGTCGCGAAGGCGACCAGCTCGCGCGGCGACCAGCTGCGGGTCGGATCCGCGAGGACCGCTCCCTGGAAGTCGGGATTCTCGATGTAGTTGAAGAGGCCGCTCGTGTGATCGAGCAGATCGTCGATCGTGATTGCGTCCCCGTTCGGGACAAGCCCGGGGAGCCACCGCTCGATTGAGTCACCGAGACGGACTTTCCCCTCGGCGACCAGTTGCAGCACGACTGTGGCGACGAACGTCTTCGTAATGCTGGCAATCCGAAAGCGGTCGGTTGCCCGCAAGCTGATCCTGGGGTCTCGGCTGGCAAGCCCGCCTGCCGCTCGACGGACCCCAGCCGGTGTTCGAACGACCGCAAGCGCACCGGGCGCACCGGCCCGGACGAGACGGCCCACCACCCGTTGGAGTTGCGTCGAAGAAAGCGGCTCCGGAATGTGGGCTGCGCCCTGTGTGCCCAACACAACCGCGTGGCGCCCCATTGCCTCGTTCCGTATCTGCGGTTGGGCCGCGGCCGTCGGTGCCGTGAGCGCGGTGGCGCCTAGTGTTGCCGTCAGAGCCAGCGTCTTTGCCAAAAACATTTGGCGTCCCGTCCTTTCGAATCTCGAGCCGCTCGATCTCTGCGGCTGTGGGATTACGAAGGTAGGAGCTCGCCTCGCCGTCGTCGTCGGGCCTTTCCCTGACGTTCTCGAAGATCGGGGAAATCCAGGACGTTTCCGCTTGGGGGGTGTGCGACGATTTGCGCGTGGCCCCAAGCGTGCTGGTTGTCGACGATCACGCAAGCTTTCGCAGCTTCGCTCGGAGGCTGCTGCAGGCTGCCGGGTTCGCCGTCGTCGACGAAGCCGTGGACGGCGCATCCGCGCTCGCAACGGTGCAGGAGCTGCGACCAGACGTGGTGTTGCTCGACGTGCTGCTTCCAGACACGACCGGCTTCGAGGTGGCGGAGCTACTTGCGGCCGACCCGGACGGACCTGTTGTCGTGCTGACGTCGAGCCGGAGCGCGGCCGACTTCGGGAGTTCACTCGCGAGATCGAGCGCGTGTGGGTTCATAGCCAAGCGGGATCTCAGTGGGGCGGCCTTCGCTGCGCTCGTGGACGGTGCGGCGTGACAGCAGTGCGCCTCTTCGTCTGGGTAGCGGGAGCGGCCCTGTGCGCGGCGATGCCTCTCGCCCTCTTCCACGTTGACCAGCCGGGGACGATCCGAGACAGAAGTGTCGTCGTCTACACCGTGTCGTTCGTCGCGATTACGGTCGGCATCCTGGTGTGGCAGCGCCGCCCCGACAGCCGCACCGGGATCCTCCTGACAATTTTCGGCTTCGCCGGCGTTCTCCCCGACATGAAGTGGGTCTTCTGGAACCACGCGCTCCCAGTCACCGTCGGGTTGGCGACCACAGAGCTCGGAGCGGCGGTCTTCGCCCACTTGATCCTGTCGTATCCCACCGGACGGCTCACGTCGCGGCTCGACCGGAGCTTCGTCGCATTCGCCTACGCGTTCGCCGCGCTCTACGCGCTGCCGCTGCTGCTCTTCTTCGACCCGCTCTATCCGCACGGTCGGTATTGGCTGGAGTGCCCAAATTGCGCCCTGCCGGTCACGCATGTCGCGTGGTACGACGTCAGCGGGATCAGGCACGCCTTCGATCTGCTGCTGGCGCTCCTGGCGGTGATCTTCCTCGCTCTGCTGGTGCGCAAGCTCGTCCGCGCCAGTCGGGCTGGGCGGAGCATCGCCCTCCCGCTCTCGGTCGCGGCATTCTTCGTCGCAGCGTCGTTCCTGGTGCAGATCGCGATCTACGGCTCCCCTGCTAACTCCTGGACCAGCACTAAGTGGTTTTGGATCGTGACGATCGTGTCGCTCGGCATCCCGCTATCGCTGGGAATCGGGCTCCTTCGCGGCAGAAGTGCGCGGTCCGCCGTCGCTGATCTCGTGGTCGAGCTCGAGCGCACGCCGCCGGGCTCGGTTCGGGACGCGCTCGCTCGAACGCTCGGTGACCCCACGCTCCAGCTAGCGCTCTGGCTGCCCGAGCGGGAGTCGTACGTCGACGGCCAGGGACGACCGTTCGACCTGCCGGCCGCCGGCTCGGATCGGGCGTTGACTCTGCTCGGCGCGGCCGGCGCTCCCGTCGCGGCGCTCGTCCATGACCCGGTCTTGCGCGAGCGACCCGCCTTGCTCGAGGCGGCCGGGGCGGCCGCCCGGCTCGCGCTCGAGAACGAGCGTCTGCAGGCCGAGCTGCGAGTGCAACTCGCGGAGCTTCGTGCTTCGCGCGCGCGCATCGTCAGCGCCGGCGACGAGGAGCGGCGGCGCCTGGAACGCGATCTCCACGATGGCGCGCAGCAGCGGCTGCTCGGCCTCGGCCTCGCGCTGCAGCTCGTGCGCGCCGAGCTCGGCCCGGAGACGAACGGCGCCACCGACCTGTTGACCGAGGCCGACGCAGAGTTGCGCGCCTCACTCGACGAGCTACGCGAGCTCGCCCGCGGCATCCACCCGGCGGTGCTGACCGAGCAGGGGCTCGGTGCGGCGCTGACGACGCTGGCCGAGCGGTCACCCGTGGCCGTGACCCTCGCCGACGTACCGCGGGAGCGGTTTCCGGCCGCCATAGAGGCCGCGGCCTACTTTCTCGTCTCCGAGGCGCTCGCGAACGTCGCCAAGTACGCGCGCGCATCGCGGGTCCGGATCAGCATCGTCCGCCTCAATGGGTCTGTTCGGGTCGACGTCGACGACGACGGAGTCGGCGGCGCCGACCCCGCACGCGGCTCAGGCCTACGCGGCCTGGCCGATCGTGTGCACGCTCTTGACGGCGAGCTCGAGGTCGAGAGCCAAGCCGGCGAAGGCACCCATCTTCACGCAGTGATCCCGTGCGCGTAGTGCTCGCTGATGACGCCGCGCTGCTCCGCGAAGGGCTCGCACGCGTGCTCACCGGAGCGGGAATCGACGTCGTCGGACAGGTCGGCACCGGAGACGATCTTCTCGAGATGGTGGAGGACGCGCGCCCCGACGTGGCGATCGTCGACATCCGCATGCCGCCGACGATGAGCGACGAGGGGCTCGTCGCGGCGGAGCAGATCGCCGAGCGCAACCCCGAGGTGGGAGTGCTCGTTCTCTCGCAGTACGTCGAAGCCGACTACGCGCTCCGGCTCCTCGACGGGGGTCGCACAGGAACCGGTTACCTACTGAAGGACCGGGTTCTCGACCTCGACGACTTCGTCGCCGCGCTCGAGCGCATCGCTGCCGGCGAAACGGTCGTCGACCCCGCCCTGGTCGCCCAACTCGTCGGCCGTGCACGCGAAGACGACCCGTTCCGCGAACTGACCGCTCGCGAACGCGAGGTGCTCGCGCTGATGGCGGAGGGCCTCACGGACCGCGGCATCTCCGAGCGACTCTTCGTCACACCGAAAACCACCGAAACCCACATCCGGCACATCTTCAGCAAGCTCGGCATCCCGGCCACACCCGCACACAACCGTCGGGTTCACGCCGTGCTCGCCTACCTCCGCTCGTAACGCAATCGGAGCCTCTGGGCCCTCGTCCCCGGGGCTCCCACAACTGAGCTAGCACGGCCTCTTGTAACCCCAGAGGCATTCTCGTATCGTCGACTCCGGTCAACAACCGTCAGCCTGGGGACAAGAAATGCCACGGCCAAGACCGACGAAAAGCCCCGCTCTCGCTCTCACCGCGTACGCGGGCGACGCGAAGACGCTGCTCGCCTTCAACCTCACGAAGCCGGAAGCAAGGAACCTCGCCGGCTTCACGATCGAATGCATCCCGCATAACCCGCACGATCGGCAGGGGTACTACCTCCAGAACAGCCTCCAGTTCGAGCATCCCGAGAAGCACGCGCAAGACGCCCGCGAGCCTGCGAACTCGAGCATCAATGCGCCTCTGCACAAGTTTCGCTGGCTCCACGTGCCCGGCTCGGTCCATCAGGGATTGAAGCCGTTCTACGGCCCGTACACCTACGTTGTCACGCCGCGTTACTTCGACACTCGAGGCTCACTACAACCGCTCGACCCGGACTTGAGCGCGTCTGTCGACATCGACATCAAACCATTCAGGCTCGGTTCTTTGGATCTCCGGTTCACGCGCGGGTACGTGCAGTCGCAAGGCTTCGTCAACCACTTCGGGCGGGACGCCCTGATTCGCCCGAAGACCGACGAGCTCATCTTCGACACGTCTCAAATCTCGGGGACGAACGCACGCGGCGAGCAGTACACGTTCGCCGATGAATACGAGTGGCTCGGCTTCACCGCCCGCGAGGCGATCTTCGATTTGCTCGACGAAGTGCTCGGGAACAAGAAGCTCCGGCTTGACATGTTCGCTTACGACCTCAACGAGCCCGACCTGATCAAGGCCTTGCTCGAGCTCGCCAAGCAGGGCCGTGTTCGGATCGTGCTCGACAACGCCGACCTGCACCACAACAAGAAGAAACCCAAGCCCGAAGACCGCTTCGAGACGCTCTTCCTCGCGGCGGCGAAGGCGCCTGCCGAGATCCGGCGCGGATCCTTCGGACGTTACGCGCACGACAAGGTCCTGATCCTTTCCGACGCGGGCGGGGCGAAGAAGGTGCTGACCGGCTCGACGAACTTCTCCGTCACAGGTCTCTACGTCAACTCGAACCACGTCCTCGTCTTCAGCGACAGCGACGTCGCGTCGAAGTACGCCGACCTGTTTCGGACCGTTTGGGATGCGGACGTGAAGTTGCCGGCATACCTGAAGTCGCCTTTCGCCAACGAGACGTTCGCTGTCGACAAGGCCAGGCTTCCGCCGACGGAGATCACGTTCGCGCCCCACCCGCAAGAGTTCGCGACCGAGATCCTCGACAACGTCGTCGCCCGCATCCACAAGGAGGGGAGGAAGGGACGGTCCACCGGCAATGTGCTCTTCGCCGTCATGGCGATCGATCGCGGCATCAGCCCTGTCTTCGAGGCGCTCAAGACGCTGCATGCCGACGACCGCATCTTCAGCTTCGGCGTCTCGGACAGTCCGGACGGCATCTCGCTCTACTCCCCCGGCAAGAAGACCGGCGTGCTCGTGACGGGCAAGCCGGTCCGCACGCAGCTGCCACCGCCGTTCAACCAGGTGCCGGACATCGGCCTCGGACACCAGATCCACCACAAGTTCGTCGTGTGCGGCTTCAACGGCACCGACCCCGTTGTCTATTGCGGCTCGTCCAACCTCGCGCTCGGCGGCGAGGAAAACAACGGCGACAACCTGCTCGAGATCCGCGATGCAGACCTCGTCACTGCATTCGCCATCGAAGCGCTGGGCCTCGTCGACCACTTCCAGTTCCTCGACCGCACCGCACGCGGTCCCAAGGCGAAGACCAAGCCTCCGGCGGCGTTGAAAACCCAAGCTGCGGTCGACGCCGGGTGGTTTCTCTCCACCAGCGACAAGTGGGTCGATCCCTATTTCGATTCAGCCGACCTGCATTACGTCGACAGGCGCCTGTTCGCCTGAGCGCACCAAGGCTTACGAGGGCAAACCGGCATCTCCTCGCTCCTTGACGCATCCGGCGACGAGCAGCAGGTATTCCTCGCGGTTGAGCGGGTTGTGGTCCGACCTTGGCCGAGTTGGGTTCGTCCCGCTGACCGGTTCGTAGCGGTCGAAAGCGGACTCCAGGACACCTTCTCCACGACTCAGCGCGGGCAGCTGTTGCCGCAGCTCGTGGACGTGAGCGGCGGGGATGTCGCCTTCGAGTGTGCACGACGAGTCCCGCATCGCCGCCGTCTGCGCGACCGCACGGAGCTGCGCAAGCACGGGGAGTATCGGTCCGACCGTCTCCGCCGGGATCTCGAGGTGGAGGCGGTGGATCGGCTCGTAGACGATCGTGCCGCCCTGCTTGAGCGCGCTCATCAGGACGAGCGGCGTCAGGTTGCGGAAGTCGGCGCCGGTGCTCGACATGCTCTTGTTGAAGCCCTGATGCGCATGGCTCTGCCGCGGCAGATAGCCGGAGTGCGTCATCGTGACCGTGCAGTCGGTCACCTCCCAGCCGTAGAGGCCCTGCTGCAACGTCTCCCGCACCGTCGCCTCGACTGCGCGGAAGAACGCGAGCGGCATCGAGCCGAGTTCGACATCGAGCCGGAACTCGACCCCCGAGCCGACAGCAGCCGGATCGATGCGCAGCCCGATTGTCGCCAGGAACGGGTTCGGGTCCTCGCGCAGCCGCTCGACCGCCCGACCGGTGCCGGCCGGCCGTTCGATGCAGATCGTCGTCGTCTCGCGGAAGCCGACGTCGATGCCGTAGTCGCCCGCCAGCGTCGCCTGGATGACCTCCTTCTGCACCTCGCCGTAGAGCGAGATCGAGATCTCCTGGCGGATCTCGTCTTGCCGGACGTTGATTAGCGGGTCCTGCTCGGAGAGCTCGTTTATTTCGCACCCCCGAGCCTGCGAAGTATTCACGTGCCATCCTCCGAGCGACGTGATCACCTGCTGCATCCAGTACACACTTGACCCTCGTCAGATCAGCGCCTTCGAGGACTACGCGACGCGGTGGCCGCCGATCACCGAGCGCTGTGTCGGCGACCTCGTGGGGTATTACTTGCCGAAAGAAGGCGCGAACAACTACGCGCTCGCCTTGATCGATTTCGCATCGCTGGCCGACTATGAGCTCTATCGACAACGGCTGGCAGCTGACCTAGAGGCAAAGCAGAACTTCGCGGACGCCACCCGATCGGGCTGCATTCTGGTCGAGACTCGCTCGTTTCTTCGCCGAAACGCGAGCTGAACAAGCGACGCTCGGTTTCCTTTGTGACCATGTGCCCATGGACAAAGCAGCCATCACACCGGTCCTCGTGTCGCGGCTGGTCGCCGCTCAGTTCCCGCGATGGGCCTCCCTTCCTGTCACTCCGGTGGACCTCGATGGGTGGGACAACACGACCTTCCGTCTAGGCGAGGACCTGGCGGTCCGACTCCCGAGCGCCGATCCGTACGTCCAGCAGGTGAACAAGGAGCACCGATGGTTGCCTCTCCTCGCCCCACAGCTGCCGTTTGCGATCCCGCAGCCCATGGCGAAAGGCGCACCCGGGTGCGGATTCCCGAGGTCGTGGTCCGTCTACCGGTGGCTCGCGGGCGACCACGCGACCGTGGAGCGCGTTACGGATCTCGAGCGGTTTGCAACCGATCTGGCCGACTTCCTGGCCGCCCTCTACACCGCCGATGCCGGCGGCGGTCCGGCACCCGGGAAGCACAATTTCTTTCGCGGCGGGCCGTTGACCACCTACGACCGCGAAGCCAGAGATGCAATCTCGACTCTCCACGCGGAGATCGACACCGACGCTGCGACCGAGGTGTGGGAGTCAGCGCTCTCGGCGAGATGGCACGGCGCCCCGGTCTGGATCCACGGAGACGTCACCGCCGCCAACCTGCTCGTCGCCAAAGGTCGCCTCAGCGCCGTCATCGACTTCGGATGCTCGGCCGTCGGCGACCCGGCCTGCGATCTGACCATCGCGTGGACGTTCTTCTTCGGCGACAGCCGAGAGGCGTTTCGGGAACGCCTTCCGCTCGATGACGGCACCTGGGCGCGGGGCCGTGGCTGGGCGCTCTGGAAAGCGCTGATCACCCTCGCCAAGGAACTGGAGACGAACGGTGCCGAGGCAGACTCGGTCGGGCTGCGCATGGGTTGGCGGCTGGGCGCCCGTCAGGTCATCGAGGAAGTGTCAGCCGACCACCGTCGTGCAGTGCAGATCGGATCTTGCGATTCCTAAGCGCTCGACGCCGCCCAGATGTTGATGTCGGCGTCAGTCGCGTAGCTGTCGATCTCGGCGAGCTCCTCTTCCGTGAAGGCGAGCGTGTCGATGGCGGCGACGTTCGACTCGAGCTGCTCGATGCTCGACGCTCCGACGAGGGTCGAGGTCATGCGTCGGTCTCGAAGCGTCCAGGCGAGGGCCATCTGCGCGAGCGTCTGCCCGCGCCGCTGCGCAATCTCGGTCAGCGCACGGATCTTCTCCATCGCCGTGTCGGTGATCAGCTTGGGCGACAGGGAACCGTTCCGACTCGCGCGCGATCCCTCGGGAATGCCGTGCAGGTACTTGTCGGTCAGCATCCCCTGGGCGAGCGGAGAGAAGCCGATGCAACCGACCCCCAGTTCTTCGAGGGTGTCGAGCAACTCGGGCTCGATCCAGCGGTTGAGCATCGAGTACGACGGCTGGTGGATCAGCAGCCGGACGCCGAGCTCACGAAGGATCTGCGCCGCCTCGCGCGTCTTCGCCGCCGAGTACGACGAGACGCCGACGTAGAGCGCCTTGCCCTGCTGCACCGCGGTGGCGAGTGCGCCCATCGTCTCCTCGAGCGGAGTCTGGGGATCGAAGCGGTGCGAATAGAAGATGTCGACGTACTCCAGATCCATGCGTAGCAGGCTCTGATCGAGGCTCGCCAGGAGGTACTTGCGCGACCCCCATTCGCCGTACGGCCCGGGCCACATGTCGTAGCCGGCCTTCGTCGAGATCACCAGCTGGTCACGGTACGGCCGCAGGTCGTCGTGCAGCAGCCTGCCGAAAGTCTCCTCCGCCGAGCCGTACGGGGGTCCGTAGTTGTTCGCGAGGTCGAAGTGCGTGATGCCGAGGTCGAACGCGCGTCGAACGATCGCACGACTCGTCTCGAGGGGCCTGTCGTGTCCGAAGTTCTGCCAGAGGCCGAACGAGATCGTAGGTAGCTGCAGGCCGCTGCGGCCCGATCGGCGATAGGTCATCCGCTCGTAGCGGCTGTCTACTGGGATGTAGGTCATTCGGAGCTTCCGCCTCCACCGACGCCTGATCGCCTGCGTCCGTAAGGCGCATGTCCTTCTGCCGTCGCCGAGACTTGTTAGCTCTTCATGCGAGTAGCGACGTTGTACTTCGTCACCGAGGTGCGCTGACCGGGAGTGTCGCCGGCCGGCATCGCGTTCAGCACTTCGTCGCCACGCTTGTAGTCGTCCTCCGTCTCGAAGATCAAGATCACGACCGACTTCTCGGCGTCGGGGTCGTGGAGCGCAATGAGCTCCGCCGCCGGGAATCCCTCGGGCGGCTGCCCCTCGCTCATCTCCCGGTCCATCTCCTCCATCCGGTCCTTGCTGACTCCATCGAAAGTCACAACGCGTGCGAGCGCCATCCGAGCCTCCTTGTCGATTGGGCGCAAGCCTACGCCTTCAGCCTCCGGGCCCGTCATGGCACTCGCGTCGGTACTCAAGAATGGGCCTGGGCGGCCCCGGCTTCGGTTGCGATCAGCCGCTCGTCGGGGGTGCCGCCGGCGGGGGCTCCCTCGGCGGCCAGCTCGGAGGTGCGCGCGAGCGTCGTGCGCAAAGGGACCTCTTTCAGGAACCAGGCCAGAACGAACGGCACGATCGCAAGCAGCATCCCCCAGAGGAAGACTCCGTGAAGGGCGTGCGCGAAGGCTTGGAGGAAGTCGACGTGCACCGCCGCTGGGAGATCCTTGGCTTGCTGCGGTGTCAGGTGAACGCCGCCGGTGAGATGCTTCGCCTCGACGGCCGGCAGGTGCTTGATCTGAGTGGCGAGCCGCGAGGCGAAGATCGCGCCGAAGATAGCGACGCCGAAGGAACCGCCGACAGAGCGGAAGAAGGTCGCGGTCGAGGTGGCGACACCGATCTGCTGCGGGCTGGCGTCGTTCTGGACGACGAGCACCAGCACCTGCATGACGAGACCGATGCCGGCGCCGACGACGAGCATGTAGATCGAGGCGAGCCAGGGAGCGGTGCCGAGTGCGAGCCGGGAGAGCAGGTACATGCCGACGACCAGAATCGCGGTGCCCGCGATCGGGAAGATCTTGTAGCGGCCGATGCGGCTGATCGCCCGGCCCGAGGCGATCGCGGCGACGAGCAGCCCGGCCATCAGCGGTAGCAGGCGCAGACCCGAGCTGGTTGGGCTGGCGCCGTAGACGAGCTGCAGGTAGAGCGGGATGAAGACGATTGCCCCGAACATCGCCATGCCGATCGTGAAACCCATCGCATTCGCGACGTCGAAGACGGGCGAACGGAACAGGGCCAGCGGCAGCAGTGGCTCGGCCGCGCGGCGTTCCTGCCAGACGAAGAGCGCAAGCAGCGCAACGCCCGCGATCGCCAGACCGACGATCGTGGCCGAGCCCCACCCGTACTGGTTACCGCCCCAGGTCGTGAGCAAGACCAGCGATCCGACGCCACCGGTGAGAAGCGCGGCACCGAGGTAGTCGATCCGGTGGCGACTGCGGGAGGAAGGCAGGCGCAGGCGCAGCGCGACGATCGCAACGGCGAGGGCACCGACCGGCATGTTCACGTAGAAGACCCAGCGCCAGGAGAGGTTGTCGACGAGGAAGCCGCCGAGCAGCGGCCCGGCAACCGAGGCGACCGCGAAAACCGAGCCGATCAAGCCCATGTAGCGGCCCCGCTCTCGCGGTGGAACGATGTCGGCGATGATCGCCTGCGCGCCGACCATGAGCCCACCCGCGCCGATCCCCTGCAGCGCGCGGAAGCCGATCAACTCGTCCATCGTCTGGCTCAGCCCGGCGAGCATCGAACCGGCCAGGAAAATCAGGATCGCCGCCAAGAACACGGGCTTGCGCCCGTACATGTCGCCGAGCTTCCCGTAGATCGGGGTCGAAACGGTCGCGGCAAGCAGGTAGGAGGTGACAACCCAGGAGAGGTGGCTGAGGCCGCCCAGGTCGCCGACGATCGTGGGCAAGGCAGTCGAGACGATCGTCTGGTCGAGCGCAGCCAGGAACATGCCCAGCATCAGCGCCCCGAACACCGTCCAGAGCGCTCGCCCGGTCAGCCGCCCGTCGACGTGCGCCGTGTTCAGCTCGACCGCCTCTCCGTCACACGATTGAGCTGCGCACGTGTGAGCGGCGGGTGCGGCAACGGCGTCGCCGCCTCCGCGCGCAGGCCGTCGAGGAACAGCCCCAGGTGCCGGCGCCAGAACTCCGGCGCGACCGACGCGGTCGCCTCGATTACGCGGCCGCCGGTCCAGAACAGCACCGGCATGTCCTCGGCGGTGAAGTCTGTCCGCAGCGTCCCCTGCTCCTGCGACCGCTCGATCAGCCGGCGGAGCAGCGGTCGCATCCGCGTCCGCATCGCCTCGGCGCGCGCCCGCCCGTGGGCCCGAGTCGCGATGATGTCCTTGAGCCCGCGGTTTTCGACGTGCAACGTGAATACCCGCTCGAAGAAGCCGCGAAAGCCCGCCCACGCATCCGGCTCCGCCAGCGCCTGCTCGGCCGCGGCGATAAACGCCGCGAACGCATCTTCGAGAACGGCGTCGATCAGATCCTCTTTGGCCGGAAAGTGCCGGTAGAGCGTGCCCATCCCGACGGCCGCCCTGCGAGCTATCTCTTCGACCGGCACCTCGATCCCGTCGGCGGCGAAGGCGCCGCGGGCGGCCGCCACGATCCGGTCGCGGTTTGCCCGCGCGTCTCGGCGCAGCGGCCGTGCCGCTGCTTGCGGAGGAGTCGCCATCTCAGCAGCCTACCCAAAAGCGGAGTGGTGGCTCCGCTTTCGTTACTCTGCCAAGACAACCCAGATCAGAAGGTCGAGGATTCGCACCTCGGTGAGTCGGTATCCGCGGCTCGCGAGCTCTCGCTGGACCTCCTGCAGAATCGAGTGGTTGCGATCAAGGTCTCGTTTGTAGCGGCGGACGAGCGCGGTGGCACGCTCCCCAAACGACCCGGACGAGGGTGTCTCGGGATCGTCCCTCGTCAGGTACGCCTGGACGACGCTGTCGAGCATCGGGATCAGCGCCGGCCGCTTCCTGTGCAGCGTTTTCGTCATCTTCGAGAAGCCGATGCCGCGGATGTCCGCGAATCCGTCGAAGAGCCGCGTCAACGGGATCCATGGGACCGAGCTCGTCGGCTCCGTCAGCGACGTATCAGGATGGATCTTGCGCAAGGCGCCTTCAATCTGATCGCGGCGCTCGAGAACCGCTGCGATCTCGGCTCCCGAGATACGGGCACCGCCCCGGTTCGCCAGCCTGAGGTCAAGCTCGTCAATTGACGCGGGCCCTGAGGAGTCGTAGGCCTCATAGCTCGAGTACGCCTCGAGGAACTGCAGCGCGAGTTGCACCGGGTTCGCGACCTCGACACCACCACGGAGAATGACCGTGCTCATACGCCGCTCGGCCGATCTGTTGCCACGTCCAGAGCGATCTGGTCCTCGCGCGCGCGGGTGAAACCAAAAAAGGCGACCGTGCGACGCACCGCGACTCAGACGTCGAAGCCGAGCTCGTCGAGCGATTCGTGCAGCTCCGCCGGGTCGTCGTACACGCGAAAGGCGCCGGCGTCGAGAAGCTCGTCCGAGCCGTAGCCGCCGCTCCGGAGCCCCACGCTGAGCATGCCCGCGCGGCGGGCCGCGAGTAGGTCCCAGACCGCGTCGCCGACCACGTAGCAGTCATCCGGCTCGACGCCGAGGGCCGCCTGACAGGCGAGGAAGAGGTCGGGTTCGGGCTTGGCCCGCGCGACGCCGCCACGGTCGATCACCACGGTGTCACCGACTGAGAGTGCGTCGAGCGACAGATCGATCTCCGGCCGCCGGCCCGAAGTGGCAATCCCGTGCAGGATGCCGTGGTCGCGGAGATCCTCGAGCAGCTCCCTCGCCCCGGGCAGCGGGCGCCGTTCGGGAAGCAGCTCCCGAAAGATGGCGCCATGGCGGAGCTGGATCGCCTCGATCTCCGCGGCGGAGAGCTCACGCTTGACTTCGCGCGCGACCCCGCGCGTGAACAGGCCGCCACTCATCCCGATTCGGCGGTGGATCCGCCAGCCGTCGATCGGCATCCCCTCCTCTGCGAGCGCGCGCTGCCAGGCGAAAACGTGTGCATAGACCGTGTCGACAAGCGTCCCATCGAGATCGAAGATCAAGGCTCGTGCCATCAGGCGCGGAGCCTAGCCCGCCCCAGCCACCAAGACCGAACCCCTTCATCACTGTGGGAACATTGATCTGCCGATCAGTACGCGGCTCGCTGCCGAATCCGGCCGCGTACCGCTCCAGGGGTGAAGGAGGACGACATGAGGTTTCGCTTTCGCGTCGCGCCGGCAATTGCGGCGATCTCATTCGTATGTGCTTGCGCGCTGGCGCCGTCAGGCGCGGCGCACGTCAGTCCGCCGACGGTCACCGCACTCCATGCCTTTGTCGGCGACCCACTTTGGGGCCTCGACACTCCACAGGGCACGCTCTTCGCGATCTTGCCGGACGAGCAGACGGCGCAAGCGAGCACGACCAAGATCATGACGCTGCACCTCGCCTCGATCGCACTGTCGCAAGGAGTCGTCCACCTCGACGACCAGGTGACGATCGACGCGCTCGTAGCGAGCATCGGTGGGAGCTCGATGCAGGACGTGAACGGCGTGGCGCTAGAGGAGGGGGAGGTCGTCAGCTTCGGCGATCTGATCCGCGGGATGATGTACCCGTCGGGCAACAACGCTGCCTGGGCGATCGCCGAACACGTCGCGCGTGCCTACTTCGGTCCCGCCGCGGGCGTGCCGGAGTTCGTCAACCTCATGAACCAGCACGCCGCGGCCGAGGGCCTTGTCAACACGCACTTCGCGAACCCGAATGGCTTAGACGACCCGAACCACTATACGACGGCCCGCGAGCTCGCGAAGCTGATGAACCGCGCCATCACGGACCCCTTCTTCCAGCAGGTCGTCGGCTTCATCGGCACGTGGAACGCGACCACGCAGGCGCCCGGTGGCGGGACGAAGACGTACGCGCTCTCGTTTCCGTTCTTCAACCCCTTCCCAGGCTACGAAGGCGCGAAAGGCGGCGGAACGACGAACTGCAACGGGCCCAACGGCGGCTGCATGGTGATGAGCGGGAGGCGGCTCGGTCGCCGCGTCGTGCTCGGCTTCATGCAAGGACAGCCGTGGAGCGAGGAGACCGGCCTATTCAACTACGCCTTCGCGACCATCTTCCACCCCGATCCCAGCGGTCAGAGCGCGCCGCTCCCGACCACGCTGGCCCAGGATGATCTCGATTGTCTGTCGTCGAGCCGTGCAGTCAGCGCCGTCGTCGAGCCAGGAGGCCCGGCGAAGCTGGCCGTCTGGTCGACAGATGTCGGCGGCGCGGCGATCACGAAGCTCGCCGAAGCAACCCTGCCCGGCTCGGCGAAGGGGCCCGGCGCGCCGAAGGCCGTCGCCGTTGCGCACCTGCCGAGCGGCGTGATCATGGCCTACCGCAAAGGTGGGCAGGTCGAGCTGTCGCGCTGGTCGATCGCTCCCAACGGAACGCCTGCCCTCCTCTCCGACGGGATCAAGGCCGGGCCTGCATCGGCTATGGCGCTGCAGCCGGTCTACACGAACATGTTTCTTTCGGTCATCGCCAATCCCGACGGCGATCTGGTCGTGAAATCGTGGGCGCTCGAGAACGGCGGTCCCGGGCTCACGGCGCTCGGCACCTACACCGACTCCTCGCGCGAGTACACGGATGTCGCCGTCGCCGGACCCGATCACATCGATGTCTACAACGGGCACCGCGCGGTCACGGCCGCCCCGGACGCCGCCGGCAACAATGTCAACCAGGCCTGGGCAGTCGATTCCCAGACGGGGAAGATCACGCCGCTCGGTTCATGGGTCGAGCCCGGAAGCAACAGCAGCTCGCTCGCTCCGGTGGCGGTGGAGTCACCCGCTGACGAGCTCTTCCCACCGGTCTACTACGCGAGGGGGTTCAGCTCAGGCGGCTTCGCGTACATGCGGTTCCTCCGGATCGATAGTCAGGGGACGCCGGTCGACGCCGGCCTTGCCGGATCGGCCGTCGCGACGCAAGACGTGCGGGTCGCCTCGCTCGGCACGTCAGGCGTCATGCTCGCAGCCCGCAGCAGCAGCGGCGACGTCCGCCTCGAGGTGTGGGAGGCCCGCAGGAAAGCGAATAACTTCATCGACGATTTCGAGATCGTCGATCATCCGGCTTATGTGGGGGCATCGTCGCTCGATCTCTGTCGGCTGCCGTCGATTCACGCCGAGGGCGATTACGTGACGAGTTCCATCGCCGCTGCAGGCTCGCAGCTCACCCTGCACGCATTTCGGTCCGGCGACCGTCCGTAGGAATCCGTAATCCGGCCGCCTGTAGTTGGCGGCCGGATACACGTTCAGCTCGCCTAACCGGAGTTCCCCGGGAACAGCTCGCCGAGCAGCTTCTGAACACGCAGGTCGAGCTCGTTCCGGATTCGGCGGACGGTTTCCAGATCCTGGCCGGCCGGGTCGTCGAGCTCCCAGTCCTCGTACTTCTTGCCGGGGTAGATCGGGCAAGCGTCGCCGCAACCCATCGTGATCACGACGTCGGCAACGCGCACCACGTCGTTGGTGAGTGGTTTGGGGAACTCGTCGCTCATGTCCACACCCAATTCGGCCATGGCGGCGACCACGGTGGGGTTGATCTCTTCGGCCGGAGCAGAACCGGCGGAGCGGATATGGATGCGCCCACCTGAACGGCGCTTCAAGAGACCGGCGGCCATCTGGCTGCGACCGGCGTTGTGCATGCAGACGAAGAGGACCTCGGGTTGATCTTTGCCGGCGGCCTGGTCGGCCGCGTGCTTGGCAGACTGGTCCATGCTCGTCTCCCCGTGGTTGTCCACGTCCATCATGCCGTCGTAAGCGCCGCCTGCGCGCCGGCTACGCGGACGGCAGCAGAGAGAGTGGCGATGTCGTAGGCGCCGTAGTGGCGTCGTCCGTTGATGAAGAAGGTGGGTGTGCCGGAGACGCCACTGAGGTCGGCACTGTCGACGTCCTCGGCGACGCGAGCGGCACCTGAGTGCATGCGGAGCTCTTCGGTGAAGCGTTCGACGTCGAGCCCCAGGCGCTCGGCGTAGCCGACCAGGTCCTTGGGATCAAGCGCATCTTGGTGCTCGAGCAGGAGATCGTGCATCTCCCAGAACGCGCCTTGCTCTCCGGCAGCTTCGGTTGCTTCTGCGGCAAGCTGGGCGCGCGGGTGGACGTCGTTGAGCGGAAGGTGCCGCCAGACGTAGCGAACGTCGCCGAAGTCTCGGATGAGCTCGCGAACGACAGGCTCGGCCTGTCCGCAGTAAGGACATTCGAAATCGCCGTATTCGACAACCGTGACGGGCGCGACGATTGGCCCGCGAACATGGTCGCGCTCCGGGTCGACGTCGATGTAGAGATCGACGAGCGGCTCCGCGTCTCCGAGGAGGGCGCGGATCCGCAGCCGCCGAGGCAGCATGGCCGCGGCGCGGAACAGCAACCAGGTGATGAGCGCGGCTCCGAGCGCCGCGCTCAGGATGCCCACCTTCGCCTCCTCGAGTCGGTGTCCGTCGAACGCGAGGGTCGCGACCAACAGCGCCACCGTGAAGCCGATTCCGGCGATCGTGCCGCCCCCGGCGACCGCCGTCCAGCCGACCGGCGGCCGCAGCCGCCTGCGGCTCAGCCGTGTGATCAGGTACGAGAAGCCGAGAATGCCCACCGGCTTGCCGACGACGTAGCCGACCAGAATTCCCAGCGTGATTGGGGAGCTGAAGGCTCGAGCGAGGAAGCTGCCGTCGACGGCGATCCCGGCATTTGCCAGCGCGAAAAGAGGGACGATCACATAGCTCGTCCAGGGATGAAGGCGCTGCTGCAGCCGTTCGTTGAACGATGTCGCTGACCTGATCTCGAGTCCGGCCGCCCGCGCCAGCTCTGCGGTGGGCTGTTCGCGGAACTCCCGGAAGCGCTCGGTCGCGCGCTCGAGGGTGGACCGGGGAGCTGGGTAGGCGTACGCCAGCAGGCCCAGTGCGAGGCCGATCACGACCGGCTCGACTCCCGACTCGAGGAGCGCCACCCAGGCAGCAACCCCAAGGACCACGCAGACGAAACCGGCCCGGACTACGCGGCTGCGCGCGACAAGGAGAGCTCCGAACAGGGCGACGGTCACCAGCAGCGGCCCGACGTGGACCGTGTCCGTGTAGACCGTCGCGATAACGATGAGCGCGACGATGTCGTCGACGACGACGACCGTGAGCATGAAGGCCCGCAGACGGGCAGGAAAGCGCGGGCCGACGAGCGCGAGCAGACCGAGCGCGAAGGCGCTGTCGGTCGACATCACGATTCCCCAGCCTCCGGCGGACGAGCGTCCGGCGTTGAACGCGAGGTAGATGGAGACAGCCACCGCCATTCCCCCGATCCCCGCCAGCAGCGGGAGCGCCGAGCGCCGTCGCTCTCGCAGCTCACCCAAATCGAATTCGCGACGGGCTTCGAGGCCGACGACGAAGAAGAAGAGCGTCATCAGGGCGCTGTTCACCCAGTGGCGAAGATCCAGCGCGACCCCTGCGCCGCCGAGGTCGATCGAGAGCGTGGTTCGCCAGAGTGAGTCATACGAGGACGCGTCGACGTTCACCCAGACGAGCGCGGCGACTGCCGCCGCGAGCAAGAATGCGGAGCCACCCGTCTCGGTGCGGAGGAACTGGCGCAGCGGCGTCTCCATGGTCCGCGCCCACGCAGTTCGTCCGGAGAACACCGACTGCTGACCGCCGCGATCGTCGCTCGGCCGAGACACGCTGAGCCTCAGGCTACGCGCTGAAGCACGTGGCTACGCGCAGTGCGATCACAACTCCGGAACGGCTGGTGTGGCTCGGCGCCCCCAGACGACGACACCGGACGCGAGCGTGACCCCGACGAGGATCAGTGCGAGACCGCCGACCTTGGCCCGCGTCAGCGGCTCGCCCAGCAGCGTGGCGCCGTAGAGGAGCGCGAAGCCGGGAAGAAGGTAGTTGACGAGCATCGTCCGGGCC